>Ga0210377_10000936_pt1 | contig 27389 bp, 29 predicted proteins | sample PLM4_65_b1redo_FD_155480 | JGI IMG/M metagenome (GOLD analysis project Ga0210377, IMG submission 155480) | Groundwater sediment microbial communities from an aquifer in East River, Colorado, USA - PLM4_65_b1 redo | ecosystem: Environmental > Terrestrial > Soil > Riparian zone | place: USA: East...
GGTCGGGTTGGCGCTCAGGCCGTGAAACAACACGACCGGCGGCCCGTTCTTTTTGCCGCTGATAATGACATGCGTTCGCCCGTGCCGCGTTTCTACAAACGTTGACTCGCAGGGGACTTTCATGCCCATAAACGCCGAGTCGTAGAAGGCCATTGACAGCCGATAACCTTCGGGCGACTTGTAGAACTTCATCGGATCAGGGTTAGTCACTGGCTCGTCCCTCCGATTTGCGGCGGCCCGCGATCAGAGCATAACCGATCAGCCCTGAGACGGACAGCGCCGATAGCGCCCCGCCAACGACCTGAATGATTGGGAAAAATTCTACCACGACCTTTTGATTCTCTCCTGCCGGGATCGGGACGGCGGTCAGCCCGGCATAGGCGTCTATGATCGGGGCGGGCTGGCCGTTGATGGTCGCCCGCCAGCCCGGATACTTGGGCAGAGCCAGCGTCAACAGCGCGTTGTCGCCCGTTGAGACCATCATCTCGATGCGCTCCGGCGTGACCATGCGAAAATCGGAGATGGCGCTCAGGGCCGGGCGCTGGCCGGGCAGGGCCAGCGGCGGCGGGTACAGCGTCACGGCGATCTCGCGCAGGTTAATGCGCGGGTCGGCGATGATCTGGCGGGCGAAGTCCGGGCTGCCTGACGCCTCGCGGAAATCGTAGACCAGCCATGCGAACGGGCGGGGGTCTTGAATCTCAAACGAGATATATTCCGCGCCGTCATAATTGGCGTAGGTTCCCAGCGCGGTCGCGCTCACGGTGTCCGGGGGCAGCGTCCCGGCCAGAGTCAGGTAGCGAACTGAGAGCAATTCCCAGAAGCGATCCACCGGCAGCGTGTAAAGCTGGGTCGTTGATTCAAGCTGAAGCGGGGTGTTGCCATAAATGTCAGGAATGCGGTAAAGCGTGCTGCGGCCCTGCACCCCGCCCGACCCATCGACGTGCCATGTGATGCTCCCCGGAGAGCGCAGGGCTTCGGGCTGAGGCGTGATCGGCTGGGCGCTGTCAGATTGCGGAACAAAATTGCCCCAGCGCGGGCTGAATGAGAATAGGTCGATGACGATCAGCGCGATGATAAGCCCCCGCGCCAATATCGGGCGTTCGGCGTGGAGCATGATCCAGCCGTTCATCAGGAGCGAAAACACGGCGACGAGCGTCACCGGGTTGGCGGCGGCGGTGGCCGCGTTGAGCGTGCCCTGTTGCAGCAGCGGCGCGGCGATGATCATCACGGCGACCACGCAAACCGTCAGGTGAGCCAGCGCCAGCCACGCCAAGCGCCGCCGCCCCTGCTTGGCGTCATCCGATGAATCCGCGCCCGCGCTGAACAGCCAATCGAGCTGGCTGGCGGCCAGCAGGGCCAGCGACCATGCCGCCAGCAGCGCGGCCCGTTCCTGCTGGCGGAACAGGTTGAAGCCCGGCGCGACAAGGTACAGTGCGTCGTAAACAATGCTGCCGCGACCGAGCGCCAGCAGCGCGCTGACCGCCAGCGCGCCCCCCCAGAATAACCGCGTCGCGCCGGGGCGTGTCAGCGCGCCCGCCGCAAGGATCAACCCGGCCACGCCGATGTACAACGGGGCGTAGCTCGGCCCCATGCTGCCCGGCCAGACGGCTTGCAGCAGCTCCACCGGCAGGAAGCCGCTGGATTTGTCGGCGTAATGATAGGCCAGCGTCCGGCTTGAAAGCAGCATGAATTCGAAGGCGGGCAAAACCTGTGCCGCGCCCAGCCCCGCGCCCACGATCCCCGTCAGCGCGGCGCGCCAGCCAACCGGCAACCAGCCAAGCCTGTTCTGCCGCCCGCATAGAATCAGGTAGGCAAGAGCCAGATAGCCGGTCAACAGCGTGTTCTGGGGAAAACCGACCAGCAGGCTCAAGCCCAGCCCCAACCCCGCCAGCGCAGCGCCGCCCGCGCCATTCCCGGTCGCGCTGATGTGAATGCCCAGCAGAACCAGCGGCAGCCATGTGGCCGTCTCGGCGATGCTCACTTGCAGCATCGGGTAGCCGGTCAGATAGCCGCCGTAGGCGAACATCAGCGCGCCCGCCAGCGCTGCCAGCCGGTGGCGCAGCGTCCGGCGGAAGAATGCGTACGCTAACAGGCTGGCGATCAAATAGTGGGCCGCGACTTCCATTTCCAGCGATTCGAGCTTCCAACCGCCCGGCCCGGCCAGCCAGATGGCAATCCAGCGCGGAGGATACCAGACCATGCGCTCCAGATCGGCGGCCAGCGGCATCCCGGCGCTCTGATAAGGGTTCCACAGCGGAATCTGGCCCTGCCAGACGCGCTCGGCCTGATAGTCGCTCAACGCAAAGAAGGGGGTGATAAAATCGCCGGGCGCAAAGGTCATGCGGTCGGCGGCGACGGGCGTCAGCAGCCGCCAGAAGAACAGCCCCCACAGCGCGCACAACGCGGCGACGGCAAAAATATCAAGTCGGTGTGCTCGGAATTTTGCTAGCGCCAATTCAGGGTTTCCTTGCGACGGCGAACAGCGACACGCCCGCCGGATAATTTCGCCCCGCGCCGAGCCAGCGAGCCTCGGCCCGCAGCGCGCCCAGCATGAGGCCATCCATGACGCCATTCGACCCGCCCACATCCGATGACGGCTTGCGGCCCAGCATCACGCCGATATTCTGAACGGTGCGGCTGGCCAAAGCCAGCGGCAGCAGGAGGCTGTTGGCGTAGCTCATTCGCAATATTGCCAGCCCCGCGTTGGTCATCTTGCGGCGCAGTTCCCCGGCGGTGTAACGCCGGACGCCATGCACAAAGGTGTCGTGCGGGCCGCGCAGCATCGGCAGGGCTGGGACGCGGATCAAAACTAATCCGCCGGGTTTGGCGACGCGGGCCATTTCATAGATCGCGGTTTGGTCATCGCCGACCTCGCGGGCGTACAGCACGTCAAACGACGTGACCAGATCAAACGTGTTATCCGGGCAAGGTTTACTAGCGACGCTGCCACGCGCCACCCGGCCCGGATGCAGTTTCGCGGTATAGCCAACCGCCAGCGGGCTAAAGTCAAAGCCGATAACGTGGCCGTAATCGGCGAGCATGGTCATGTCCGCGCCGGTGCCGCAGCCCGCGTCAAGTATTCTCAGATCGCGGCGACCATCAAGCAGGGGTTCGAGGACGCGCGCGGTGATCTCGCGCATCCCCACATACCACCAGTGGTGGCCTTCCAATGCCGCCATTTCGTGAAAGGCTTCAGGTTCCATAGCAGGCGAATTATAGCGCAGCCTGCGCCGCGTTCCATGCCGAGATTCGCTGATTGTGCTACAGTAAGAGGCAGCTAACAAACGTGTTTTGTGGAGGACGCTATGTTGAGCATCGAACTCAGCGGCCTGTCGGGGAATCTCGCCGCGCTGATTCAGCAGGCGCGCGAGCAGGGCAAGACGGTGGAAATCACCGATCAGGGGAAGGTCATCGCGCGGGTTGTGCCTGCCGCTGCGTCTGATCAGGATATTCAAAAATCGCTAGCCGCGTTAGATGAATTGATGCGCCTTGGGCAACGATTGGACTGGGGCGAAAAAGCTGACGCGGTCACGATTGTGCGTGAGGCACGCCGCGACCTATGATCGTTATTGATGCGAGCGTCTGGGTCAGCCTGTTGATCCCGCAGGATGTTCATCATGCCGCCACTTCACAGTGGTTTCAAGATGTCGTGCGACATGGCGTCAAGATTTTTGAACCTGTGATTCTGGCAGTTGAGGTCGCCAGCGCCGTTGCTCGCCGAACAGGAGACAGCGCGGCAGCGCGGCTTACGTCGGAGCAACTTTTCGAAATATCCGCCATAGAGTGGCTTTCATTAGATCGTCAATTGGCGGAAGCCTCCGTTGAAATAGCCAGTGAACTAAAGCTGCGCGGCGCGGATGCCGTCTATGTGGCGGTGGCGCGCTCGCGCAATTTGCCGCTGGTGACATGGGATGTCGAGCAACTCCAACGCGCGGCATCAGTCATCACAGTCCAAACGCCGACAAGCGAAGCGTAATTTTCTTTGAATTGAGAATCAGGTGAACTTAATGGCAACCAATGCGCCAGCAATTGATCTGAGCAAATACATCGAAATCAAGGTTTTCGGAGACCGCCCGCACATCCGGGGGCGGCGTATGCCTGTCGCCACCGTTGCCGCTTGCGCCCGCGATCCCGGCTGGGACGTGGCAACTTTAGCGCGCGAATTCACGTTGAGCGAGCCGCAGGTTCTCGCCGCGCTGCTCTTTTATGCGGAAAACACAGAGTTGATTGATCGGCTGGAACAAGCCAATCAGCGAGAGCGTGACGAGGTATACGAGAAACACCAAGAGGAAAAGCGCCCCTGACGCTTCACGCCGACGCCCCGCTATACCGCCTTAACGCCACCGTCCAGACAATCCGCGCCGCGACCAGCAACCCCGCCGCCATCCCCGCCGCCGCCAGCAAACTTGTCGGGTTCAGACGCCCGGTCAACGCCTCGGCAGGTGTTGTGACCGCGAAGGCAATCGGCACGAGGAAGGTCAACCCGATCCGCATCGCTTCCGGGTAAATGCCGACAGGCCAGCGCCCGGTCTGGTACACCCCCTGAAAGATTTCGAGGATGTTGAACACCCGCACCGCCCAGAACGCGATGGAGGTCAGCATCAGCCAGACGGAATAGATCATCAGCGCGCCGAGAAACAACGCGCTCGCGAACGCCAGCGCGTCCAGCCAGCCGATAACCTCGCGCAGTTCGACCACTGCCCATATAATGACGCCCGCCCCGACCAGCACGTCGGTCATCATCCAGATGCGCGTCTCGCGGACGCTGACGATCAGCTGAGAATCTTCCGGCTTGGTCAGCGCGTAGTCCAGCGTGCCCTGTTCCACGTCCTGTATGATGCGCTCCATGTTGGGCTGGATCGCCAGCTTGATCACCCCGCCGACCAGCACATGCACGCCCATCACGATCATCAGTTCGGGCCGCGACCAGCCGTTCAGGTTGCCCGTCTGCGCGAAGATGATCGACAGGCCGACCAGCCCGCCCAACACTTGCAGAAACGAATCCCACAATTGGACAAAAAAGTTGGCCCGGTATTGAAGCTCGTTAAGAACGCCAACCCGAAGGAAGGTAGCGAATAGACGAAAGTAACTCATGTGTCAATCTATGCCTTTTCTTGATTCAAGCGCCGACTGCGCCATATCGCTTCAACCCTTCGCGCCATAATATGGCGATGAGCAATGCGCCAATGACGAACCACACCGCCTGCGCCCCAAACCCGATCAGCGTTTGCTCAACGGTCAGCTTGCCGAGCAATAGCTCAATCGGGAAGCCGAACGACCACTGAAAGGGGAACCAGCGCGACGCTTGCTGCATCCACAGCGGCAAGAGGACAATCGGCACGAGACGGCCCGACAGGAACAGTTCCAGCCCAAAGTAGACCTCAAACAGCGCGCTGACCTTGACAATCCAGAAGGTCGCCAGCCCCAGCGCCCACACCAGCGTAAAGCGCATGATGAACCCGGTCACGATGGCGACGGCGAACGCGGCGGCCTGCCACCCCGTCGGGTGGAGATCGGGCCGGAAGGCCAGCGTCAGCCCCACGCCGATAGGAATCCACAGGAACAGGGTCACCGCTTTGAACGAGAAGAACCCGGCCAGATCAAGGTGATACAGGTGCATCGGGCGCAGCAGCATCGGCGAAAGCGTCCCGCGTAAAATGCGCTCCTCGAACTCGTAGGGCGTCAGCGCGATGTTCATTTGGCGCACCAGCGTCCACACAATATAGTAGGCGGCAAAATCGCCCGCCGTGTAGCCGGCCACCGACCCGCCCTGTTGGGTGGCGACAATCTGCCACACCACCAGATAGATCACCGGCTCGACCGCCATCGTCAGCAGCCACAACAGCAGCGCAACCCGGTACTGCATGTTCGAGATAAGCTGGGCCTTGAACTGCGCCCAATACACCCCAGCATAGCGTGTCATTTGTTTTATCCTCGTAACTTTCCCCACTCCCTTATGAGTAGTTTTGCCTCCCCCATGCATGGGGGAGGACAGACCGAAGCGTAGCGAAGGTCAGGAGGGGGTGAGTCGTTACGCCTCCTGCTGGAAGGCGTGTTCGATCACGTCCTCAATCGGCGGGTCTTCAACCGTCAAATCAGCCACGTCCAGATCAGCGATGATCCGCCCGATGGTCTTGGCGGTGTCCGCCTTGTGAACCCGCAGGGTGATCCGCCCGGCTTCTTTGCCTATCACCTCGCCATACTTGCTGAGGTCGGCGTTCTCGTCTGCCAGCGTCACGTTGATGGTCTTGTCCGCCGAGAAGCGTGTCACCAGTTTCGCCAGATCGCCGTCAAACAAAATCTTGCCATGATGGATGATAATCACGCGCTTGCACAGGGCTTGCACGTCGGCCATATAGTGGCTGGTCAGCAAGACCGTCGCGCCGTGCCGCTGGTTGTACGCGGCCACAAATTCGCGGATGCGCTTCTGCATGGTCACGTCGAGGCCGATGGTCGGCTCGTCGAGGAACAACACCTGCGGGCGGTGCAGCAGCGCCCCGGTGATCTCAACTTTCATTCGCTCCCCCAGCGACAAATTGCGCACCGGCTTCTTGACCAGATCGCCGAGTTCCATCAACTCGATTAGCTCATCGCGGGTTTTTTCAAACGCGGCCTGCGGGACGCGGTAGATGGCGCGGAACACGTCAAACGAGTCCATCGCCGGGATGTCCCAGAATAGTTGGTTGCGCTGGCCCATCACCATCGTGATCTGCGAGAGGTACGCCCGTTCGCGCTTGTTCGGCACGTGCCCCAGCACGCTGATCTCGCCGCCGGTTGGCCTCAGCAAGCCGGACAGCATTTTGAGCGTGGTGGTTTTGCCCGCCCCGTTGGGGCCGAGAAAGCCGACGATCTCGCCGGGAGCGATCTCAAAGCTGATGCCATCGACCGCCTTGACCTCTTTGTTCTTGCGCTTGACAAGGCTGCGCAGCGCGGCGCGCATCCCGGCTTCGCGCTCCGGCACCATAAACGATTTTTGTAACTGGTTGACGTGAATCGCGGATTCGGCCATTGCATCCCCTCGAATGTGGCTTGTGAAGTCTGGCGATTATAACGGAAAACGCCTGATCAGATGCAACACCATTCTAACATGCGCCCTGTGTTATACTTGTGGCAAACAAGGTTAGGCGAGTAGGAGGCGAACATGATTCGAATCACGATTGATGAAGCCCGCAATCAACTGCGCGATCTGATACGGGCGGCTTTGGGCGGCGAGGATGTGCTGATAATAGACGATGATCAGCATACTGTTTGCCTAGCGCCCGTTGAGGTTCATCGAGGCAAGCGGGTGTTCGGCAGCGCCAAGGGCATGATCCATATGGCTGACGACTTCGACGCCCCGCTTGAAGATTTCAAAGAATACATGGAATGAAGCTGCTGCTTGACACACATGCTCTGATCTGGTTCATAGCGGGGGATGCTCGATTAAGTTCGCTTGCCCGAAGGCTGATTGAGCCAGTCGCTAATGAGGTTTGGGCTAGCGTCGCCAGCCTTGGGGAGATCGCTATCAAAGTGAGCATCGGCAAACTTAGCCTGACACAACCATTTGAAGTTCTCGTGCCAGCCCAGTTAGAAGCCAATACGATTGGGATTCTTCCGATCCAGTCATCTCACCTTGTGGCCTTGTCCAAGCTTCCCCTTCATCATCGAGACTCCTTTGATCGGTTAATCGTCGCTCAGGCCATTACCGAGAAATTCGACTTGGTTAGCGCCGATTTGCTGCTTGATGCTTATCCGATTGTGCGACAATGGTAGTGCCCTCGACACTGCGAGAAGACACCCTCATTGCCGCCACCAAAAAACTTGCCGCCCGTGATTCCGACCTCGCCCGCGTGGTCGCCGCGTTTGGCCCGCCGCCGCTGTGGCCGCGCGACCCCGGCTACGCGACGCTGATCCATATCATCCTTGAGCAACAGGTGTCGCTGGCTTCGGCCAAAGCCGCGATGGATCGCCTGCTTGCCGCCGCTGATCCCCTCGCGCCGGAGCGCTTCCTCGAATTCGACGACGCGGAACTAAAACAGATCGGCTTTAGCCGCCAGAAAACGCGCTACGTCCGCTTGCTGTCGATGGCGATTCTCGACGGTTCGTTTGACCTCGACGCGTTGCCCAACCTACCCGATGATGACGTTCGCGCCGCCCTCACCCGCCTGACCGGGATCGGGCGCTGGACGGCGGATATTTACTTGCTGATGGCGTTAGGCCGCCCTGATGTCTGGCCCGCCGGAGACCTCGCCCTCGCCGTCGCCGCCCGCGAGGTCAAGCGCTTGCCAGCCCGCCCTACCCCCGATCAGCTTGACGCGCTGGGCGAAGCATGGCGACCCTACCGGGCGGTGGCGGCGCGGGTGTTATGGCATCATTATTTGAGTGTTCGCAACGGGAAGGGTTAGATAACAAAATGACAACCTTCGCCAGCCTGTGGCAACGCATTCTTGCCTTTGCGCTTGATTACCTTGTGATCGGGTTATACATCGGCCTGATCACAGCCGTATCTTTTGTGATAGGCAGCCTCTCTCCCGATGTGATGAGCGCCCTGTTCAGCAATCCTGCTTCCGGCCAGCTAACCGTCTTTTCCGCGCTGACCCTGCCCGTGATGTTCTATTTCGCGCTGACCGAATCCTCCCCGTGGCAAGCCAGCCTCGGCAAGCGCATCCTGCGCCTTCAAGTCGTCAGGCAGAGTGGCGACCGTCTGAGCGTTGGTCAGTCTATCCTCCGTTCTGCCGTCAAACTCATTCCGTGGGAATTGGCGCATGCCTGCCTATGGCGCATCCCCGGCTGGCCGCTGAACCCGGCCCAGCCGCCGCCTATCATCGTCGCGGGGCTGGCGCTGGTGTGGATCATCGCCGCTGCGTATTTCATCAGCCTGCTGATGAGCAAGTCTCGCCAGACCCTCTATGATCGGGTCGCGGGGGCTGTGGTAATCGTGTCGGCGCGAACAGGGTAAACAGACCGCGTTGGGCGAAGCATGGCGACCCTTCCGGGCGGTGGCAGCGCGGGTTTTGTGGCATCATTATTTGAGTGTGCGTAAAATGAGTGAATAGCTCGGACGAGCAGGAGGCGATAATGCGTTTCAAAGTGGTTTTAGAACCCAGCGATGAAGGCGGATACACGGTCTTTGTTCCATCGCTGCCCGGCTGCATTAGCGAAGGCGACTCAGTTGACGAAGCGTTGAAGAATATTGAAGAAGCAATTGAACTCTTTGTCGAGCCAGATGAGCTTATTGCGTGAAACTTGATCCAGAGCTTATTCATGCGATGAATCGCCTTGCAGGGGTAGAGGGTGAGCCGCATTCCATTTTTGCAGAAAACGAGAAATTGGACTTTGGTTGCATAAGGTGGCAAACACCGTCTGACGAAGATTCAAACCCTCTGAGCCAAGAGATTCGCAAGCTAGATTCAGCGTTGTTGGAGGCGGCTTCCCGAGGCGATCACGAGATTGGTAAGGCGCTGGCACAAGAGGTAATAAACAAGCGAAGGGCTTGGCAGACTCTTGGGCCAGAGGAAAAACTTTCGCCGATTTACTGGAGCGCAAGAAAAATCGCGGCGGAACATCGGGCCACAGCTTATCGTGACTTTGGGTGGGAAAACTGGAATAAGGTAACACTGCGGGCGATTGTTATTGCCCCTGTGGTCGATCCGTATGAGGTGTTGCGAATTGAACATACGACCGCCAATAATCGCGGTCTCAACACGGAACAACTTATTTCCAAACTCCGAGTAATAGACTCCGAACTTGGCATCGACATTATTGGAGCAGCAATTGACGCAGTAGAATTCTTGATTGATACAATCCCCGAAGGTAAAGAGGCAGTTCGTTGGGGACGATGGCTACAAAGGCTATGTCCTGATTTACCTCAAAGACCCAAGTTGAGCGCACGCCATATCGCGCTTTGGTGGGATTAGTTCTAATTGATAACAAGGATTTGCTATGTTCGACGCTCGCGCCCTTGAAACGCTGTCCAGGCCGATTATCGCCCGCATCACCACCGTCGGCGCGGATGGCTACCCGCACACTGTCCCGATCTGGTTTATGCGCGACGGCGACGATCTGATCGCCTTCACCGAGCGCTCGACGGTCAAAGTGAAGAATGCGCGTCAGAACCCCAAAGGGGCGTTCAGCGTGGGCGGCGACCCTTATGGCTCGCCCAGCTACACCATTGATGGCGAATTCCGCATAGAAGATGATCCTGATCACAAGTTGACGGCCCGGATTACCCGACATTACGAAAGCCAACAGCAAGCCGACGAGTGGCTCGAAGCGTGGAAGAACGACGATTTTGTCATCCTGCGCCTCAAGCCGCGCCGCGTGATCAAGGTGAGCTAACCAACCCATGCATATTGAACATGTCGCTATCTGGACGCACGATCTCGAACGACTGTGCGCGTTTTATGAAACCTACTTCGACGCCGCCCCCGGCGAGAAGTATGTCAACCCCGCCCACCATTTCGAGTCTTATTTTCTATCCTTTAGCTCAGGCGCGCGTCTTGAATTGATGCAGATGCAGGGCGTCCCGCAAACCAAGAATGATCCGATGGCGCAGTTCACCGGCTTTATTCATATGGCGATGTGTCTGGGATCAGAAAGCGAGGTGGACGCGCTGACCGTGCGCCTGCGCGCCGATGGCTACCGGGTGGTCGATGATCCGCGCCGCACCGGGGATGGCTACTACGAGGCGGCGATTCTTGACCCCGACGGCAACCGGATCGAAATCACGGTGTGCTGACCATTACGGATGCGCGTTAGGGTCGTCTGTGGCAAACCCCTCGCTGGCAGCCGCTACTAACAGCCGCCGATCCGCGCTGACGAAGACAACGCTTCCAAGTGTGCTGGCTACCTCTAATGCCGATGCCAGTTGGATAGCGTCAAGAGCGCGCAACGAATGCCGTAAGATCAGGCGCTGCGCTGGCTTCGTCAATGACGTTTCCAGTGGAACCATCACATATTGGGAATTCACATCCAGCGCAAACTAGTTGCTCAGGATATGAAGGTCAGCCAGCGAAATGGAGCCTTCGCGCTGGCGACGCCTGAACAACGAAATCATCTCAATGCTGCTTAACTCAGACACAATAATCTGATTTCCGGCGACCGGAGCAATCCACCCCCTGACCCATGTTGACCCGGTTTCAGTGACATACCGCTTGGAAACCGCGCTGGTGTCCGCGAAGTAGACGGTCAATACTCCTCTCGATCCTCGTCGATCAACGCCTCAGTCGGTCGTGGCCCGGAGAATAGCCGGCCCAATCGATCCGCCTCTTCCGGCGAGAGATGTTCAGGATTATCCACATCGAGCGTCATCTCGCTCAAGAATCCCGCCTCGCGCAATCTCGCCTGTGCCTGCTTGCGGGTCAGCGTGTCCAGGTCGATCAATGTCGGCGCGCTGCCTGTTGCCCGAATGGTGATTTCCACCGGGCCGGTGGGCGCGTCCTCTGGCAGAGTCAATGCCAGCCGCCGATCTTTGTCCACAATCGCGGAAATGGTGACTTGCTGCATCGTCTCGCCCTCCTGATGCTCCCTATTGTATCGGATTCGCGGGTGGGCTGCTCTCCGTGTCCGGCTGCGCCGGATGCTGGTCATCAGTCGATTCGGCCCTTTCAGTCTCGCTTGTGGTGTCCGCTATTTCCGCTACGCTAGACCGCCCGCGTCTTGGCTCGATGCTGTCCGCCGCCAGCCGGAAACCCACCGAGTTGAAACGAAAATAGGGGTTGTCGCCCGTCCGAGCGAACGTCCGCGCCGCGCCCGATGTCAAAAACCACGACCCGCCCCGCAGCGTCCGCGCCCCACCCCCATCGAGACTGTTGTCGTCGGGATCAATGTAGCTGCTCATGCACCATTCCAACGCCGTCCCGGCCATGTCCAGCGCCCCGCACTTGGCTTCCGCCAGCGGATACATCCCCACCGCCGTCGCCCGCCGCAGCCCGCTTTCGCGGGTGTTGGCGTGCTTCGGATTCCACTCCGGCCCCCATGGAAACACGTTGATCGGGTCGCCGTCGCTGGCCGCCATTTGCCACTCGGCTTCGGTGGGCAAGCGCACGTCATAGTCCAGTCGAGCGTTCAGCCAGCGCGTGTAGGCGATGGCGTCGTACCACGACACTTCCTGCGCCGGGTAATTGTCAAACAGCACCGCCGTTCGTTCGTATTCCGGGCGCTGGCGCAAGCCGTCCCACCACGCCGGATCGACAAAGCCGTCCGGCGCTTCGAGAAAAATGCGGTACTGCGCCCATGTCACCGGGAAGGAAGCGATAAAGATATTCTCAGCGCGAAATGTGCGCTTGAAATCGCCAATGGCGATCTCGCCCCCGCGCACCGGATGCCACGCGAAATCGGGCAGGCCGTCCTCGCGCAGCCCGATGCCGGGGCGCGGGTCGCCCGCGTGGGCCAGCCAGTAGCCAATCGCCTCGCGGCGCAGGTGCGTGGTCTGCGTTTTGAACAGCCGTTTGAGCAGTTCGTCGCGGTACAGCTTTTGCAGCGCCTCGCCGCCGAGCATCGGCTCGTGGCCGCTGCCCAGATCGCCGAGGAGGTCGCCGCTGAGGCGGGGTTCCCGCCCGGTGCGTTCGTCGGACATGCCGCCGAGTCTATCGCAATTGCGGGATTTGCGCGCAGTATTGGAGTGTCGAATGCTGTATAATCAGGCCCAATGACCCGACACGAAAAGCTGTTGCGACGCCTGCGCCATAACTGTAAGCTAGAATACTATCTCGCCCTGCCCTATCCCATCTCTCTCGTTCCTGACGAGGATGGCTTCTGGTTCGCTGAAATCCCCTTGTTGCGCGGCTGCATGACGCAGGGCAGCAGCCGTGACGAGGCTCTGCAAATGCTGGATGAGGCCAAAAGAGCCTGGCTGGAAGTGTCATTGGAGCGCGGCCACGCGATCCCTGAACCGGAAACTGTTCTTCATCATATCTAATCAACGCAACTCTATGATTCTCTTAACGAAGTTATAGGGGCGACTCATGAGTTGAGAAGTCTGTAGCAACATGCCGCTAATCTATCCCGGTGTACGTGTTCTGCGTTCTGGTAAATAACCTTTCGGGCTAATCGCCAGACTCGAAACTGTGCCGCCCACAATGCGGCTCTGGTTGCTACATCGGTACAGTCGAATTATTGTCTCAAGTATCGTGTGGAGCAGGCCTTTTCGCGAACCAAGATTCGAAGAATCCCTTGGAATGGAGACGTTCGGAATCTTATTAATGTAATCAAATGCTTCGCTCAACTTTTCCCATATTACAGAATATATAAAGAAATCGCCATTGCGTGTTATGTATCCATATTGGAGAAGCATCAGATTTGCCTCCAATGTCCGTGACTCGTTTGGAAAATCGAGGTGCTTTTCAAACAGTTTTCTTGGATCTGATTGCCATTTAGGTATGACAACTGAGATACTCCCTTGTGTATCGGGCACATGCATGACTCCATATCTGCCATGACCATTATGGACGTGATAGAAATATGGGCGTCTCACGCCATCGTCCCAGTCATGATAGCCCGCAACATGAATTCCCATATCATGCTTGTCGGGCAAAGGCTTGTGTTTGCAAGCTTCATTTAGAGAATTGACGAGATGATCGGCGAATGATGGCAAATCCGAATAATTCTTAGAATCGATTACTCGTCTTAGCCATTGATCGAATTGCATTCGCTTCGATACCGCCCCCACCATTCCCCAGTATGATACAGCCGCTTTGATAGACGGCACACGGATAAGTTTCAACCAACCATGCTCATCAACTTCTATTACGCGACCACGTATCGTAGTAATAGCGGAGTCCGCTGCCATTGCAATGCCAGCGTTTGAAAGCTCTGTGAGCACAAGTGTCATTTTGTCAGCCTCCATATCTGCCTACCCAATCGTACATTGGTACTCCAAGTAGTGTCGAATATGCAGGTTCGCCCCTACGGTATCGGCGACGAAGGGCTACCGCGCCGCCTCCCCCATCCCCTCGATGTACTCTAAACTCTGATGCCGGAAATACGTGGTATACAACTCGGCGTAATGCCCGCCCTGCGCCAGCAGCGTCTCGTGCGTCCCGGTCTCGATGATTTTGCCCTGCCGCAGCACGATGATCCGATCCGCGTTCTTGATCGTGGACAGCCGGTGCGCGATCACGACCGACGTGCGATCCTTGAGCGTCACGTCCAGCCCTTCCTGAATCATCGCCTCGGTCAGCGGGTCAACGCTGGCGGTGGCTTCGTCGAGGATAAAGATCGCCGGGTCTTCCAGCAGCGCCCGCGCCAGCGCCGCCAACTGCCGCTGCCCCATCGAGAGGCTGCCGCCGCGCTCGCCGACTTCCGTCATCAACCCATCCGGCAGGCTGGCGATCCAGTCGCCGCCGCCCACCATCCGCGCCACGCGCTTCACTGCCCCGTCAGGCGCGTCGGGTTTGGGGTAGCGAATGTTGTCCATCACGTTGCCGTCAAACAGGAACGGCGTCTGGGTGACAATCCCCAGCTGGCGCCGGTAATCCTGCAAATCCAGCGTGCGGATGTCCTGCCCGTCGATCAGAATTTTCCCGCCCTGAAACTCGTAGAACCGCGCGATCAGCTTGCCAATCGACGACTTGCCCGACCCGGTGTGCCCGACCAGCGCCAGCGTCTCGCCCGCGTTGATCGTCAACGAGAAGTTTTCCAGCACCGGCTCGTCGTCTTTGTACTTGAAATCGACGTTCTCAAACCGTATCTCGCCCCGCATGTCGGGCAGCGTCCGGTGATCAAGCTGGACGACCTTCGGCTCGGCGTCGATCAGCGCGAAGACGCGCTCGGCGGCGGCCAGCCCGATCTGGAACTGGCTCCAGAACGACGCGATGCTGGTCAGCGGAAACCAGAACAACCCGATCCCCTGAATGAACAAGAACCAGCTCCCCGCTGACACCTGCCCTTCGAGCGCGCGCACGCCGCCAAAGTAGACCAGCGCCGCCGTGCCCGCCCCGGCTAGCAAATTGAGGATCGGGAAGATGCCCGAAAAGATCATCCCGGTGCGAAAATTGAGCCAGAACGCGGTTTCGTTGACCTTCAAAAACTCGCCGTAGATCGCCTGCTCTTGCCGGAACGTCTTGGCGACGGCGATCCCGCTGACGGTTTCTTGAATGTGCGCCGACACGTCCGCTATCGCCCGCCGCGATTGGGTGACCGCGTTGCGCGCCACCTTGCGGAAGGCCAGCGCCGTGCCAATAATCAGCGGCGACAGCCCCAGCAGGATCAGCGTCAGCGTGACATCGACCGTGAACAGGTAGCCCAGCAGCAGAAACACCAGCACGATCCGGCTCATCAAGTCCATCGTCAGCGTGACCACCGTCGAGAACGACTGCGTGTCCGACGTGATCCGGCTGACGATCTTGCCCGACGGGAATTGATCATAGAACGACAGGTCGCGGGCCACCGCCGCGTCGAAGGCGTCCTGCCGCAGCCGGAGCGCCACGTTGCCCACCGACACCGCCGAAAGCTGCTGGCGCGCCCAGTTGAACGCCCACGACAGCGCCGCCAGCCCGCTGATGATCGCCGCGCTGATCATCAGCGGCTCGGCGGAGACGCGGGCCGTGTTCGCCCCCAGCGTGTCGATGGTCCGCGAGATCACCACCGGCAGCGCCGTGTCCAGCCCGGCGGAGGCGAGGATCGCCCCGGCCACCACGGCCATGCGGCGGCCTTCCGGCTTGAAATAGCCAAAAATGCGCCACGCCAGATCGCGGTCGCGGTACTCGCGGTCATAGTCCTCGGCGTCGAGGCCGTCCATGACGAAGCCCATATGTCCCTCTTTTTCTGCCCGATGATCTGATCAGGGGACGGCGGCGGGCAGCCATAAGCTGAAAATCGCGCCATGACCATCCGCTTCAGCCGAAGTCACCTCGACCTTGCCCGAATGCCACGCCGTGATCTGTTGGACAATGGCAAGCCCCAACCCGGTGCCCTCAACGCCTGAATCGCGCCCCACGCTGCCCCTGAAGAAACGCTCAAAAATTTGTTCCCGTTCGTCAGGCGGCACGCCCGGCCCGGTGTCGGCGATGGCGAAGCCCGCCCAGCCCACGCCATCCACGCTGCGTTGGGCGGTGGATAGAGTCACGATGCCATGCGGCGGGGTGTAATTCAGCGCGTTGGTCAGGATGACGCTGGCAGCCTGTTCGATCCACATCATGTCGCCGCGCGCGAATGGCAGCCGCGCTGCCAGATTCTCTCTCAATTGGATGCTTCTGGCGTGGGCATAATCCTGCCGATCTTCGGCGAGTTGACTCAGCATCACGTTGAGATCGACATAGCCCATTTCGAGCGAGGGGCTGACCATGTCCGTCCGCGCCATTTGCAAAAGAGGCTCAACAATATGTATCAGTCGGCTCGTTTCGCGCTCCAGTCGGTTCAAGTAGGTTTCCGCTTTGGCCGGGTCGACGCGCAGGAGTTCGTGGTTCAGCTTGATGGACGTGATCGGCGTTCGTATCTCGTGCGAAATGCTGTGAAGAAATTCGTCGCGCGCCCGGCCCAAAAGCGCCAGCCGCTCATTGGCTTGCTCTAGCTCGATGGTGCGTGCGCGCACACGGGCTTCTAAATCAGCCTGGCGCTCAACCAGCAGGCGAATATTCTCCCTTTCCAGCCGTTCGCGCTGGATTTTGATGCTCATAATGGCGACATTGGTGATGACGACAAACGTCAACACCCCAATCAACGTGGAAATCGTGTTATCGGGATGGATGATCGGGAACCCCAGCACGCCCAAAACCGAAATGACGCCAAACAGAATAGTCAGCCGCGCGCTCAGAAAGAAACTGCCCAGCAGCGAGCCTATCGCCAGCCAGCTTAATAGCTCAATGCGACCCGGAACGTCGATATCTCCCAGCGCCGCCGCCAGATAGATGGCGACCGTCAGCGCGCTCACAAACAGCGCGCCGCCCATACGATGATGGCCCGTGCGCGCCAGAACGTAGGTGACTGCGCTCGCCACGATCATGCCGAGGCCCAGATAAAACATGGGCTGATGGGTCACTACGTTGTTGGGCAGGTCGGCTATCGCCAGCGGCAGCGACACGAACGTGGTTAGCGCCATCAACGGCACGAATAGCAAGGCCACCCGCGCCAGCGCGGCGATGGGGTAATTATCGGAAGGTTGAATTTCTTGCGCGGGGCGTGTCGCCGCGTTCCACACCGTTTCCAGCCGCGCTAACCAGCGGATAAGTGATAGTTTCGGGCCGTTCACGGGGACTGCCTTTCTCTGCCGACAGCGAAGAAGGCCAAACCTATGCAGCGATGAGTTTGCAATAAAAGTATCGCCTGCGCTTACAAAATGTCAAACCTGTAGAGAAGCAGATAGTTGCGCGGCGGCGTGGCCCGCTTCAAGCCCGTCGCGCTATTGCCTGCCGCAGAACGTGGTAAACTAATTGTGCCAGCTGTCAGCTGGATCGACGCGCTCGCCAGTGACGGAAAAAGGCCGTTGCTTGGAACTCGGAACTTGGAACTGTTTTCACAGGAGTGTCGTTATGTCTGAACTCATAGGCCGCACACTTGGCCCGTACCGCATCGTCGAGCAGTTGGGCATGGGCGGCATGGCGACGGTTTACAAAGCCTACCACGCCGCGATGGATCGCCATGTGGCGGTCAAAGTCCTGCCGCGCCACTTCGCCGCCGACCCTACCTTTGTCGGGCGCTTTGAGCAGGAAGCGAAGGTCATCGCCAGGCTCGAAAACGCCCGCATCCTGCCCGTCTACGATTACGGCGAGGAAGATGGCATTACCTATATCGTGATGCGCTATCTGGACGCGGGCACGCTGTCCGAGCGCATCCGCGCGGGCCAGATTCCGTTCGCCGAAATCGCCCGGATCATCGCGCAGGTCGGCGACGGGCTGGATTACGCCCACAAGAAAGGCGTCATCCACCGCGATGTCAAGCCGTCCAACATCATGCTCGCCCAGAACGGCGACGTGTATATCACCGATTTTGGCATCTCCAAGCTGGTCGAAGGCACAGCCCAGTTCACTGGCAGCGGCATCGTCGGCACGCCTGATTACGTCTCGCCGGAGCAGGCGCTCGGCCAGCCCATCGATTACCGCTCGGACATCTACTCTCTGGGGATTGTGCTGTACCAGATGGCGACCGGCGATGTGCCCTTCCACGCCGAAACCCCGATGGCCGTGATCATCAAGCACATCAACGACCCCCTGCCGCTGCCGCGAACTATCAACCCGGACATCCCCGAAGCGGTCCAGAATGTGATCCTCAAAGCGCTGGCCAAGAAGCCCGACGAGCGTTTCCAGCATTGCAGCGAACTCACCGCCGCGCTCAACACGGCGGTTGATAGCGGCGTCTCCCCGGACCGCGCGACCACCGAGCACGGCGACACCACAGCCCCGCTGCCGTCGCCGCAGGGCACGCTGGGGGCGGGCACGACGCCGATGGCAGTCGCTTCTGCCGCCAGCGCGCCGACCGCCATGCCCCACAAAACCGAGCCGATGGTCGGCGACCAGCCCGCTAAAAAGAAAACCAGTTGGCTCGTCCCGGCCCTGATCGTCGTCGGGCTGCTCGTCTTGCTGGTCGGCGGCTTCATTGTCTTGCGAACCATCCAGCGCGTCCGCGAAGCCAACCAGCGCCCCACCCCGACCAGCGTCGTCGGCGTGGCGGAAGTTCCGTCAACCGAGCAAGTCGGGGCAGCAGTGGCGGCGCCGCCCGCCGAGCAGTCCACGCCGGGCGCGCCCGGCAGTGTGGCTGATCAAGGTCAGCCGTTTTTCGCCGACGATTTCAGCGGCGCGCAGCTTGATCCGGCCTGGTTGCGGCTGAACATTGACGACCAGCGCATGAAACTCGATAACGGCGTGCTGGTCTTGCCCATCTTGCCCGGCACGCGCCTCATCGACTTCGAAAACCGCCGCGCGATGCTGGAATCGCCCGCTTTGGCCCTACCTGTCCCCGATCAGATGAAAGAATACATGCTGCAAGTGGATGTGAAGGCCGCGCCCACGCAGAATTATCAGGCGGCGGGGCTGATCATGCTGGCGACTGGGCCGGGAGGACAGCGGCAGCTTCCCCTGTTTGCGCTCATTCGCGGCTTCTGCGACACCCCGGAGCGTTGTCATGGCGACGCAATCTACTTTGACAGCCTGTTCGCCTTCGCCGCCGACCCCGACGGCTACCAGGCTAAGATCGGAGGATCAGTCGCAAGCGGCGAAATTCCCGCCAATGGGGTGGTCAGCCTGCGCATTGTTCACGAGCAGAGCCGGGTGGTCGGCTACTACAGCGTGGACAAAACGACGTGGCATCTGGTCGGCGATTGGCCGCTGCCGCAGGATCGGGTAGATATGGTAGGTATCGTCACTACGACAGGCGGCCAGCCCACCGATCTGATCCCGACCGCGTTCGACAACTTTGAAGCCGGGCCGCCCCCGCCGCCGCAATAGGCTGTCCGCGCCATAACAGGGGTTGTCGCGCTTGATTGCAAGGACATGCCATTGACCGATCAGAGGGGGACAACTCGCGCTGACGACACCGCCCTGATCGAACGCTTGCGCGCCGGTGATGAACTGGCCTTCGAGGAGCTTGTTGAGCAATACCACGCCTCCCTGATCCGGCTCGCTGGAATGTACGCGTCCGACTCGCGCGTCGCCGAGGAGGTCGTTCAGGAAACGTGGATCGCCGTGCTGCGCGGGCTGGACAAGTTCGAGGGGCGCTCGTCGCTCAAAACGTGGATTTTCAGCATCCTCGTCAACCGGGCCAAGACCTATGCCCGGCGCGAAGGCCGCTATTCCAATCAGAAATCGCTGGAGGAAGAAACCGCCGACGCGGGCGACTCAGGGGTGTCGCCGGATCGCTTTGTCGGGCCGGGCGGCGACCCGGACTGGGTGGGCCATTGGGATGTCTTCCCCGCGTCATGGGATGAAGCCCCCGAAGCGAAACTCGACTCTAAAGAGCTTCGGCGCGTGATCCAGCAGGCGATTGACGCCCTGCCCGAAACCCAGCGCGAGGTGATTTCCCTGCGCGACATCAACCACTTTTCCGCCGAGGAAGTCTGTAACATTTTGAATATCACTGAGACCAATCAGCGAGTGTTGTTGCATCGAGCGCGTGCGCGTGTGCGCCGCGCCCTCGAACAATATCTGGTCGAATGAAAGCGTCATGGCCGAAACACTGACCTGCCAGGAACTGATCGAGCTAGTCACCGACTATCTGGAAGGGGCGCTGCCCTCGCCAGAGCGTAGGCGCTTTGAGGATCACCTCAAGGGCTGCACGGGCTGCGCGCGCTATCTGGCCCAGATTCGCCAGACTATCGAGATCGTCGGGGAATTGCGCGAAGAAGCCATTGGAGATGAAGCGAAGTCCGAGCTTCTTTCCGTCTTCCGCGATTGGAAGTCCGGCGCGCTGGCGAAAGAGTAAGCGTTTCATGGTCGCCGGGGACGGCCTGGGCGTCTCCCCTAGATGATTGCCCGTTTGTCCCCCCGCCAGCGCTCCTCTACAATCAGGCCATGAAACGCGCCGCCGCCCTGCTCCTGATCCTGCTGGCGACTCTCGCCTGCAATCTCGCCGCGACGCCCGCCACGGTTCTGTCGCCGACAGCCGCCAGTGTCGAGACGCCAATCGCCCCCACAGCGACCCTGCGCCCCGCCACCGAAGCGCCCGCCGTGTCCCTGCTCGACTCCGTTTCGGCGGAGCGCCTGCTGGCCGAGGTCACCGCCCTGTCGGCGATCCACTCGCGGCATGTCAACAGCCCCACAATTGGCGAGGCGGCGATCTACATCCACGATCAATTCACGGCGGCGGGCGGGCGGCTGATCGTCGCCTACGACGAGTTCCCCGCCGTGTTCGATGGCGTCCATTCGACCCAGCGCAATGTGACTGCCACGCTGCCCGGCAGCGACCCCGCCGCCGGAGCTATCGTCATTGGCGCGCATTACGATTCGCGGAGGGCAAGCCTTCGGGATGCCATTGGCGCGGCGCCGGGGGCCAACGACAACGCGACCGGGGTCGCCGCCGTGCTGGAACTGGCCCGCCTGATGGCCCATGAGATACCCCGCGCCACCGTGATGTTTGTCGCCTTTTCCGCCGAGGAGGTCGGGCGGCAGGGGAGCGTCCATTTTGTTCAGCAAGCGCAGGCGCGCGGCGAGGCGTTTCGCGGGATGATCGCGTTGGACATTATCGGCAGCCCCGCAGGGTCAGCTTCGCCGGAAGGGTCGATCCGGGTGTTCAGCGCCGGGCCGGAGGGATCGCCGTCGCGGACGCTGGCCCACGCCATCGAATCGCAGGCGCGGGTTGAACTGCCCGGCTTCGCGATTCTAGTTCAGGACGCCATCGACAGGCCGGGCCGCTATTCGGATCACAATTCGTTCTGGGAAGCGGGCTATCCGGCGATACGGTTTATCCAGCCGCAAGAAGACCCCGACAATCACAGCGTGTTCGACACGGTTGACCACGTTGACCCGGCCTATGTGCGGCGGGCGACACAGGCGGCGTTGCTGGGGCTGTTATGGATGCTGGATCAGCCGTGAGATATGGCGGCTACAAAAGCTATCCCGTAATGTCTTGTGCGAGGCTCATCGACGGAAGCGCAATTTGCTTGGCGTTGCCTTCAGCCAGCCGCCGTTTGTCGTCTGCTGTGATCCCTACCGAAATTCGTTTGCGCGCTAGTTCAACGCTTTCAGGGCTAATATCGCACAAGATGAAATGACGCCGATGTTGCCGACAAACCACGCCTACAGTTCCTGATCCCCCAAACGGATCAAGGACAATTCCATCTTCAGGGCAGGACGCAAGGATAATCGGTTCTATTAGTTCCGAAGGGAACACGGCAAAATGCGCACCGGTGAACGGGCTTCCACCGACTTTCCAAACCGATTGAATATTGGCCCCGGTAGCGGTTCTCATAGCAGTCTGATCATAGTAATACTTCTGTGTCTTCGAGAACATGAAAACATACTCATGAGCGTGCGTTGGTCTATCCTTCACGCTTTCGCTTTTCGATGGCCTGTGCCATATGATATCGCTACGTAAAATCCAGCCATCATCTTGCAAGGCGAACGCAACTCTCCAGGGCATGCCCACCAGAGACTTCATGGGCAGCCCCATAGCGTAAAATGTCCGATTGCGCTGTCCACGACCATGTGTGGGTATGCCGTTCATATGTTTGCGGCTGTAACGAGATGTTTTGCCTTGTGATCCGCCATCCCGATGTTGGCTTGTTGCGCCAACATAATTGTCCCCAATATTCAGCCACAATGTTCCGTCTTTACGTAATACGCGCCGCGCTTCCGCGAAGACTTGCACAAGCGACTTTACATACTGGTCGGGGTGTTCTTCAAGCCCAATTTGCCCCTCTGCCCCATAATCTCTCTGACCAAAGTATGGCGGCGAAGTCACAATGGATCGGACACTCTCCTCTGGCAAATCCTGCAAGAATGACAAAGCATCCGAGTTTTGAATTGTGTCCAGTTGGCGTCTAATTGCATTCATGCTTTTCATTAATCCCTAACAATATTCTCCATAAACGGATATACAAATGTGTGATCGACAACATCAGATAATGAGTATCGCTGAATCAATCCATACAATTCACGAACGGTTGAGTAAGGCATATATCGGGCGCTCAAGACCCGAAATACACCTTGATTTGATTCAGTGACAACCTTATTCCTCAAGTCATTGGGCGCTACTATAGTGAAGGCGGTCGAGATTGACGGAGCAGTGTCTCGTAGCTTTAGCATCCTTGTTAGGCCCGAAGTCACGCCTGTGCTGTGTTCAACCTCAATAACTGCCGGTATTCGATCTCCCTTGTCGGCGAACCAAATGCAATCTATCAAAGCTGCGGCTTCTCGGATTTCGTCTTTGTAGAAAATTGGAACGTCATTCAACGATTGAATGACTCCCTTTAGATTACCAAGTCGAGATTGAGTGCCCTGCTTTACATCCTTTACTTGAATATGGTGATCATTTTTGGCGATCCATGTTTGGAAATTCAGTGCGTTGCCAATCTCGATTAACGCAATTTGCATCTGGGTATGAGTAGTCTTGGCCTCTATGCTATCAAACTCATCTCCAAGCATTTCAGGAGTGATACCAATAGTGCCGAAATCCACCCCTAGTTCAAACTCTGTGATAACTTCATTATAGTCCTTATACCCGATCTCGCCGCGAGAATGGTTGTCGTCAGGACACCACATGATATGCTTCTGATCACGCTGAACTTCGCCAGTGTAGGTGTCCGTTCGCGCCGGAAAACATATGAAGAAATGCGGTGTATATGCTAGAAGCGCTTCAAGAGCCGAACGACTATTGCCACCAGCGCTGAACAGCCGGTCAAAATGGATGGGATAGTTTGGACGGTTGGAAAAGGCAAGTGCAGCGCGGGTTAACTGGCTTGTGCTAATCCCGCCTGTGCTAGCTTTGCCCTTAACATCCATACGCGTGAAGCTAATTGGCCCTTCTGGAAGTCGAATCTCTGTGATACGCAGGCTTCCCCGCCCGCTTGGATACTCATATACGCGATCGGTGTCGAGGCGGCCTATTTCTTTCACAAGATCGGCGGCAGACAATCTTTCCATTATCATCTCCAACGGATTGGACACAAGCGATTTATGAGTATTTTGCCTACCAGTGCTTGTGTGGCAATTGTATCATAAGAGCAACAAGCGCATTCAATTCCACCCTAACCCATGACGTGAAATCTTGCCTTGTTGCCGAAGGCCAGGGGAAATATGCTGTGAATATTTCGTTGTAGACCAAACGTACTACAAAACCCTATTGACTTTTTCCAATTTCCCTGTAGAATAATCATCGAACATAAGTTCTAACACAGATACTTTTGATTTTTGACTTCACTTCTGCATTCTGACTTCTGCGTTCTTACTTTTTTCCTTGTCTGTGGGCATCCGCACGGACGGGCTTTGGCAACACCATTCGCCCCCGGAGGCGCGGGCCTCTGGAATCGGGGCTTCCACCGATTGTCCACCGCCCATAGACGTAGGGGCGAACCTGTGTGTTCGCCCGCCGTTGACCTTTGACGTTGCCGTTACTGCCGTTACTGGTCACTATCTTTTCACAGTGTCGTCTATCTTCCCGCGCGCGACGCGGCACAGGGGCCGGGACTATGTCGTCGCGGTCTTCGTGTCAAACGGGGGAAGCCAGCCGCCACTGCCGCCAGTCTGCGGAATCCGGGGACTATGTCGTCGCTGGGTGGAAACAGACGGGCGAAAAGGAAGTATCTTAGTTCGGCATCAGGGCTTCCGGCTAGCTCGCGTGGCATGTTGGGTGGTATGTGCGCCATCGCGCCCAGCCCCGCAAGGACAAACGTAAGGGCAGGTCTGAAACCCTCCCCTACCCCGCCGGAAATCAGATTTTCAATTCGTGTCATTCTGAACCCTTCGGGGTGAAATTCGTGGACTGAATTGAATACTGTGGGCGTCCCCGCGAGTCTCTGCCTCGCGCCGCCCGCCTACACCCCTGTCAAGGGGCTAGATGCCACTCAATCGGGCAAATTCGCCCACCATGCAAGCCCAACCGAATAGATAAAACGTTGCGATGCCCTAGTAGTTGACGTTGGCGAAGTACTGCTGGATCAGCGGCTTGACATCGGCGCTGGCAAAACCTCACCTCGCGACGTTGGGTTGTCAGCAAAGTTGGCTGCTCCCCCTCTCCGTAACTGCGGAGAGGGGGGAGAACTCGAGTTGTCTGCAAGAGCGGGTCGCGGGGGTGAGGTCGCAGGGGCGCATGGCGAGAGCGCGTGTTTTGCGGCGCGAGGTTATCCGCCAAATGCCGTTCCATGCGCCCTGCTCCCTGCGGAACCCATGTTAAGGGGCCCTGCTCAGTAGTTGACGTTGGCGAAATACTGCTGGATCAGCGGCTTGACATCGGCGCTGGTGTGCTGGCGCAGGATGGCGAAGAACCCGGCGGCGGTCGCCAGCTTGCCCGCGTAGTGGCTGCGGTAATCGCGCAGAAAAGCGAAGAAAGCGTCGTCGCCGATCAGCGCGTTGAGTTCGCGCAGGAACAGCACCCCGCGCGGGTACAACCCCTCGACGTATTCGTTGGTGTCCAGAAAATCGTAAATGCTGGCGTCGAGCATCATGGGCTGGGCGCGGCTGGCATACACGCCATACCGCCGGGCCGATCCGCCGGGCAGGTAAGCGTCGTAGTACAGCAGCTCCGAATAGGCCGCCAATGACTCATCCAGCCACGGCTCGCGGGTCTGGTCGCTGCCCACCGCGCCATACCACCACTGGTGGGCCACCTCGTGCGCGATCAGGATCGCCAGCAGGTTGGTCGGCTCGCCGTCTTGCAGCCGGAAAGCCCGGCTGGAGATTGACACCAGCCCGCTGAACTCCATGTCGCCGCGATAGCCATTCTGGGCGATGGTCAGGTCTTGGTAGGGGTACGGCCCGTAGATCGGCTCGTACAGCTTGATGGCGTTGGCGGCGTGCTCGATAGCCCGTTCCATCGCATGGGGGTCGTCGCCGAGATAGTAGCCGCGAATGGGGAAATCACCGGGGCGGCTGTCCAGCAGGTGATAATCCGAACTGGCGAAAATCGGGACGCCGCGCGCGCCCTCGACGCGGAAACGCCAGACCAGCCCGCTGTGCTCGACCAGCCCGCCGCTGACTACCGTCACGTTGCGATCGGCATGGACGGCCAGCGTGACGTTCTGAGCGGAGTAGACCGTCGGATCGCCGACGGGCTGATAGCGCCACGTGCGCCAGCCGACGCCGTTGTCGTAAGGAACAACCACCGGGAACCACTCCGAGAGGCGCATCACGCCGCCGGACACGCCGTTGTTGCCGACCGGGAAGGAAGTCTCCTCGGACACGCCGGAGACGGCCACCCGGAACTCGAAGGAAATCTCGACGCGGCGGGACGGCCCGACCGGGTCGGGCAGCGGGACATGCAGCATGATCCCGTCCAGCCGGGCGGGGACTTCCTGGCCGTTGACGCGGGCCAGATCAAGGTAGAACGCGCCATCCCGGTCAGCGATGGGGATGGCGAACACCACGTCTTTCCACGCGATGCGAGCCGTGTTCTTGAGGGACACGCGCTGGGTCACCCGCGCCCACTGCTGGGCATGGCGGAGATCGACTTCCAGCGCCACTTCGGGCACATCGCCCGCGGGCGGCAGGTCGCCGATCAGGTTGAGCGGCGGGAAATCGGCGGCGTAAGGGTCGAGCGTCACCTGCGGGGCGAGCGTCTCGGTGGGGATGAGCGGGTCGAGAGTCACGGCGAAGCTGTCCTCGAGGACCGGGGCGGGCGACGAGGTGGCGACGGGGGTGCGGGTCATAAAGATGGTGGCGGTCGGCGGCGGGGAAGTCGGCAGCGAAATCGCGCTCAGGTTGAAGGTGCGGGCGGCGGCGAACATCGCCAGGACCGTGCAGATCGAGGCGCTGACAGCGACCAGCATCAAGGCGAGGGCGTTTTGCAGTCGAGCGCGGCGATCCATAGCCGGGATTATAGCATGGCGGCGTGGCTTCGGGCGGAAATGGGTGTTAGAGTCAGGGAGATTCAGACCACGAATGACACGAATTCTGATCATACGCCCAAGGAAGAACCGTCATGCCTGAAGCCGCTAACATTCTGATTGTCAACGCGCGGGTTTTTACCGCTAACCCGGCTATGCCCTACGCGGATGCCGTCGCCATACACGGGGCACGCATCGGGTGGGTCGGCAGCAACACCGAAGCGGCGCTGGGCGGCGGGCAGTTCGACCGAACCATCGACGCGGGGGGCGGGTCGCTGCTGCCCGGCTTTATCGACAGCCACTTTCACCTGCTGTGGGGGGCGATAGAGTCGGCGGACGCCCAACTGAGCGAGGTCGCCAACCTCGACGAACTGGCGCTGACGATCCGGGCGTTCGCCAGCGAGTTTCCCAAGCATGAGTGGCTGGTCGGGCGTGGGCTGTATTACACCGTCGTGCCCGCCGGGCGCTCGCTGACCCGGCACGACCTCGACGCGTGCATCGCCGACCGCCCGCTGATCGTCTTCGCCAATGACACGCACATCGCATGGGCCAACACCATCGGTCTGGAACGGGCGGGGATTCTGCATGGCGGGGAGGCCGGCCCCAACAGCGAGATCGTGATGGGCGAGGACGGCCTCGCCAGCGGGGAACTGCGCGAGCCGGGCGCGCGCAAGGCGATTATGAACCTGATCCCGGAGCCGGACGATGTCGGCAAGCGGGCCTTGCTGCGAAAGGCGCTGGCGCGGGCCAGCTCGATGGGCATCACCAGCTTGCACAACATGAACGGCAGCGCCGAAGAACTGGCCCTGTACGCCGCGCTGGACGATCTCGGCGAACTGCCACTGCGGGTTTACGCCCCGTACAGCGCCACGCCGGAAACGCCCATCGAAGCCCTCAAAGACGCGGTCGCCCTGCGCGACATGCATCCATCGGGCCGGGCGCGCGGCGGGATGGTCAAGTTCTTTATGGATGGCGTGATCGAAGGGTACACGGCGCTGATGCT
>Ga0210377_10000937_pt1 | contig 27367 bp, 41 predicted proteins | sample PLM4_65_b1redo_FD_155480 | JGI IMG/M metagenome (GOLD analysis project Ga0210377, IMG submission 155480) | Groundwater sediment microbial communities from an aquifer in East River, Colorado, USA - PLM4_65_b1 redo | ecosystem: Environmental > Terrestrial > Soil > Riparian zone | place: USA: East...
CCCAGTCGAGCACCTTTTTTAAGGAGAACCGTTCATGTCGAATGCAGTCACCAGCACAGGGATCCTTGTCAAGCGCGCATTGTTCGCTACGCCTGCCGTCTTTACGACGATTGGCGAACTCACGTCCGTTACACCGGGCGGCATGTCGCGCAACAAGATCGAAACGTCCACGCACAATGACGGCACTGAAAGTCACGTGTTGGGCATTCTGCGTCAGGACGATCCGCAGCTGAAGATCAACTTCTTGGACAGCGAAGCCACGCACACAGACATCTTGGCGGACATTGCGAACAACGTTAAGAACGCATGGCAGATCCTTTTTCCGTCCGGCCACACACGCACGGGCTTCGCATACGTGCAGATGTTCAAGTTCGACGACGCGCCCGTTGACGGCAAGCAGGGTGCATCGTTGGCTCTGACATGGGCGGGCGTCGTCGTCGAAGCGTAAATCGTGATGTGGGGCGAATAGCCCCGCATTACCAACAATAGAAAAGGAGACGCAATGTCCCAGCCATTGCTAACCGCAGCGCAGATACGCACTGCGGTTGACTTGAAAGAAGAAACCGTCGAAGTCCCCGAATGGGGCGGTTCCGTTCGTCTTGTCCAGATGACTGCCGCCGAATCGCTTGCGTTCATGAAGGAAACCGATACGCAGGCGGGCGCGGAAAACGGGATCTTCCTGATGCTGTCCTACTCCGCGCGTGACGAAGCGGGCGCACGCGTCTTCACGCCTGAAGACGTCGAAGAACTCAAGAAGAAGAACTTCAACGTGTTGAACACGCTGCAGCGCAAGTGCATCGCGTTAAACAACAACGGTGCTGCGGCAAAGGCGGCACTAAAAAAGGACTTGAGCGGAACGGCGATCGACGCTTCGCCTTCCGCTATGCCCGCGATTACTTCGGAATCTGGGACGTAGACGGCTTACTTGCGGCGATGCCGCAAGCGTTGTTAGAAGAATGGAAAGCCTTCGACGAACTTGAACCTGACGGGCAATCGCGCACAGATTGGGGATTCGCGCACGTCGTGCAAGCGATCATGCGAACCAATAAGCCGCTACTTGATTTCATGTTGCCGTTCGGTGATTTCGAAAAACCGGCAGCAGAACCGCAGTCGATCGCGACTCAAGAAAAGCTTATTGACGCGTGGATCTTCGGTAGTAACGCGATCCTTCAACGTGGAAGAAAGGGTTAAGCGTGGCTGAAATTGCCCCGATTCATGGGCTAATTGAACTCACCGACAACTTTACAAGCGAACTAGGGCTTGCAAGGGCTGCGCTTAGCAATTTCACCAAAGAGAACCAGCAATCTTTGACGGCGGTTGCCGTCGTCACCGGCACCGTTGCGGCCGGTATCGCGGCGATCGGTGTGGCCGCAATCGAACTCGGTAAGCGCGGATCTGACGTCAACGATCTGCGCGCCACGATCGAACAGTTTGCAGGCGGTGCCAACGAAGCGAAAGCGGCGATGGATGCCCTGCGCGCAGGCACGCTAAATACTGTTGACGACTTCACGCTTGCGTCAAATGCCGCGCATCTTCTGAGCACTGGTGTAAAACTCACGGCGGCGGATTTCGGCACACTCGGAGAAGCGGCATTTGTTCTGCAAAATCGCGGTCTTGGTGGCACTGCTGAACAACTGAAACTAGTGAGTGATGCGCTTGTTACTGGGAGAACACGCGCGTTAGCAATGTCGTTGGGTGTCATCGCCGTTGACGACGCTGAAGAAGCATACGCGAAGACGCTTGGTGTTACGGCGGAACAGCTGTCAGAAAGCGGGAAAGCGGAAGCGAAGCGCATCGAAGTGCTTCGCATCCTTCGCGAAGCAACGGTTGCAGCGGGCGAACAGCAACGCGACTTTGGCGAAGAATTCGAGTTCGCATCGGCGCAGGTTCGCAACTTCATCGACGATCTAGGTTCGTCAATCGCATCGTCTGACGTGTTCTCTGCTGGATTGCGCGCCGTTGGTGAAGCGGTTGCTGGTGCCTTCGATAACAACAAGGCGAAGGCAATCGAGAACATTACCAGCTTGCTTGAAGATGGTGCGGTCAAACTGATCGACTTGGGACAAGTCGCGATTACAGCTGCACGTATTTTTGAAGGTTCGTTCGGCGGTGTTCGCACTGTCATCGCGTTTGTCTCAACTGGAATCGTCGGTGTTGCACGTCTGCTTGCCGAAACAATCGCGGTTGCGGCTGGTGCGGCTGCAAAGCTGCATTTGATTTCGCCTGAAACGTTGTCAGAAATTCAATCGTCGCGTGAAGAACTTCGCGGTATGCGTGCGGATCTTGCACTGCAGACGGAAGAAGCGGCAGCTAGTGTTTTAGGCCATACGAAGTTTGGCGAAGCACTTGATGTGCTCAGCCAGAATATGAACGACGTGCGAACCGCGATGATGGCGGCGAAGAACGCGACTGGAGAACAGACGGAAGCGTCGGGCGCGTCGGCGGAAGCAGCTGCAGCCAATGCCGCCGCGCAAGCGGATCTCACGTCCAAGATGATCGATCAAACCAAAGTCGCTGCTGCGATGACAAAGAGCAGCAAGGAACTCAGCACGATTTGGGACGATTACTTTAAGGCGGTTGCGCGGTCGTCTGGCACGTCACGCGATCAACAGATCGCAGACATTGAGGCAACATTCAATTCGCAAGTTGCTTCGTTGGACCATCTTGATCCACTGTTCAATGAGAAATACAAGGCTCTGCGTGCGACTGCGAACGCAAACCTGACCGCTATTAGCGTCGACTGGGATAGCGTTCGCGATCGAAGCATCGAAGCCTTGCAAGAAACCGCAGACAAGGCACACGAAACTTACGAAGCGATGATTGATAGCGGGTTGCACTTCACCCGCGAAGTTCTGGACGAACAGTTGAAGAAGTGGAAGGATGCGCAGGCGGCTGCAAACGGCTGGGGAACGGACGCGAAAAAGGCAGTTGCTGATGTCACCAAGGAAGTCAAGATCCTTGATAGTGCTTGGGCAGATAACGCGGCTGCAGCAGCTGCGTCGATCAACGGAACAACGATCATGGTTCGCACGTTGCACGGTGACTTGATCAGCCTGCAAGAAGCGATGAAGTTGAAGCAGACAGGCGGCAGTTTCGATGTCACGTCTGCGAACTTTGGGCAAGCACTCACGGATTACTTGACAAAAGGCGGCTTTACATCGGGTTCGGAAAATCGACAGTTCCGCGATCCGATGGGACTGGCGAAGAAGGGCTATTCGTTTTCTGAAGTCATCAAATACGCCTTCGATCCGAAACAACAAGGAACGCTACCACCACCACAAGGCCCGCGCATTCCGGGTTTCATACAAGGCGGAACGGTAGATATCAAGGTTGGCGAAGGTGGGCCGGAAACAGTGCGCGTCCCACTCGGATCCACCGTGTATCCAACCGGCACGGGTCCGAGCGGTGGAACGCAAGTCGTTAACTTGAACTTTCAGGTGAACGGAACAGCCGTGCAAACCGCCGAAGCGATCAAGAAAATCATCATGTCGCAGCTGAAATCAGTGCGGCAATTCGGTTCGGCTTAAAGGAGATCGGTATCATGAGTTTGCAATCGTGGCAAGAAACGTTGATCACGTCGCAGGTTGATGGCGCAGCACTGACCGCCGCTGCCGCTGCGACGTGCATTCCAGCCGCTGCGAAATACACCTTTCCACCGAATTCGTTTGCGATTGGCAAGCAGTATCGGGTTAAGGCGTCGGGTCGTATTTCGTCCGTTATCACGACTCCCGGAACGGCGCGATACGATCTGCGGCTTGGTGGCACGGTGATCTTCGACAGCCTTGCGATTCTGCTTGACACGGCGGTTGCTGCAACTACCGTCGGTTGGCTGCTGGATATTTTACTGACGTGCCGCGCGATCGGGGCAACGGCAAACTTCATGGGGCAAGGGCTGTGGACGTCCTACAATATCTTGGGCACTCCGGCCACACCGCCGAAGGGTGCGTTGTCAGCGATCTTGCCGTGGAACAGTGCGCCTGCTGTGGGCGGTAACGTCGACTCGACGACGTCGTTGCAGCTGGATATGTTTTTCACGCAGACCGTTGCCACGGGTTCGATGACGGTGCATCAGTATTCCGTTCAGGCGTTGAACTAAGAAGATCGCCGTGCCCTTTACTCCGTTTCGTGGCCCCCGTCGCATCGGCCCTGGGGCTGTTTCCACAGGTGCCGCGTCGTTTAGCACGCAACCGATCGTTGCGTCAATTACGCCGTCGATTGCGCGCACTGCAGGCGGCACCGCCGTTACGATTTCCGGGTCAGAGTTTCACACCGACTCAGAAGGCGCACCGCCACTTGTCTTCATCGGCGCGTTTCAAGCTACAAACGTTGTCGTTGTAGACGCGAACACAATTACCGCTGATTCGCCAGTTGCGAACGTAACAGGCACGGTCGACGTTACCGTTACGACGATCGGCGGTAGCTTTACACTCAATCAAGCCTTCACGTTTTACGCGTCTACCATTTCGAAAGTTACTCCGGCTTTCGCTAACATCATCGGCGGTGTTGATGTTGTTGTTGAGGGTTTCAACTTCATTACTGGTAGCACGATCACGTTTGGCGGTGCCGCTGTTACTGCCACAACTTTCATTGACAGTGAACATTACCTAGTTACCATCCCGAATCATGGACAAGGGTTCGTTGACGTCACGATCGTTGATATCGGCGGTGCAACATTCACGCTGCCGAACGGGTTTCAATACACACTTCTTACGCGTGGGAATGACATTCGCAGACAGCCCGGCATCACGATCAACGACGCACTGAACAACTCGCCTAACACAGCGACAGCCGCGATCGACGGAGCTAGCAACATTCCAGTTGTTGGCGAAGAATTTCAGATCATTGACACATTTGACGGATCACGGCTGCTCTTTGCCGGTTCGGTGCAAACTGTGGCGATGCGTTACGAAGGGTTGATAGATCAACTAGTGTATGACGTCACAGCAATTGATTTTACGTATCTCCTGAACAAGTATCGCCCGTTCGGTAGTTACATTGCTGTATCCGCTAGTGGTATCGTCACCGATCTGATCCAGCGATATGCACCCGGTTTTTCGACAGCGTTTGTGCAGACCAATCTAGCGAAGGTGTCCTTTCAGTTCGATGGATCGAAAGATCTTGCAACGTGCTTGAGTGACATCGCGGCTGCGATTGGCGGCGGTCACTGGTATGTTGATTACAATCGAGTGCTGCACTTTTTTCACATCGTTCCAAGCGGCATTCAGATTCCGGAGTTTCCGCAGAGCGTTGTTCAATCAACGTCTACCACGCCACCTGTCATCACGCAAGGCGCGTCGATTCCGTCGTCATTCAGCTTCGCTGCTGGATGGTATATGTTCCAAACAACAAACGTATACAGCAACGATGTTGAGTCGATCTTAGGGCCACTCAGTGCGCCGATCTATCTTGATGGCACGCACATACTCAACTTTTTTAACGTCGAAGTCGGTGTTGCTGTCGGTGCGCTGACTGTTGATAAGCGGCGAATTTATATGCGGCAGTTGTTACCGACGCCTGCACATTCGTCGGTCGAAACAGTTATTCCGTTCTTGCAGGTTGAGGATAACACCACTACGACGTTTACCACGTATTTCAAAGATACAGGTGTGAGTTCAGGCGTATTGGTGAACATTCCGGGCACCGAACCACTCCCGCGCAAATCGTTTTCTGCTCGCCCGGCTGCTCCGTCGAGTCCGCCCAGCCCAAACTATGTGCAAGGCAATGGTCCTGGCGGTGCGTGGCAATTCCGCGTAGCGTATCTCTATCAAGACGGGTCTGTGTCCTACGCCAGCGTTGGAAGTTTTGTGTTACGAGTCGGTGTGACGGTCGTTGCAGGTTTAGGTATCGCGTCGTTTTCTATGAACGGCGTTCCTATTGGTCCAGACGTGAACGGCGTGCCGGTGATCGCCCGTTTCATTTACCAAGCACTTGCGGGTATTAGCGGCACGCTTGCGGAAGCGAACGCTTTCATTAATACCGCTATGCCGGATTGGTCAACGGCAACGTCGTTTTGGATGATGGGGGATAACTCCAATACCACGATCGACGACTTGCACGCTGGCGGCACCTTCGGGAATAAGAGTCTGTTTGGACGCGGACAGAAAATGTATCTGGATCAAGTGTCTGGCGGATCCGTGCTTGAACCGGATCCGATCCCTGTGTGGCCGAATCCCGATGGTCCATTTCTGGAAGGCGCAGACGCGCCCGACGACATTGACGATCTTGATTTGCAGCTGATTCGTAATCCGCAAGTCACGGTGAACACCGACGTTTCGCAGCTGCGCAATCGTATCTTCGTCAAGGGACGTGGCAGCACGGCGGCAGAAGCCGCATCACTAGGCGCGACGTCGATCCTTGTGGCAGATGGCAACGCGTTTTCTCTCAATGGTGGTAAAGTCATCATTGACAATGCGCAAGTTGTCGACTACGTCACCGTGTCAGGTGTTGACAACGTCTATACGTTGGAACTTGCCGGGAGTCTGACTGCGTCGATTGTGTCTGGTGACTCAATCGTCAACTTCATGCAAGTTGACGACGTTGCCGCACAGGCGGAAATGGGCAACATTGAACGCGATGCCAACGGCGTTGTTACAGACGGCGTGCATGAATACACGGTCGTTGACGGTTCGTTGAAGACGCAGTTTCAACTTTACATGCGGGCGTTCGCTGAACTGGAACTGTTCGCACGCCCAATCGTCACGCTCAATTACGCCACTCGGGATCCGAAGACGCGCAGCGGTAAGACGGTGCATGTTGCGTTGACGAATCCACCGATTTCAGGAGATTTTCTCATTCAGAGTGTGTCGATCGATCAGGTGCATGACGAAGCTGATGATTCACTTATGCCGCGTTACAACGCGCAGGCGTCCAGCGTTCGTTTTGACTTGAACGATCTGCTGCTGCAGATCTTGAAAGGTGGCATTCAAGGCGGATCGTCTTCAATAGGTATTATCGGTTCAGCGGTCGATCAGGTGCCGGAACCTGTGTCGTCTGGGATCTTTGCTGCGACGGTAGACATTACGCCTGCGGAGTTCCAATTGCTGTTCACGGTGCCAAAACAAATCGTGGCGGGCATTCCGGACAAGATTATCATGCCGTTGATGGCTTACGCCTACATCAATGTTACGGCTGCAATCGCCACAACTCCGCAATCGCACTTCCGGTATATCAGTGCATCGCCGGGTCCGAGTGACACCAATTTCTTTACTGCGCAAGCTTTTACGCCAGGGGCGGTGCAAGAGAATTTCTTGACGCATCCTGTTGTATTGCAATCCACAGCAGGCATTCGATTCGCTGGCGGTGCCGGTTTCGAATATCACTTTACAAATCAAGCCGTGAGTGGTGGCGCTGGATCGTATGCGCGTGTCACGTTGTTGTATACGATTATGGACATACCGTAATGACCGTTAATATTCACAACGGCGAAATCGTCAACGTCGCAACCAGTTTCAAGTTGGATCCGGATCTGCTGACGGCGCAAATTCGTGTGGAATCTGCGTTCCATGAATGGGCATGGAACCCGGAACCGCATTACCGTTACCTGTGGAACGTGCGAACCAACAAGCCGTTTCGTCTGTTGACCACGGCTGAACAGACATCGCAACGCCCGCCTGCTGATTTCCCTTGCTTCGCGGGCGATCCTGATCAAGAATTTTGGGCACAACAGGCGTCGTGGGGACTCATGCAGATCATGGGCGGTGTGGCCCGTGAACGTGGCTTCAAGGGCCATTACCTGACGACGTTGTGTGATCCGGCAACCAACCTCCGAATCGGCTGCGGATACCTTGCTGACCTTGTCGTCTGGGCAGACGGTGACGTGATGCAGGCATTAGCCGCCTACAACGGCGGCAAGCGCGGCAACTCGACTCCCCCATTTCGCAATCAAGAATACGCTGACAAAGTGTTTGCGGCGCGCACGACGATCTTGCGCCCGTGACAGGATAAAGGAACCGCTGATGAAGCACACGTTCATAACGATCGCGTTTCTGCTGTGGAGTGCCACAGTATACGCGCAGGCCGCACCTGATACGTTGCGAATCACGGCAACGGATAAATTCGCTTGGACCGCCAGCGACGACGAAGGCAAGACGTTCGGCGATCCGCCTGTGCAGCTGGTAACAGGGTATCACTTGGAATTCTTCTTGAAGTCCAACGTGACGATCACCGGCACGACGGCTGCGCCGATCTTTGTGCCGAAAGCCGGTGCCACAGCATCGTTGCTGTTCAACAACATCGCACACACCGCACCCGATGTCACTAGGGAAGAAATATCGACGCAAACTCTTTCGACGTTCATCGGTGTGAACGTGAACGTTGAATATGTCGCGTTCATGCGTGCGGCGGGATCCGGAGGTATCTCAATCCTATCGAACGGTGTTGGCCCTTTTGGCTTACTGGCGGCACCGAAAGCCCCTGCCTTTCGAATCCGCCGCATTCCGTAACGATTCAGGTGATCGATTGGTCACGCGCCGTTTCGATTGGCGCACGCGGGCGGATACTGTTTCAGTTGGTGAACGATTTTCCGATTGTGCAGCTGCAAGTTCGTTTAGGATCGCAAGTCATCGGGGAAGTCATCGGCACTGAGTTACGCGACGTCGGTGCGTTGTATTTCTCAGTGCCACGGGTTAACGGCGTTTACAATGTCACCATCTTCGCGAAAGACTCGACAGGATGCGAAGCACTCACAACCGCCGCACGTTCTGTCACCGTGCAATAGGCTGGATCATGGCGAAACTGCCTGCAATCAATATCACTGTCGTCGTCAAGAAACACAAGAGACGGTGTAATAAAAACCGTCTTGCCCTGATTCTTTGGACGTTTGGCCCAGTCCGAGAACAGAACATCAACGGGCCTTCAACCGGAGCACACAACATCATGAACCAGCTGACCGAAACACAGTTCGTCGAAGGCACCGTCACGCCGACGACCAAGAAGGGCAATCCCGCCGAAGTTCACACGCCGGTTTTTTCGTCGTCGAACGACGCGGTTCTGAAAGTGGAAACGGATCCGGTGAATCCGTTGGGCGTGAAGGTCAGTGCGGTTGCGCCCGGTGCGGCGCAGGCAGTGTTGACCTTTGACTCGGATCTTGGCGACGGCGTCGAAACCGTCGTGCTGTCGGCGGATTTCACCGTGATCGCAGGCCGCGCGGTCGGCGGCACGTTCGTCTTCGGCGCACCGCAGGAACAGCCGGAAATCCCGGCGTAACAGAAACCGGGTGAGTCGATCACCCGGCTAGAACGGCGGTGCGCGGGTTACTGCTGGGTATACTGCGCGCACCGCCGTTCGTTTTATTCTTGGACGTATTGCTGACACGACGCGCAGAGTTTTCCCGGTGCAACGTGTTCTTCGTGTTCAACACAATGTGCCGCCAAGATGAATCTTTGCGCGGGCATTCCGAACACGGTAACGTCGACCATCTTGAAACGCAGTCCATACATGGCCGCTTGAGGATTGATGATCGCAAGCACGCGTTCTGCTTGCACCCGTGACCATTCCCCACGTGGATCGACGGTCAATTGTAATGGGTTCATCGGTTGTCGCACCAATTGCCAAAGCCAGTGTCGTTTTTGACCGGGTCCACGATGATCGCGACAATACCACAGTGCAGCGTCAATCAATCTCCGAATCATCGCGCAAACACGCGCGTTCCACTCGGAGAACTTCGAAACCGCCAACATCGACCGTCAGGCTTGCCCGTGGTGCGGCTTTCTAGCCTTGCCGTGACCCTTTGCACGTCGCCCGCCTGCCTTCCTTATAAGCCCGCCTAAGCCTACTTCCGCTTAACTTTCGCCCGCCGTGCAAAGACGGGCAAGACGGCGCAGTTGGTTGCGCCGAATTCCGAGTGTTACGGTTCTTCCCGACGTTCGATCAGCTGGTGAATGGCCGCGATTTCGAACCCAAGTGCTTCGATGGTGTGATCTGCCGCCATGATGTCATCCTGCGCCGTCAGAAATGTTCGCTGTGCTTTGTCTTTCATGGCAACGGAGATCGCAACCAGCTGCGATTTGTGTTCGATCGTGCGTTGCAGTTCTTCACTGCTGAACGTGGCGTGTTCTGATTGAACCCGCTGCGTCAACGATGCGCGCCCGTCTGGCGCGTTACGGCCACTCTGCGTCGTCGTCGTCGGTTTCGTCTTCGTCGTCTTCTTCATCTGTGTCGTCTCCCCAGTTGTCATCATCGTCGTCGTTGTCTTCAGGATCGTCGTCAGTATCCATGACGACGACAACGACGTCTTCAAGATCGTCATCGTTTTCCATGCCGTCTCCTTTAGGCTGTTACCTGTTTGGATTTACACTTCAAGCACGGGCAATCAGGCGGCACGGGTAATCGAGTCTTGCCGCACAAACATACCCACTTGCCAGACAACAGATCATGAATGAACGGCACGTGATCACAATTAGCGATCTGTTCGTCCAAATCGCGCATGACTAGTTGTGTCCGTCTTCGATGAACACCGACACTTCGCCCGCGTTCTTCGTGACGTATTCCATGAGGATTTGCCCGCCCGCCTTTTCGGCGGCGTCGGCAATCAGTGCCATGCTGTCATCGTCCAGCGCATTGCCGTTCTTGATGCACAACAGCTTCAGATCAGGATTCATTTTGAAGCCGATTGCCACGCTGACCCGGATCTGTTCGGCGGTCGATGCCTGCTTCAAGGCAATGTCATTGAACGTTACGACGCCGGTATGCGAGATCCCCAAGCCGTCAACAGGGAACTTGGTATCTCGAATCGTCTTCGCGCGCAACGCATCAAGTCGCGTTACTTCGGCGTCTTGTTCGTCGTATTGCTTCTGAATCGCGATCACCTGATTCATGACGGCACGGCGTGCGACGTTCGCCCGAATCTTGCTGTTCGTATCTTCCACGACGTGAACACGTTCCTGAATTGCCGTCGTGTCAGGAATCGCAATCAACGCATGGTGCGCGGCGGTTTGCAGTGCGTTGACCTTGTCTTCTTGCGCGGAGTATGTCAGATGCCCGACGTTGATCGCCTTCACAGCGATTTCAAGCTGTTGTTGTAGTTCAGCGATTCGGACTCTGAGTGCATCCGCACTGGCAACAGCGGTATCGATCTGCTGTTGCATCGCACCAAGACTGATGCGCGCTTCCATCGCAACTTTTTCAGCAGTGGCGGCGGTCTGTCGTGCCACTTCTGCCGCGTCGGATTCGGCCATCAACGCGGCAAGTGATACTTCTTCGTCAGGCACGCCGTCGTATTTCGGCATGGCGTCAAGCAGCACTTGTTGATCTTTATGCTGCTTGTTGTAAACGGCACGGCGGTCGTAAGCGATGCTGCGCGCTTCATCGTGTGCTCTGAAGTCCAGTCCAACCAGCTTCCGCAGAACTTCGGCTTGGTCACGTTCTTCGGCGTCGTTGAACGCCGTAGGATCAAACGACAAATTGCTGATGACACTGTCAAGCAGACGCTGCGCGGAGTCTTGCTTCACACCGTCTTTGTTCTTGACGATCAGGCGTGATTTCGTTTCGCCGTAAGCCGGATCACCGGACGCTGGTTGCTCCGTTAGCAAGTCACGCCAGAATTCGCGGCGCACCTTCAAGGCGTCAAGATCCAGTTCGACGAATCCGCGCTGTTCTCCGCGCTTCAACGGTTCATCAGGGCACAGGGCTTTTCCGCCCAACGCCATTGCGACGGCATGCAGCACACTGGATTTGCCTGCGCCGTTCTTGCCGCCGATGGTCAGCAGCCGTTTTCCGTTTTCCCACGTGAATTCAACGGCGGTCAGACGCAGAATGTTTGACGCCTGCAGACTGACGACGCGCAAGTTTTCCATGCTGTCTCCTTGACCTTTTAAGATGGCGCGGGTAATGCGCGCTGATAACGTCGTGAGATATTATACCGCTTTTGCGTGCGGTCGTCGTCCGATGTTCATTTTTTGGACGTTTGCAAACGGCACTCTTCGATCAACGCCCGCGCGTCGGATATTGCGTATAACCGCAAATCTTCTTCTGACCGCCCGGTAACACGTTCACGATCTTCACGCATGTATTCAGCAAAGATCGGAGCGGCGACAATAGCAAGGAGTTCATGATCTCTCATGGACCAACTCTGATTTCAAGATGATGAACCGGCACAACGCCGATGACTTGCGAACGGCGCGGGTCAGCAGTCATCGAATACTTGCTGATGATCTGAAACGTGTTCCGTTCGTCGCTGGGCGTGATCTGCGCGATGAAATTGTCATCTTCCCAGATTTCGATCACCTGTGCGCCTAAACGAAAGGAGTGCGCAGCGACACGGAACATAATCATTAGAACGCCTTCCGTAAGGGTGCTTGGCTTCTGTCTTTGCCGTGTTGGCGAACATCACGACTTTTTCGCCGTTGATGTTCCCAGACCAATAGGTTTCACCGCGCTTTGTGGTCTTACTAGAGATCCACAACGCACCGATCTGATTCTGTCTCCCGACTGGCATGCATCAACCCTTCAAAGCGTGTTTTGTAAAGTGCTGCGCGCTGCAGGTAGAACGACGCGTCATCGTCGACGGAGCACCGCAGCGCAGAATCTAAATCACGTCGCCAGCAATAGTGCAGCTGCAGCGCGTGTGACCACGTCACGAACACCGATTCCGCTATTTCGATCCAGTCGTCCAGTTCGTCAGCGACGTCTTCTGCGACGTCGGCCGGTATCTGGTCGTCTAGCAAATCGAACAGCGACGGCGTTAAATCAACTTTGCTTTTTGCCACAGTCCTTGCATTGACATTGTTTCGCACCGCACCTAGGGCACGAATCGCCGTAAACGCCTTGCCAACGGTGCCCACAGGCCGCGCACGCGCGTTGCTCCGTCTGCTTGCTGTCCATGTATTCCCAACCGACACGCCAGCACAATTGCTGGCGTGTCATCAAACGCGGTGTTACATGTCTTCGGGATCGCCTTGCCCTGTGGGCTGTCCGGTGCCGTCTCCGGCCGCTGCAGCTTCCGCCGCCACGTCGGCCGCGTCGTCGGTGCGATCGATTTCGATCTTGAGATCCTTGTATGTCTTCGCCAGATCGCTGATCGATGCGCGCACGTCACGCGGCGTGATGCCGTCTTGATCCAGATTGAAACCGCCCCACTCAAAGCCCTTGTCGGACTGCATCTTCGTCGTCAACTTGAAGACGCGTGCCCATGATGGCGGATTCGCGATGATCTTGTCGCCGATCTTGATCGGAAGACGCAACATGCCGTTCAACTTGAACGCGTTGCTGATCTGTGTGCTCTTGAAAGAGAACACAACGACTTCCATATGATCCGGAAGCCATAGCAGGTAATCGTAGAAGTGAACGGCGATCGGCTTCAACCGCGAACCGTCTTCCTTCGTGCGCCACAACGTGCGGGGATCCCCCTCGGGAACGTTCAGTTCGACGACTTTCAATTCTTCGTCGAATTCGATCCAGTGGGATCCGAGTGATGCGATCACGACGAAGCGCAGGCTGCGCCCGTAAATCTGGTTGCTCAGTGCGTTGAACAGATCGAGTTCTTCAAGCCCCTTGATCTGCTTCAAGTTGTCCGGCTTGCGTTGCGGACTGCCGGACTGACAGAGCAGCAAGCGCGGCGGCTTGACGTCGTTTGCTCCAATCAGTTCGGTGCCCTTGCCCGCGTCGGCGATCAGATCCGAAAATTCGTCGTTGGCTTGTGTGGCCGGAACTTGCGCGGCGGCTGTGTCAATCGCCGTGGCGGCTGTCTTCGTGAGTTCATCGGGAGTGGGCATCTGTGCTCCTTGTCGAGTGTGGAACGAACTAGAACGCGTCGTCATCGCTGATCGGTTTGTCGTCTGATGATGCAACCTCCGTCTTCATCGGCGTATAAACGATCGACGTGCGGACGTAGGTTTTGACGCCTTCCGGATCGCTGTCGCCGTTCAGTAAACGAAGCTTGACCATGTCAAGCAATGGCTTCGCGGGAAGTTCCATCTTGCCGCGCAAGCCGTTATCGTAACACCAATCGCGAAACTTGTCTTTGTCGTTCGCGAGTGGAAACGGAGCACCCTGCAACCGGATGTTGTCTCCGTTCGTCATCTTCAACGCGTTGTCAGATGCACCGAAGGCACCCCATGCGGGATCCTTCTTCGTGTCGTTGTTGGCGATCAGCATCTGCGACACGGCTTCAAGGGCCAGATTGGCACGGAAGGCCGCTGCTTCGACCGTGGCGACGTCGGCGCGAGCGATCACATACCTAGCCGCCAGCTGCTGCGCGTCGAGCCTGCGCCAACCCTGACCGCCGCAGAAGCCGCACACGGGCAAGCTTAGCTTGTCTTCTTCCGACAGCTGCGGATCTGCCACACGGGCAGATACTTCGACGAACGACAGCGGGCGGTATCCTGTGCCGTAGCACTCCGCGCACGTGCGCATTCGGATCTTTTCGTCTTCGACTTTCGCTTGATAGTCGAGATCAGACGGCGGCAGCGGCGGCAGATTGGGCAACAGGTGATCGTATTTACCGGGCTTCTTTTTCGCAGGTGCTTTCGCCATCACGTCTCCTTGATGTATGTGTCAGGCGGAATGAACGTCGCGCCTTCCTTCAATTTCTGTTCGTGCAGCTGTTGCATCGTCATTGCGGCACGCTGCGATTGTAGCATGAGCGATTGAAAACAGATCCTAAAATCTTGCTTGAATCGTCCATACGCGACAACCGCCCGCTTTCGATTAACGTCGATTTCGATGCGATAATGGCGGCGGACACCGCCTAAACAGCGTCCGCGCTTTGCCTGTGAACGTCTTCGCTTGTTCAACTGTCAATCACTCCGGGTGAACGTAAATCAAGGAGTTCTTCGCGCGGGTGATCGCAACGTAACAGATGTTCCGTTCTTCCTGATTGTTCGTGCGCAGCGACTTCGCCAACACAAACACGCGGTTAGCTTCAAGCCCCTTCGCGCGATGCACAGACGAACACGTGACGATGTCTCCCGCGCCGATGCCCTTGTCAGCGAACAGCGTTTCAATGCGGTCGATGACGTCTGACACGCTGTGCGCGTTGTCCGTCAACGACAACAGCATGTCAGCCTTGTCGTTGATTTCGTCAAGCAGCGTGATATACGGCGGGTTTTCCTTGTCCTTGCCTTCGAACTTGACATCAAGCCGCGTCTTTTCGCGAATGCGCCACGCTTCGATCCCGCGCAGCAGTTCCGGAATGCTGCGCGCCTTCATCTGTTGCAGCAGCGTTACAAGACCCTTGCCGATGTTGCGACCATTGATGCGCGCACGCTTGCCGCTGCGCAGAAGCGAAATCGCAATCGACACAAGCGGCGCGTTACTGCGCGACAGGATGAAGTCTCCCGGCTGCGCTTCCTTCTGCAACGCATCAATGACAATGTTGCGCACTTCGCCTTCCGGGTTGTCGTCGCCTGCTTGGAAGTCGGGAACGAACACTTGCGCTTCACGAACGACCGCTTTGCAGCAGCGATACGTTACGTTTAACGGGAGTTCAACCGCGTTTAGTTCAGTCTTGAGACGGTCAAGTGCTTCGCTGTCCGCGCCGCGAAATGCGAAGATCCCTTGTTTATCGTCGCCGACGACGATCACCCGTTTCGCCACTTTGACAGCAATTTCAAGCTGCGTCGGGTTCATGTCCTGCGCTTCGTCAACAATGATGTCATCGACCACTTGCCGCAACCAACCGTTGCGCACCGGCAAGAACAGCATGTCACTTCCGTCGATGCCTGTCTCCGTTGGTTCTTTCGACGCGGCATATTCCATCGCGTCAAGGGCCTTCTGTTCGATGAACACCAGATCGAAACCTTCCGCGATCATCGGCAACGTCGGTTCACACTCAAAACGGATGGCAAGATCCGTCAGATCCCCGATCATGCGGGCGTGTGCGCTGATCTCCCGCCCTTTGGTGTGAAGCTTGGTGATCAGCTTCTTGACTTCCTTCGGCGTGCTAGCATCGCAGACTGCAGCGGTAACGAAGTCTGCGCGCTTCGAATCCTTCATGTCTTCGACTTGCACGTTAGGCCACATACGACGAACGACGCGCAGGCCGATCGCGTGAAGCGTAGCAACGGTCACGTCGTATCCGACGAACCGCGTTGACAGTTCGTCTGCAATCGCCCGACCGAAGGCGGCAACCGCGATCACACGCTTCGGATCGGCGCGCAAGAGACGACGCACCGCTTCACAAATCGTGGTCGTTTTCCCCGTGCCCGCCCGTGCGCGAACAACAAGATTGATCAGATAGAAATTGATGAAGTGGTCGAAAATGTCGATCTGTTTGCGTGACCAATCCTGAATCGTCGTGGTAGCTGCTGACATTCTATCTCCCTTGCGGCGCGCTATTTTGTCGCGCCGACTTGCGCGTTTACTTCGCCGAAAGAAAGGGAAGCCCGGTGACGCGATAGCGGTTGCCCTTCGCATCTTCGACGTCGACCGTTCCGAACGGCCAGACGCGAACGATCGTCATTGCGAAACCACGAACGATCATGGTTTGACCCTTCTTCGGTGCTGCCTGCGTCGTCGTCGTCTTCTTTGCCATACAGAGATTCTATCAACGTTGGTTTTACAAGTCAACGAAAAAGAGCGGCAAGACGGCAATTCAAAATTGCACGGAATTACGCGGCTTCGATCCGCTCAATGTGCAGCGCGTTCAGCACGTCATACAGACGATTGATCGCGGTCTGGTTCTGGATCGCCGGAATGCCCGTCAGGTGCGCAGCGGCGTTTTCGCGGTGCCGAAGTTCCGTGGTCGCTTCGTCGATTCGCTGCGTGGTGTTTGCCATACAGAGATTCTATCTCACGTTTATTTACGAGTCAACAAGAAAAGCAGGCAAGACGGCAATTCAAAACTGCACAGAATGTCACGCGGCTTCGGTGAGTTCAGACAGCCGGGCAACCCATGCTTCTTGCGTCCAATTGGCGATCTGTTCCTTGTCTCGACGGGCCTGCACGATGACGGCATCATACGTTTTCTGACCCTTTGGCCCGACAGCGACGATGTCATAGTATTCAACAGGCGACGTCTGACGCGGTCCATACACGCGATCCCCGGATTGCAGGAACTTCCGCAAGCTATGGTCATACGAGTAATTCACGCTGGTGTGAGACGCCGACATGTCAAGCCCGAAGCTGCCTGTTCCCAGCGTGCCGCACACCAACACCGGGCCTGCAGGCGCAGTGCGCGGATCAAGGATCGCTTTTGCGTGCGCGCGATCCTTCTTGGATTGCCCGCCGTGCATTCCGGCAACGATCATCGTCGGAAACTTCTTCGTGGCTTCAAAAACAATGCGCAGCGTTTCCGGCATGAAGCGGGACCACACCACCATTTTCAGATTGGGATCCTGTGCAAGCTTGCTTTCGATCAGCCACAACAGCACGTCTAATTTTTCGCGGCCAAGTTCCTGCACCCTCGAAACCGGCTGCGCGGCACCGATGCCCGAACCTTCGCAATCTTCACACCCGCTGCCGTCGCAGTTCGGGCACACGGGATCTAATCCTGTGTCTTCGATCCCGCCGATGAACCCGCCTGTGATTTGTGACAGACGCATAAACTTTGTGATCGCTTGCTGCGAAATACTAGCAAGCCCGTTTTCGAGTTCATACACCATGTCATCACGCATCTTGCGATACGCGTTCCATGCGGCGGATCCGAGTGTGGCGGTTAACGTAACCGGCTTCAACTTTACCGGCATGTCATCGCAATCAATCTGCAGACGGCGCACGGTGAACGGCTTGAACCGCGCTTGTAAATCGTCGATGTTCTTCCACGCAACGATCTTCATGACCGCTTTACCGTAAGGCGTTAAAACAGGTTTCTGAGTTCTGGCACTGACAACAGGTTCTTGAACGGCGTAACGTGACTTGAAATGCGTGATGAATTTGCATTCAAGAACGGACTGATGAAGCATGTTACCTTGAGAAAACATATGGATCGGCGTATCCATAGGCGTCCCGTTCATCAGCAGAACGCGCCCGCACTTCTGCCGCAACGTCAGACAGGCATCAAAGGTTTCTGAATCGTGATTCGTGATCGCCCCTGATTCGTCGAGAACCAACATGGTTTTTGGCCCGCAGTATTTCAGCAGCGTCTTCAGGATTTCTTCGTTCTTTTTCTTGGCGTTCTTCGGGCGGTAAGGCCGCATGAATTCATAATTGGTGACAATCCAGCGCAGCGGTTTCGTTTGGTTGTCGGGCAATGCGTCAGGACCGACGCGCCACTGATGCACGTCGCTGTGAAACTCCGTCACCAACGCAGGCGTTTTCAACCACAGGTGTTCAAGGAGTTCGCCGCCCAGTGCATCGGCAGTCGGACCAACCCAAACGCTGCGCACAGGTTCCGGAGCAATGACGATGACACGATCGATGATGCCACGATCGTAAAGGAACTGCGCCGCGTCGATCGCGATCTTGGTTTTGCCGGTTCGCATTTCGGATGCGATGAAGAACCACGGGCGATCAACGACAGTCTGTGTGTCGATGTATTGATGTTTGAACGGCGTCAATCGCGAGTGCGACCAATCCAACATCTGCGCCGTCATTTGCGAAACAACGCCTTGATCAAGTTGATCACAGAAGCTATCGGCCAACAACCCGCGATCAACAACGACACAATCAACCGTTCACGCTGATCGGATCCGTCGATTGACCGCACGACTAGAACGGCATAGCTGAAGAACAACCACACGACAGCAAGTGCCGCGTAGATCAGCCACCAAGGAATGAATACGTTAAACGTCATTACGCCCCTGCTGCGCGTTGACCTTGAACGAACAGTTCCCAGGTTCGCGGATATCGCTGCGCGATGTATTCTCCCACGATGTTTGCAAAAAGTCGAATTTCAAGCTGCGCGTCGGGTGCCATGCGCAGCGTCAAGAACGCCAACCAGTTTCGAAGGTTGGTGCTGGCGCGCATCCTTGAATAACGCCCAACCGGGAGATCAGCGCACACGCCCGGCAATCGTGCAATCTCTTTCGGAATGCCGATGGTCAAGCCGTCCTGATATACGCGTTCGGCGTATGCGTAAACGTGCCCAAGGGCATCAAGCCAAGCCAACACTTCATCGTGTGTCGGCACGCGATTCCCTGTGGCGTTTGCTTGCCGGTTGGTGCCTGCAACGACGATGCACCGATCGATCGTTGGTATGTAGTTCATGTCAGGCAGCGGCGTATAGCGCGCACTCATTTCGTTATAGCTCTGCGTGCGGTGCCGGTGCCACTCACGGAATACGAAGATCGGTGCCTGCACTTCGATGATCATGCCCGCCATTTCGAACGGCGTTGCATGCTTCTTGGTGTAGAGACGGCGCAACAGTTTCTTGTCTCCCGGATCTTTGCCGGTGCCTTCGCACGTCGTGCAGTCCTTTCGCGACTGTTGGTGAACACGGCTGATGTAAAGCCCATCGTGCCAACCAATCGCGTTAGCTTTTACACAGGCTTTACAGGATCCGCCGCCCCAACCTTCAAAACCTTTGTTGGTCGACATGCGGGCCGCTTCAACGATCCGTTCGTCGCTTCCCCAGTGTTCAACGACGCCGATGTATCCGTGATCTAACACGTCACGGCGATCCAACAATTCAGACATCACGACTCCTTAAACTCGACGCGGATACCATTTGCATACGTGGCGATCCGAATGAGCATGCCGAACAACTCTGATTCGATCACAGCTGGCGGTCTTGCCATGAAGAACCCTTCTTCGCTGTGGAACTGCAAATACGCTTGCAGTTCAACGTATTCGTCAGGTGGAAAGTAAACGATGTTCGGTTGCCGCCCCGTGAGATTGTTGTATCGGTAAGCGATAATGCGAACACGATCCAACACTGGCAAATAATCGAACAACGTTAACTTCGGCACGTTAGCCGCCGTCGTCGCCAGAAGCGGCAACACCCTCGGATTCTTCCTTGCGGCGGGCGCGATCATGCATTCGTTCCGACAACAGCTGCAGATCCAACGGTTTCAGAAAACATGATTGACAGATGTAAAGTTCTGTCATCAACACTTTCGATTCCGGTTTGTCCATCGCGATCGTAAAACCGGAATCACCGAAAGTCGTGAAGTTCTCAAGCAGTCCGGCAGATGCTTTCCCTTGAAAGAATTGGTTCATGCCGAACAACTCATTGACTGCCGCCACGTTGACAACAGCCACGCTGAAACGAACGACTTGAAACAACGTGTTGACAGGCCCGTTGCAGTTGTCGCACGGGCGCAAATCCAATATGCGCGGCATCGTTACTCCTGTTCCGGTTTCCGAGGGTGTTTCTTCCACACGCCGTCAGACCCTTTGATCATCTTAATCGTTGTCGGCGGCACGATGAAGGGTGTTTCTTCGCCGTATTCGACGGCGTTGCTATAGATCGGTCGTCGTCTTTTGGCTTCCTTCAGCATCCGTTCTGCTTCGTCCTGCAGTGCTTCCTTCATCCGCGCGGCGATCAGTTTCCGCAAGGCGTCGATCGATTTCCCTGTTGACATACCATGCGGCTTTCTTCAAGTCGTCGATGTCAAGCGCGTCCGGCTTGAACCCTGCGCGCAAGATGTATTTGATCGCATTGCCAAGTGAGAACTTCAGATCCCACGCTTCGATCACCTTGATCGCTTCGTAAGGGTTATCGCCGCCGCCGTAGTGCGCGGGATGATTGACCTTTTCGACGCGTCGATCGTCTGCTGCGATCTGTGTGACTCTGTCACGGAACCGCGTTTGTTCGGCTTCGCCGCGCGCAATGGCGTCGTTGTCGAACGTCATTCGAAGTCCGGTAACGTCACTTGCCATTGATTCGCACCTTCAAAAGAACATCACTGATGATGCGCCACAATTCTTCGACTGGGAATGCGTAGCGATTGAAATTGTTGTCAGGGCTTTCGCCGTGATGCACGAAGACGCGTGGTGACGGTCCACTTTGCGCTAACGACGGGCCTGTCTTTTCGATGATGGATACAGCTAACCCACGCGGCTTCGATTCGTGAATCGCCAACGACGGCATGACATAGTAATCACCAGCTGTGTAAACATTGACGCTAGTGATTTCCATTGTGACGCGTTCGCCTGTCGGCTGTAACACCGTGTCTTCTTTATCACGGATGACTGCGCGGTGTGTCATATATGCGCCTTTTGGATCGGGTATTGCCTCAAGGCGCACGTCTTCCAAGTTGCCCATCAAGATCCGACTACGAAAGCCGAACGTGTGATCGTGCAGCTGCGTTGACACGGTCTGTCGTGGGATATCCGGGTGTCCCCAGATATGCAGACGTCGTGTGGGCGTCATATCAAGTTGAATGAAGCCGTTCCCATGCACGCGCGGAACGTATTGCATGACGTCTCCTTAGTATTTCTTGCCGCCGTCAAGCAGCCGATGCGCGTGTGAGTGGTCGACGCGTGTTGCATTGAATGCCATTTTTTCGTCAAAGACGTCGCCCGCGTCAGGAATCAACCCGCCGCAAATGTCAGCAAGACGGATAATCGCGTCGATGATTTCAACGTCGAACATCTTGCGATTCGTCAACTTGTCATCCATGAGCGTTTTGCGGTGCCCTTCCATCGCACGCGCAAGCACCTTGACGACTTCCATGAGCAGGATCCCGTATTGCGGCGTGCCTTCGCCAGCTTCCGCCAGTTCGGAAACGGTCAGCATCAGGAGTTCACCGACGTTGCGCGTGAGTGGTTCGCCGCTACTGATATCGATCCACCACTTCGCGTTTGCGTCATGCACGCGATTCGCAAGCACTGTCAGTAGATGCCCGACGCCGTCGATCTGATCCCACTCGAAAGCCAGCGTAGCGATCAAGTCGTCTGCGCTGTCGAAGACGCATACACCTGGCAATTTGTGAAAGACGTTGGTGATTGCGCCCAGCAGAAAGATCGGTTTTCCGAGTGCTTGCGCATACCCGACTTCGTTGTGTCTGCCGCCTGTGCCGTGGTTGCCCCACATTGCCGGGTTGATAAACACAACAGCATCGGCGGCACGAACATCTTCGTAATCCCATCGCGCTTCTTGCGCGGTGCCCATCACCTTACCGACGCGATCGTTGTCGATCCATCGCGACGTGATGACGAAGCCCTTGTGTAGCAGCTGATCTCGCATGAACACGGCTTCGCTTTGCATTTGGCTGCTTGTCGCGATATACACCTTGCGAATCTTCATTACTCCGTCTCCTTGGGGTTGCGCGTGCGTAGGTCATCGCTGATTAACCGAAGGAGGTAAGCGGAAATCGATCGACGATTGCGCCTGCACTCTGCGACGACGGCGGCTTTGATGTCTTTTGGAACGTTGACGCCGATGAAGGCGAATAGTTCTTTGCTACGTGTTTTTGGATTGTCGCTGCGGGTGACGTTGTTTTCTTTCAGAATCTGTTGTATCCGCTGTGACGTCAACTGAAACGCGGTCGCAATTTGTTCAAGGGTGTTGCCAGCCCTATAGCAGATCACGATTTGTTGATCGCGTGTCAACGTCGTTCGAAGTCGCTGCAGCGGAGACTTCGCCACTAGATCCCCTTTTCGACCACGATGACGACGCGGCCCGGATGCGCGTCGATCCGCTGCACGTTGGTTCGGATGATTGGTTTGTTTTCGTCAATACCGATCTGAAAATCAACCCAATCTTTCGGCGGTTTCGTCTTGAGTTCTGCGATCAGCTTTTCTACTGTCTTTCTCATGCCGCCTTCCTGTCTGTGAGTTCGTTTCCGTATTGGTTCCAGCCGTTACGCAATTTGCGCGCGAACAATTCGCAGTAAGGCCCTTCGCGCAGCCGTTCGACAATGCTATAGAACGCTTGCGGCTTTTCCGAGTGTCGCCCGGTTGGGGCTTCGAAGATGCTGCGCACAGACTTGTCAAGCGTCTTGGGCTTGCCAGACGTCGCGATCAAACACACTTCGTGTTCGTTTCTTACGTGACGTCCCATGCCGAAATGTCGCTTGCCGTGACGCGTCAATTTCTTCCACACGATTTCGGCTTTTACTTCGAAGTCCCATGCTTCGACGACGTCAAACGCTTCTTGTTGCATCGCGGCCACACGCCACAGAAACAACGTTGACGTCTCATACAGCGGCGGCAACGGAAACCGTTTGATGTCTTCAACGGTCATCGTCTTGTAATGCGTCCGCGCACCGCGTGTATCGTCGCCTAGCTGATCGTCGAAGTGCCACGGCGGGTCAGCGACAAGCACCCTGACGCGTTCCTGCTGCCCGTATACGGGGATTTCTGACGGTAGCAGCATGTTACGGCTTGCCCAGCTGACAACAGGAACACTGCGGGCGTTCGATGGCGCTACGTGGAACCCAGATAATGACTTCTAAGAACGCGCCGTCTTTGTTGGCGACTTCGCTAACCGCGCAATACTGGTTGATAGACGCGATGGGATACAACGCTGTAGCCGCGTTGCGGTATTTCTGCCATCGTTCTTTTTGCGCGTCACGTTCTTCTTGTCTTGTCATTCAATCACGTCGACTTTCTGTCGTGCAATGACAGCCGCAAGCTTGCGGCCCGCCTACATGCTGCACGACGACAACCGCAGCGGTGCCGTCGTGCAGCATTTGAAATCGAACAATCAACCCAAAGTGCCCGTTAACCGTTGTGCGAATCCGATGCAGCATAGCGTTTTTGCATGCTTGCATCAGTTTCGGATCGTCGATCGCAATCGTGACGTCATCGTAATACTTCAAGCCGGGGATCATCATGTTCGCATCTGCATGATCACGTTAACGAATTCTTCGCCGTCAGACCACAGTGCAGGCGTTTGCGGTCCGCCGAACGCAGCAGTGACGTTCGCACCCGATGCGTGTGACAGGAACTCAGACAAAAAGGGCCACTCAAACGCAATCTTGAGATCAGGCCCGCTGTATCCGACGGTCACGTGTTCGGATGCATCGCCGACTTGCGCGTTAGCGGCGGCAATTGATGCGGAGTTAGCAGACAAAGACAGGACGATCCCGCGTTGATCACCAGCTGCTAAAGAGACGCGCTTGAGTGCCGACAACATTGCTGCACGTGGCACGTCGGCAACGTTGTCGTTCGTTAGCGGAATGATTCGCTTCACGTTGGGAAAAAGACCGTCCACCATACGCGACGTCAGCACGTTGTCTTCAGCAACGAAGAACATTTGATGTTCCGCCATGACGAACATTAAGTCTTCGTGCGCTTCGTCCATCAACAGGACGTCTAGCGTTTTTGTCGGCACGATGATTTCAAGTGCAGGCCCTGCGACGTCGCGTGTGGAAACCGCCAACGATACCCGCTTGCCGTCTGTGGTCGTCAGAGCAAGTGTGTTGGCAGTCAGCGTCATCAACGCGCCATTCAAGAAATAACGCTTGTCGCTTTCACTGATCGCGTATCGAACACGCTTGACCATTTGCTTAAACGCTTCGCCCGGCAGCAGCATCCCGCCAGCAGGCACGATGGGCAGCTGTGGGAATTCAATTGCTGCCATCGACTGCAGGCGCATCTTGAACGCACCCGCCGCAATGCGCACGTGCGACTTATCAAGAAAAATATGTGTCTCACCCTCGGAGATCTGCGACATGACATCAAGCAGCGACTTGACAGGCACGGCGATTACACCGGGTGTTTCGATCGTAGCTTCACACGTGGTAGTGATCGATACGTCAAGGTTTGTCGTTGACAAGGCGACTTCGACACCTTCGGCCCGGATCAAGACGTGCGTTAAGATCGGCAAAATGGACTTCTGAGACACAATCCGTGAAACCAATTTCAATTTCTTCACGAATGCGCCTGTGTTCACCGTGATTTTCAAGCCGTCACCGGGTAGTGTATCGAGTGGACGAAGGCCGATAGCCGCGCGAAGTCGAAGCCTTCAAAGATCTGTTCAGGCTTGATGCGTAACGCTTTGCCGTCTTTCTTATAGACACGATCCGGATGCACGATCCATGTCTGCATCAAGTCGCCATGTTCAAGGAAAATCACATACCGGCAATAGGCGTGCATCGCGATCTTGCGGCACGTGATTTCTTGAACACCCGGTGATGAAAAATCAGGTGTGGCGTGTTTGAACTCCCAATGTGTGCTTAGCTTGTTGCCGTGAACGGCGATATCAGGATATCCGGACTTACGAACGTCCTGATGCAACATGACGAAGAATTCACGTGCGGTGTATCTGTAACGGAAGTCATAGACGAACAGGGCTTTGAGTTCGTCTTCGCGCTTTTCAATTCGCATCGAAGCTGACATCGGCGAACGTGCGCCGCAACGTGTCGTTGACGCGAAGTGTGATGACGCGATGTATTTCTATGTTCTTCAAGGAGAACACTTCACGTTCCAGTTCCATCAACGCAAGGTGCGCCGCACGCGTTACGGTGATCGTCCAGTCAATGCACAAAGAAACATGGACCCGCGTGTTAGCCTTACCCGGCTTCGTCATCTTCAGGCGGGAGTTTCGCAGCTTCGTCGGTGTGTTCATCGCACAAATGCCGATACTTTCGAACGCGGTTATTGTCGTCGTCACGAACGATGATGTAGCCTGTTGCCTTGCCGCAATACTTCGCAGGGAACGTGCAAGGTTCAGACAGCAGCCAACAACACGTGTGTTTCAAAATGTCACCCTTCGGACTACCGATCCAGCGTGGCCGGATACTACCCGCAATCGCGTGGATTAGTTCTCACACCGCGCCTAGTTTCCCATCGGGTTTATGGGCAGCGTAACTTAGAAGAACGGAACGGGTTGACTTGCAAGATGAACAAGGTAATTGACGGCAGCAACCCATCCCAGCACCGCCAGCGATCCGACGACGGCCCAGAACAACAGGCGCAACGCCTTCTTCACCGATGTTGAACCTTGCTGGCAAACCAAAAGAACGGCAACGCGATCCAGCACAACACCGCGCCTTGCAGGATCGTCGTGATGTTATCGGACGGCGCAGCGATCACAGCACCCGTGACCACGAACACCAACCCGATCCCAATCAGGACTTTGAATAGCATTGGAACTCCTTGAAAGAATGCACGCCGTTCATTTCTCATGAGCAGACGAACGGCGAAGACTGCGCTTGTTCGGCGATCACCCTTTATCTCTTTGCCCGTATAGTTTCTGCATCTCTCATTATCGGCATAGCGTATCGTTTTCGCATGTTGGTTGTTCTAACACGCGCGTAACAACTGCCGCTGTTACGTGTCATCGACACACCGCCCAACCAAGCTGAGCGCAACGCACAGGGTGTTCTAGCCACGGGCCTAGCGAGCCTTACCCGCCGAAAGGTGAACGGACTTTACACGGTGTTTTATGGTAAGTCAAGCTTGATTTTCAGGCTTTTACCTAATCATTTTGCTTCGGCCCAATTGTGCCCGGTGCCTGTCTTCCATCGAATAGGCACCAGCAGATCGAACGATTGGACGTTCAGCAGTTCGTTAATGCGGTCTGCGCTGGCGACGTCTGGCACGTCTCCGGTAACTTCGTCATGAACCGTCATGCGCATCGTAAAATTGAGTGCTTTGCGGTTCGCGTGGAGTTCGACAAGCTTGCGTTTCATGATGTCCGCAGCGGACCCTTGAATGATCGCGTTCAATGCCTTGTGGATCTTGTATTCAGTGGGGAAGCGTTGACGACGTCCAAGCAGCGTCTTCACATATCCACGGTGCTTGAACTCACGGTGCAACGCATCGCCGCGATTGCAATACTTGTTGCACTCCGGCATTGCCAAATGCATTGCTTTGCGTGCCAACGAATCTGCTTCCGGCATTTCGCGTGCGTAGATCTCTTGAATCTCCCGCGCACGGGTCAGCAGCGGCGATGAACGCTGCGCCTTCATCCGTCGAATGTCTTCGCCTTGTTCTTCCGTGATGAAACCCAGCATGACGGCGATCTTGACTAACCCGCCGCCGTAAATCTTCATGAAGTTGAAAGACTTCATGCTGACGTAGTTGAAGTCAGGCCGATACGCGGTAATCTTCGGGTGCATGTATCGGTGAAACGACATGGCCGGATCGTCGCGATACGCGGCCAACACCCTCGGATTCTTCGCGTGATTGGCGAACAGCCGATATTCGATCTGCTCTGCGTCACCACCTAAGAACAAGCCGCCTACATCGCGCGTTTCTTTCCCTGGGATATAAAGTCGTCGCGGGTCATACAGATCGCCGAACACTTCGAAATGGTTGTCATGGTTCGGCACCTGTTGCACATAGGCGGCGGAAAATCGGCCGCTGATAGTTCCGCTATCGCCTTTGTCGTCGGCGTATCGTAGTTGATTGAACTCGACGCGTAAGATGCCGTCTGCGCCTACGTTTTCCGAGTAGGGGACATACACTTTACTGCGGAGTGAATCTAGTTGCGCAGCGAAACGCGCCTTCTTGATCGTCGGGTGTTCGATTGGCGCTAAGACAGAGTCTTTGAACGTCGGCTTGTCGGTTGGTTGGCCGGTGTATTTGTCTCTGCGGAACGTCAATGGAATCTTGTAACGTTCGAACAGCCGGATCCACGATGCGTCCGTATCGTCGAAGT
>Ga0210377_10000938_pt1 | contig 27365 bp, 15 predicted proteins | sample PLM4_65_b1redo_FD_155480 | JGI IMG/M metagenome (GOLD analysis project Ga0210377, IMG submission 155480) | Groundwater sediment microbial communities from an aquifer in East River, Colorado, USA - PLM4_65_b1 redo | ecosystem: Environmental > Terrestrial > Soil > Riparian zone | place: USA: East...
AGAAGACCGGGCGTGTCAAGCGGTGGCGCGATGGCCGGATGGCCTTACGGTGGACCGCGTCGGCGTTGCTGTCGATTGAGAAACGCCTGCGTCGGATTATGGGCTACCAGCAATTGTGGATGTTGGATGCCGCGTTAAAGGACTTGAATGAGAAAGAAGATGTTGGCGTGAAGGAGAAAGTCGCTTAGAATCTCAGTTAGGGGTAGCCATCCAACCTTCAACTGAGATGGGGACAAGCTGCGTCTAAATATTCTATCCCGACTTCATGGTGTACTGGAATCAGGCGGCTATTCGGAAGCTCCACATTTAAAATAACGCCGTAATCCATGTTCTGATTAGTATGGTCTTCGTATGCTAACGCGTAAGCTATAACTGTATGCTCAAAAAAGCTTTGCCATATACCCGTTTTGATATCCCCGATTATTCTATGCCCAAATATGAAATCCGGAGTTGCTGGGCTGCTAAAGCCTTGATGCCTTGGATTAAGTGAATAGTCTGTGTTAAAATCAAACAGATGTGAGAATATATGACCAGGATTGGCGTTCCTGTTTCTTGCTATTTCGAAATCGATACTGGCCGATGTTAACTCAGCTTCAAACCTTATTATTTTCTTGAGAGATCCATAGAAACAGTCGCTGTCTGTTTCACTAGGCGGAGTTGAAATTGTATTGTAGTCGCTTTGGTGTTCTCTTTTAGCCTCCTCAATCAGTTGGTCTTGTCCATCGATCAACCTCTTATACAAGTCAAATGACTTCGCTCTAGCCTGCGTCACGTAGTCGGAGCAGAGCCTGTGAAGATTCTTGTAAATGAAGTCAATCATTTTTCCTGTGTATCTTCCCCAAGTGAAAGGCATTTGAACATTAACAACCTTATCAAGATATACATCCCTACAGGTTGGACACGGAGCATATGCCAATGCATATACCGGCAACTTGACGCCGGCCAATTCCGGTGGAGCCCAAGTTCGAGCGTTATAGCCTCGGAGTGTTATAGGCGCGGGAGCACTTTCTAATGAACGTCCTGTCTTTTCATAAAGAACTGCCACAAAATGCATATCATCCCTCTTTCTTAAATACTATAATCCACTCGTCCAAGACAAGTCCACCTGTTTCGTGCCTCGTGGTTATCATGCCTCGCGATTTTATTTGATCTACAAGTACAATTTCCTTATGGAATAAACCTCTTTGGGTGGCGATATCGGACAATATCTCATGATTTTTGACTTTTATGCCTTTCACAAGATTGTCACCAATGACCAATATAAACCTTCCACCCGCTTTCAAAACCCTATGGACCTCTTCGACAGCCCTTTGCATATCAGAAAAGTACTTTGAGACAATAAATGCTTTTCGTGGATCAAGTCTGTAAATCTTCTTCAAAACCTTATCTGCCGATGCGACACCTATCAGCCTAAGATCCTTCCATTGCTCATGATGAACAGCTTCTGTTCCTACCAGTCTTTCATTTAATCGCTTCAATTCCGCCTCATCTGCCATACTTAACCACAACAGCTCGAACTTCGTGGTTCGGACATACTTCTGAGCGTTTATGTAGGGAGGTGAAGTAATCACCAGGCCAATACTCCCGTCGCGGATCCGCCTGGCTTTGGCTTTGTCCAGTTCTCCATTGCACTTGATCTTAGCCCTTCTAAGATTTCTTGCATCATCCCAGACCACTTCACCTTTCTTTCTCCTGTCAGAAGACGACAGTGCGGAGTTTAGGGCCTCCATCCTCTCGATATTTTTCGCAACAGCTCGTCTGAAATATTGCAGCGGATTTGCCTTTTTTTTATTTTGGATGACTTTTTCCACCTTAACCATTAGCTTGGGGTTTTTTGAGAAATTGCGCGCTCTCAAGATCACCGGGGGGGCTATTTTCGGATCGGCAAAAGAAACATCACGAATAATTGAAGAAAACGAAGCCAGAAAAAAGTCTTTAAAGTCATTGTCCTTTACGTCTTCTATGCATGACCTAATCGTCCCAAGTTTCACTTGAACACGCTTGGAAAACCACAGCTCTCTATTCGCAAATTCTGGCAGCGGTACATCGCCGGAAGACTGCTCGATCCTTTCACACAAGCTCTCTGAAACAGTCCTCAAGTCAGACACGTTCAAAGGAGTAGTCTTGACTTTTGCAATGAGCCTCGCTAATGGGTTTATCTCGACACCAATTGCCTTTCTGGCAAAACAGGGGTGCACGATGGACTCCAGCAGGACGGTGCCCGTACCACAAAAGGGGTCCAAGACGACTTCGTTTCTCGAGGCATACTGTTCTGACGAAAGGAAATAGATCGGGATATAAGGCAATACCTTCGCTGGATATTTATGGAGAAAATGGGTATAAACATCGGATCTCCTTGCCCACTCCCAGCGCTTACATAGTTCGCGGAAACTGACTCTAATAGCTTTCCCTGAACTTGCATACGCCTGCCGGAATTCGAACAGTTGTTTTTCAACACTTCGCATAGCCATGACCAACGATAAAAATACGACTTAATTGACCATTTGTATAGTTCGAATCTGAAGACAAACGGTCTTTCGGATAAATAAAGGCGTCCCGGATAATTAAAGGCGCTTAGTACATTCGTTACAAAAAACCAGACTGGCACCGCGGAAACTCCCACCCATCCCTACGTCCCATGCTCGTCGCTCTTTCAAGCTTATTGTTTCATATTATACCCCTTGTTCCAGCCGGGAACATACATATTCCGAAAAAAGTGAGGACGGAGGACGGAGGACTGACGATGGACGCACATCCAGTATCTCCCGCAAGGGATCCGGCAAAAATGCCGGAACGCCGGAGAATCAAGAGTCCTTGTGCGCATTTCTTATCGCTTTCAGATGTCCCCGTTACTCCTTCGGAACATGAACAATAGCACAGAAGAAAGGGAAAGGCAAGAGAATTTTTGGGTAATCGGCGAATTGGAGATTGGGGTGCGGAAGGACGACCTTGCGCATCAAGGGTGAAGGAACGCTATCTGCGAAGGCGGGGAATGAGTCTGCCGGTGCGGGCCGTGTAGTTGCGGTACTCCTGCCCGAACTGATCGAGCATCATCTGCTCCTCGCGCGGCACGCGAAGCAGATAGAAGGGAACGAAAACTACCAGAAACGCTCAGCCGAAGAACGCAGCCAACAACGCGCCCGCCACAGCGACGCCGACGGCCGGCAGTACCATCCTTGAAATAATCCTGAACAGGGAGGTCTGGAAATAGCCGGCCGAGAGGGGCAGGCATAAATGCACCGGCGTCAGCCACATACCAAAGGTCAAACCTGAGAAGGCCAAAGCCTCCAGCCCCATTTTGGCCTGCGGCCCGGTCCCGATAAAGGCCAGAAGGAACGGATACGTGATGGCGACACTGGGCATGGTCACGCCGGTCGTGAAACCAACCAGCATCGGCAGCAGGAACACCAACGCAGACGGCGGCACATGAACGCTTGTGAGAAATTCGACTACGCTGCCGATCGCGCCGCTGGTTTCGAGATTGACTTTGAAAAACAGCGCGCCGAAGATAAGCAGGACCATGTCCGGCTCGCGGGCCGCCCTGAACACGGCCCCCCATCGCTTGAGCGGAACGCGGTGCATCGTCAGCAGCCCGATGATGGCCAGAAAAATGCCCACCGCGGGCGGCACGTTCAAGCCGATATACAAACCGGCGGTGAAAACGATAGGCCAGAAGGCGTGAAGAAAATCCTTCAGGTGATGGCCTACGTGACGCCCGGGCGGCTGCCAGCCGGGCCGCCTGGGCGGAATTCCGGAGATCAGCAGGACCATCACGCCGACCAGCAAACCGGCCCCGCTCAGCGCGATATGATAAGAAAACAGTGTCAGGGCGGAGATGCCCAACATGCTCTGAATAAGCGGAACCGCCGGGAAGAGCGGCCAGACCGGCTCCCACAGATGCCGGAACAGGAAGTTGATCGCCGCCAGCCGGCTGCGCTCGACGCCCATCTTGTCGCCGGCCTCGCGCACCATCGGCGCCGAGAGCATAATGCCGCCGGGCGTGGGCAGCATTCCCATTATCAGCGGGATCAGCGCCAGGGCAAACCGGCGGCTCTTGAACAGCCCCTGCATAGCCGGCGCCAGGCGTTGCGAAAGGCCGATCTGCTCCATCGCCGAGCCGACAACGTTCACCAGCAACAGCAACGCCGTCAGCGAGACGAAAAGATAGCCCGTCGTCTGCGTCAGCGGCCGGCTGCGCCATTCTTCAGCCAGCGCTCGCCCGACGTCCGCCGGCCAGACCCGCAACAGCAGCGCCAGCAGGCAGGCCGAGACCACCATCGCCACGCCGATTCGGACCTTCAGACGCAGCAGCACCACCAGAGCTGCCAGCGATACTATGATGGATATAAGTGCGTACACAGCGTCTATCTTAACAGGATGAATTCAAAAAGGGAGAGTTTTGTGGAAGAAGAGCCCCCTCGTCCCGCCGCATCACCACGCCTCGTCCAAACCCGGCTCACGCCTCCTTGAGCAGCGCGTTATATTCGGCTTCGAAACGCATTTTGTGCCGGACTTCTTCCTGGGCCAGAGACAAAAGCATTTCCCGCGATTCCTCATCTGCGGCGTTTCCCGCCATATTCACGTAGATTCTGAACGCCGCGTCTTCCTTCGCGATCGCCAGTTGGAGCATGTCTTTGTACTCCATATCCAGGAGGCCCTCGCGGTCGGACAGGATATATCCGTCGCCGGAGCGGCCCGGCTTCAGCTCCGTCGCCACCGTCAGGCCCAGCTTCATAACCTCCAGCTCCAATTTCGCCTTGTGCTCCAGCTCCTCCTCGGCCAGATTTTCGAACACCTTCCGCATTTTCGGGTCTTCTACACGGTCGGCCATCGCCATGTAAAAATGATACGCCTCCGCTTCCTTGCCGATCGCAAATTCCAGAGCCTGCTGATAGGAATCCACATTACTCATGGCTGACTAACTCCTCCAGGGACGAACTCTCTTGGTCTCTTTCAGAGCGGCGTTGGCGATCAGCACGTCTTCGGCGATCTCAAAATCGAACATGCCGGCCAAGACAAAATCGGCCCCGTTATTGAACACGTAACGGAACGCATCGTTGGGCGGTATCGCGCCGGCCGCCATCACCTTGAACGCAATCCAGGGCTTCTCGACGCCCTTCATAAAATCGATGACCTCCGTGGGATTCTTGCACCAATAGCCCGGAACCTCGGAATATACCCTGGTCAGCTCACCCGCTTTCGGCGCACTCGGATAATTGTGGTGATGAAACGTCTTGATATAAAAATCGGCGTCGATCTTCTTTTGCTCGCACTGCTGGATGACCCTCAAGTCGTGCGCCCCCACGCCGGAAGGCACGCCATGCTCTTTGGCAATCTCCACGGCCTTGGCGATCATGTCCACCTTGCCCTCCTGGACGAGCCGGTCGGCGCTGACACCCCACAGATAAATCGCATCGACGCCCTCATCGGCAAGCTCCCGGACCTGTGTGGCGTAGCCTTCCGGGTCGGAATCGACCTGGGCCGTCGGGCATATAATCCACTGAATCTTTCCGCCCTGCTGGTTGCGGTACTTCTTGAGCATGCTGACCACGCCGGGGGCCGTATGGATAACGAGCGTATTGACCCCGTGGGCTTCCGCGACCGCCATCGTCTCGCAAATCTTGCCTTCGGTGTTGTAGTGTGCCGTCAGATTGTACACGTACTTCAAATCCCGGCTGTGGGTGAAATGGGTCAGCAGATTGCCGCCCAACAAGAGCCGGCTGACTTGAAGGCCCTTGATCTTTCCGGTCGGCAGGCTGGCTTTCGAGCCGGGCAGATCGCGCGGGGACCCGGCTGCATCAGCGGCCGACGTGCTGCCTTGCACGGCGTGCATTGCCAATACACCCGCAGCGGGCGTCAGCAGCGATTTTGCGATGAAACGACGGCGATTTACATTTTGCGACATCGGCATTCTCCTTACTCTTATACCTTTGTAATATTGTACCCGTTTCGGCCGATCTTCACAAAACTTTTTCTGCTTTTTCGCGAACACGCTTCCCGCTTTCCGCGTTTGAAATAGTATCTACTTGACCTGCAACTGGAAAGTGTTACGATATCGTTTGAGGTCAAAGATCGGGTTTTTGGTGCAGGATGCGACATCGAACTCAAAAGCTAATTGTGTTCGCGGAGAATCCGGCCTCGTTGGACGGCACGGCCGCCGGCTTGTGGATCAGAGGGCGTTATCCGGCTTTTACACTCGTCGAACTGCTGGTCGTCATCGCGATAATCGCCCTTCTGCTGGCTATTTTAATACCGGCGCTTTCTATGGTCCGCGAGAAGGGGCGAGAGATAACCTGCCTGAACAACCTCAAGCAGCTCCAGACCTGTGCAAAACTTTATTCGCTGGACAACGACGATTCTCTGCTGCCGAACCGTTTCGTTTATTACCTCGATACCCAGTCGCCTTCGGAGGGTTTCAGCGACGACCTGACGTGGTGTCCCGGCCTGGCGCCCTTCGATACGACCACCGAGAACATCAAACGCGGCAAGCTCTTTCGTTACAACAAATCGATCGAAATCTACCGCTGTCCGTCCGACTTCGCGCGGGCGCAGACGCCGGAGGGAGAGCTTCTGCCTCAGCGGCGGACGCGCAGCTACAACCTGAGCCAGTCCATCAACGGCCTGCCGTACCCCGACAAGTCGGATGCCCCGCCAGGTTTCGCCAAAGAATCCCAGATCGACAATCCGCCGCCTGCGCAACTGCTCTTCTTCGTCGATGTCCACGAGGACAGCATCTACGACTCCCACTTCGGTATCCCGCCGCGGGGCTGGCCCGCCGACGATCCGCCGCGGTGGTGGGACCTTCCGGCCGGACGGCATTCGAGGGGCTGCAACTTCTCTTTCGCCGACGGCCACGTCGAGCACTGGCGATGGGCAAGGCCAAAAATTTTCACCGAGCTTGGCCAGACTGTCAGAGACGACGGCGAGATCGAGGACTTCCTGAAGGTCCAGCGAGGCGTCAAGCCCGATACTCGGTAGCGAATTGCCGACGTACTATTCTCGCCGAACAGGGTGCGATGAACCGCACCAATCCAAAATCCGGATTACGAACGGGCTAATACAGTCCATCTGCGTCTTTGTCAATCAACTCGTAAAAATAGGCCGGGATTCTGGTTTCAAACGTCATCGGTTTGCCGTTAGTGGGATGTTTGAATGAAATCGACTTGGAATGAAGGGCCAGCCGCTTGTACCCATCCTCCGCTTTCCCGTATTTTCTGTCGCCCACAACCGGATGCCCCCTGTCGGCCAGATGCACCCGTATCTGATTCTTCCTGCCCGTCAAGAGGTTGATCTCCAATAGACTGAACTGTTTCGTCTGCTTGAGGACCTTGTAGGCGGTATGGGCGAGTTTGCCCTTGGTCGCATCGGTTGTGGAATAGACGACGTAGGCCTTGTTCTCGGCCAGATACGAAGTAATCGTGTCCTGCATCTTGGCCGGCGTGCCGTGAACGACCGCAAGGTATTTCTTTTGGGTTTCTTTCCACTGTGCCTGCAAACGCAGTTTGACTTCTTCGCTTTTGGCAAAGACCAGCACGCCGGATGTCCACTGGTCCAGCCGGTGAACGGTGAAGATCTGGTTTCGCGACTTCAGAGCGCCTTTGCGGACGTAATCGGTCAGAACGTAGTAAGCCGTCCTCGATTTGTTTGTCTTCGTCCCTATGGTCAGGAGCCCCGCCGGCTTATTGACCACGAGGATATCCTTATCTTCGTAGAGTATCTCCAGTCCTCTCGGCAGGCGTCTATGGCTCGAATATTTTTTCTTAGGCATAGCAAATACGTCTCTATCTTATGCCGGAAACCTTCCGCGAAATACACAAATCTGCGCTAAATATTTGGCGAGCCGACAAACAGTACGCGATCGATGGTTGTATGCTCTTTTCGGCAATTATTGGCAAATATTTCTGGATTCACGTGCCGATAAACAGTAAAAGGGGCGTTCAAAGAATTGCTCAAGGGGCGAATATGTCATCGGAGAAGCTGAATATTCTCAAGCGGCCCAAGTTATCCAGGTCTCGGCTGTTACTGGGTTTCTCGGGGTGGATGGACGGCGGAGAGGTCTCGACCGGGACGATCAAGTGCCTTATCGATAAGCTCGGCGCCCAGTCCATTGCCGAGATCGAGCCGGCGGGATTCTACATCTACAATTTTCCCGGTTCCATGGAGATAACGGCGATGTTTCGCCCCCACACGAAGATAAGAGAAGGTCTGATCGAGTCATACGAAGTCCCCACGAACACGTTTTACTGCAGCGAAGAAAATAACCTGATCCTGCTTCTGGGTAAAGAGCCCAACCTGTGCTGGGAGGAGTACGCAGACTGCATTTTCTGCCTGTGCGCCGAATTCGACGTTGAGATGATATACTTCATCGGCAGCGTGGCCGGCCTGGTGCCCCATACGCGTGAGCCGAGGCTCTTCTGCTCGGTCTCGCGGGCGGAGCTGCGAGAGACTTTTCAGCATTATGGGGTCAAATTCACCAACTACGAAGGCCCCGCCGGCATCGTGACCCACCTGGCGGCAATCTGTGATGAACACGATCTGAGCATGGTCAGTTTCGTCGCTACGATTCCCGCCTACGTACAGGGCAATAATCCCAAGTGTATCGAGGCGGTGACGCGACGGCTGGCCGGCATGCTGGATCTGCCAATCGACCTGGCCGACCTGACGGCGGTCAGCGAGGAGTTTGAGAGGAAACTGGGAGAGGCCGTGCAGGAGCAGCCGGAGCTGGCGGGCAACATTCGCAAGCTCGAAGAGGACTACGACAACGAGATTTTCAATCATGAGATGAGCGACCTGAAGACGTGGCTGGAGCAGCAGGGAATCCGGGTCGATTAGAGTGCCTAAAGTAAAAAGTGACTTTAGCTCACTTTAGCTCACTTCTGTTCTCTCGCCGGCCGGATTGCCCTTCGGAGCTCTGCGCTTCGCTACGTGTTTCTACTCCGCCCTTCGGCCTTCGGTCCGCCTTGGGCTGCCTTAGACAGAAAAGACAAGCGTCGAGAATGAATCGCAATCCGCCGCCGAATGTCAATCGTACCCCACTTGCTGCAATCACACCCCTTGCTTGACATTCCAGGCGACATCCTGTTTACTAATTGTCGATTTTCGATTGCTGATTGCCGATTGAAATCGAAAATCATAAATGTAAATGGAGGTACTATGAAAACTATATTGATAATAGGAATGGCGTATTTCGGCCAAAAACTGACCTATATTCGGACCCGATTTGGGCAAAATGGACCTGCGTAGTGTCATTTTTGAGACATGACTTCTCAAGGAAATCTGGCGTTTTGTGGGTCAGAAAATTGGGGCCGTTTGACGGGTTATGTCACTTCCTCATATTCTCCGCTTGTGGCAGTTTTGCCCACCACTCTTTGGCCTCTTCCGGTTTGCCCCAGGCTTCGTAGAGGTCGATCAAGTTGTACAGCGACTTCCTGCGTGTGAGGGTGCTTGTCACCGAGTTTGAGGCGGCGAGTCTTCTTCGATGCGGTCACATGGGGCATGGCTCATAGCGGTAGCCTTCTTAACACAATAATCGTCACTGAGGATAGCAGCGGAGTTCGGGGCCAAGCACATTGCGCTGTGATGCTTACGGCGAGTTCCCTCCACCTGCGTCCGATTCGCGGGGCCGGGTCCAGGTCCCTATTTACTCCGTCTTGGCTCCCTTGATCTTTTCGGCTTCGGCCGCTCGCTCTGGCTGCTCTGCGGTTTGGCGCTCCTTCAGTTCACGCCGCACGGCCACCATCTGCTCGGCGGCGGCGTTTTCCTCCCGCTGCCACGTGGCAACCTGGTCAGCCGTGGCCATGTCCCATATCCTGGCCGTTTGGTCGCCACTGCCGGTAGCAATCCGCCGGCCGTCTGGAGAGAAGGCCACAGACAAGACCTCGCTGTTGTGTCCTCTGAGGGCAAGCAATTCCTTGCCGCTGGTCGCCTCCCACAGCTTGGCTGTTCCATCACCACTTGCTGTAACAATCCGCTTCCCATCTGGAGAGAAGGCCACAGACAAGACCTGGCTGTTGTGTCCTTTGAGGGCAAGCAATTCCTTGCCACTGGCGGCCCCCCACACCCTGGCCGTCTGATCAAAACTGCCTGTGACAACCCGCTGGCCATCAGGGGAAAAGGCTGCCGACAAGACCCGAGCACTATGTCCCTCGAAGCTGAGCAACTCCTTGCCGGTGGTCGCGTCCCAGACTTTGGCGGTATAGTCCCAACTGCCGGTGACAATCCGCTGACCATCTGGAGAATAGACCGCACAGTAGAGCCAATGCCGGTGGCCGCTGAGGATGAGCAGTTCCTTGCCGGTGGTCGCGTCCCACACCCTGGCCGTGCGATCGATGCTGGCGGTAACAATGCGCTGGCCGTCCGGAGAAAAGCTCACACCATGGACCCCGGCGAGGTGCCCTGCCAGTGTGTACAGTTCTTTGCCGCTGGCTGCGTCCCACACCTTGGCTTCGTTGTCCAGGCTGGCCGTGGCAATCCGCCTCCCGTCCGGAGCGAAGGCCACGGAATGAACCCGAGCGCGGTGCCCATCGAGCGTAAGGAGTTCCTTGCCGCTGACCGCGTCCCAGACCTTGGCCGTCTGATCCTCACTGCCGGTGACGAGCCGCCGGCCGTCCGGAGAAAAAGCCACGCACATGACCGCCTCCTTATGGCCCCTCAGTGCGAGCGGTTCGTTGATGCTGGTGGCTTCCCAAATCTTGACCGTATTGTCGTAACTGCCGGTGACAATTCGTTGGCCGCCCGCGAAGAATCCAGCACACCTGACTTCGGAGCCGTGTCCTCTGAGAGTAAGAAGCTCCTTGCCGGTGTCTGCTTCCCAGACCTTGGCTGTCCCATCACCGCTGCCGGTCACGAGCCGTCGCCCATCCTGCGAAAAGGCCGCCGCCTCAACCGAGCCGCTGTGGCCTTTGAACGTGAGCAGTTCCCTGCCACTAGCCGCCTCCCAGACCTTGACTGTCCCATCACGACTGCCGGTCACGATCCCTTGGCCATCCGGAGAAAACGCCGCCCAGACCCCGTTGCTGTGCCCTCGAAGGGTGAACAATTCTTGGCCGCTGACCGCATCCCACACCTTGGCGGTCCCATAGGGGTTTCCCGTGAGTATCCGCCGGCCGTCTGGAGAGAACACGGTGGGCCGGATCCAGCCGCCGTCGCATGCTTTGAAAGCAAGCAATTGCCTGCCGCCGGCGGCGTCCCAAACCCGGACCATCCGATCGCTGCCGCCGGTGACGATCCGTTGACCGTCCGGAGAAAACGACACCGCGTCGAGTGCGCATCCGTGTTTGAGGATCAGGAGTCGCCTGCCACTGGTCGCATCCCACACCTGGGCCGTCTGATCCATGCTGCCGGTGACAATCCGTTGACCGTCCGGGGAGAACGCCACCGAATAAACCTCACCACCGTGCCCCCTGAGCGTGAGCAGTTCCTTGCCCGTGGCCAAATCCCAGACCTTGGCGGTCATGTCCTCACTGCCGGTGACAATGCTCCGACCGTCCGGAGAAAGCGCCAGGGACCAGATCGAAGCAGTGTGGCCATGGAATGTCTTCAGTGCCTGGTGCGCCTGCCGCTGCAGGTAGTACCACTCGAACCCACGATCCGGGTAGGTGGCGCTGTCGCTGAGCAATTGCCGCAGGCGCTCGCCGTTGTTCTGCTCCCACGCCTGCTGCGCCAAGTTCATGTTGGCCGCGTAGAGTTGACGCTCCGCCCGCTGGCGTTCCGCGTCGGCCTGCTTCTGGGCTGCCTCGGCCGCGCTCCTGGCGCGTGTAGCTTCCTTAGCCTGCCACGTGCTCCCCACGATGCCCAGCACCAGCACTGCCACGACCGTGGCGCCCGCCCCCACGACCACTCTGTTCCTTCGCACGAACTTCTGGACTCGATAGGTCATTGTCTCAGGCCCGGCGATCAGAGGATGGCCGTCCAGGTAGTTGCGGACATCGTCCGCCAGTTCAGAGGCCGACCGATAGCGGTGGGCCGGGTCTTTACGCATTGCCTTGAGCGGGATCCACTCGAGCTCTCTGTGCAGCCGCCGGGTGAGCGCATGGATCTCGGTCTGGCGATTTGCCGCGATCCCTTCGGCGGTCTTCCCGAGGGCCGTCAGTTGCCTGCTGGGTGTCTTGGGCTCCTCCTCTCGGATCACCTTACGGGCATGGTCCGGCCCGCCTTGCCGCAGGGTCTTGGGATCAAAGGGCAATACACCGGCCAACAGCTCATAGAGCACCACGCCCAGCGAGTAGATGTCCGAGCGGGTATCCGTGTCCTGGCCGGACGCCTGCGCCTGCTCAGGACTCATGTACGCCGGCGTACCGAAAAACTGACCCTGTTCCGTCATGAGCGTTCGCTCGGTCAAAGGCTGGCTCACCGCCTTGGCGATCCCAAAATCAATGACCTTGGGCACCGCCTTCTCGCCCTCAATCAGAACCAAAATGTTCGAGGGTTTGATGTCCCGGTGGATAATGCCTCTTTGGTGAGCATGCTGAATGGCCTCGCAGACCTCCACGAACAACTGGAGGCGTGCCTCGATCGTGAGCTTCTGGCGGTCGCAGTGCTCAATGATAGGCACGCCCTTGACGTATTCCATCGCAAAATAGGGTCGCCCGGCCTCCGTTGTCCCGGCGTCGTGGACATGAGCAATATTCGGATGGTTCAAGAGGGCCAATGCCTGACGCTCGGCCTCAAAGCGGGCAACGACCTGCTTGGTATCCATCCCCGGCTTGATGACTTTCAAGGCGACCTGGCGTTTGATGGGGTGTTCCTGGTCGGCCAGGTACACCATGCCCATACCCCCTTCGCCGAGCGGGCGGACGAGCTTGTAGCGCCCGATCCAGGCGCCGGGACGCTCTATGTCCACCTGTCCGGCGGCCGTGGGCTCAGGCCCTGACGCACGCTCGCCGCCTGCCCCGTCCGTTCCTAATGACAATAGACGACCCACCTGATCGGGATCCAAGCCATATACTCGTGTCCTGCCCATGATCTTCCGCTCAGGTCACTCCACGAAAACGGTCCCGGGCGACGCCTTCCACTTGCCACGCGCCGCCCACTACTACTACATAATACAGCAACTATCTCTCATCTTGCGCCATTCCCGGGAAAAACCGCTTCAACTCCTGAAGTTCCTCCTGCGCCTCTGCGTCCGACAAGACGGAATCGCGCAGGCACCTCCGCAACGTGTCCCGAAAGCGCCTTTTGACCATAACGATCATATTTGAGGCTTTGCCCACCTCTGCGATTCCATATTTCTCACAGAGCGTTTGCAGTGGCGGCGGATCGCTTCGCTCCAGGATTGGTTGTAGCACCCTGTCGTGGAAGATGTGCCAATGTGCGCTCACGCCGTCCTCATGACACTTCGCTTCCACCTCTTGCAGGACGCGTTCCAGCAGGGTGGACACCCACGCGTAGTTGAAGGAATCCTCCGGGCTGGACTCGGCCACAGGCTCGGGCAAGTCCAAGGACTCGTCGAAGTCCAGTGAGACCAGTTTCTCCTTCGGGATCCGTTTCCGTGCCGTCTCGGAATTGTGCACGTTGATCAGGTGGCGGTTCAACGCGATAAGCAGCAGGGAGCGAAAACGCCCCTTGGAGGGCTCGGCGTTCTGAATCAAATCATGGCCCAGAACCACCTCGTGGAAGAAACCTTGGGTCAGGTCCTTGGCCTGTTCGTTATCATACCCCTTGCGGCGGAGGTAGCAGTAGACCGGCTTCCAGTACTGATCCATGAGCAAACCGATCAAAGCGTAGTTCCGGCCCCCCTCGTCCGATCCTGCGTCTTTGATGAGAGACCAATGCGTGGTCAGAAAGGCCTGGCCCGCCCCGCCCATGTCTGTATAGTCTCTCTGTCCCATCGCCCGTTCCCCTGCGGCCGGCGCAGCGAGACGATTTCCTGAGATTAGAAACCCATCCGCTCTCGGTACAAGACCGGACCTTCAATACGGCGTCTCACAAACACATAGTTGCCAGTTTACACCATAACCGTTTTGTCTGCAAGGAATTTGATGATCGAGCACCCACCACCCATGCCTCAGACCTGGGCCGATTTCGCTTCGGGGCAAAAAAACAAGATTCTGCGCAAGATCGCCGAATTTTGCTGTATTTACCTTCAGAAGACAAGACAAACACTTTTTGGAGGACAGAACAATGAGACAGGCAAGTGGTTTCAAAATGAGAATGGTGTTATTGGGAGTTGTTGTGGGTATTCTGGCCGGTGGTGGCAGCGCCAAGGCCGATTTCACGTTCGGCGAGCGGGTGAACCTTGGGCCGGTCGTCAATAGCCCATACTACGACGGCGACCCCTTTATCGCGCCGGACGGTCTGTCGTTGTACTTTGACTCGACACGGCCCGGTGGGCTTGGGGGGGAGGACATTTGGGTGAGCACCCGAGCAACCGTGTCGGATCCGTGGGGACCGCCGGTGAGTCTCGGAGCACCCGTCAACAGCGGATACCGCGAGGGCTATCCATCCATTACAGCCGATGGACTAACGCTCGCTTTCTCTGCTCTTGATAGGCCCGGTGGGCTGGGCGGGTGGGACATCTGGCTAACCACCAGGCCGACGAAAGAGAGCCCCTGGGGTCCGCCGGTGGATCTGGGGTCTCCTGTCAACTCAACGATCCACGAATTTTGTGGCTGTATTTCGCCAGACGGCTGTTCGCTTTACTTCTCCAACTCCAGTGGGAATGTGGGCGGCGATATATATGTGACGACCCGACCGACAAGGGACAGCCCTTGGGATCCGCCGGCGAGGCTGGGGGTACTGGGATCTCGCGGGGGGTCTGGGAATTGGGATCCACGCATATCAGCCGACGGCCTGGCCCTGTTCTTTGATTCCGATTACGTTACTGCGGCCCTCTGGCCGGATATCTGGTTAACGACACGGACCAGTAACGACAGCAAATGGGGCACTCCTATATTGCTCGGGCCGGAGATCAACACTCAGGCCGGGGAGTCGACACCCAGCATCTCGGCCGACGGTTCTACTCTCTACTGGTGTTCCGGACCACAAGGTAATCTGGAAGGGTGGGACCTATGGCAATCGACCATCTCTCCCATCGTTGACTTTACCGGGGATGGGAAGGTGGACACCAAAGACATCCTGACACTCATCGAGCATTGGGGCCAGAACGACCCGTTGTGCGACATTGGCCCGATGCCTTGGGGTGACGGTAAGGTCGATGCTGCCGACTTGGAGGTCCTGATGGGCTATTGGGGTCAGGAAGTATATGATTCCACGCTCGCGCACTGGAAAATGGACGAGACATCGGGGACGACTGCCGCCGACAGCGTGGGGGCAAACAACGGCACGTTGGTTGGCAATCCGACCTGGCAGCCGACCGGCGGCAAGATCGGCGGGGCTTTGCAGTTCGATGGCGTGGATGATTGCGTGACGATGGGGTTCGTTCGTGATCCATCAGAAGGCCCCTTCAGCATTTTTGCATGGGTCAAGGGTGGGGCACCCGGACAGGCCATTGTGTCCCAGATAAAGGGTGCCAATTGGCTTATGGCGGGTGCCTCAGACGGTGGATTGACCACGGAACTGAGTTTCGGAGGACGCAACGGAAAACAACCCCTGGAATCCGCCGCGAGCGTCACGGACGGCGACTGGCACCGCGTGGGATTCGTGTGGGACGGGTCCAACCGTGCGTTGTACGTGGATGATGTCGAAGTAGCCATGGACACGCAGACAACGCTGGTGGGAACCTTTACGGGTTTGTATGTCGGGGCCGGCAGTATGCTCGTACCCGGCAGCTTCTGGTCCGGCCTGATCGACGACGTCCGCATCTACAATCGGGCTGTGAGGCCGTAGTCACAATGGTCTACAGAGGTAACTCAAGGGCTGGCAGCATGAGACGCTGTCAGCCCGTTCATTTTTGATGAGTTCATTGAATACTATGACGTATCTGAAAAAGTTGCTATTGGGTCAAAAAATGACATATATTCGGATTTGATATGGGCAAAATCAGTGTCTATGGAGACATTTTGGTGACATGCATTGTCAAGGAATTCCGACGTTTTGAAGCTCATGAAAAGGGGGCCATTTGGGGGCGACATGTCACTCTTCGACAGCTTGCGTTTGTGGCAGTCTTCCTCGTTACTGAGCTGCCTGTTCTGGCTTGCCCCAGGCTTCATCAAGCTTGACCGAGCCCCGCAACCCCAATGTATCGATATCCTCGTACACCGGCATGGGGCATCTGCCCCACGTGGCCTCGATCACAAAGGAACCGCTTTTGTTGCCAATTGTGCATTCGATCACACACACAGGTGTAACCTGATAACCTGGCAGGATCTTGATGCGACTTTCACAGATAATCCTTCCTGCAGCAGCTTTTCTGCCGGTGTGTTGTCCCTTGTTTCAGTTATCCAGCCCTCAGCAAGGTTCTTCAGGAGCAGGACATCCTGCGTGTAATGGGCACGTTCAGCGTCTGAGGAATTTGGCCGGCCGCTAATGATGTCGTTCAGCGAGAGAACGACGTTCCTCGCAACTGAACTGGCGTTGATCACACCGATCACAATTTCACTGGCGTCAAAGCAGGCCAGACAGATTACATCCTGCTGGCTATTCTCTAAGAGCCTGTAGTCGCCACTGACCAGTTGAGGATAGTCTCTCCGCAGGCGGAAGAGCCTTTTGCCGGTTTCTCTTTCAGCGCTGTCTGCATCGGCCACCCTTGGTGCCGGAAGCGTTTTCTCTATCTCCTTCTTATAGGCGTGCTGCCTGCCGAATAGCTGTCCATTGAAAACCAGCATGTATCCTGGCATGAACACATACAGGAAGTACAGCAACAATCGTTCCGTGTAATCTAATCTCGCCCACGGGTCTTCAAAATCGAAAGCGTCGTGTTCCGGACCCAGGTTTACCAGTTCGTCCCGAATGTGCTGCGTACGTTCAACCTCCTTCAAGTACGCCGTCAGTGCCGGCAGTTTCGCCGGGTCTCTAAGCGCATCGGTTGCCAGATTCCTTAGACGCCAGTTATACACCGCACAGTTTTCGTAGTCGGCAAGCTGCAGGAGCTCTTCCAGCCTCTCAAAACCCTCGAACATGATGAAGCAGTCCGGCTTAATCCGGCGCGCCTCTTCTATGAACAAGCGGGTCAGGTTATCCTCGACATCCAGCCCCCAGTTTTCTTTTATCTTGTCTGGGAACGTGGAAAGTGCCGCATCGATGCGGAAGCCGTCCAGCCCCTTGGACAGCCAGAAGCGGCCTATCTCAAGGGCATGTGTTCTGACCTCAGGATGCGAGAGATCGGGCTGGGCGAGGGAGCTCCAGCGCCTGGGGAAGGCTCTGACGGGGACTTCATCGGTTGCCGAAACGAGAACAAGGTTCTTCCGGCTGCTATGGATGTTCCTGCCCGTGCACAACCGCATGCCCTTATCGGCAAAATAGTCGCCGTCTTTGGCATCCGTGTAGAGGAACCAGTTCGGCTGAGCCCTGCATAGAGGGCTGCTCTTCGAAACATGCTGGTTTGCCAGCCAGTCGGCAATGACTTTTATCCCCAGGGTGTGAGCGGCTGACACGAAATTATCCAGATCCGCGAAATCGCCGGCACGTTCGTCGATGTCAAACGGATCGATGATGTCAAACGGGCTTCCGGTATGTCTCATCAGACCCAAAAGATAGACATATTCGATTCCTGACTCTGCCAGGAATGGCAGTTCGTTCAAGGCAGCCGAGAGGCCGGGCATGTGGTTTCGGGCGTCATGATAATCTCTGATAACCATTTCATAGACAATCTTGCTCCCAGTGACCACTCGATCCTTGTGGGGAGAATTATCCTCCGACAAGAGCAGTGATAAACTGCGCAGTGACTCTCCCACGTTCCATGCCTGCGCGCTGCATCCCTTTCCGCGTCCATGCCCGCAAAGTGGGTCACAGCCCCCGTCGAATACCTCGGGGATAGATCCGAACGTTTCCAGTGTTTCTGCCAGAGCGGTGAAGTAACCGACGCCATCCAGAATCATCGACGTTTTGCGCTTGCCGTATGCAAGAATACTGCCTTCGATAAAGGCGCCCATAAGCCATGGCCAAACCGTCCCCTGGTGGTATGAGTACTCATCGCCGTGAACGGCGTGGTAATCCGGGTCACGCGGCGAGAGCGTGCGCAAGCCAAACGGTGTGAGCAGCTCTTTCCTCACCTTACCCATGACGGCCCGGCTCTTGGCGGCATCCAGCAACCCAAGGGCCACGGCAAAGACCTGGTTGGGCCTAATCTTGCGGCCCTGTTCGGGATCGCCATCGATGGTGTCGTATAGGCAACCGGCTTTCTGGTTCCAGAACTTTGTGAACCCGGATTTTACCTTCTCTGCCAGGTCTGCGCACTCTTTGCCTTCGCAGTCTCTATGCCTGTGGATATCCTCCATCACCCTCAACGCATTGTACCAGAGCGCGTTGATCTCGACTGCTTTGCCATGACGGCTCGTCACCGGTCGGCCACCCCTGGGTTTCACGTCCATCCACGTCAACTGAGTGTTCTCGTTGCCCGCCGATATGAGGCAGTCGCTGTCCATGGCCAGATGGATTGTCTGATGTTTCTCGTCGCCGTCTTCCTGCCAGCTATCCTCAAATTGTATCCCGTTCCGGTAGGTGTCTATGATTTCTTCCAGTATATCTTGGACAGTGACTCTCCCGCTGCAGTGAAATTTTCTGTCAACTATTGTGTCCAGAAAAACATAATTCTCCGTGCGTTCAAGGTACTTGCCGATAGCCCAGAGCACCCACAAAGACGCGTCGATGCTATTGTATCTAGGCCTTGAGCCGTCGCCGACCATATTAGGAAGAATGCCATCCTTGACAAAACCCAGGTAGGTCTTCATAATGTCTCTGAATAGGTCGAACCTCTCCCGTTCAAGGCAAAGGCCGGGCAGCGCAACCATGGTGTCCCTTCCCCAGTTGCAGAGTTGGGCACCCTGTCTTTGGTCGAAGTACGGCGAACCCGCGATGATCGTCCAGCCCCCTAGTTCCGGGTCGCGGTAGAAGAAATCACGCGCTGCCTCCTGTAGCCTGAACATAAGATCGGGAAGTTTCTCTGTGTGTGGTGGTTTATGACGTCCTATGCTCATGCTGTGGACGATATCCTTTCTCATGCGAAGCGCTCGGGCATACAGACCGGCATACCTTTGTTCCATTGCAGCAGCCGTTACTTTGGGACTTGCCAGATAGGAGTGCAGCTTCATGTTCAGCCACGTGCTGTCACCGTTGTTGTGGTTGTAGTACATGTCAGACAGTTGCTCGAGTTTGTCCAGGACATCTTTGGGTGCTCTTGCGTAGAAATCCTCATTGCTTTCATACGGGCCCACCAGCATTCCGCTGCGGCCATCCTCGATGTACTCGGGAGGGCCGCCACTTCGTGTGGCGATGTTTATCCCCCCGTTCCGTGCAGAACGCTGGTCCGAAGTGCCGCAGGCCTCTTGCTCCGGCAGAGGGCAGCTGATACATATGTCGGCCCCAATGGCCTGCATCTTCAGAAGGACGGTATCTGCATTCGGCACAAAGACGAACCTTCCCCTCAAGGCAGGCCTTTGCATCCAGCTCACAAACTGTTCTATCCATCCCTCTTCATTCGATCCTTGCGGTGCGACTCCACCCACAACCACCTGCATCTGTAGGCCGTTCATCCTGCCCCACAGCGTGTCAACCTCCTCATTCCTGTTCGCACAAACGACATGGATGATATCCTTTAGGATAGGTAGCTGACTCTTATACTGGACCATCCTCCTCACCATCCACACGGTCGGCAAGTCAGAATCCAAAGCCACGCCTTCTTTGCTAATGATTTGGCCGCTCTTATCGGTCATGCCGACGGTCCTCTTCTTGACTTCAGCCAAAGACAATGCTTTGCCTTCTGCTGCTGTTCTGCGAAGTGTCTCTGTGCCGGGTTCGATCCCTTTGAGTGTTGCCTCCAGCAGATCATCCATGATCCACGTGTCACCGGAGCCATTGAGTATCGACTCAATTGGCCTGTCATAGGCCGGGAACAAGGCCTGCGTGGCGATGGCGTGCTCGTTGCTTACTCCGTTGGCGGCATCGCACATCTCAACCGCACCCTTTGAGAAGTCTATGAACCACCGGCCCTCGTGTTTCGCCGAAAACTTCTTCCACAATCGCTGGTGGCTCGGCCAGTGGAACCTCATCGCGTAGCGCGCCCTATCCATATCGCCGTCGGTGAGTCGATCGATGCTGAATCTCTCCAGGCCAGCCGGGACAACGGTGTGGTTCGTATATACCACCGCGGTCCGGTCGAAAGCTCTGTCCCCCTTTATTAGCGCAGCGGCACCAGCCACGTGGCCTTCGTTAAGGTGAAAGATATCAGGTGCAATGCTCATGTTTTTGAACAACTCGTAAACACATTCAGCGAAAACCGTCTCCTGCAGAAAGCGGTGTTCCCGACCATGACCTCGATGCGTCTTATCGTCGGGGTAGAGAACGTCAAAGACTTCCGGGCAATAGAAGATGTAAAGAGGTGTCCCTCCACGGCTTATGCTATATACCTCCGCACGGTATTGCCGGTTCTGGGCGGTATTCTCCTCGTCCCAGCCCCATACGTCAAATTGCATGGGCCTTCCCCGACTGTCTATGACACGCTCGATAGGCTGATCCTCATACGAGACATCCTTGTATTCAATATGCTGCCTCCCATTTCTGATGGATTGGACCAGGCGCTTTTTGTAAAGGGGCATACAGCCGAAAGCCTTGTCCATCCCTATCGCCTTAAGGCCTTCAAGCTTATCCCCGAAATATATCCCCAAACCGCCTCTGACGTTGGCCTCTCGGGCGTCTCCGGTCATTTCCGCCATGTAACCCTCCATGGAGACGGTAGCCAGAATCTTGCCCTTCAGCTCAGGTGTGTGCTCGTCTATCCACGTGACTTTTGGTCTTATCATACTCAGCCCCGATAAGGAGAGATCTTCTTACTGAGAAATTCTTTTCGGCAAATTCGGAAAGACATAAAAAGACGACTACTCTTTCGAATCGAGAATCTTACTCATAACAACGGTATAGCTCTCGAGCTCGGTGATCGCATCGTCTCACCTGAGGTGTGTGCTCGTCTATCGACGCGGACTTTGAATTAATCCTGCAACCTCCTCACGAAACACAGGAGTGCGCATCAACAAGTTCAGCAAACACAACCACCACCCTTGCCGTCCTATACTAAAAACAATAACAAGTCTAACACACAGGCCGCGCGCCTGCAAGTCATTTCTTTGATGCGAGGCTATGCTCCTTCTTTTTTCTTTGCTTCAGCAGATGGGGAAGGTAAGAAATTGCAGCCTCACTCATTGTTTTATTTGGAGACTCTGCGGCATGCCTGAGCCTTCCCTTAATGTCCAAACGACCTTCGTCGCGAAGCATGTGATCGAGTCGCACCAGCGCCTTCCCCGATGCGCTGCGGACAGAGGGTATCTCACAGGAGAGAGCCTCGGTAAGGTAATCAGCCGCTTCGACCATGCGGATACTTTTCCCGAGCACAGCGCTGCAGAGATTCTCGTCGCAGGCCGAGGCCATCTCAGCAATCAGTCGCACGGCGTCCAGATAGCACGGCAATTGTGCTCCCAGGACCGTGGCATACATGTCTATGTAATCGCGCAACAGCCTCAGCCACCGATGGTCTGTGTGAAAGGCATTAAACGACAGATCGGAATAACGCTCCTTCCTGGGTCTGCCTTTGTCGTCCATATATTTTAGGCGTCTGCCATGATAATAAATCTCCACAGCGTCGAGCATCGCATCGAGCAAAGCCTCACCTGTAAAACCTACGAACTTTATGCCGTTCGATGGGTGTCTTGTGTCACCAAAATGCTTGTCTGAAACAGTCCTCTTCAGCCCGTCCTGGTCGTGCGCAATCACGGGTGTTCCCCCCGCATGTGCTTCTTGCTGGCTTATTCCACAGGGTTCACCAATTTCGCCGCCCGAGGGCATGACAAAATACTGGCTGCCCAGATAGATGTCACGGTAGAGCGCGGCTGACAGAGAGCCTTCCGGATAGTAGGCAAACTGCCCCTTAAACCTTGCTGAACGAGCAATCCGCCTCAGGTGCATGTCAAACCGCCCGCCGTCAAAGCTGTCCTCGACCCGGCCGCAGATAACATATTGTATGCGCCTGTCCGTACTCAGAAGGTACTCCAGAACGGTTGTCCCATCCATATTCCAGGGTTCGTGCCTTACATAACGCCGGCCGCCTTCTACATAGACCTTCCAGTCAACCAGAAGCTCGAAACCTTTCTGCCTGCAGATCCGGTGGAGCATTGCGAACATTACGTGGTCTGTGTTCTCATCGTCCTGCTCAAGCCGTATGTGAGCGTCGGTCTGAAGTCTAAGCTTTGCCGTTTTCTTTATCTTGGTGCATTTCAGGAAGAGCCTGCGCCGAGCAGAAGGCAGGTAGGTCTCCACCATGCTCTTTTGGGTTCCAAACCAGAACCTCTGGCGGGCAGCCATATTGAAACCATTGCGTCGGGCAAAGAATCTTCCAGCAGCCTCTTTTTCAGCAAAATCCCGGGCATGGCCGAAGACCCAGGGCTCATCGAGAACCCTCTTTTTCATTGCCTTGCTGACAGTGCCGACAAATTTGGAGGTCTTGAGCATCGTATGCGTCAGGTCTATCTGATGCCCACTGGAACTGTCCGGATTCACGACCAAGTCGTAGTGGTGCTCGGGGGCCAGCCCGAGGACTAGGCAGTAGTAGTCTCGCTTAATGGGGTTTGCCTCATCAAGGACGATGCCGTAGGAAGGATGCGGGTTGTGCATGATGCTTCCTGCCTGAGTCCCGGCGAAATGGGGATCCTGCCTATACTCCTGCCATCGCTCAAGGTAGGCGGGGACAAGCCATGTAGGCCACTCGTTGGTCTGGATAATCGAGGGATAGTAGTTGTAGCATCTCAACGCTTCCAGCGCCCCCTGCGAGAAAATCCGCGCCCTCCGCAATTTGTCCTCCGATGTCAAACCACCATAGGGCGTATCGAGATACTTGGCATTCTCCAGATAGAGAACATCAATCCTGGCCTTCTTGCCGTGCGGGCGTCTCATCAGGCGTGCCCTGAGGATATTTACAACATCGGCGTGCGCGTCCCAGCCGATGGATTGCGACTGGTCATTGAATGTGGGGAATTGTACGCAAAAGCAATGCCCCTCATACTTTGGGCGGTAGTTTTTGAATATCCAATCCCTGTTCCATTCGTAGAGTGCCGTGACTATCACAACGCGGAAGCCTAATTCGCCCAGGACGTCCGCAATGTCTGTCGTATAGATATCGACTCCCCCTGCGCTTCCACTGAATTTTGACTCAGGAGAAACCAGGACAATCGTGCCGATATTAATCGACTGCAAAATGTCAACTGCAGCCTTCTGTATGTCCGTGCCGAAGCTTCCCTTCCCGTTCACTGCGACGCGCATCAGGAACTCGATTATCCTGTCCCTCATTCGCTTGCTATCCTCGCTTATTTCGGCAAGAAGCGTTGAAAGCTCGGCTGCGTCGACCTTCTGGTGCTTGTTGATCCAGGAAACGGTCATTTCAAAGAGCTCCGCGAACCTCTCAAAACCGTCTGTGTCCTGTTGACAGGCTCCAGCAAAGACCTTGGCAATGTAGGAATGTCTTACCCTATCTTCCTTGCCATACCTTTGATACCGCATGAAGGAATCCGGTATAATATACTCTTCGCTTACGGACTTGTCCCTGTAAACAATCTCGTAGATATGGGAGGATGTGGGAGAAAGGACCCCACCGAAACCCAGATGGAGCAGTTCTTCGCCAGACCAGTATTCCTTCTTACCTCTCCTGGTCCGGCCCTCAGCGTTGTTGTATCTTTCGACCAATTCGTACGTCTCATCAGTGTCTATGGCTGTGACTGGCCTGAAATCAACGGCATCTCTCAAGGTGAAATTGAACTCCCGGGACACAGCCTGCTGACCTTCACATTGCGGATTCGGGAAATTGAACACGCACAGGAAGTTCTGCCCTTTATATGACCTGAAGAAGGCGGCTATCCGGCCATTGTTAGTTTGTATGGGGGTTATCGTCCCTCTGGTGAGTGCAGGGTTCTCATCGGCAAACTTGTACAATCCTCTCAAGTAGGAACCAAAGCCCTGCAACAAGGGATAGGCGGCCAACAACCTCTGCCTCGCATCGGCCTCTCCTTGCCAGGGGTGTGAACGCCTGTTGAATGTCCAATGCTTCCAACATTCCGTGTAGGCGGCATTAAAACGCTCTCTCATGGGCCCTGCCTCTTCACCCGGCAGCCGACTGATGTGGTACATCAGAGGTCCGTAACTGCTAAAGACCAGGAAAGCGGCGGCAGGCCAGATCATGTTCTGATAATTGCTTGGCGGGGATTCCTCGTCGTGGGTGTTGAAGAAAGAGAGGGTCTGCCCGCCACAGTCTCGATATACTCTGTTCAGATAGGTGATCGTATCATTGATCCCAAAGGCGCCGTTTACGTCCTGCCCATCTCTGATGGATTCGAGATTCTTGATAAAGGGATTGTATGGAAACGTCCCCGACTTTATCATTCTTGCTTCGTTTCCGTGCCACTGCTCAGAATAGGCGATCAAAGCCTCCGGTATGGCCTTTTGCACCTCATAACAAATCTTCAGGATCGGGGCACATGATTCCCAAGTTCCCCTTAAATCTGCTCGTTCAGATCCACCGGTTACCACTTCTCCAAACAGGCGCGCCGACGAAGACACCTTTTGGTCCACGGGGAATACCGTGTCAAACCCATGACCCACATCAATGCGCAAGCCAAACCCCATCCCCGCCAACTCTTTGTACAGCTCCGATAGGATTTCGATATTATCGTAGTCGCGCATGTTGACCATGAAACTGTCGAACCATTCGTCCGACAGGCCATCCCAGCCAGCACGTCTGGTTAGTTTTCCGCTGCCGTCAACAATATAGACGGGCATACCATAGGCATAAGCATAATTGGCCCTCGAGAAGTGAGAAACAACATCGAGCAGAACTTTCATATTCAGCGAATCGGCCTTTTCCTTGAGTCGCAGTAGGGCCTCGATCCCGCCCATGTCCCTCCTGACTGTCTTGCCGTCCCAGATGGAGAAAACCGACGGGTCCGGCCCCGCCTCGCCCGCCCAGCCCAGTTCCAAAGCACCCAAAGGATATATCCGAGTGTATCCTTCGGCCCTGATCGCCTCAAGCTGCTCGGAAATGTCATCGAATGTACCGTATATGAAAGCACCGTTATCGTCGCGCAGCGGCTGCATTCTCTGGTCCAGCCTAAGGTTGAACGTATCAGCGTAAAAACTCAGAATTCTATGCCCTCTTTCGTCGGGTATGAATTTCAGCAGTCCATTTGAACGCTCGTCGGACCTCTCATACTCCCATCGCTTGCCCTCATTAAGAGAGACCTGAACGGAGTAGTGTATCCAGCCGTGCCCTGCGGGCAACTCTGCCCTGAAGCTTATACTCTTGTCGCGGCTTCTTTTGGAATCCAACGCCATGAGAACGGGCTTCTTCCTGTGGCCGTTGACCGACCAGGCCACTCTGGCTCGGACCTTGTCTTTGTTGACGCCGTGGGGCTTCATGGTTGTTATCCGAATGCACACACGCTCCCCCCGAAAAACGCTTCGGTTGACCCGGCTGGGAGGAAAGAATGCAGGCCGTTCGGTCAGCACGTCCTCCAGAAGCTTGTTTGCCTTGAGGCAGACCGACCGGCATATTCCTTTGTCCGGATTGTGCCAATAGTACAGCGCCGCATAAAGAAGGCGCGCTGCTTCATGGTCTCCTCCTTCGTACAGTATTCGATCCCGGAGTTCGTCAATCGCCGCGCTGACCTTGTGGAAGTCATCCGAGATCAGTCTTTCTCCAACGAAAGAAAGGGACGGATCTTTAGCATACGCTCTTAGCCTGTCAATCCACCCTGCAATAAAGCTCCCATGGTCGTGAAAGATGTCCGTGCGCACATCCTCATAATAAACCGAAGCGCAAGCGGCCTCCGATGACATGGCATCAAGCACTCCTGATGGGCATAAGCGCACAGCCTTGCTTATACTCCCGTCAAGTTTGTACACTATTACGACCGAACCGGACTCAAGGTACATGTCTTTGAATCCCATGATCGTCTTCTGCGCCGCTTCAAGCTCAATACAACTTTCGCTGGCAAATGCGAGGACGTCCTTGCTTATGGCGGCTCTTATCTTTGACTTGGGTCTTGTTCCGGCGTCCAACCCCACCTGCAAGATGGCCTTGGCAGTTTCTCTTCTGCCAAGCCACAGCCAGAATCTTTCCAAAATGATAATATTGTCTATTTGTCTAAGCGCTCGAAGCCATTCTGACGCCCCGAATACATGGTTATTGGATTTGAGTTCCGCGACGGTTGACGCGAGGATGTCCCTGTGGGAAGCGTAGAAATGCAGACTGTGGATTCTAACCTGCGAAATGTGAAAATGGGGGTTGCACAGATGAAAGAACGCATGCTCAAATTCACCTACAAGCATGTTCTCTCGGCCCTGTTTGGCCCTATTTTCAAAATCCAGAAGCCGGCCATTCATCGCTAATTCGTGCGGCAACAAACAGATAGTACCTTCAAGAGTGTCGCTGATGCGCAGGCGGATTTTTCTTCCGACAAGAGCGTCCCAAAGTTCCGGACAGTCCTCCTTAACTACCTTCGAGGTTCGATGAAGGCTGTTCCGCAAGAACGAGGCTTTGTCTTTTCCAAGTGCTGACGCAACTGATTCGCTGTCGTCAAACCGGCATTTGCCCGGCACATCGAGATCAAACACGATGACCGTGTCAGTCGCACCCTGTTTCGTTGTGGAATTTACCATATAGAGAACCCGCCCACACTGCGAATACCTTCGGCAACGACACGCATTAATTACTCAACGGCCGGCCGCTTCTATGCTTCCCAACCCTATACTTGAAACTTTACTCCAATAGAAGTGATCTTCTCTATCCCTAATGCCGCGCAGCTGGCCATCTTGCCCGGTCATACCTTTCTTATTTGAGCCTATTGAATTCTCTTCGATCCTTTCGGTATCCTCACAGCACAGCGTTCAAACCGTGCCGCCTTCTTTCCTTGACTTGACACGAATATATCCCTACTTGCTCCAAAATACCAGGGATTTCTTCTTTTCCAGGCAAGTCTGGCGGCGCGGCCGCGGTGATTTGCCTGCCGACCCGTGGCTGTTTCGGATGCTGATTGCCACTCCGGGGGTCCGGCAGTTGTTGACGAAGTTGTCATCCAATAGGCACCGGTTTCTGGCTTCACAAGGATTCGCGACGGGACGCTTATCGCAACACCTCTGAGTCTAAGCTGAGCCATTTGCGTTGTTCGGAAGTGGTTGTGTTTCGCGGTAGTTGTAGAAATCTTCAAATCGTATTTACCCCGGCGTTTTGCGATAACGGCTGGTTTTTCTTCGGCCAGAAGAAGATTTCGTGTAAA
>Ga0210377_10000939_pt1 | contig 27364 bp, 23 predicted proteins | sample PLM4_65_b1redo_FD_155480 | JGI IMG/M metagenome (GOLD analysis project Ga0210377, IMG submission 155480) | Groundwater sediment microbial communities from an aquifer in East River, Colorado, USA - PLM4_65_b1 redo | ecosystem: Environmental > Terrestrial > Soil > Riparian zone | place: USA: East...
CGCCAGAGATTAAGGACAATCCAATTGCTAAGAAGAGCAATTGCTTTTTTTCCGTATTTACTCCTGGACAAAAATTTCTCTGTAACATGGCTTCCCTTTAGCTTCTGTGCTGCCTGTGAGCTTCCGTGGCGGCGCCGATAGGTCCACTCCAGGTTTAGCTAAAACACAGGTGTCAAGGACAAGAATATCAATACCCGTCATAAGGAAGCACCGCAAGGCATCCTCATGGTCACATACTATGGGCTCTCCACGAACGTTAAAACTAGTGTTGATAATCATCGGGCAACCAGTAAGCTTTTCGAACTCGGAAATAATGCGATAGAAAATTCCATTGCGCTCTTCCGTCACCGTCTGGAGACGCACAGAGTAATCCACGTGAGTCACAGCAGGCACCGTCGACCGTACAACCCGAAGCTTATTCAAGCCCTCACTTCTCGCATTTTCTTTTTCCCCTTTTCGCTGACCGCCCAATATTGGCATTACGATGAGCATATAAGGACTTGGAATATCCATGTCAAAGAATTTCTTAACCCGCTCCTCGATCACCGCTGGGGCAAATGGGCGGAATGACTCTCGGTATTTCACCTTTAAATTGATGCGCGACTGATTACCGGGGTTGCGTGGATCACCCAAGATGCTGCGCGCCCCCAGTGCGCGAGGGCCGAATTCCATCCGACCGTGACAGAATCCGACGATGTGGCCAGCCGCCAGCCATCTTGCCACTTTCGGCGGTAGCTGATCCTCAGAGACCTTGTCGTATTCTGCACCGATAGAATCCAAAAAAGGCATAACCTTTGCATTTTCGATGCGAGGCCCTAGATACGCACCCTGCATGCGATCCGTGCCGTTCACCTGGCGCGACTTGCCCATGAGCTGATGCCAAATTTGAAGAGCCGCTCCAATGGCACCACCGGCGTCTCCAGCAGCCGGCTGGATATAGATATCCCTGAAAATACCCTTGCGGTAGACTGCGCCGTTGGCTACGCAATTCAGGGCGACGCCACCCGCCATACAGAGTCTATCCTGCCCCGTTATTTTCTTTGCTGTTTGGGTCAGGCGCAGAACCGCTTCGGTCGTTACCGTCTGCACCGATGCTGCCATATCCATGTGGAACTGCTCAATCGCCTCACCGGAGTTGCGCTCCGGCCTACCTAAATGCAAGGCGATCCGGTCGTTGATCATGTGAAGCCCGTAAGTAAAATCAAAATAATCAAGATTCAAGGCCACCGAGCCGTCTTCCTTAAGATCGATCAAGTGCCCCAGAATCTTATCCAGGTATCTCGGCTCCCCATAAGGTGCCAAGCCCATAACCTTGTATTCGTCGAAATTGACCTTAAATCCCAAATAGTGCGTCATGGCAGAATAAAACAGTCCAATCGAGTGAGGAAAGCGAACCTCTTTTAGAAGGCGGATCGAATTCCCCTTTCCCTCTCCAATCGAGGTCGTTGCCCACTCGCCTACACCGTCAGCGACAACAATAGCCGCTTCCTCGAAAGGGCTGCAGAAGAACGCTGATGCCGCATGGGATTCATGATGACGACAAAAGAAAATCTCCCCATTGAAACCAGGTATATTATCCTCGATGATCTTTGGCATCTTTAGTTTCTGGTTGATCCATAGGGGCATGGCTCTTTTGAAGGATTTATAACTTTGGAATGGAAACTCGAGGTAGCTCTGAAGCAATCTGCTGAAGGTCAACACAGGCTTATCGTAGTAAGCGACGCAGTCCACATCGGATGCCCGAATTCCCGCTTCCGTGAGACAATACGCGATGGCCTGTTTCGGAAAACGATCATCCCCCTTACGCCGGGAAAAACGCTCCTCCTCCGCGGCCGCAACCAACTCTCCATCCCGAAGAAGGCAGGCTGCACTATCATGATATAGAGCCGATATACCCAGTATCCACACAGACACGATAAACCTCCTCTTACCAAGCGCAAGCTACTTGGACCTTAGCTCATACTTCCCCGTGAGCGCTTCAAGCCTTCCACTTCTCTCTCCCTCTACTGCCCTTGCATTGAGTAAAGCCTGGTATATCGCTTCCGCAATGATCTCGTATCCCTCAGCATGCATATGGGCAAAATCCCACTGCAGCGATGCACGGTCGAGCCGCGAAAACACTTCCGCCACATCCACCAGAAGGAGCCCTTGAGCCCTACCATATTCCCTTATCAGATCATTAAACCTCTCCAGCGCCGCAGCCGCTTGAACTGGTGTAAGGTTGTGTCGCTTGATCCACCACGTTTGACCGTTTGGCTTTACAGCAAACTCTTCCCATGAGCCCTGAGGCCACCGACCAGCTAGGGTGCACAACACCAGTTTAACGTTTGGATCGGCGGCGCGAAAAGCGTGGACAATCCGGTGCAGGTTCCCAAGAAAAAACCGGTAGGTCTCTCTAGCCGAAAACCTATCAATATCCGCACCTGAAGGAAGGGAGAATGCAACCTCTCGAAGCCGAGCCTTTGCGGCGAACAACCAAGCCGATAATAATTCAACCGATTTCAGTCCAAAGGTATCCCGGACAATCGCAGGCCCATACACCCTCTCAAAATGGGAGATCGTGGGTGGCGGACTGTACGGATCGTAAGATTGAAAGTCGTTCCAGCCAACGTACAACACGACGATATCTGGCTTGTAGGCGACTAACTCCCGCTCTGCGCGGAGAGCAACTTGATCACTCAGCCAACCCGAGACACCAGCATTGATCATCTCAACAGCCGAGAACCCTCGGCCGGAAATTTTCATGACGTCACGCAAGTATACGGGGTAATTCCCGTTATCGACATCATGTCCCAGAGTGGTGGATTCCCCCATCGCTACAAACCGCAAAGTTCCCGGCCGTCGCTCAATGCTTATGACCTCTCTCTGACCAAATCCTTGCTCGTTTACAACTGATCCGCCTCGTGAGAAGCCTGGCTTTAGAACAAACCCATAATGGCCGTCAGCGACCTTCATGAAATGGATAAGGTCGTTCCTAAGCACTTCCTCCCCTTGTCTTCTTGTCCGCGAGAAGGCACGTGACTCGAGCCCAAACCAGATCATCTGAGCAACAACCTCAATCGCCCCAAAAACCCCTAAAAAGGTCAAAGCAGCAAATAAAAGTTTCTTACGCCGACTCACTTTTTTTCCGTCCAATCATGATAAACAAGCCGCCTTCTGTGTCGCTGAGCACCTGCTCTAGCTGGCTCAACAGGCGATCCACATACGAGCCTCGGGACTCGTCGTCGAACAGGGAGCGGCGATATTCCAGAGAAAAGCGCGAACCAAACACTGTGCTGGGCAGTGCGCGGACGAAATGGATTCCGTTGCCGTCGAACCAGTCAAGGACCTCATCCATAGTATGAAGTGACTCGTGTGGATTACAGTACTGATCCATAAACCAAGCGTGCTTCTTAGGGCTGGTGACGACATAGTTGCGGATGTAGGGATCAACCGAAACTATAGGTTCTCCAAAAACTTTGACATAACGATTGTACAATCCTAGGATGACGTGTCCACCAGGTTTCACGAAAGGCAAGAGCGTACGGAACCCTCTTAAAGGATCGGAGGTGTGATGCAGCACGCCTGTGCAGATCACCACGTCGAATTTTCCCGGTTGGAGCGGGAGGCGGAAGAGATTCATCTGAGCAAAAGTCACATTCAGCAGATCGTTATCAGTCTTAAAACGTTGCGCAAGACGAAGAGAATTCAGGCAGAGATCCACCCCCAGCACTCGCCTGTTCGCAATGCTCAAAAAGCTTGCAAGTTGCCCAGTACCACAGCCAACTTCTAAAACCGTGGCGTTCGGCGGAATGGCCCTGTTAAGCATTTCAGGGAAGCCACGCGACACGCTCTTCTCGATAAGCGAGCCAACGTTTTCCATTTCCTCGTAATTCGGAAACGGGTTTCGCTCATAGAACTCCCTTATAATCTGAGCTATGTTGTCCTCGGTAGGCTCACTGGGGATGAAGGCTCTAATAACGCCCTCCTCGATTGGAAAGATGACGGTCGGGTCCTCCTCACTGATATACGCGTCTCCAAAGAGGCGCATTGCCCTCCCCATTTTAGGGTATTTCAGGAGGTCTTCGATGGTACGAGCACGAAGCGCTGAATTGATTCGCGAAGCTTCAGTAATCTTCATGTGCTTCGAAAAAAACACGATGCTGGTATCCTTGTGTCACCCCGTGCTCCCACAAAATCGCGTCGGGCTTGTTAGGATCTGTCAGACGGTATTTTGGCCAAACGACCGAAAAAGACGCTAAAGACCACCATCAACAAAAAGGGCTGAAGCACAGCCCAGGCGATCCCGAGGGCAGTCTGCTTGTAGCAAACTTTAATGTCTCGCCAGGTCAGGAAATAAACCAGCTCGCGATACTCCCAGAGGGCAGGTAAGTCGAGGGAGAGCCACCCGTAGGTGGGTTTGATCACGAGGACAGATGACTGCGATCTTTCAAGCCCAAAATCCATCTATTTCTCTCCGCTTTAACAAACTCCGCCCTGCTTATCGGTTACGTTTTTTGGCACCCAACAGAGAAAGAAGCCGCCTCCACAGGTCAATTCCCATCATTATGAACCGTCTCCTCCGCCATCACCGGGCACCTTGCTATCATCTTCCGAAAGAGTCCTGTAAACAAGCAAATCCCAGGCCAAACCCTTATCTCTAAGAATTGTACACAATCTTCCCCCTTTACACAAATTTCTCAAAGTCCCCTACCTGCCGTCGGACGGATATTCGCAGCCGCTTAGGAATCCTGCTCAGGGGATATTTCTCTGCCGGTTAATTTTATCTCTGCATTATGGTAAAAATGAGTTACGAAAGTTCAATCCAGCAGGCGTGGCCCTAAATTCGGAATGGACCCGCATAAACCTCTCAAGGTGGTGATGCTCGCGTCCAGCTACCCGCGTAGTGCAGAAGATAGCGCCGCCATTTTTTTGCGTTATCTGGCGGAGAGCCTGAGCCAACGTGGAATCGAGGTACATGTGCTGGCCCCCTCAGACAAAAAAGGAGGAAGGCGCCTTGAGAATAAAGTTGCCGTCCACCGTTTTCAGTATTTCCCCGCAGCTTTGCAGCAACTGGCTTACGGTTCCGGGATATTGCCGAACCTGAAACGCAATCCCTGGCTTTGGATTCAAGTTCCATTCTTTCTCATATCTATGACCTCCTCCTTGCTACGCCTCCTCTGGAAGGAACGCCCTGATATCATTCACGGGCACTGGGTCCTTCCTCAGGGCCTGGTCGCGGTCTTGACCAAACCTTTCTTCAAAATTCCCATCATCAGCACTGCCCACGGCAGCGATGCCTTCGCCCTCCGGAGCGGTCTTATGCGCCGGCTGAAACAGTTTGTAGTGGCTAAAAGCGATGCCTGGACGGCGAATACCCGTGCTACATCTGATGCCTTGGGATTACATTCTTCTCTGCCCAAGCCTCATATAATCCCGATGGGTGTTGATGTTGATCGCTTCTGCAGCGGCAATCGGGTCGGCCTGCGCCAAGAGCTGCCGGAGAATGAACTGCTTGTTCTCTTCGTCGGACGCCTGGTCGAGAACAAGGGAGCTTACGATCTCCTGCAAGCCTTTTCCCTTCTTCCGCTTGATCTGCGTGCCAGAACAAGTTTGTGGGTGGTTGGAGATGGTGAGGAGCGCTCTAAACTGCGGGAATCCGCCCAAACATTAGGGATCAGCCATAAGACTCGCTTTTGGGGTCCGATTGATAATCATCGCCTGCCAGATTTTTACGCTGCCGCAGATCTGTTTGTGGCGCCTTCGTTTGCAGCCGCAACGGGAAGCTCCGAAGGCCAGGGGGTAGTATTCCTGGAAGCCTTCGCCGGCCGCCTGTGCGTCCTCACCACACGGGTAGGCGGCATCAGCGAGGTTGTTGAGGACGGACATACAGGGGTATTGGTAGAACCACACGACCCCCAGCAACTTTCTGCTGCCATGAGCAATCTGTTAGGAAATGAGCGGCTGCGCCTGGAATTTGCACAGAACGCCTTCTCCAAGGTAAAAAAACATTACGACTGGAGAAAAATTGCTCAGGACTTTGGGGACCTTTACCTGTCCGTCTTAAAGTCCAGGCAAGGTGAGGATACCTATAAATGAAATTGTGGTTCCCCGTCATCCAAGGGGGCAGTGGAACAGACGTGTATACGCGCCGTCTGGCTGATGCGCTTCGGGGTCGCGGCATAGAAACCCAGATCACCTGGTTTTCCACTCACTACCAATTCGTCCCGTTTTTGCTCAGATCCATACCTCCCCCATCAGGGACCAGCGTCATACACACCAATTCTTGGAACGGGTTCGTATTCAAGCGCGCGGGGATCCCGCTGGTTGTGACGGAACACCTGAATGTATTAGATCCCTTATATCGTCCTTACAAGAATCTGCTCCAACGCATCTACCACGAAACCTTAATCCACAGATTTGTCACGGCCTCTTTCCGGGCGGCCTCCGCCATAACCGCCGTTAGCCGCTTCACAGCCTTGAGCCTGGCTGGGACCTTCGGCATTCACTCAGCCCAAACGATTTATGACTGCATCGATACTGGAGCCTTTTCACCGCTGGACCAAAATAGATATATAGGCCAACGGCCTTTCCGCCTGCTATTTGTGGGCAATCTCTCCAGGCGTAAAGGTGCAGATTTGCTGGCCCCGATAATGAAGCAGCTCGGTCCGGGATTCGAGCTTTACTTCACATCCGGCCTAAAGCGCCCGAAAACTCTGCGGATGGTAGAAAACATGGTCCCTTTGGGCCGGCTGACCGAAGATAGAAAACTCGCCGAGGCCTATCGCCAGTGTGACGCCTTGCTCTTTCCATCCCGATTCGAAGGGTTTGGGTTAGTAGTCTTGGAGGCTATGGCATGCGGAAAACCGGTAATCGCCACCAACGTCTCATCCCTTCCTGAAGTCATGGAAGATGGCGTTACGGGCATTTTGTGTCCACCGGACGATACCCGATCCTTTGTCATTGCCTGCCGAAAATTGGCCGATAATCCAGAAGTCCTGCGTCAATATGGGCTAGCGGCGAGGCGCCGCGCAGAGGAACTATTTTCTGAAAACCTCATCATGCCTCAATACATCAAGCTCTATGAAAAACTGGTAAGGGGGTAGGCAGCTGATAAACAAATCTATGGACAAGATCTATATTATCATACCCGTATTCGACGGCTGGAAAGAGACAAAGACCTGTCTGGATGCCTTAAGAGCCAGCAGCTATCGCGACCTGGAAATTATCGTCGTGAATCACGGCACTGACGAAGAAGTCAGAGAGGCCCTGCCAACCCAATATCCCGAAGTCCTCATTATTATGGGAGAGCCCAGACTCTGGTGGGCGGGGGCCACAAACCTCGGCATCCGCGCGGCAATGAAGCGCGGAGCAAAAAAAATTATGCTACTCAATCACGACTGCTACATCGAGCCGGATACGATCGAGAGAATTGCCGCGCATGCCGAACGAAGCGCCAACGCGCTCATCGGGCCGGCTCTGTTTGACTACGTCACCAGGCAACCGCTCCCGACTATCGCCAGGACATGTTTTCTCCTCGGCTTTCCCCTTGTGACCCCGTTAAAAAAGAACAAATATCTAGGCCAGTCCGGGCTGTTGCCCACCAAGCTTATCTTGGGAGGGAGGGGTGTCCTTGTTCCAACGAGTGCATTTGAGCGTGTGGGATTACTCGATGAGGTCAACCTCCCAGGCTACTATTCTGATTTCGACTTTTTCCTGCGTTGCCGGAACCGCGGCATCCCGCTCTGCATAGCCACGGATTCGAGGGTCTATGTGGATGATACCCGAACGACAGTGGCCAGAAGGCTAGAAGAGATGAGCTTCAAGGATTTTTTGCGAACCCTCATCGTTCCCCGCTCGCACAGAAATATCCGCGACCTCACGGCGCTGTTTAAACTGCACTACCCGATCAAGGGTCTGCACCATATCGGGGTGGCATTGAACGTGATCCGCTACTTCATGTTGTATTGCTGGAAACGACTCAAGCGAATCGTCAGTTAGCTCGTTAGAAGGTCAATTTTCTTCTTCGATCCTCTGGGCAGGGAGGAGCGATCGCTGTTCCATTCTCAAGAGCGCGATCTGCTCAGAAACCAAACCCAACATAAAAATAATCACGGCAGCGGTCAATAGAAACACCGACATATTGGTGAAACGATGTTCCGTTATGTAGGTGTAGAGGTAATTACCGATACCGCTAAAAAAGAAGAAGGCGCTCACAGGGAGGAAAACCCGAAAGGGAGAAAAGAGTGTGGCAATCTTGGTAATGATCAGCAAGAAGCGAACTCCGTCTGCGATCAGGCTGATCTTGCTTTGGCCGCTTCGGTAGAGAGTCTGAATGGGAACGTGCTGGACCGTGAACCCGGAGCGCAGAAAAGCCAACGTCAAGGTCGACGGGTAGGAAAAGGTATTGGGCAATAGATCAATGAATTTCAGGGCATCTTTGCGCGAAAGGACGCGAAAACCGGAGGTGAGATCCTGCACTTTGAAACGAGTAACGTAGGAAGCAAAGGCATTGTAGATCATATTGGCCGCGTAGCGATGAAACCTTAATCTCGATCCCTTAGCGCGCGCCCCCACGACCATGTGGTAGCGGTTCATCCCTGACAAAAGCTTGGGAATATCCTCCGGTTGATGCTGCCCATCGCCATCCATAAAAACCAGAAGTTTGCCCCGCGCAGCCCGGATCCCGTTCTTAATCGCGGCCCCGTTGCCGATGTTGTATGGGTGCCGGATGACTCTGGCCCCCCTTTTCTCTGCGATTTCAGAACTCCCATCTATGGAGCCATCATCTACTACAATGACTTCCCAGCTGGGAAGAAGCACGGACCGAAGCCGATCTAAGAGCTGACCGAGGTTCTCAGCCTCATTAAAGACCGGGATAATGATTGAAACTCCGCGTTGATCAGCCATGGATTCGATAAACCGAATAACCCCGAGAGTGGAAGAGTCCCATCAAATGACCGCCGGCAAATGAACCCCATACCTTCGACTGCTCGGACGTGAGATTGTTGGCCAAAAATCTTCCCAGCAACTCTTCCCGAACCAACAAATGAGTTAAACCTCTCTCCCTGAGCTTCACTCGAATGTCATTACCCTCTCGGGCGCTTTGTATGGTGCGCAAAAGAATCCAAGGGTTATCGCCGTCATCATGAAAATAATCCCGCTCGCAATAATACACCCTTCTCCCGACAAAAAGAAAATAGATTCGCACCGTAGAGGGCGTATTGTGATTGATGTACTGGACGGCCGGATATTCAGGCAGCATCCGGCCGAGATAGGCCTCTCGGCTCTCGTTTCCCCGGAGGTAACCGAGCGGCGAGAGCGCCTGAAAGTAATTCCATAAATAAACCCCGTTCATTGCCAAGAGTAAAATCACCGCACCGTAAAGAAAGGACGGATGAACTATCCTAAGGTAGATATTATGGACGGCGTAAACCAGAAGAATCACTAGCGGGGGAACGATCGGGAGTATGTAGCGGACGCGAAGGTCCGCGAGGAAAAAGGCGTAGAGGAGATATAAAAAAGAGAAGGCGAAAAGAAGCCTTTTTTCTTCCCTCCACTTTCCCTTAAAGGACCAGGGCAGAAATAGAATCAGGATCGGATTGAGGACCCCGTCAAAATATTGCGGCTGGTCATCCCGGCCAGTGAAGAAAATCCGTACTGGTAAGGCGAGGATCTGCCATATGTTTTCGCCGTACAGAAGCTCGCGCATGGTAAAGATTCCAAGCCCCGAGGCCTCCCCCACCGATACCCCTCCACCGCCCCCGCTCCCAAAAACACCTGTCAGAAAGGGAAAAAGGGGATTTCCAGTCCAGAGCAGATTTTTTAAAACCCACGGGCTAACAGCGGTCCCTGCCAGGACAAGAAAGAAAAAGGCAAAAGATAGGGTCTCCCTGACGCTTTTCCCTTTTTCCCTACCTGGGGCGTATATCAACATTAGAAGGAGGAGCAGTACAACAAGCATCCCGTTGGGCTTAGTGGCCACGGCAAACCCCGCTGAAAGCCCTGCAAGGATCAACCAGCGAAACTGAAAATTGCGGATTGAGGATGGCGGATTGCGAATTTCCCTGGCCTCAATCCACCGCAGGAGACAAAGCAAGGATGCAGTGGCGTAAAATGTCATCCCGAGGTCTACATAGGCCCAACTGCCTAGACGAAGGATTACGGGTGTAAAGATGAAGAAGAAGAATCCCAGAAGACCGTAGAAAGGGCTTAGCCGCCTAGCTAGATATGCGTAAATCAGGAGAGCTGTCATAAAACCGTAAAGACCGTGAATAAGCTTCGGCACGGAATCCCATCCCCAGCGGACCCAAGGTGTATAGAGCATGTCTAACAGCATGGGATAATAGGAGTAAGGCGCAAACGGAATCCCGTAGATCCGGCCCGCCTTAACGTAGAGCCTTGGGATCGCCAAATGGTGGGTCAATTCGTCCCGGGCCGTGGGGGGAAGAAGGCCAAGGACAACCTCTGCCGACAGGACCAGCAGGATCACAAGCCAGAGAAGCAAATTCCACTTACTCTTATCCAGCATCCAGATAAAAAAAATGTAGAGAAAAAAAAGCGCCGCCAAAGAAACCCCGGCAGCCGTAGCGATATTGAGAAGAGGATTGCTTACGAGCCCGCTCACTCCCCCGAGCAAGTAGAGGGTGGCGCTTCCGCCCAAGAGACAACCGGAGAGAGAGGTGCGATAGAGGAGAAGAGAGAAGCGATCGTCGCGCATTACTCTCGTCCGTCTCTCTGCTTAAGCCAACGGCCAATCACGGGGAACACCTCTTTTTGAGCCCGTTGGCCCAGGATCAAATCCACATGTCCGTAAGCCGCCGAATCTTTCGCCCGTGGACCAAAGAGCCGTAAGGTACGATCCTTCGAACTCACCCCTCGGTAAACCAGCCGAATCGCCTCCGCCGGGGCCAGCATGTCACCCTCTCCCCCTATGAAAAACGCCGGCAGATGGATCTTAGCAAGGTTCTTCCGGTAGCTGAAATCCTCTTTGGCAGAAACAAATTCGCCCCGCTTGATCATCAGCAGAACCTGATCCAAAACTCCAGGATTGATCTCCGTCAGGGCATCTTCTAAAAGCTTTGCTTTAACCTCTGCCTCGATATTTTCCGGGTTATAGAAGAACCTCTCTATCTTTGGCACAAGCGGGACCAGCACCCGACCGAAAAAAGGGGCGTTTAGGGAGAGGAAAAGCTTCTTTAACGTAGGACTTCCCTCCAGCCTGAGAAGCCTTTTCATGGGCTCCTGCTGGGGATGGTTAAAGGTCACCGGCGCCCCAATGGTCACAAGAGCAGCCACGCCGGAGTCGCCTTTCCTCTCAAGGTATCCGTAGAGAAGAAGCCCCCCCATTTCATAGCCCAGGCAGATTACCTTAGAACTGCCGGCCTCTTTTTGCACATAGCGGATGACCGCGGAGAGGTCCCTGTCAATGATGTCATCCAAGCTCCAATTCTTGGGACCACCCTTCAGGGGGCCAAGACTCCGGCCCGTGCCCCGCAAGGAGAGGTTCCACACGTCAAACCCTTCTTTGGCCAGATACCGCGCCAGGCTCTGTTCTTGATCGAGATTAAAAAAAAGGCTGTTGACGAAGAGGCCATGGACGAGGACTATGGGAGACTGGATTCTCGTCTTTTTTCCAACACGTAGCCGCTCCAAGGCGAGCTCAAATTTCTCTTCCGTTACGGCCCAGTGCTGCTCTCGAGAGACCTCTACAGGCTCGCCTGCTAAGACAACCGGAACAGGAAAGAAAATGGCAATGAGGAGAAAGATGAGAAAGGTCTTAAGCCAAATCGGGCCTAGGTTAATCTTTCCCCTCGATAACCGCCACCACGGAGTTAAAAGCGGCAACGTCGCCCTCTTTGACCCGGACCTCACTCAATAGCCCGCTATCAGGCGCTTCGATTTCCACATTGACTTTGTCGGTCTCGACCTCCAGAAGAGGTTCTCCTTTTTGAACGCTTTCTCCCTTGCGCTTCAGCCAGCGTAGGATCTTAACCTCATTGCTCTCATCGCTCGATCCCAATCGAGGGATCACCACATCTTTTTTCATCCGACATCACCTCCAGGGTCCTTCACGCCGCCACATCATAGAGCGAGGGTAGCTTCAGAGTGCGTCGCATCAGGTCCAACCACGTGTGCAGATTTTTGTGGCTTGGCGGGATCTCATATTTAACTACTGTGTAAAGATAATGGAGCTGGGTGAAGATGGCAATGTCGGCAAGTGTCATCCGCTCGAAAATGAAGCTCTTTCCGGTAAACAACAGATCCAGGCTCCGAAGATGTATCCCCAGCTCTTTCTCCGCCGCCTGACGAGCTTCCGGTGTCTCTGCCCGGCGCATCAAGTGAATGCCGCCGATCAGAACCTCATCGGCCCAGTCCTCCAACATCAAGCAAAGCCCTTTGTCGGACGCCTCCTTGGGATAGATGGTGTTTTGAGGATACTTCTCCTCTAAAAAAGCGGAGATAAAGGTGGAATCAATAATGCGCTGGCCATGGTAGTCCATCACCGGCACTTTTCGCTGGCCGGTAAATTCGATCAAGGACTTGCGCTCATCCTTCTTCACATCCACCACCTCATAAGGAACTTGCTTCAATGCGAGAACGATCCTCACCTTCTCGCAAAACATCGAAGTCAGTGACTGAAAGAGTCTTATAGCCATCGTTTCTCCTCCTTTTGAAAAGAATATCAGCTTTTGGTCATAGAGCCATCTTTAGTTGATTCTAGAAGGGTTGGTTGGCTCTTGCAAGGAAATTATGCTATTTTTTGGCTCCCTATTTCTAGTGAGGTCATTATGAGCAAGAGCGCACCAGATACCGAGAGAGAACTCAACGACTTCTACCAGGAAGCGGACCAGCGGCATTTGATCCCCCTCTGGAAGGTCACCGCTCGGCTCCTCCCCGCCGAGCCTCAAACCAAAGTTCTTCCCTATCTCTGGAAATGGTCGGACCTGCGCCGAATGGCCAACCGCGCAGGCGACCTCGTGCCTATTGAGCGGGGCGGAGAGAGGCGAGTCCTGGGATTGATAAATCCCGGTTTGGGGGGTAAATACGCTGCCACCCATACCCTATGGGCGGCAGTCCAGATCGTAAAGCCAGGAGAAATCGCTCCGTGCCACCGGCATACTGCTGCGGCAATCCGCTTCATTATCGAAGGAGACCGCAGCTATACCAACGTGAACGGCGATAAATGCATGATGAGCCGCGGCGACTTGGTCCTGACACCCAACTGGAGCTGGCATGACCACGGCTGCGAATCGGACCAACCCATGATCTGGATGGACGGCCTGGATTTGCCCTTAGTCGGCGATCTTGACGCCGTCTTTTTCGAGCCTTACCCAACACACGCGCATCCGGTTGCTCAGATCAATGATTCGGAGCGAAAATTCAGTGGTCCGCATCTCAAGCCAACGTGGGAAAAGCCGGAAGGTAGGTACCCCCCTCTTCTCAACTACAAATGGGAACCCACCTATCAGGCACTCAAAAAGATCGGTGAGGGCGCGGCGAGCCCCTTTGACGATGTCTGTTTCCAGTACTTAAACCCACATACCGGCGGTCCGGTCCTGCCGACAATCGGCTGTTACATTCAGATGATTAGACCCGGCATCCATACCCGGGCCCACCGGCAGGTCAACAGCGCCGTCTATCATGTGTTTGAGGGCCGTGGCTACTCGGTCATTAACGGGACGCGCTTCGATTGGGAGCGCGGCGATTTTTTTGTCGTCCCTCCTTGGGCATGGCATGAACACGCGAACGAAGGCAAAGAAGAAGCCATTCTCTTCTCGATCCAGGATACCCCGGTGATGGAGGCGCTGGGGCTCTACCGGGAGCAGGTTTACGAAGAAAACGGAGGCCACCAGAAAGTTACTGGCAAGTTTGAAGGCTAGGAAAGTAAAGTAAAAAGTAAAAAAGCAAAAGTATGATAGGAAACGAGAGCAAACCGCGAGACATTAAAGAACGCACCTTTGCTTTTGCCTTGGAAATCGTTCGATTATGCCGAACATTGGACGGGAAACGTGGACCAGCCCGAACCTTAGGTCGGCAGTTATTGCGGTCGGGCACTTCAATCGGTGCAAACGTAGAAGAGGCTCAAGCAGGACAGAGTCAGGCAGACTTCATCAGCAAGTACAACATTGCTCTCAAGGAAGCCCGAGAAACTATCTACTGGTTACGCCTCTTAGATGCCTCCGAAGAATGCTCGGACGGAGCATGTAAGACTCTTTCACAGGAGGCGGGAGAAATCGCACGAATCATTGGCTCTATCATCGTGAACACGAAGAAAGGCTCTAAGAGGTAAATGGCTTTTAGGTTTTTTGCCTTTTTACTTTTGCCTTTTTACTTTTAAGGAGAAGCCCATGGCGAAATACCTTCAATGTAGCGAATGCGGCAAGATCGCCTTTTACTATGATGATTACGTCGGCACCGAGAAGCCCTTTTACCTCCGGTTCATGAGATATCCTGACGGCACCAGGCCGCAATCGCCCAGGTGTGTCAGCTGCGGGGCCGTCCCAAGGCTCATCCACGAGTTGATCAAGGAGGAAAAGGCCGGGGCGAAGCACGAGTAGAATATGAAAATGCTGTAAATGTGCCTTTGCTTTTTCTGGTTCCACCTAAAGATATCTCTGCCATTTTGACGACGCTCGTCAGACATTCCTCTACTCAGAACCTCGATAGCGATGCCAAAATCCTGCCGTTTAACCGGCGGGATCTTTTATGGATTGGGTTAATTGTTGTCGCTGCGTCTTGGACATTTTTTCAATCGTACCAAAAATGGCTCGACCCAATCATCGACGTCGGACGCGATCTCTACATTCCAGGGGAACTGCTCAACGGCGAAAAGCTCTATCGAGACATCCTTTACATTTATCCCCCACTCACACCCTATCTTTTAAGCTCTATCACATGGATGTTTGGAAGCAGACTTCCCGTTTATATCGTCCTTGGTGTAATAGTTTCAGCAAGCGTTGTGACTGCGCTCTACTTTGTAGCCAGAACAACTATCCATCAAACTGCGGCGGGAGTGGTTGCGCTGTTATTTGTCACATTGAACTTCACCGGCACGAGCAGTTGGGGATCCAACTTTATTTTCCCCTTTGCCCACGCGGCGACACTTGGGACCTCTTTTTTCCTTCTTTATCTCGCGTTCATCACACTTCATTTGTTTGTCAAGCGCCGACCGGGCTATTATTTTCTGGCCTTCGCTTTTGGGCTGCTTGCGAGCTGGACGAAAATTGAGTTTGCCCTATCAGTCACAGTCACCCTGATCACGATCTTTATCGTTTATGGGCTACCGCCCTGGTATCTTCTCTATTCATTGCTGATAGGGTTGACATCGTTAGCCGCCGTGTCATTTTTCTTTTATGACACACCGATCGGCCATCACTGGCTTTGGGACAATATCTTCCCCCACCTATTATTGAAGGGGCCGGAAGCCCGCTTTTTTTATGCGCAAGTTCTCGGGATTGACGAACTAGGGAAACGAACCGCTGAAATTCTTAACGGAGCATTATTGATTGCAATCTATACTGGGCTGCTCGCGGGAATAGACCGTATCGCTAGCGGTCTCTGGCTGCGAGATCAGTGGCGACGGAACGTGGCGCTGGCCGTCTTGCTGATCGCTTTGATCTCCCTTTCCTGGCAACTTGCGGATGATCGATTCTTTCGGGCCTGGGCGCTGCTTCAAATCTTATTGGTCCCGCTTGTGGCGTTAGGAAATAAACGCTCACCTCTATTGCTGTTGCTTCTATTTTCGCTCTGCAGTTCGATCCGCATCTATTTGAACCTGGCACCGGTATGGTACGGCTTCTCCCTAATCCTTCCTACTTACCTCCTTATCGCTTACGTCCTATTTCGGTACATACCTGAGCGAGGAGTTTATTCAAGTCAAACCGCTATGCTCTGGATTCCCATGTTTTTGTTGATAATGATTCGAGGACAAATCGAGCAAGCGGAAAGGTATTCGTTAAAGGCTTATCCGATCAAAACCGCTCAGGGCCGCTTCTACGACGCCTCGCGAGATCGAGCTACAATCATCCAGGACTTCTTGGGCTACCTCGAAAAGTCGCGGTATTCAGGACTTGTTGTCATGCCTGAAGGTCTCACACTGAACTACTTTTCGCGATTGAAGAACCCGCTCTCGTTCCATACTTTCACGCCGATTGAGACAGCAAATCTAGAGGTCGAGGAGCGTATTCTTCAAGAATTGGAGAGCTTTCGCCCGGAACTCGTAGCACTCAACAATAGAGACGTTACGGAGTTTGGACACAAAGCCTTCGGCCTGGATTATAACCAAAGGCTGATAGCCTACCTGCAAAAACATTATTACTTATTGCGCATATGGGATTCCCCAAGCTTCAAACTCGCGCTGCTGCGTCGGCCTGGAGAGTGATCACGCCTTGCGGTCGATGCGGCATGAGCCCGGAAAAAGGATTCCGAGGGATAACAAGGGAAAGGTTAGCCATAGGCATATGAAGTATATGGGAAAGGCCGCCCTCCTCGTGCTGCTTTTAGTTGCCTTGCTATCAAATTTACGTCTTTTTAGACAAACCGCGAATTTTATCCCCAAGCCTCTGGGCAGGGATGAAATCACCCTCTATGAGAAGCGATTTGAGGAACTCAAGAAAATCTTGCCTTCTCACGGCGTCGTCGGCTATATCTCGAATAAACAAGCTGAAGACATCCGTTTTGATGCGGGCGCTGCAGAATACTATTTAACCCAGTATGCCCTAACCCCGCTCGTCGTCGTTTACTCCCCCAACTACCCCCTTGTCGTAGGCAACTTTCGTCAGGCTGTTATAGACCCTAAAATTTACACCAGTAGGGACCTTGTTCCTCTTAAGGATTTCGGCAACGGTGTCATGCTGTTTCGGAGAGCGAGAAGATAATGTTGTGGCTATCACTTTTTTCACCCCTATTCATAGGGTTTCTCTTCATCTCCATCCTCTGGCCACGTCACAAAACAGTATCACCCCATCTTTTGATTAAGAGTTGTCTCGCTGTAGGAGTTGGTCTTGGAATTTCCTCTTATAGCTTTTTCCTCGGGTTAGTAGTTTTTCCCCGGTCAGGCAATGGTTTTGTGGACGCAGAAACCACATCTCTCCTAGCTTTGACTGTAGTCCTCTTATGCCTATACGCGATCAGGATACGGAAACATCCAGGTCCTCGGTCTACTTCAAAACCAGCTCCAAAATCGGGGATTCTCTGCATCCTCTCCGCCTCTTTCCATATCGCTCTTGCCGCCTCTCTGATGGCCTTTATATTTTTGTCATTGGACAGCCCGCACGGCGAATGGGATGCCTGGGCCATCTGGAATATGCGCGCAAGATTTCTCTTCAGAAGTGGCGTTCAATGGACACATACCTTTTCCAACCTTGTGGCCTGGTCCCACCCGGATTATCCCCTACTGATTCCCGCGGTGGTCGCCCGTTGTTGGGCGTACATTGGTCATGAGACCGTAGTTGTACCAGCAGTCGTATCCATGTTTTTCACCTTTGCCACAGTCGGGTTATTATTTTCCTCGCTGTCTATTCTACGCAGCAGAAGCCAAGGTTTCCTGGCTGGATTGGTTCTCTTAGGCACTCCCCTCTTTATCCGACAAGGGGCTTCCCAGCAGGCAGATGTCCCTCTTGGGTTCTTCTTCTTGGCAACCATTGTCTTGTTCTTCCTTCAAGATAGATTATCAAAAAATGACTATAGTTTAGTATATTTGGCAGGAATGACCGCTGGATTCTCGGCTTGGACAAAACACGAAGGCCTATTATTTTTGGCATGCATCATGGTTTCCCGTTTGGCCATAATGGTTCCGGTAAGAGATCGGAAGGTCTTCTTGAGACAGGTGTTTTCATTCACCGCAGGGCTCGCGCCGATACTAGCAACAGTCATCTATTTTAAAACACAGCTTGCCTCACCTAACGAGTTCATTTCTCTTCAAGGGTTGCAAGTGGCCCTAGACAGACTGACGGACGGAGCCAGATATTTGCAGGTCGGTAAAGCATGGGCAGGGGAATGGATCTATTTGGGCAATTGGATCTTTAGCCTTCCGCTCTTGTTAGTCTTTTATCTTCTAGCTATGGGAATAAACATTGATGAAAAAAATAAGCCGGCGTTAGCATCCTCACTTATAATATTAAGCCTTTTGCTGGCGGGGTATTTTCTCGTCTACGTAACCAGCCCCTACGATCTCCGCTGGACTGTAGCCACTTCTTTGAACCGCCTCCTTGTGCAAGTCTGGCCAAGTCTCCTTCTCATTTTTTTTCTTGTGGTCAACCCCCCGGAGCAGGCCATGAACCTTCTTCCCTCGTCTGACAAGCACTCCACGCACGGTCCTACAGGACAAGACCCAGACACAGCCTGACCAGAAAAGTCGCAACGTAATATGTCATCAAAACGAAGAGACTTGCTTAATCCACGAGTCGGTATTTAACAATGGTCCAAAGTATTTTGAATCCGTCAGTTGGCTTGATTTTTTTTCCCTCTTTGTACCCTCGAGGGTAGTAGTGAATCGGCATATCAACTGTTCTATGTCCTCGCTTCAGAAGCTTGCAGATAAACTCATTATCGTATTCAAAACCATTGGATCGGACTTCTACCGATCGAACTAGTCTCTTGCTAAAAGCCTTGTAACAGCCCTCGTATTCCCCCGCGTCGTTCCAATAAAGCCAGTTGGTCGCCCAAGTAATTGTTTTATTCCCCAGCCAGGTCAGCCAATAGAAAACGTGCCGTCGCCGCTCGTCTGGATCCGGATTGATTCTTACACCTAAAATAATCTCTCCCTCCCCGCGCAAGATCGGCTTGATAAGCTCCTTGAAATCATTCGGGTCATACTCCAGATCGGCGTCTTGCAGTATCAAAACGTCGCCTGTGGCCGCGCTGAAGCCGCTTCTTATTGCCCCGCCTTTGCCCAGGTTGGCCGGATGAAAGATAGTTTTGATTCCGCCGATAGCCTTAAGCGTTTCCCTCGTGCCGTCGGTCGAAGCATCATCTACAACTATAACTTCTTTCTCTATTTCGCCCAGATCGACCGCTTTAACCCGCGCAATGATTTCAGCAACGGTATTTTTTTCGTTATAGACCGGTATCACTATAGATACTTTGTTAATTTTCATCGGTTCTCTAAAGCCGCCACTCTCTCCCGGATATAGGCGGACCAAGGATTCAGGCCAAAGGCCTTGCGGTAATACAAAAGGGCCTTTTGGTTTTCTCCCAGCATCTCCCAGGCATGCGCCACGCTCAGGATCTCAGACAACCGAGACGGATGATATTGAACGACCTTCGAGAGATAGCGCTTAGCCTCATCATATTGTCCGGTCCGATAAAGGAGAAAGCCAGTACGATAGTTGGCTAGAAAATCGTCTGGATCGAGATGAAGGGCTTTAGCGTAAAACTCTTTGGCCCTGGAGACATCCTGTCTGGCAAGGTACGTGCTACCCAAAATGCCGTAGAGTTTTGCAATCTGAGGATTGGCCCGGATCGCTGCCAGTAAGAACGATTCATCGTCATGGTAAATTTTTGTCTTTTCCCTGGTCACTAAGGATCCGAAGACTAGAAACACAGCGACGCCGGCAGGGACACACAAACGGCAAAGAGGGACCTCCTGGAATCGGATCCAAACGGCCCCGAGGGCCGCGCCGAAGTATATGCTAAGACCGATCATCGGAATATAAAGCCAATGCTCTGCCATGGGTTGGTTGAGTTCTTTGACATTGGAGATAGGAAGAAAACTAATAACGAACCACGTCAGGCCAAAGGCAACAAGCGGATTTTTCTTGCACCCTCGCCAAACGGCTCCGAGAAGGAGCCCGACAACGCCTATCCCGCCTATGACATAAGGGTCCCCGATAGAAGCGGGAATCTCCACCGACCAGAAAGGATGGGGCATCTCAAATAGATTAAAAAGGGCCAGAAAGTAAAGGGTTAACACCTTGAAGCCTAAAAGCAGACGCGCGGAGAGAGCAGCGTGGTAGGAAAATATACTTTCGGGAAGAGAGAAAGAAAAACCCAAAGACCATCGGATCAGGAGATAGAGTCCTAAAATAACGACGGCCAAAACGTGTCTTGAATCCGGCTTTTCCCTTTCGATCAAAAGCCCGGCAAAGAAAAGGAAAGGCAAGAATACCGATATTTCTTTGGAGAGAAGGGCCAGCATCAGCATACAGGCAAAAAAGAGCCTTCGCCTGGAAAAGAAGGCTGTGAAACCAAGCAGAGTAAAAAGAGCCGCGAGTAGATCTGCCCTTACGGAAATGACGCTGACGGCATGGGTTTGAATGGGGTGGATGGCAAACAGGAGCGATGCCATCGTCCCGGCCTGTGCATTCCGCAACCTTGTAACAAGCAAGTAAAGCAGGGTCGTATTGGCCGCGTGGAGAAGGATGTTGGTTAGATGAAACCCCAGTGGATTCAACCCCCACAACGAATAATCCAAGGCCAGGCTTATAGAGAAAATTGGTCTCCAATAGTTGTGCCGTTCCCAAACGTTCCAGGCGTCTTGGCTTAGCATTTGAGGAAAATATTTCCAGCTGGTGATGTATGGGTTAGCAACGACAAGCATGGTGTCGTCCATGACAAAGTCGTGCTGCAGCGCAGGAAGGTATACCAGCAGGCAAAGCAAGGGGAGGAGAAATAGCGGCAGATCTCTGGGGACGTAGGAGGGCAACTGTTTCCTTAACTCACTCATTGAGCCCCAAGTACCCTATTATATTGTTTTGCAAGATGGATGACCGAGGCGCAACTTAACTAAGAGGCTCGCTAAATAAAATATCATCACAACTAAAAGCAGAGCCCTCATTCCCGTAATCATTCCCAAGTATTCGACAAACCCGCCTACCATAGCCCCGAGCAGATTGCTGCCGAAGGAGAAGCTGGGATCTCCGCTCTCTCTGAAAGTAGAGGAAAAAATCAACCCCGCAAAGAAAATAGGGAGCGGGATCACAAAGAGACTAAAGAGTAATCTCAGGAGAAAGGACCAGCCCGCCGCATTCTGAATAGGGAAGAGATAGAGAAAGCCCACTGAGACGATAAGCGGGAGATACCAGTTCAACGAAAACCGCTCGACCCTAGATGCGAGGAGATTCGCTAGGAGGACCATGATCAGGACTCCGAGAATGACCACCATGCTCACAAACCAGGTGGTGCCAAAATAGAGGGAAATCGTGGTGATGCTTTTGGTCTCAAGAAGAAGAAAGCCGGCTCCCAGAAAAAAGAAATGGAGATCGATTCCCAACTTTCGCTGATCCGAGGTAGCAAAAATGAAGGTGAGGGAAACGAAAAGGAGAACGCCGATGGTTACCAAGTAATCCACGGGAATAAAGCGGCTTCTCAAATAAAGATACGGCCAGTCATCCGTAGCCTCAGGCGTCCCTTCGGGAACCCAAGCGAGCCGCTGATACGCTAGGAAACGGACAGGTCCTTTAGGGACAAACCCCTTCCCTGCAAGGATGATCACCCGTTCTGTGGAATCTGTATAAACCAGGGGCACAACAGCCGTGGTGGACTGGACCATGCTGACAAGACGATCCAAGAGCCATGGTTTGCCCGCCGAAAAAAAAGAGACGCTTAATAGCCCACTCTCTCGGAGAAGAGCAAAGGCCTCGCGGAAGCTCTCACGGGTATAAACATAACCATCCAGGCGGATATTAGACATCTGACTAAAAAGGCTTTGAGAATCCAAAAACCCGAAGACAACCATGTCATAGCTTTTGCGCGTCTGCCTAAAAAACCCTCGGGCATCGGCATTGTAAATGGAAACATGTGGGTCCTGATAAGCCTGGGAGGCATTGTACTCATGACCTATCCGGATGATTGCCGGATCGATCTCGACGGCATCGATATGCTCCGCACCAGACAAAAGAGCAGCCTCCACATCAATACCGCCACCTGATCCGACGATCAAGATTGTTTTTGCGCGGGGACGGATCCAATGTGGCAGGGTATATTGCTCTGCTAGGCCTAGTAGCAGCTCGTGAGGCCGGGAATATCTGCGCCCATCAATAGTCCCATTCCGCATGTAAAAGGCGTGATTTACTTGGACTACATAAAAGGGGGGATCTCGCATGGTACCAATACCTTGGACGGGAGCGGAGACGGGTTTTTGCTCATCATTGGCCTCGATTTTTTTTACCGTAATGTGGTTATAGGGAGACCAGATGCCTGTATTGTCCGTCCAGAACAACATTACAGCCATGCTGACGATAAAAAATGCCATTGTGATTATGAGGTTCATGGGAGCACGGCAATAGATCAAATAAACTCCCATTACCACGATGCATCCCAAAAGTGGAGAAAACCAGAAATAAGAGAAGAGACCAAAAAGGAGGGTGCCTGCGATGGCGCCTCCAAGATCCCAGGAATAGGCCTCCAGGGGAGGTATCCGTCGAAGATAACCCCCTATAAGCTCCCCCAACGGAACAAAGACGGAGGCGTTCAGAAGAAAAATAGCGACTATCGGAATGGATACTGTGCTAGCCAAAGCTCCAGACAAAAAACGCAGTTCATCCGCACTTGGTTTGACCTCAATTCCATGCATGGCTAAGATGGAAACGATCAGGAGCAACAAGAAGGGGCCAAACCATCTCTGCAAACCGAGCCCACGGTTTGCCAATAAGACCCCACACCCCAGACCAAGAAAGGCGGAGATGAGCATCAAACTGCTGTAGTAGGCGACGACTTGGATTTGGGACGGCACCCAGCGGATGAGCAGAAGCTCCAGGAATAGAGAGAGAAACGAGGCTAGAAACAGTTCGACGCCAGGATGGGAGACCCACGAGGTCGGCGAAGCGGGGGAGGTCTCAGCGCGATACTTTTCGTATTCCTTCAACTTTCCATTCATACCGCCTCGTTGAAGCAACGTTCGTTCCCCTTAACATCGCCCCGTCGCTCCAGTCAACCGGGAAAATAGAAGGAAGGAGGTTGTGGAGGGAGGAGCTGCCTCTTCCTGAACTTATCCAGGAGCTGCTCTTGCGAAGAGGTCTTCCGCACAAACACAAAGGCGATGGGATCAGAGTAGAGGTAAACCCATTCAGGGTCATTGCGCAAGAGCGAGGAGATAGGATGGTAACGTCTTGTAATGGCGATCTCAGTTGGGTGGCGTTCCAGCAAGCTTCTCCATCCTTTTTTTCCTTCCATCCAATCCCAGTGATTTTGAATGACCTCCATCGGGTATGCAGTGGTGTAGCGACCATCGATCGACACCCGGACATCCGGATAGAGCTTCCAGATCAGATACTCCCCCCAGTCAAAAGGGACTGCAAGGTTTCCTCGGACTCCATTGCGCTGCAAAAAATCGACGGCCTGAATGGGATACTCTTGTGGGCTTACGACGAGCTGAAACCGGTGCTGCAAGTGGATGCTGCTTATCCAGAAGATCTGATAGAGGGCAAGGGCAAGGAGGCCGGCGGCGAGAATGGATTCCCTGGCTGTATTTTCCAACCAATGACAAATCCTCTGAATCCCCGCAGCCAAAAATGGGACGGCGGCGATCCCGAAAAGCGGCGTGTGGCGCTGGTAACGCAGGGCCAACAGGGCGGTCAATAGGACCAAAATGAAATCCCACCGATACCAAGAGTCCCGCCGCGCGGAAAAAACAATAATAAAGAAAAGGGCAAGCTTGAACTCAAGAAATGAAAAATCAAAAGGAGGTATTGGCATCCATTCGGTGATCGACCGGTCAAGAAGCAGGTCTCTGGCCAAGAAACTCAAAAGGTCTAACCCATAGGGATTGAGGAGAAGAGCGATCCCGGAAATTATCAGTGGGACAAAGACTTGGGTGACTATCGGCCTCATGTCTCGATTCCGTAGCCCTCTCAATGAGATCCAGAAAGAGAAAAGCCCAAAGACCCCAAGACCGGCCACAAAGCCGCCATGGAGATTGACCCACAAGACCATCACCGGGGGAGCCCAATAAAGAGCTGCTTTCTTGCCCTCATCATAACGGTAAAAGAGAAAGATAAAGACAGCGAAAAACAAATAGGTGAAGAGCTGAGGGCGGATATTGAAGCCAGGAGAGAGGATCGCCATCGCCCAGGCCAAGGTAAGGACACGGGCGAAGGGAGATGGGACGACGTTTTTGATAATGAGGTCCAGGATCCAGACAATAATCAATCCAATAACTACTTTAAGCAGGATAAGCCCGGGAGAGCCAAGAGAGGAAAAGAAGCCATAGAAAACGACCTCCGCGAGCCACTCGTGATTAATCCAGGGATGGTGTGGAGCCGTATAGGAATAAAGGTTATGGAGCGGCAGCTGACCACTCCGAATAATCTCTCTGCCAAAAAAGAGATGGCCCCAAAGGTCGGGATCCACCTCCGGATAAGAAAAAAAATAAGCGGCGGAGGCAAGGAGAGGAAGCCGGAAAGCGAGATAGGATATTTTTTTCAACACGTTCCAACCTGAATCCAATCTATAGACAAGATTGGAATCGGCCAAGACCTTATAGCCATCCTTGGATCCTCCCACAAGCTCGTTAAAGAAGGCAAGACAGTCAGGATCAATACTTACAGAGCTCCAGAGATACCCGAGGCCAAGCGGGATCAGGAGGACGCGCCCGGAGCCAAGGGTTTAGAGAACATCTTTAATTTGACGCGATGTTAGCTTCCCACTTGGGAGGTCATCGCTGTGGATGCCGGTAGTCCGGATGGAGCACCAAACGATCATCCCACAGAAGGTAATGAGCGAAATGGATAGGCCAATAGCAAAGGAAAGGGGTTGGTAGCGAAACTCAACTAAATGCTCCCCTGCCGACAAAGCCACAGCCCGAAAGAAGAGATTCGCCCGCAGAACCTCCTGCTCCTTGCCGTCCACAAAAACCCGCCAACCGGGATAAAAGGAATCCGCCAAGACCAAAACACCGGCGCGATTGAGGGAAGCTTGGATTTTCACGTTTCGGCTCCCGTAATGAAGAATCTTCGCCCAAGCATCGAAATGGCCGCCCACGGGAAAGGGCATGGGTCTTTCAAGTATGACTTCTTCCCTGGGGTCAAATCCGCTGCTCGCAAGGCGGGCCAAAACCTTAACGGGGTCTATCTCAGATGACGCCCTCGAAACCAGATACGCCCTCGGGACAACACGGTTCATCCCATACAGCCAAGAGGAATTTTCTGGAAAGTGGCGGAGAAGCGCGATGCCTGTTTCGGGCAACGGGTGAAAACTGCTGAGGTACTTTACGTTCAAGGAGCCCAGGAGACGATACTGCCCTTCCGGGGACAGCCTTTCAGCAAATGCAAGAAAAACGACGTAAGGCCATCTTTTAAGCGAATCTAGATCCTGCACGTAATCAAAACCGTAAAATACCCCCGTGGTTGGAAACAGATTAGCAAATAACAGGACCTGAGATTGGGCAAAAGAGGGTTTCTTTTCAAAGAATGAATACTGCGCGGGGTGTAGGTCTGGCTGCTCGGGATAGTGAAAGAGACGATTGTGGTCAGCATCCGGGGCGCTAAGAATCCTGGGGCTATTATAGACAAACTCCGGTTCAAGCGAATAGTGGTAAGGGCGATGGGCTGAGCTCAGGTCCACAAAAACCAGAAGAACTAGTAGACCTTTGAAGAAGGCTTCACTCGCAGCGCTTCTCTTGCAGAAATAAAGGAGAACGATAGTGCCCAACGTCAAGGCAATAAAGATCTCCAAATGCACTAATGCGGAAAAGGTCTTATCGACCGCCGGCATGGAGAAAATCGGGGCTTGGGTCGTTTGGGCAATGAATCGGACAAGCGGAGCAGGGTGAAAGCGCAAAAAGAGGTAGAGTAGAAAAACCAGCGTCCAAATCAACATGAGGATAGGGAACGAACGCTTAGGAAGGGAACGGTCGCTCTCCATAGAACGAAAGAGACCTGTCAGAAGAATATAGAGAAAAAGGACGTAATTTAAGAAGAAGATTTTTTCCGGATAGCGGATTACCCTAAAAAAAGCTACATGATGGAACAGAAAGGGATACAAGGGGGTGTGCTCCCCCATGGCAATCACCAAGATAGCCATCATCAGCCCCAGGAGAACTGTTTTTTCTTTTAGCGAACTCTGAGCAAACCACAGATAGATACCCGGGAGGGCGATGGCGCCTATATAGAGGCTGATGATTAGCGGAACCTCGCTGGAAAAAAACAGTTTCAATCCACTAACTGCGCCGTAGTCAACCTCCTTATCCAAGAAGAAAAGGTTAAGCAGCCTTAGCGGATGGAACGAAAAACCGGCGCTTTGCTGATAAGAGATAGTGTCCAGGGCCCGCGATTCCAGGAATAGCTCTGCGGTTGGTAGGATCTGGGCCATTGCTAGGCCAACAACCAAAAGATTAGTTGCGAGCAGAAGGAATATAAGCCTACGGTAGGAAAGTTCAGCCCCTGGCGGTCTGAGTCTCAGCCCATCAAGGAAAAGAAGCCCTTGACCCATGGCATAGATTTCCGGCGCTCCAGCAAGCAATTGAACCAGCAACACGAAGCTAAAGAGGATGAAAGCCTTCATCGATCGAGAGCCGATCAGTCTTTCCCCAAGGAGCAGTACCCAGGGGAGCCAAACCACAGTTTGAAAATAACTCAACATGCTGCTGAGCGAGACGGTATAGCCCCCGAAAGCAAAAAGGATCGCGCCCACAAGCGCCAGAGAACAGGAATAGCCCCAGCGACGGCAGAGAAAATATGCTCCCGTAGCCGCCACCAGGTAATGAAAGACAAAGAGGGCCCTAATGGCGGCGAAAAACGGGAGCAAGAGAAAAAACAGATGGGGAGGGTAAAATACCCCGGACTGGAAATTTGCCAACAACGGGAATCCCATGGCCATATGGCGGTCCCAAAGGGGGATCTCACCCTGTTGAAAGCTCTGCGCCAGACTAAATCTCATGGGATAGAAAATAGGGCCAAGGTCACGGAAGAAAGGAACCTTACCGGAGAAGACGATCTCGAAGTTAAACCACCCCACAACGGCAATTAAGAAAATAACCGCACCGAGGTCCGGGAAAAGAGTTATGCCACTGCCGCTTTTCCTCACCATGCCGGGCATTATATAATATTCACCGAGGCTAAAGAACTTATTGCGTCGACACCACCAACAAACTATTACCTTGAGTTATTCTCAAAGAAATGGCAACGATGAGGGCTAATCAGGTAATATGGACGACCATACTTACGTATCGCTGATTATTCCGGCTTTCAATGAGGAGGCGCGCATAGGTAAAAGCCTGGAGAACATCTTGAGTTTTCTGCAACCTCAACCCTACACTTGGGAGGTCATCATCGTGGATGATGGCAGTAGTGATCGGACTGTGCAACTGGTCCAGCAGCGCTTCGGGCACCATCCGGGAGTCAGGATTCACCGGCAGGGGCGAAATTTGGGGAAAGGAGAAGCAGTCAAACAGGGCATGCTGCTGGGTAGCGGTGAATACCTTTTCTTTTCTGACGCCGATCTCTCG
>Ga0210377_10000940_pt1 | contig 27353 bp, 35 predicted proteins | sample PLM4_65_b1redo_FD_155480 | JGI IMG/M metagenome (GOLD analysis project Ga0210377, IMG submission 155480) | Groundwater sediment microbial communities from an aquifer in East River, Colorado, USA - PLM4_65_b1 redo | ecosystem: Environmental > Terrestrial > Soil > Riparian zone | place: USA: East...
AGGATCTGCTGCACCTGGGCGCGTTCGGCCCGGTCGAGGACATGCCGCAGTCGCTGCGCGGCCGCGACATCGACTGGCAGTTCGACACCCCGATCACGGTGGCGGCCGAGCGGGCGCTGACGTCGGCGTTCCAGGCGATGGTCGGCACCATCGCGCAAGGCGCCGAGATCGACCCGTCGATCGCCATGCTGCCCGACATGCACACCGCGGCGCGCGACGCGATCGGCGGCGGCGGCGCGCCGGCGAAATGGCTGCGCTCCACCGACCAGGTCAAGAAACTGAAGGCCGCGGACGACGAGCGCCAGGCGCAAGAGGCGCAAGCCGCGCAGCTGGCGCAAGCCACTGAGTTGGCGGCGCGGGTCGCCGGCGCCGCCGAGGGCGCTGGCAACGCCGCGCAATCGCTGCGCGCCGGCGGGGTGGCATGAGCACCAAGCCGAAGCGGCCGCCGCCGCGATCGCCGTGGGACTCGCCCAGGCTCGAGCCCGGCGAGGTCGCGGCGCTCAAGGCGCTGCGCTCCGGCACCGCCAACGACGGCCAGCAGCAGACTGCCTACGACGTCATCGTCAACGTGATTTCCGGCAAGGGCCGGCTGAGTTTTGTCGGCGGCGAGGACGGCCGGAGAGCCACCGACTTCGCGGAAGGCCGCCGCTGGGTCGGCCTGATGGTCCAAGAGGCCTGCGAGATCGTTGTGCCGGTCAATCCGCGCGGAGCGGAGCCGGCGATGCCTTCTGAAAATTCAAAGAGGAGTGAGTGATGCTGTTACGCGATCGCATGCTTGGTGGTGTTTCGTTCCGGCCATTCTATGATGCCGACAAGGGTGCAGGAGGTGGCGGTGCGGGAGCAGGAGCAGGTGCCGGTGACGGCGGTGCAGGCGCGGCAGCGGCGGGAGTTGCCGCTGGAGCTGCAGGAGCCGGAGCTGCGGGAACTGGCGCAGCGGATAAATCAGGAGCCGCCGCCGCCGGCGCAGGTGCGGCGGGTAGCGGCGCTGCTGGAGCTGGAGCTGCGCCAGGCGCAGACACGCTAGCCGGCGGCGCCGATGCTGGTGCTGCGGCTACAGCTGCTGCGGCCGCCGCGGCCGCGGGCACACCGAAGTTTCCCGACAACTGGCGCGAGCTGCTCGCCGGCGACGACAAGAAGGCGCTGACCGACCTGCAGCGCTACACCGACCCCAATGCGTTCTACAAAGGCGCGCGCGAGCTGCGCGGCAAGATCGACTCGGGCGAGTTCAAGGCCGCGCCGAAGCCGCTGCCGGAAAACGCCACGCCAGAGCAGAAAGCGGAATGGCGCAAGACCAACGGCCTGCCGGAGACGGCGGAGATCATGGTCGAGAAGCTGGCGCTGCCCGACGGCATGGTGATCGGCGAGGCCGACAAACCGCTGGTCGCGGACTTCGCCAAGACGATGTTCGAGGAAGGCGCTTCGCAAGACGAGATGAACCGCTCGGTCAACTGGTATTACAAGATGCAGGACCAGCTGAAGGCCAAGCAGGATGTCGACGACAAGCAGTCAATCATCGACTCGCAGGGCGAGCTGATCGGCGAATGGGGCGCCGGCGATTATAAGGTCAACACCAACGCCATGGGCTCGCTGCTGGCGACCATGCCGGAGGAATTCAAGAACTCCATGCTGACCGCGCGCACCGGCGACGGCAAGCTGCTCGGCAACACCGCGGCCTTCATCCGCTGGGCGGCGCAGACCGCGCGCGAGCTCAACCCGGCGGCGTCGATCGTGCCGGCCGGCGCCGACAGCGCCAAAACCATCTCGGCCGAGCTCGAGTCGATCGAGACCACCTTGCGCAAGGCGCAGGGCGGCGACGCAGACGCGCACCGTCAATATTACGGCAGCGACGGCAAGCCCGGCCTCGAGGTGCGTATGCGCGAGTTGATCGACGCGCAGGAAAAGATGAAGGCGCGGGGCAAGGCGGCTTAAAGCCGGAGTGTCGCGCCGACAAATTCGCCGCCGCGCCGGTTCGTCCGGCCGCCGGTAAGCCGCGCAGCGCGCGCGCCTATGCGGGGAGGCGAGGTCCCCGCACTAAATTCACGCCAGAGCCCGGACACCCGCAACAGCGGCCCGGCGCAACGGCGCGTCTACACCCGCCATTCCACTAGGCCCGAACGGCACGTCAGCGGCCGGTGCGCAAGCACCGACACCCGCAACGGCGCAGCGCGTTCGGACACCCGAACAGGAGGCACGCGAATGCTTAATCATGGAGCACCATCGTGTCCGACACGGCCTTCCAGGTCCAGTATCGCAAGGAAGCGATCATGGGCTTCGAGCAGGGGGTCTCACAGCTCCGTCACTCGGTTCTGACCGAGGCGACGTTCAAAGGCAATCAGGCGACGTTCCTGGTCGCCGATTCCGGCGGAGCCACCCCCAACACCCGCGGCGTCAACGGGCTGATCCCTGCACGTAGCGACAACAACAACCAGTTCACGGCCACGCTCGTCGAGTGGCACGACCTGGTGCGCAAGACGTCGTTCAACATCTTCGCCTCCCAAGGCGACGGCCGCCGCATCATGCAGATGACGACGCGCAAGGTGATGAACCGCAAGATCGACAGCGACATTCTGACCGAATTGCAGAATGCCACGCTGACCACGGGGGGCGCCGTCACCGGCTCTCTCAACCTCGTCGTCAAGTCCAAGACCATCCTCGGCAACAACTCCGTGGACGTCGACGAAGAGGACAACATGTTCGGCGTCATCAGCTTCGCCTTCGATGCGTATCTGATGCAGATCCCCGAGTACACCAGGGCGGACTACGTCGAGAGCAAGCCGTTCAACCAGCCGGTCAAGAAGTTCAAGCGCTGGGCCGGCATCAACTGGATCGTGCACCCGAACATCTCGGGCAAGGGCACGGCCCTCGAATACTGCTTCCTCTATCACCGCAATGCGATCGGCCACGCGGTGAATTCCGGCGAATTGCAAGCCCTCGCCGGCTATCACGAGGAGCAGGATTACTCCTGGGCGCGCACCACCAGCTACATGGGCTCCAAGCTGTTGCAGAACAGCGGCGTCGTCGTGATGAAACACGATGGCTCGGCCTATGTGGCGAGCTAAGGGGAGCACCTGATGGCTTACTCTACGGCTAAAGTCTCCCTGCTGTCCCAGGCCATCGGCGGCCAGGGCGCGGCACTGTGGTCGCTGATCAACTCCGACTCGATCGCGACCATGCTCGGCGCCGGCTATGTCACCGACGCCGGCAATCTCGGCATGAAAGTCGGCGATCTGGTCTGGCTCTCGAGCGGCACGTTCAATACGGCGGTCTATCCGTCGTCTGGAGCGGCAACCGCCGACGTGGGCGAGGCTCCGGACTTCACCGACACTCCGCCGGTGCGGACGTTGGTGCAAGTCGGCTCGATGTCGGCCGGGGCGGCGACGCTCACCGACAACGTGCAGGTCGGCGGCACCGCTGCCGGCAAGGTTGGGTTCTTCGGCGCAACGCCGATCGTCCAGCCCGCGGCCACCGCGCAGTCGGCGGTGACCACCACGGCGTCGACCACGACCACGCCGTTCGGCTACACGACCTCGGCGCAGGCCGAGGGCATCGTCACGCTGCTCAACCGGATCCGCACCGATCTGGTCTCGCTCGGGATCGTCAAAGGCTCGATCTGAGGCGTGGCTTGTTCTGACTACAGCGATGACGCCGCCGCCTGGTCGGTGGCGGCGTCATTGTTCTCATTCTGCTGATTTGCTCGGCCGCGGCGTTCGGCGCCTGGAGGTGTTTCAATGAAAATAGCCTTCATGGTGGCGACGCGGGGCAATCCGCGCCGCGCGCTGGCGGTCATCGAATGCGCCAAGGCGCTCGCATCCGGGCGGCACACCATCGAATTCAGTGTCGGTATCGATGGCGACGACGTCCAGTCTAATTACTTCTTCCGCCGCAACATGCCGGCACTGCCGCTATCCATCGGCAACCGGCCGCCCGGCGTCGGCGCGGTGTGGAACCGCCTGGTGGCGGCCGCGCCTGGCGCGGACGTCTACTGCCCGTTCCCCGACGATTGCTTCATCGGCACGCCGGACTGGGACGAGACGATCGCGATGGTGCTCGAGCATGGCTTTCCCGACCGCCGGCTCGGCGTCATCGCCTGGAACGATCTCGCCAATCCCGGCCAGTGCACGCTGCCGATCGTCACGCGCGAATGGCTCGAGCTCACCGGCCCGCTGTACGACGAGCGCTTTCCGTTCTGGTTCTATGACACTTGCGTCGACGAGCTGGTGTCCTTCATCGCCGGGAGGCCTGCGCCGGTGATTCCGACGCTGGTGTTGGCGGCCAAGAAGGGTTTGACGCAACGCATGCGCGAGCTGGATTTCTGGTGGGATCTCTACGTCGCCACCCGCTACGACCGGCTGCACCTCGCGTCGCGGATCCGCCGTGAGCTCGGCATCGAGCTGCCGCCGGGCCATCTGGTCCGCGTGCTGATGGGCTGGCGGGCCCGCGACATCGAAGGCCGCCGCGCGCTGCCTGACGTCGAGGCGGCGCTCGCGGCGCATCGCGACCAGAGGCCCAGCGCCGAATACATCACGGCGCGGGCCGCGGCCGAGGCCTACATGGCGACCGCGCGGTTCCAGCCGCTCGAGGCGGCGGTGGCGGAGCTGGTGGCGTGAAGAAACTCTATCTCGCGCTGCTGTCCTATACCGGGCAGGTCGAGATCGAAACCAAGAACGCCATCACGTCGGCGATCGCCGACGCCAACGCGCTGGGCTGGATGGTGTACGACGTCGCCCGGGTCGGCGACAGCGCGGTGGCGCGCGGCCGCAACAGCCTGGTCGCCGAATTCCTGGCGAGCGACGCCACCGATTTGATCTTCGCCGACGCCGACGTGTCGTGGCAGCCGCGCGCGCTGGTCAAGCTCGCAGCCCATCCGGTCGATCTGGTGCTCGGCTGCTATCCGTCGCGCCGAGATCCGGTGTGCTATTCGATCCGGTGGCTGCCGGATCCAGATGGCCGCGGCCTGCAGGCCGATCCCGCCACCGGCCTGCTCGAGATCGAGGGCGGCCCGGGCGGCTTCTTCCGCGTCACGCGCGCGGCGATCGAGCGCATGATCGCGTTCTATCCCGAGCTTTGGTATCACGACGAGCTGGTGCCCGGCGGCAAGGCCTACGCGCTGTTCGATTTTATGCTCGACCGCGAGCAACATCTCTACTTCACCGAGGATTTCGTGTTCTGCCGGCGCTGGCGCGCGCTGGGCGGCAAGGTGTGGCTCGATCCCGAGATCGAGTTCGGCCACACCGGCCGGCACACCTGGCGCGGCTCGATCGGCAACTGGCTGCGGCAACGCAACATTGTTTCACAACCCGAGAGGACAATATGAGCAGAGCAAACACCACGGCCGCCAAAAAGCTGCCGCCAAACACCGAACCGGCCAAGACCGAACCGGTTAAGCCCGCGCCGGCAACATCGGCGGACAAGCCGAGCATTGCGGCCCATCAGGGCGAACGCCCGTCTGCGCGGGCTATGGACGCGGTCAAGCAGGTGCTGGCCGAAGCCAAGCCGGTCGAGGCGCTGCTCAACCAGGAGATCTGGGCCCGCGAGTCCGGCATCAAGTTCAACACCTGGGAGGTGGTGCCGAAGGCCGGCACACCGATCGAGAACCTGCTGCGCAAGGAATACTGGTGCAACGTGGCGCAGCGCATGAAGGGCGGCGACACCGTCATCGTCTATCCGCGCGACGGCGCCTATTACGCCGAGCTGATCGTGTGGGACGCCGGCCAGAACTGGGCCAACGTCACGGCGAAGGGCTACATGCCGCGGCCGGAATTCGAGGCCGTCGCCGGCGTCGCCTCCGATTTCGAGATAGCCAGCGACCCGATCGACGGCATCGTGGTCAAGCGCAAGTCGACCGGCGCCAAGGTCAAGGGCAACTTCCCGAACCATGCCGACGCCCAGCGCTGGATCATGGACCATCAGCGGGCGCTGCGGAGCTAACTTCACGCATAACGTCGCGGACATCGCCGCCTGCGGCGGCTCGCTCGACGACGCGATGCGCCGACTCGCGGAGGGAACCACGATGACAATGCCACAGTTCGACACGATCAAGGTCAACGACCAGGTCTGCTCGGCGCTCGCCAAGCAGCTGGCCGAGGCCAAGCGCGGAAACGTGCAGCTGGTGGCGATCATCGCCGTCGGCGACGACGGCCAGCCGAATGTGGTGTTCGCCGGCGAGACCGAACTGCTGCCGTCGGTGAACATGGGCGCCGACATGCTCAAGTTCACGGTGCTGTCACAGATCCTCGGCCACAACACCGGCGCTGGCCGCGGCATCATCCGGCCGGTCGGCAACTAAGATGGCCGACAAGCTCGAGCTCTACAACGAGGCGCTCGGCCACCTCGAGGAGCGGCGCATCCGCAGCCTGGCCGAGGCCTGCGAGCGCCGCCGCGTGCTCGACGACTTCTGGCTAAAGGCCGTGGCCTATTGCCTGGAGCGGCGGTTCTGGAACTTCAGCTACCGCACCGTGCGGATCGAGCCGGACGAAAGCATCACGCCGGAGTTCGGCTTCAAGAACGCCTTCACCATTCCGACCGATTGGATCCGCACCCGGCTGTGCTCGGCCTCGCCGCAACTGACGCCGCCGCTGCTAAATGTCCGCGAGGAGGCGGGCTTCTGGTACGCCGACGTCACGCCTCTCTACGTGCAGTACAATTCCAACCACGCGACCTATGGAATGGATCTGGCCCGCTGGCTGGAGTCGTTCTCGAGCTATGTCGCGTTGCGCCTCGCGCGGCTGGCCTGCAAGCGCGTCACCGGATCCGACAACCTGCTGGAAGGCCCCAACGGTCTGATCCGCCAGGAGGAGAAGGCCGGCCGCGTCGCCGGCGCCACCTGCGCGATGAACGATCCGATCGGCTTCGCGCCGCGGGGCAGGTGGGTGACGTCGCGCCAGGGTGGAGGCCGCGGCGACGATCCGCAGGGCGGGAGCCTGATCGGCTAATCATGGCCCGCGTCAACGCTCCCTTACTGGCCTTTAACCGGGGAGAATGCTCGAAGCTCGCGCTGGCGCGGGTCGACCAGGACCGGCTGCGGCTCGCCGCCGAGTGCCAGCTCAATTGGGAACCCAAGACGCTCGGCTCGATGGCGCTGCGCGCCGGCCTAGAGAAGAAAGGCGAAACCCGCGGCGACGCCCGGGCCAAGCTGCTGCCGTTCGTGTTCGCCAAGAACGACACCGCGCAGATCGAGCTGACCGACGGCAAGATGCGGGTGCGGGTCGGCGACGCGCTGGTGACGCGGCCGGCGGTGTCGACCATGATCGCCGACTCGACGCTGATCGGCACCGGCGCCTGGGTCACCAGCGACACCACGTCGGGCTGCACCACGACCATCGCCACGGGTGTGATGACGCTGACCGCGACCGCGCGTGGCGGCATCGCCCGCGCCAAGCAGACCATCCCCGTCACGCTGGCCGACTTCGGCAAGGAGCACGGCCTGCGCCTGGTCGTGAGCAACGGCCCGGTGATGGTGCGGGTCGGCTCGACCGACGGCCTGTCCGACGTGATGGCGCAGACCACGATCGACACCGGCGAGCACGCGCTGGCGTTCTCGCCGAGCTCGGCCAATGTCTTTTTGCAGATCGAGTCGACCGACGCGCGCGCCAAGACGCTCACGTCAATCGCAATCGACGCCGCCGGCACGCTCGAGCTCGGCGCGCCGTGGGCCGAGGCCGATCTTTCCAGCCTGCGGATCTCGGATTCCGGCGACATCATCTTCGTCGCGTCTTACGGCCGCCAGCAGTACAAGCTCGAGCGCCGCGGCACCAACGCCTGGTCGGTGGTGAAATACCGCAGCGACAACGGCCCGTTTCAGACCGCGCCGAGCCTGCTCGCGAACCTGACGCCAACGGTGTACGAGGGCAACGGCAATCTTGCCTCCGATCGGCCGTTCTTCACGCAACAGCACGTCGGCACCCTGTTCCGGCTGTTCTGCAAGGGCCAGGCCAACCGCGCGGTGCTCGGCGCGCAAAATGCGTTCAGCGATCCGGTGCGGGTCACCGGCGTCGGCACCGTGGCGCGGGATTACACCTGGACCGTCGCCGGCACGTTTAGCGGCACGGTGAGGCTGCAGCGCTCGTTCGACGGTCCCAATTCCGGTTACAACGACGTCGACGACGTCACCGCGGCCGGCCCGCTGGCCTCGGCCACCGGCGGCTCGGCCGGCACGCCGCCGCTCGACAATGTGATTGCCTGGGAGCGGGTCGGCTTCAAGGCCGCCGAATACACCTCCGGCTCCGCCATTGTGTCGTCGGACTATACCGCCGGCGGCGGCTACGGCATCTGCCGGGTCACCGGCTGGATCTCGCCCATTCTGGTGCAGATCGAAGTGCTGCATCCGTTCCCCTCGATCGCCGCCACCGACTCATGGCTCGAGGGCTCCTGGTCCGACGCCGCCGGCTGGCCGACCTGCGTCGTATTCGCCGAGAGCCGGCTGTGGTGGTTTGGCCGCGACGGCATCTGGGGCTCGCAGACCGACAATTATACCGGCTACGGCCAGATCGATCTCGACACGGCTGAGTCGCTCGGCGATGCCGGCGCGATCGTGCAGCGGTTCGGCGACGGCCCGGTCGGCAGCGTCAACTGGGCGCTGGCGCTGTCGCGGCTCCTGGTCGGCCGCGAAATGTCGGTCGCCTCGATCCGATCTTCGGCGCAGGACGAGCCGCTGACGCCCACTAACTTCGCATCGAAGGACTGCTCGACCCAAGGCACGGCGCGGCTGCCGGCGCTCAAGATCGACAAGGGCGGCATCATGGTCCAGGAATCCGGCGCGCGGGTCTACGCGCTGGACTGGAGCCCGTCGGATTTCGACTATGCCGCGCGGGATCTGACGCGGCTCAATCACGACATCGGCCTGCCGGGCATCACCAGCCTGGCGGTGGCGCGGCAGCCCGACACCATGGCTTATTTCACGCGGACCGAAGGCCAGGTTGCGGCGCTATTGTACGACCTGCCCGACGAGGTCGAGGCGTGGTGGCGCATCGGCACGCTCGGCATCATCGAGGACGTTTGCGTGCTGCCGGCGCCGTCGGGTCCCGACAATCTGGTCGACTTCGTGGTGCGGCGCACGATCGACGGCGTGACCAAGCGCTTCATCGAGCGCCTGGCGCCGCGCGCCAACTGCAAGGGCGGCGTGCTCAACCAGCTGCTTGATTGCCACATTGTCTATCAGGGTGTGGCGTCGGCGACCATCACCGCCGCGCACCTGCCGAACACCGCCGTCCGGATCTGGGCCGACGGCGAAGATCTCGGCACGGTGACGACCGACGCTTCGGGAGTAGCAACGCTGCCGGATGCCGCCACCGCTACCACGATCGTCGCGGGCCTCGGCGGCGCGATCGAGAGCTACGACGGCGCGCTGACCTCGACCTTTACCGGGCTTTCCGCCTACGAGGGCTTGCCGGCCGAGGTGTTCGCCGACCAGCAGCCGAGCGACCGCATGGTGCGGGTCGGCACGCTGACGGTGTCGGGCGGCGCGATCACGCTGCCGAACGGCTGGGAGTCAGCCAACATCGTGGCGATGTTCGGCTTCGTCGCGCCGTTCATGTCGGCCAAGCTCGCCTACGCCGCGCAGCTCGGATCGCCGCTGACGCAAAAGAAGAAGATCAACCATCTCGGCCTGGTGCTGTACGACACCCACGCGCAGGGCCTCAAGCAAGGCCAGCGTTTCGACCAGCTCGACGATATGCCGCTGTGTGAGGCCAACGCCGACGTGCCCGACGACACCATCTGGAGCCATTACGACGAGCCGATGGTCTCGGTCCCCGGCGAGTGGGACACCGACGCGCGGCTTTGTCTTCTCGCGCAGGCGCCGCTGCCGTGCCGGGTCGGCGCGGTGGTGGTGGCAATCGTGACCAACGAGAAATAATGGCGCGCGTCGAGCTGCGGCCGACGGTGGCCGCCGATTTCCTGGCGCTGCAGGGCGCACCTCCGCAATTCCGCTGCCGCTGCTTCACCGCGATCGTCGACGGCCGCGTTATCGGCATCGGCGGCCTGGTGCACATGCCGAACGGCGAGATCTGGGCCAGCGTGGTGATGGCGGCCGAGGCGCACAACTATCCGGTGGCGATTCACCGCGCCGGGCTGCTGGCGATCGAGCGGTTCAAGGCGCTCGGGCTCAAGCGCGTGCTGGCGTCGGCCGAGCCGGACAATCCCGCCGCCGAGCGCTGGCTGCAGCGGCTGGGTTTTGCGGCGATCGAGATCGGCCGGCATCGCGTGTTTGTCTGGACCGGGGAGTAATGCAACCGATGCGGACGATCTGCGACAGGTACAGCATCGTTCCAGGCCGCGGCGTCTGCGCGTTCGATCCGGGCACACTGATGATTGGATCGATGGTGGCGACCGCCGCCGGCGGCGCGCTGAGCGCCTCGTCGACGCTGGCCGGCGGCAAATCCGCCGAGGAGGCCGGCGCGGCGCAGAAGGCCGGCGCCTATTCGACCGCGGCGCAGATCGAGCAGAACGCGACCCAGGCGTTCGCCTCGGGCCAGCGCAAGGCGCTCGATACCGGCATGAAAACACGCCTGGCGATCTCGACGTCGCGGGCGCGCGCCGGCGCCTCGGGCGTCGATCCGGGTTTCGGCTCGCCGGCGGAGAACGAAGGCGAGCTCGCGCAGCGCGGCAGCTATCACGCGCTGATGGATCTGTTCAACGGCGAGAGCGAGGCCACCGGGTTGCGCAACCAGGCGGAAAACGTGCGCTTCTCGGGCGATCTCGCCGAGATCGAAGGCCAGCAGAAAAGAAAGGCTTCGAAGCTCGCGGCGCTCGGCACGCTGGCCGGCACCGCCGGCTCGATGTTCTCGACCTACGGCAAATTAAAATATCCGACCGGCGCCAAGGTCTGATGGCAAAGCTCCCCGGCGTCGCCGATCTCGGAGCAACGCCCACGGCGGATGCCGCGCGGCCGGTCGCGACCACCGACGTCAGCTCGCTGTCGCGCGGCGCAGCGGCCTTGACCGCCGGCGGCGAGGCGCTCGGCAAGGGCATTGCCAAGCTCGGCGAGGGCATCGGCGAATATCAGATCGACAAGAGCCGCTGGGAATATGCCCAGGCCAGCGCCGGCATGACGGCCGAGCTGATCGGCATCCGCAACAAGGCCAAGGAGGACATAACCCACGGGCCCGACGATGCCGGCCACGATATGCCGACGCGCTACGGCAACGAGGTCGCGGCGGCCAAGAGCAAATGGTCGGCGACCATCGCCGACCCGAACATGCGGGAGCGGTTCGATAACGAGATCAAGCCGGCCGAGGCGCGCGAGACCGCTTTCTTCCAGTCGCGCCAGCGCGACTTGTGGCAGGACGGCGAGAAGGCGCGCGGCGACGAGCAGCGCCACGACCTGATCGACAAGGGCGTCTCAGCCGGCGACGAGGAAACCAAAGAAGACGCCATCCGGGCGATCAACAAGAGCATCGACGGCGCGGTCGCCGCCGGCATCTACACCCAATCCGAGGCCGCGCAGCTCAAGCGCCACTCAGCCGAGCAGTTCGCCACCGCCGACGTGCTGGCCTCGATCAACAGCGGCGATCCCGACCGCATGGTGGGCGCGCTCAACGCGCTGCGCCGCGGCCCGGGTTCTCCCGAGGCGACAGTCGATCGCATCCTGCATAACGAGGGCACGGCGCGAAATCCGAAATCATCGGCGACCGGCGCCGGCCAGTTCATCGACCAGACCTGGCTTGCGATGCTCCGCAAGGAGCGCCCCGACCTGGCCGCGGGCCGCGGCGACGAGGAGCTACTGGCGCTGCGCGCCGACCGGACGCTCGGCCGGCAGATGACCGCGGCCTATGCCCGCGACAACGCCGCGTTCCTGGTCAAGCAGGGCGTCGAAGCGACGCCGGGCAACGTGTATCTCGCGCATTTCCTCGGGCCCGCCGGTGCCGCCGCGGTGCTCAAAGCCAATCCCAGCATGCCGGTGCAGGACGCGCTGGCCGCGGCAGTCGGCGATAAGAAGGCCGCGGCGATGGTCGAGGCCAACCAGTCGATCTTAGGCGGCCAGCTCGCGGGCTCGGTGGTCAACTGGTCCAGCAAAAAGATGGGCGGCGGCGAGATCTACGAAGTGTTGCGGCCCAACCCGGTGCTGCGCGAGCGGCTGATCGGCGATCTCGAGCAGGGCCTGCACAAGCGCAACGCCGAGGAGCTGACCGGCTTCAAGCTGCGGCTGCAGGACACCACGGCCGAGGCGATGACGGTTGGCACGGTTGCCAAGCCGATGAGGCTTGGCGAGTTTGTGGCGGCGCTCGGCGCCGACGCCGGGCCCAAGGCGCACAAGCAATACCAGGCGCAGCTGCAGCTCGGGCAGGACATCAGCAAGGTTGCCGCTCTGGATCCAGACGAGCAGCAGAAGCTCCTGGACCGCTACGCGCCGACGGCCGGCGCCGAAGGCTTCTCCGACCAGGTCAAGCGCCGCGAGCAGCTCCAGAAGGCGATCGTGCACGAGCAATCGCTGCGCGCGCGAGATCCCGATTTCAAGAAACAGGTCGATAGCTCGATCGCCGAGGCCGCGCGCACCGGGAAGGCAACCAATGCCATCAGCCGCGACGAATTCGTGCGGCGCTTCGGCAAGGACGACGGCGATCGCGCCTATGCGAGCTACAGCGCATCACTGCGGCTCGGCCGCGACGCGCAGAACGCCGGCGAGCTGAGCCTCGAGGAGCAGAACGCGCTGCTCAAGGATTACGTCCCCGCGCCCGGCAGCGACGATTATGTCGAAGCCTCGAAGCGCTACGACGGGCTGCAGAAGGCGATCGCGCAAGCCAACAAGGAAAAGGTCGCGGATCCCGCCGGCTTCGCGATCGCGCGGCTGCCGGTGGTGAGCGAAGCGCATGCCAAGCTGACCGACGCGCTGAGCAATCCGACCGCGCCGCTCGAGGCCAAGCAAACAGCTGCGCGCGAATACGTCGCCAAGATGGAGATGGAGCAGGCGCGCATCGACATTCCGGCCGACCAGCGCCGGCTGCTGCCGAAAGGCTACGCCGACCGTTTCAACGCCATGGTGTCCAAGCCGCAGGCCGCCGGCGGCAGCTTGAACGTCGCCGCCGCGATCGAGAACGAGGCGCGGATCTGGGGCGACGAGTGGCCGAAGGTCTACCGCCAGCTCGCCAAGGGCGCGATGCCGGTGGTCACCGTCATCGGCTCCGGCGTCAAGCCGGTGGCGGCGCAGGTGCTCACAGAGTTTGCCAACACCAAGCTCGGCGACATCGCCAACGACCAGAGCGAGGAGAAGCTCTCGACCATCCGCAAGGACGTGCGCGACAAGTTCCGGCCGCTGGCGAGATCCATGGTGGGCAACGAGGGCACGCAAACCTCGATCGACGCCTTCCAGGCCTCCGGCGAGAAGCTCGCGGCCTATTACGTCCGCAATGGCAAGAGCTCGATCGAGGCGGCCGCGCAGGCGTTCGACGATCTGCTCGGCCATAAATACGACTTCGGCGCCGGCACCTATCGCGTGCCTAAGAACATTTCGGTCACGCCGGACGAGGTTGCTGCGGGGCTGCGCGCGGCGCGGGCCAAGCTCGGCGAATTTGATCTGGAGCTCGCCAAGAGCCGGACGCCCGGGCTTTCCGAAACCTACCTCAAGGAGGAATCGGTGCGCCGTTTCGCGCGGGACGGGGTTTGGACAACCGCGCCCGATGAGTCCGGCTTGGTGCTGACCTATGGTGACGAGTATGTGTCGCGGCGGAACGGATCACCGCTGCTACTGACCTGGGCGCAGCTCGGCGAGCTCGGCCGCGAGCACAACGCCAAAGTTCGCGGGGCGCGCGGCATCGGGGTGATGCCGTGACCATTTTCGCCGACGGGGTTCGCGGCGGCTCGACTCGCTATATCGAAGACATGGGCGTTTCGCTCGGCGAGTCGCTCGGCGCCACCGCGAGCGAAGCGGTCGAGCACATGCCGATCGTGTCGCTGGGCCGCATCGGCGAGCTTTCGGCAGCGCAGGGCGCGCCGCCGGATCTCGGCGGTGGCTTCGCATCGCCGGATTACGCCGACCTGTTCAAGCCGGAACGGCCGGACGTGCCGATCGAGGCGGCGCGCGCCAAGATCAAGGAAGCCGGGCTCGACAAGGCGCTGCACCTGCCGGACCAGCCGTCGATCCGATCCGCCGCGCTCGACATCATGCTGGAGCGCGCTAGCCACCGCCGCGAGCTGCAGGCCACGCTGTCGCGCGGGCCGTCCGGTTTCGTGCCGGGCGCGCTGTCGATCGGAACCTCGTTCCTGGTGTCGGCGCTCGATCCGCTCAACGTCGCCTCGGCCTTCATTCCGGTGATCCGCGAGCTGCGTTACGGCAAGCTGATGGCGGAAGCCGGCGGCGGCGCGATCGCGCGCGCCGGCGTGCGCGCCCGGGTCGGCGCCGCGTCCGGCGCGGTCGGCGCCGCGGCGGTCGAGCCGCTCGAGGCGATCGCCCGCACGCAAGAGGGCGCCGACTATACGATGGCGGACGCGCTGCGCTCGGTGATGTTCGGCACGGTGCTGGGCGGCGGCTTGCACTCCGGAGGAGGCGCGGTCGCCGACGTCGTCCGCGCCCGCAGGGGCACAAAGCTCTATCCGTTCGGGCCGGGTGAATCGCATTTCGATCCGGTCGCGGATCTGTTCAAGGTCACGCCAAAAGAAGGCGGCGCGGCGGCCGCGCCGGCCGACGGCGTCAGCAAGATCGACGACTCGTTCCTCAATCCCAAGGTGCCCGAGGTCAAGGAAGCGCGCAGCCAGTCGCTGCTGGAATTCCTCGCCGCCCGCGGCGGCCTGCGCAACGACGATGCGATGATCGAGGACGTCCGCTCGTCGATCGGCAGCAAGAACCATCTGGTCGGCGGCGTCGGCCCGCTGATCCGCAAGCCGGGCGAAAAATCGGCGGGCGCGGCGCGAGGCGGTGCGCTCGAGCCGATGAGCCTCGACCAGGCGCGCGAGGCCGCGGTCGAAGCCGGCTATCTGCGCGACAGCGGCCGGGACAGCGGCGGCGTCAGCACCACCAATATCAGCACGCTGCTCGACGCTATCGACGGCGAGATGCGCGGCACCAAGCTTTATCCGCAGGGCGAGGGCCCGCGGGTGGACGTGGCCGCGGTCGAGCGGGTCTCCGACGAGGAGCTTCATCGCCGCGAGGGCGCCGCGGTCGATCTCGACCGGGCGCTGCAGGGCGCGGGCTTCAAGCCCGGCGATGTTTCGGGTGGCGAGCGTGCGCGCGCGATCGATCTGATGGCGCGCAGCTCGGTCGAACCGCTGGAGGCCTACGAGCTCGCCGTGATGGCTGGACCGCCGACGTCGCCGGTTGTTGCGACGCTGGACGATCTGCCGCCGCGCGCAAAGGAAGACCTGCTGCGCGGCGCGATCGCCGCGCTGCACGACGGCCAGCCGGTGTCCGCCTGGGAACAAATGACGGCGGCGGCGAAGACCGATCCGCGCATCGCGGAATCGATGCGCGATGCCAGCCAGGGTGGCCCGGCCGATCCGGCGGCGGCCGACGCCGATTGGCATGCCCTGGCCAACCGTCCCCGGGATTTCGACGAGCCCGACGCCCTGGCGGCCTCACAGGCTGCGGAAAAGCTGCCCGAGCCTGCCTCGATGGCTCCGGAGCCGAATAAGCGAATCCAGGCCGCTGAGGCGGCCGCGGCCGCGGCAGAGGCCGAATACAAGGCCCACGAGCCTTATTTACCGGAGGATCTCCGGGCCCGGGTCGAGGCGGACCTGGCCAAGATCGACATCGAGGCGGCCGACCGGGCCCACGTCCTGGAGAAGGGCGCGGCATGTCTCACCGCGGCGAGGGGCTGAGCCATGTTCGCACCCGTCGCGGACTGCGCTCGACGACGGGTGCGTAAATGACCGAACGCAACGACTGCATCGACGAGCTGCTCAAGGCGATCAAGGACCGCAAGGACCGCAAGTTCGTCAAGGACCGGCTCGAGGAGCTCGACGATCGCTTCGAGGCCGACGACGGGCCTGGCTCGGCGCGCGAGAAGTATTTCCGCGCGGCGAAGGAGATGCTGGACGAGCAGGCGGTGCAGAGCGCGGTGCTCAAGCGCAACCTGCGGATGGACGCGCTCAAATTCCGCGACCTGCGGACCTACATCGAAGCCGCGCACGAAGTTAAGGGCGGCTCCTATCACCTCGGCATCGAGGCGCGGCTGGTCGGCGTCAACACGCCGTTCTTTGATCCAAAATCGCGCGCCGGCAACCAGGCGTCGGTCGGTTCGCTTTCGCTCGGCGCGCAGCGCGACTGGATCGGCGGCGCGATCGGCGACATCCAAAGGCTCGAGCGCGACAAGCCGCAGCTCGCGGGCCTGGAGAAGCTGTTCTATTCGAAGGCGATCGAGAGCGAGATCTTCATCGAGAAGGTCGAGCTCGAGCGCCAGGCCAAGGGCTTCGGCGCACGGCCCGGCCGCACCAAGAACGAGGGCGCGCTCGAAATCGCCCGGATCCTGCACAAGTGGGACAAAACCAAGATCGGCGCGCTCAACGAGGAGGGCGCCTGGATTACCGAGCACTCGTCCTACGGCGCGAGCGTGCAGCACGATCCCGACAAGATGATCGCCGCCGGCGGCAACCTGACGCGGCGGATGTTCACGCGCGAGAGCAACCGCCAGGCGTTCGATCCGCTGTTTCAAGAGGCCCGCATGGCGTGGGCGAGCAAGACCCTGCAATGGATCGACGCCAAGCGCACCTTCGGCACCACGGTCGACGCCGACAAGAAGCTTGCCGAGATGTACGGCGGCCTGGTCACCGGCGACCATCTGGAAATGACCACGGTGTCGAGCGAGCCGATCTTCGGCAATCTGGCGCGCAAGGTGTCGGCCTCGCGCGAATTGATCTGGAAGTCGGCCGAGGACCAGCTGGCCTACATGCGCGAGTTCGGCCGGTTCGGGCCGACCGACGCCTGGCTGCACGGCATGCGGGACAGCGCTAACAAGTATGCGCTGATGAAGGTGTTCGGCTCTAAGCCGAAGGAGAATTTCGAGGAGCTGTTGGCCTACGCCAAGAATCGCACCACCGGCGCGCCGGAGCGGCTGACGCTCGACAAATGGGAGCAGGCGCTGCGCAACCGTTACGCGGTGGTGTCCGGCGAGGCCGACCGGCCGGTGCGCAACGCCTGGTCCGGCATCGTCGCCGGCGTGATGGCGGTGCAACGGCTGGCCAAGCTCGGCCTGACCCCGTTCGCCATGATCTCGGACAACGTGACGATTTCGCGCGAGCTCGCCTACCACGGCGTCAATTACCTCGAGCGTAACGGCGGGCTGCTGTCGGGCTATTTCCAGGGCGCGCCGGGCACGGCCAAGCGCGAGGTCGCCGAGCTGCTGCACACCGGCATTCTCGGGCGGCTGCGCGGCGTCACCGCGCGGTTCGACGTCGCCGACGGCGCGCCCGGCATCATGGCCAAGCTCGAGAACACCTTCTTCAAGATCACCGGCATCTCGGGGATGTCGGAAAACAAACGCGCCGACGCCGAGCGCATGATGGCGTTCCACATGGGCAAGCAGCGCGGCAAGGACTTCGCCGAGCTCGGCGAAAGCGAGACTCGCATCCTCAATGCCTTCGGCATCGGCGATCGCGAATGGGCGCTGCTGGCGAAGACCGCCTGGAACGAGATCGACGGCGCGACGTACCTGACGCCCGACGTCGCGCTCAAGCTCAAGGACGCCGACATACAGGAATATCTCAAGAGCCGCGGCTCGATCGCCGATCGCGCGGCTGCTGCCGTCGTCGCCCCGCAGGCGCCGGCCGCCGCGGCCGACCTGGTCGAGCGCACGCGGCACGACCTGGCGCTGAAGCTGTGGGCCTATTACGGCGAGCGCGGGCAATTCGCCGTGATTGAAGTCGGGCCGCGCGAGCGCGCGATGCTCTACAAGGGCACCAAGCCCGGCGAGCAGCTCAACCTGGCGCTGCGGCTGCTGCTGCAGTTCAAGCAGTTCCCGACCGCGATGGTGTCGAAGGTGTGGGGCCGCGAGATCAACGGCGGCGCCGGCACCATGGACAAGGTCGCCGGCATCACCGAGCTCGTCGTCGGCTCGACGCTGGCCGGCATGATGGCGAATTATCTCAACGACGTCGCCAAGGGCCACGACCCGCACGCGCGCTGGCGCAACCAGCCGATCGCCGCGATGATCTCCGGCTTCACCCGCGGCGGCGCCGGCACCATCTACGGCGACTTTTTGATCGGCGAGTGGTCGCGCTTCGGCTCGTCGGCGATCAACACCCTGGTCGGGCCGACCTTCGGCCAGGTCGACAAGGCGATGGAGATCTACAGCGCGATTACGCATCCGTCGAAGTGGAAGGGCACCAGCGCGGCGCTGGGGCTTCGCACCGCGCGCGAGAACCTGCCATTCGGCAACATGATCTACACCAAGGCCGCGATCGATTATCTGGTGTTCTACCGGCTGCAGGAGTGGCTCAACCCCGGCTACCTCGAGCGCATGGAGCGCACGGTCAAGGAAAAGCAGGGCATCGAGTTCATGCTCTCGCCGCGCGCAATCGCCCGTTAGCGCCGCACACAACCTCTCACTTCTATTTACTTGACAACGGAGGCGCGCATGACCGCATTCGACCGCCGCGGCGCGTTCGTCTACGACGCCGCGATCAAGACCGCGGCGCTGCTGGCGACCACGGCCAACATCACGCTGGCGGGCCACCAATCGATCGACGGCGTCACCACGCTCGAGGGCGACCGCGTGCTGGTGAAGGACCAGACCGACCCCAAGCTGAACGGCATCTACGACGCCTCGAGCGGCAACTGGACGCGCTCGGCCGACGCCGCGCGCAACACCAGCTTCGTGCTCGGCACGCTGGTCGAGGTGGCGTCCGGCGCCGTCAACGCCGGGCTGATGTACGTGCAGACCTGCGACGACACGCCGGTCACGATCGGCACCTCCGAGATCGGCTTCACCGAACAGTCCAACGTCGCCACCGCGCAGCAGCGCGCGACTTCGGGGTCGAGCCTGGCGATCGGCACCGGCTCCAAGACCTTCGCCATTCAGGCCGGCAAGAGCTTTGTGGCCGACCAGTGGGTGCTGGCCTATTCGGCCGCCGATCCCGAAGACAGCATGCTCGGCCAGATCACCAGCTACGGCGGCACGAGCTTAATTGTCAGCATGATCGCGGCCGGCGGCAGCGGCACCCACACCGACTGGATCATCGTGCTGACCAACTCGCGGGCGGCGGCCGGCCGGCAGCCGCCGGTCGGCACCGGCAACACCACCGGAGCTGCCTCGTCGGTGGCGGATCATTTCGCGACCTTCGCCGACACCACCGGCAAGGTGCTCAAAGACGGCGGCGTGGCGGGCGCACTTTCCGCGCTCGATACGTTGACCGCGAAATTCCTCGCCGGCAGCGCGCTCGGCGCCGCCGCGCCGATGGTCAACGGCACCATCGCCGAGAGTAGAGCCGCCAACGCCACCACCATCGCGCTCAAAACGCTGGCCGGAGCGGATCCCGCCGCGGTCGATCCGGTCCAGGCCGTGTTTCGCAACGTCACTCCTGGCACCGGCAATTACGTGCCGATCGCGATCGCTACGGCGCTGGGCCTGACCATTCCGTCCGGCGCCACCATGGGGTTTGCCAGCGCCACCGCCGGCCGGCTGTGGCTGCTCGGGCTGTCGGTTGCCGGCGCGGCCGAGCTCGCCGTCATCAACTGCCGCGACGGCACCACCAACAGCATCTACCCGCTGGCGGGCTTCGGCATTATTTCGACCACGGCGATCGACACCGCCTCCGACAACGCCCACGTCGCCTATTCGGCGGTGGCGCGCAGCGACGTGCCCTACCGCGTGCTGGGCTATCTGACCTGGGAAAGCGGACTGACCACCGCCGGAACCTGGGACGCCGCCCCGACCCGGATCGAGCTCTACGGCCTGGGCGTGCCGCTGCCGAACCAGGTCATCCAGACCCAAGGTAACGACACGGGCGCCGTTGCAACCGGCACCACCGTGTTGCCATTCGACGACAGCATCCCGCAGAACACAGAAGGCGATCAATATTTATCGCAGGCAGTGACCGCGAGTTCGGCGGCCAATCTATTCGATATCGAGATCCAGGTATTGTTGGCCAGCAATACTAACACGCAGCAGAGTTTGGCGCTGTTTCAGGACTCAAACGCAAACGCCTTGGCGGCCAACGCAGAGGTGCACGCCACCGCCAGTCAGACGATGGGCATTACGCTACGCAAGCGGGTGCTTGCCGGGACGGTATTGGAGACCACATTCAAGGGTCGGTCTGGCAACACTGGCGCTGGCACCACCACGTTTAACGGCAGCGCCGCGGCGCGGCGGTTCGGCGGCGTCGCCAACAGCTTCATCAATGTGAGGGAGTTGATGGCATGAGCGCGATCCGCATTATCTACCACGGACAAGAGCCGAACTTCCCGGCGACCGACCAGCACCACGACGCCGAGCGGTTCTACGTCTGCGACGGTGAAGTACATTCCGCCGCGCAATGGACGGCGCGGCTGGCGGCGGCGCAGGCCGGCGCGCGCCAAGCGGTCTATGGTATCAGCGACGCGGCCGCGATCGAGCGCCAGCTCGAGGCGCAGCCCGAACGGCGCGGCGAGTTGAAGCAGCGGTTGGCGCAGGAACACGCAAAGCACGCGCCGGCGCTGGCCTACGTGGTCGACGCGATCGGCTCGCCGACGATCGAGGAGATCGACGCGGTGCTGAAAGCGGCGGCTCAAAAACCGGACGCCTGACCAGCCTTCACATTTCAAGGAGAGGTTGCATGCGAGCTTTTGTCGCCGCGCTCTTGCTTTGCCTGCTGCAGGCCTGCGGCACGACCATGCCGGCATTGGCGCAGCAAGATACCCATCCAAACTGCGCTGGGTGGATCGACTTCAGTTGCTGCTGCACCAACAATTGCTGCTTCGAGGTCCAGCCCGGAACGGTCGAGCAGATCGACGAGGATCACTGGCGCATCGTGGCGTCGGGCCAGGTGCTCAAGCGCACCGGCTGGTCGAAGGACGGCCGCTTCATGCGCTGCGCCTGCGACAGCATCGACGGCAAGTGGACGGTGCACCCGGCGGCGTTTACGCGCTGCATCTTTCCGCCGATGCCGAATAGCTGAGGGGGCGCAATGACCATCCAGCTCACCAGGGAAGGCTTGCGCAACATATTCCCGAACGCGCCACGGGACATCATTGAGGAGCGCGTTCCCGACTGGCAGCGCGCGCTCGATCGCGCCGGCGTGACGCACACGCGCACCAGGCTTTCGTATTTCTTCGCCAACATCGAGCATGAGTGCGGCGGGTTCACCATCAAAAACCTGACCGAAAACACCAACTATTCGGTCAAGCGCGCGGCAGAGATTTTCCCGACCCGCGCCGGCCGCACGGCGGCCGAAGTCGCCGCCAACTTTGGCGACCCGATCGACCGGCGCCCGTTCTTCAACCTGATGTACGGCACCAGGATGGGGAATCGCCCCGGCACCGACGACGGCTGGAATTACATCGGCCGCGGCGGCCCGCAATGGACCGGCCGCGATGGCTATGCCGAGCTTGAGCGCCGCACCGGCGTGCCGGCGATCGATCACCCTGAGATGGCGGCGGCCCACCACAACCAGCCCGAGGTCTGCGTTGCCTTTTGGGACTGGAAGCAACTCAACGCCAAGGCCGACGTCGGCGATTTCAAGGGCGTGGTGAAGCTGTGGAACGGCGGCACCAATGGCATGGCCGACCGCCTGGCGCAGCTCGAGGGCAACGATCCGATCATTGCGCGACTCGAGATCGTCGATCGCGTTCTGCCCGAGGCAAAGAAACTGCCCGGCAATCCGCCGACCAAGTTGCCGCCGAAGGACGTCATCGACGCCACCACCGTCAACGAGCGCAAGACGCGCAAAGGCGGTGCCGCCGGCGCCGCGATCGGCGGCGGCAACGAAGGCGCCAAGCAAACCGGCTCGGTACAGCCGGACAAGATGCCGCCGGCCGAGCTCGGCTACGGATTGATCGCCGCCGGCGTCGTCGTCTTCATCGTCGCCAGCTTCCTGATCTGGCGCAAGAAGCGCGCCGTCATCGCGAATTGGTTCTGACCATGTGGCGATACTGGCTCGACTTCATCCTGATGCCCGCGATCGCGGTGCTGGTCATCATCGCCGATTGCCGCTCGGCTGGCTGGCTACTGTGGTGCCTCGCTGGCGTCGTGCTCTGGACATTGGTGGAGTATTGGACGCACCGAACGCTGCTGCACGTCTACTTCTGGCACGGAACGCACGAGCGGCATCATCAGCACCCGGCTGAGTACGTGATGGCAATCTGGTGGTACACGCCGCTGTTGTTTACCGCTCTGCTGGTGATTGCCGGCGCGACTGACACGCTGGCGATCTTCTGCGGCTTCACGCTCGGCTACGTCTGGTTCCTGACGACGCACCATTGGCTGCATCACGTCGACCTGCGCGAGCGGACGTGGCTGCATCGCTACGCTATTTGGCACAACCGCCACCACAACCAAACCGACTGCAACTATGGCATTACGACCCCCGTCTGGGATTGGGCATTCGGAACGTCGCGCTGATGACCGAGCCCGATCGCCCTTTCACCACCGACGGCTGCTCGGGCGGTATGAGTTGGTTCTGGCGCACGTTCCTCCGTCACCCGCCGCCATGGGAAGGCGCGTGCATCGAACACGATAGAGCCTATTGGGCTGGCGGCTGTTCGTTGCAGCGCTTCAAGGCCGACGCCGAGCTGGGCACCGCCGTTCACGCCAAGGGCTACCCGATCATGGCTGTGCTGATGTTCGTCGCCGTCCGCGTCGGGGGACACCCGCTGCTGCCGCTGTCTTGGCGGTGGGGCTACGGCTGGAAATATTCGCGCCGCTACAAAAAGTCCTCATAGGAGAATCACGATGCTGAAGAAGATATGGCAACAGGTCAAAACGTCCGCGACGATGGCGTGGATGTGGTTCTGCGGCGTGGTCAGCTCGACCTTTATGGTCGTGATGCAGGCCCTTGAGCTGCTAGAATTGCCCGAGGTCAAGAAGCAGATCATCGACTTCCTCAATCTCAACAACCCGAAATGGGTGGGGCTCTATCTGCTCGTCGCGGCGATCGGCGGCGGCCTGGCGCGGCTGCGAACGCTGGGGAAATAACCGGTGGCGGCGAACAGGGACGACGCCCGCGACCGGCTGATCCTGGCCATGTCCGACGCGCTGTCGCTGTTGATCCGCGCCAATGGCGCGAACGTCACGCCCGATGAGACGGCGGCGCACCGCTCGAACATCGCCGGATATCAAAGAGAATTGCTGGAGCAGGCGCCGCAGCTTCGCGGCCCACCCGAAAAGGTAGTGTGACATGGAATGGCTGGTCAAAGCCGTCATCGGCGGAGTGCTGTCGCCGCTGACCAACCTCGCGCTGACGTGGCAGAAGCAGAAGCTCGAAGCCGCCGGCAGCCACGAAGCCCGCGCCGTCGAGATCACACAGAAAGTTGTGGCGCTGGAGCAGCGCGAAGCCGAGCTCAACTCCAAGATCTTGATCGCCGAGCAGGGCAACTGGATGACGCGCTGGGTGCGTCCGGTGTGGGCAATGCCATTCATTGCCTTCACCTGGAAGGTCGTGGTGTACGACAAGATGCTGGGCTGGGGCGCGACCGATCCGCTCGACCCGAAAATGTTTAGCGTGTTCATGCTGATGGCCGGCGCGTACTACGGCGGCCGGTCGGCGGAGAAGGTGGCGACAACCATCGCCGCCTCGTTCAAGCGCTGAGCTGATACAGCGGGAGGTGAAGCCATGAGCGACCTGGCCGAGATCCGCCGCGAGCTGTCCGCCATCCGCGACATGACCGCGCGCACCGGCCAGGACGTCACCTGGATCAAGAACGGCATGGAGCGCGGCGCGGCCCGCATGGACGGGCACGACAAGAGCATCGCCAAGCTCGAGAACGGCAATCACCGCTCGACCGGCTTCGTCGCCGGCATCGCCGCCGTCATCGGCACCGCCGCGGGGCTGGTCGGCGCCAAGCTGGGCTTGATCCCGCCGCACTGACGTTCTTCCCAAAGATCGATCCGCCCTGGCCTCACCGGCCGGGGCGGGTCTTTTTTGCGTTTTAGAGATCAGTTCGCCGCGAGCTTGTCGCGCAGCGCGAATCCCATCAGCGGCCAGAGCTGGCGGATGCAGTCTTCGTAGGCGAGCTTGCGGCCGAGCTCGGCATTGAAGTTTTCCGGCGACGCCGGTGCGCTCTTGCCGATGATAGTGAAGCCGTTCTTCAGCACCAGGATGCAGAGCGAGAGCACCTTCAGCGGGCCGTTCTTCGCATCCGCTTGACCGTGCACGGCTTGATCGCCGGTAAGATCGTAGCGTTGCTGGATCGCCGCCTCGATGTCGGCGAGAGCGACTCGCGGGGCTACGGCTACGGCGGCCGCGGCCGCGTCGGATGCTTCCAAGCTCATGTGGCGAGCTCCCAGTCGGTGGCAAGAAGGTCGGTCTGTGAGCACAACCACGGCACCAGGTCACCCTGCGCGGTCGACATGAAGACGTAGGGCAGGCTCATTTTAGAGTGTGCGTCCGGCACCTGCTTGCCGAGCCACATGCCTTTGCCGTTCCAACCGGCGCGACGGACGCGATCGCCGTTGTGCAGCTGCTTCACAGCCCAGCCGATACACTGCGGCGCGGCCGCGTCGGATGCTTCGAGGCTCACGTCGGCAACCTCTCAATGTTTACGCGGGTTCGACAGAGCGCGAGCGCATGAACAGCCCTCTCGCCGACCTTCGTGATGATGTTCCAGCCTTCGGATCGCTGGACCCAACCATTTTCCACGAAACTGTCTCGCGCCTGTTTGGAGACGAGATCGCCATCGCGCACCGGCGAGCCTGCAATTTGCAGCAGGGTGTCGATCGGTCCTTCGTTGACGTAGAACAACCTCACGATCCTGCAGCTCGGCGCTCGAGCTCCTCGGTCTTCGCCGCCTGGCCCTTCTGGTAGGGCATCCACTCGGCGAAGAAGTTTTCGGGCCGCGGGTCGCCGTCCTGCAGCAACGGCACGCTGGTGACCGGGGAGGTGCTGCCGTTGCTGTCGATCACGGCCAGGTTGACCATGCGATCGCCCCAAACGTGTGCGACGTGCGCAGCGAGCGGATCCGGGCCGTGATGGATGCCGGAGAATCCCGGGCCCGGTGTAAACCAGACGACGCGGCCGTTGGTCGGCTTGATCATGTTCAGAGCACCTTCACTGTGACGCGGCCGTTGGAGGCCTTGCCGTACTGTTTCTCGACCACGACCAGGCCGGTCTTTTGCAACGCCTTGCGCTCGGCCGCCTTGAGCGCCAGCCAAACCTCGGTCTGGATCTGCGGCACCTCGCCCTTGAACTCGGCCGCGCACGCGCCGGAGGCGCTGACGTAGCCGAGCGCGCCGAAGTCCTCCTTGAAGCCCTCGCCGTGGTCGGTGGCGTGCTTTTTCAGCTCGGCCTCGATCGCCGACATGCGAGCGAAGTCGGGGGCGAGCTTGACGTTGATGCCGAGCAGCTCCTCGGCGAGGCTGCGGCGCAGCTTAAGCAGCTTCGGCGCCGGCGCTGCGCGGCGGCTGGTGACGGTGGCCATGAGGGCTGCAACATTCCAGGCTTGGGTTAAAAGTTTAATAAAATGCCGCAAGCCGTTGATCGGGGCGGACTATCCTGGTTGGCTAGGGCGCGTACAACCGGGAGGGTTCAAATGATCGCCCAAGGCCAGAAGTTCAACGACCTCACGATCTTTCTCGACGGCGGCACCTACACCGGCTGCACCTTCGAGCGGTGCGTGTTGGTGGTGTCCGGGCTGCTGCCGATTTACTTCTCCGGAAATCATCTGATCGCGTGCCGCTGGGAGTTCGCCGGGCCGGCCGCCACCACCATCGCCTTTTTGACGTCGACGTATGTGCAAGGTGGCGGCGGCAAGGAGCTGGTCGAAAAGATGTTCAACAACATCCGGCAAAACGCCACGGGACAGCGGCGCTCCGGCGATCCTGTTGTGCTGAATTAGAAGTCGCGCGATCTATGAGATCGGCTGCCCGCACGGCTCAAGCCCAGGCGGCAGGAGCACTTTCCAGTTTCCGACAACCGAATAATGTAGCTGAAAGTAAATCGTTTGATCGGCGCTATGATTCTCGATGCAGAGTCCACTCTCTGGCAAATTCATTCTGGAGTTCGGGATTAAGGACATGCAAAGAGGGACGACACCTTCCGAGAAGCACAATGCCATGTTGAGGGCGGCGACGTGGATGTAATCAATCATGACGGCCTCCTTCATGCGGCGATCGGGAACTCGTTCCACTCGATCGGGGTGGGGTAGGCCATGTCAGCGGACCTGCCCAAACCACAGATACCAGCCGGTCTGCACCGCATCGCCGTAAGCGCCCCGGGCCGGCAAGTAGCCGCAAACGATCGCGAGCGCGATCAGGATGGCGGCGACGGCAAGATGTTTTTTCATTTCCCGGCCTCCGGTTTGGGGTTGTGGAGCGACATGGTCGCGCCGCAGCACCTCGGCCAGCCGTGCTGCAGGCATTTCGCGGCGTCGACGGTGCGGAAGGTTTTGCACTTCGGGCAGAACACACGGCCGCCGAGCAGGGACGGGTGCGAAGCTGCGATCTCGTCGTAGAGCTGCTGGCGATTGGCCGCCGTGCGGAACGGAAAGGCATAGACTTCCGTCATGTCCGAACGGCCTCCCGATAGTGTTTCGGCGCGATGCCGTAGCTGTGCGCCACGGCCTCGTGCGGCGTGCGGGGCGGCTTGCGCGTGCGCGGGTCGCGCGCAGCGCCAAGGTGAAACCGCCGGCGAGTGCCGTCGGGCTCGAGGCTGCCGTTGTGGACCTCGGTCACCTGCAGCTTCTCGCCGCCGACGTTGATTTCGAGAAGCCGCCGCGGCTGGCCGTGAAGCTCGTCGGCGGCGATCACCTTGGCCTTGCGCTGCGCCAGATAGTTCTCGAAGCCGAACACTTCGAGCATCACCCGGCGAAGCTCGGCGTTCGGTTCCGCTTCGATCGCGTCCGGCGTCAATTTGCCGCTCTGTTCGATAACCCATTCGTGCGACCGCGGAATGTGTAGCCCGTGCCAGAAGTACAAACTCCAGCCGTCGCGATAAGCAATCGCGGGACCGCTGTCTGAATGCAGTCTTCCGCCGGCGTCGCGCTTAAGCACGCGCGGACGGTCGGACACCATCGCAAAGTCGGAATGAAGTGAGAACGGGCCGCCGCGGCTGTGCATTGTTTCGAGCATCGCAAGTTCATCTAGCGCCGCGATCTCAAGCTGACAGACCTGAACGAAGAACGTTCGCCATGCAGTCCATCCGCACCACAGATTGCCGCCCCATTCGATATAGAGGGCCTGTTGGGCACAGCGCAGCAGAAAATAAACCGCGCCGCGAACCGCGCCGCGAACCGCGCCGTCAACCGCGCCGCCAACCGCGTCGCGAACCGCGCCGCCAACCGCGCCACGAACCGCGCCCCC
>Ga0210377_10000941_pt1 | contig 27329 bp, 8 predicted proteins | sample PLM4_65_b1redo_FD_155480 | JGI IMG/M metagenome (GOLD analysis project Ga0210377, IMG submission 155480) | Groundwater sediment microbial communities from an aquifer in East River, Colorado, USA - PLM4_65_b1 redo | ecosystem: Environmental > Terrestrial > Soil > Riparian zone | place: USA: East...
TCCATCCCAGGAACTATAGCTCATATCCTCCGCCTGCTATGATGCCAAGTCCGAGAAACACCATGATGCAAAAGGTTTTTCCCATCCGTTCGGCGAGCGCGCCGGCACCCGACCACGACGGCCTGCCGCTGGCGGATACGCTCGGCCGCGGCCTGCGCGACCTGCGCATCTCGGTCACCGACCGCTGCAATTTCCGCTGCGTGTACTGCATGCCGCGGGAAGTGTTCGACCACGACTTCAAGTTCGTCGCGCACGACGAGGTGCTGTCCTTCGAGGAGATCGCGCGCATGGCGCGCCTCTTCGCCGGCCTGGGCGTGAAGAAAGTGCGCCTCACCGGCGGCGAGCCGCTGGTGCGGCGCGACCTGCACCGCCTGGTCGCCATGCTCGCCGAAATCCCGGGCCTCGACCTGACGCTCACCACCAACGGGTCGCTCCTGCCCAAGCAGGCGGCGGCGCTGGCGAAGGCCGGGCTGAAGCGCGTCACGGTGAGCCTCGACTCGCTCGACGACGCCACCTTCCGCGCCCTCAACGACGCCGATTTTCCGGTGGCCCGCGTCATCGAGGGCATCGATGCCGCCGCCGCCGCGGGCATGGCGCCGATCAAGATCAACATGGTGGTGAAGCGCGGCGTGAACGACGCGCACGTGCTGGCGATGGCGGAGCGCTGGCGCGGCAGCGGCCATATCGTGCGCTTCATCGAGTACATGGACGTGGGCAGCACCAACGGCTGGCGCATGGACCAGGTGGTGCCCTCCGCCGACATCGTGAAAATGATCGGCGCGCGCCATCCTCTCGAATCCGCGGATCCGAACTACTCCGGTGAAGTCGCCGAGCGCTGGCGCTACCAGGACGGCGCGGGCGAGATCGGCGTCATCTCCTCGGTGACGCAGGCCTTCTGCAGCACCTGCAACCGCCTGCGCCTGTCGGCCGAAGGCTCGCTCTACACGTGCCTCTTCGCGCAGCAGGGCCATCCGCTCAAGCAACTGCTGCGCCAGGGCGCCGCGGACGCAACGATCGTCAACGAGATCGCGGCGGTGTGGCGCGCGCGCGGCGACCGCTACTCCGAGCTGCGTACCGCCGAGACCGCCAAGCAGCGCAAGATCGAGATGTCCTACATCGGTGGCTAAGCCTCGCCGCCCGCAACTCACCGACGCGGCCAAGCCCGCGACCTTCGAGGTCGAGGCGGTGAACGAGCGCGGCGAGATGGTGCCGACCGCGGTCGCCGGTGAGCACCCGCTCACGCTGTACCTCGACAAGAAGGAACTGGTCACGCTGATGACCCTCGGCCACGCGCCCGAGGCGCTGGCCATCGGCTACCTGCGCAACCAGCGCCTGGTGGGCGCGCTGAAGGACATCACCGCGGTGCAGGTGGACTGGGAGACCGAATCCTGCGCCATCACCACGCGCAAGGCCGTCAAGGACCTGAAGAAAAAGCTCGGCAAGCGCACCGTCACCAGCGGCTGCGGCCAGGGCACGATGTTCGGCAGCCTGATGGACGAAATCGGCGAGGTAAGGCTACGCAAGGACGTCACGCTGGGGGACGAGCAGCTGTTCGTCCTGCTCGACAAGGTGCGCAAGTATGAAACCATCTACAAGCAGGCCGGGGCGGTGCACGGCTGCGCGCTCGCTTCGCGCGAGGGCGAGATCCTGATGTTCGTAGAGGACGTCGGCCGCCACAATGCGGTGGACGCAATCGCCGGCTTCATGTGGCTGCAGGCCATCGACGGTTCGGACAAGGTGTTCTACACCACCGGGCGGCTCACCTCGGAGATGGTGATCAAGTGCGCGCAGATGCGCATTCCTTTCCTCGTGTCGCGCTCCGGGCTGACGCAGATGGGCTACGCCATCGCGCAGAAGACCGGCATCACCATGCTCGGCCGCGCCAGCGGCCGTCATTACCTCGCCTTCACCGGCCGGCAGCGGCTGCTGCGCACCGCGCTGCAGCCCACGGCATACGCGTAGGAGAACGCCATGATCGAACTGTATTTCGCCCCCGGCGCCTGCTCGTTCGTGCCGCACGTCGGCCTCGAGGCGATCAAGGCCGCGACCGGCGAGGACTTCAAGCCCAACCTGGTCAAGCTGCACAAGGGCGAAAACAAGACGCCGGAGTACCTGGCGATGAATCCCAACGGCCAGGTCCCCGTCCTGCTGGTGGACGGCAAGCCGCTCAGCCAGATCGTCGCCATCTGCGACTACCTCGATCGGCGCTTTCCGCAGGCGGGACTGCTGCCCACCGAGTCCTGGGCGCGCGCGCAGGCGCTGTCGCAACTCGCCTGGTTCAACAATACCGCGCACACGACCTTCACGCGCTGGTTCCGCACGGGGTACTTCGCCCAGGGAGAAACGGCGCAGGCCGACGTCAAGCAGCTCGCCGTGGCGGACCTGCGCCGGCACCTCGAGCGCATCCAGGAGTGGACCAGGGCCGCGGCGCCCTACTGGTTCGGTGCCAGGGTCTCCTTCCACGACGCGTACGCGTTCACGCTGCTGCGCTGGGGCGGCTACGCCGGGATCGACCCGGATTCGCTGCCGCCCTACAAGGCGTACATCGAGCGCGTGATGCAGGCGCCGCCGGTGGCGGCCGCGCTCGAGCGCGAGCGCGTCAGGCTGGACACCTACAAGAAAGCGGCCTAGGTCGCCGCCGCCGGCTCGGCGGCGCGCAGCTTGCTCGCGGCAAGCGCCGCGCGCGAGGGAAAGAACAGGCTCGCCAGCAACATCGCCGAGGCGAGGAAGGAAAGCACCAGGAACACATTGGCGAAGCCGCCTTGGGTGCGGTGCAGGACCGCGATCATCGGTACCGCCACCGAGGCCACGCCGAGCGACACCACGTAGCGCACCGACAGCACGCGCGCGCGATACTCGTCGGCGCAGTACCTGCCCACGATGGCGTCGTTCAGAGGAATCTGCCCGAACACCGCCAGCATCATCAGCACCGCGGCACCGAGCATGGCCCACCCCTGCGTGTTGGCAGCGAGCGCCAGCAACGGAATCTGCGCCAGCGCCACGCCCATCATCAGGCGCTTGAGTTCGAAGCGGTCGATCAGCGCGCCCATCGCCACCTGCGCGAACGCCGCCACCGTATACACGATGGCCACCAGCGCGCCGATGCCGAAGTTGGTCTGCGTCAGCGCCTGCAGCCGCTCGTCGAACACTTTCGGCATGGAAACCGTGGTCGAGTTGAAGATCACGCCGCCGCAGGCGGTGGCGATGAGCAGCACGGTGAAGATGCGCGCCATGGTGCGGCCCTCGATGTGCAGGCCGATGGTCCTGGAGGTCTTCCTTACCTTGCCCGGGTCCTTCACCAGCAGCAGAAAGCCAATGCCCGCGGCGACGCAAACCAGCCCCGGCACGAAGAAGGCGGCGCGCCAGCCGGCGAAGTCCACCAGGGCGCCGGTGAACAGCGCCGCCGCCGCCAGCCCGAGGTTGCCCCACAAGCCGTTCCAGCCGAGGGTACGGCCCATGTTCTCCGGCTTGGCCACCAGCATGGCGATGCCGACCGGGTGATAGATCGCGGCGAAGGCGCCGGTGAGCATGAGGCCGCCCGCGATGTGCCAGGGCGACTGCGAAAACCCGGTCAGGAACAGGGAGACGCCGATACCGAAATAGAAGATCACCATCGTGCGGTAGCGGCTCCAGTGGTCCGCCAGCCAGCCGGCGGGGATGGCGAAGGCGCCGAAGGCGATGAAGCCGCCCAGGGCGAGGGGCAGCAGTTCCGCATACGGGCGGCCCCATTCGCGGCCGAGGGCCACCACCGCGGTGGGGAACACCAGCATCACCAGGTGGTCGAGCAAGTGCCCGAGGTTGAGGAACGGAACCAGCCACCGGTTCTGGGTCATGCGGATAGCTTACCTCGTAAAATCCGCAGCATGGATCGTGTTTCAGGCATCGTGCTCGCGGGCGGCCAGGGCCGGCGCATGGGGGGCGTGGACAAGGGCCTGCAGCCCCTGCGCGGCAAGCCGATGGTGGCCTGGGCGCTCGAGCGCCTGGCGCCGCAGGTGGATGAGCTGATCGTCAACGCCAACCAGAACACGGAGGCCTACGCCCGCTTCGGCTATCGCGTGGTGCCCGACGCCGTAAGCGGGTTCGCCGGTCCGCTGGCCGGATTGCACGCAGGCCTCACCGCGGCGAGCCACCCGCTCGCCGTCACGGTGCCCTGCGACTCCCCGTTCCTGCCGCTCGACCTGGTAGCGCGGCTGCGCAAGGCGCTCGGCGACCACGACCTCGCGGTGGCGAAGACGGGAGACCAGCCGCATCCCGTGTTCTCGCTGGTGCGGCGCGCGGTGCTCGATCACCTCGCGCAGTTCCTTTCCGCAGGCGGGCGCAAGATCGACGCCTGGTACGCGACCCTCAAGGTAGTCGAGGTGCCCTTCGACGACGAGGCGGAGGCATTCCGCAACATCAACACGCGCGAAGAGCTGAAGGACGCATGAACCGCATCATCCAGATCGTCAACGCCATCGAGGGCTACGACCCCGACGCGCTGCACGTCGAGAAGGCGCGCGCGGCGATTCGCGCTTGCCTCATACCAGTAACGGCAACAGAGCGGCTGCCGGTGCGCGAGGCGCTCGGCCGCGTGCTCGCCGAGGACATCGTCCCCGCGATCGACGTGCCGGGCCACGACAACACCGCCATGGACGGCTACGCGGTGCGCTTTGCGGACCTCGGGAGCGGCGACACGGTGCTCGAGGAGATCGGCGCCGCGCTCGCGGGCAAGGCGTTCGGCGGCAGGCTCGGCCCGGGGCAGTGCGTGCGCGTCACCACCGGCGCGGTGATGCCGGCGGGCGCGGACACGGTCGTGGTGCAGGAAGTGGCGAAGGCCTACGGCGGCAAGGTGACCATTCCTCCCGGGCAGAAGCCGAAGCAGCACGTGCGCTATGCGGGCGAGGACCTGAAGCGGGGCGTGCCGGTACTCACGCCCGGCCAGGCGTTGCATCCGGCGGAGCTCGGCCTCATCGCCTCGCTCGGCATCGGACTAGTCGCCGTCAGGCGCAGGCTGCGCGTCGCGTTCTTCTCCACGGGCGACGAGCTCGTCTCCATCGGCAACACGCTGAAGGAAGGCGAGGTCTACGACTCCAACCGCTACACCCTGCACGGCATGCTGCAGCGCCTGGGCGTAGAGATCCAGGACCTCGGCGTGGTGCGCGACGATCCCGCGCTGCTCGAAGCCGCGTTCCGCAAGGCGGCGAACGCCGACGCCATCATCACCACCGGCGGCGTTTCCGTGGGCGAAGCCGATTTCGTCAAGCCGATGATGGCGAAACTGGGCGAAGCCCTGTTCTGGAGGATCGCCATGCGCCCGGGGCGGCCGATGGCCTTCGGCCGCATCGGCAACTCGTTCCTGTTCGGGCTCCCCGGCAACCCGGTGGCGGTGATGGTGACCTTCTATCAGTTCGTGCGCGAAGCCCTGCTGCACATGTCCGGGCGCTCGGGCGATTGCGCGCCGCCCATGCTCAAGGTGCCCGCCGCGATGCCGCTGCGCAAGGTTCCGGGGCGCACCGAGTACCAGCGCGGCGTCCTGTTCCGCGACGGCGGCGAGTGGAAGGTGAAGACCACCGGCCAGCAGGGCTCGGGCGTGCTGCGCTCGATGTCGGAGGCCAACTGCTTCATCGTGCTGGAGCACGAGCGCGGCAAGGTGGCCGCAGGCGAGCCGGTGCAGGTACAGCTGTTCGAAGGGCTGGCGTGAACCCGATCCATCCCGCGCGGCGCCAATCCGATAAACTCGGAGCCTTTCCTCGAACCGGTCCCAGCTTGCGCATCCTGCAGATTGCTTTGGCTTGTTTTACCGCATCGCTGCCCGCGGCGTTCGCCGCTGCGGCCGATGACGCATCGGGCCCGCGGACCGAATACGACTGCCTGATCGAGGCCCGGCAAAGCATCGCCGTGCGCTCGCCCGTGGAGGGCGTCATCGAATCGATCCGCGTGCAGCGCGGCGAGCTGGTGACGAAAGGAACCCTCGTCGCAACGCTGTCCTCCGGCCCGGAGCGCGCCGCGCTCGATCTGGCGCGCTCGCGCGCCACCATGCAGGGCGAGCTCAAGTCGGCGGAGGCGCGCGTCGAGCTCACGCGCAAGAAGTGGGAGCGCGCCGACGAGCTGCAGAAGAAGAACTTCATCTCCGCGAACGCGCGCGACGAGGCGGAAGCCGAGTACCGTCTGGCGACCGAACAGCTGCGCGCCGCCCGCGAGAACCGGCGGCTGGCGGAGCTCGACGTGAATCGCGCCAAGGAGGTGCTCGCGCAGCGCTCGCTCAAGAGCCCGGTGAACGGCGTGGTGGTGGAGGTCATGCTGCGGCCGGGCGAGTTGATGAGCTCGAACCAGAAGGATCCGATCATGAAGATCGTCGAGATCGATCCGCTGAACGTCGAGCTGGTGCTGCCGGTGAGCCAGTTCGGCAGGATCAAAGTCGGGCAGCTTGCCGAGGTGCTCCCCGAGGAGCCGGTGGGCGGCAGGCATCGTGCGCGGGTGGAGATCGTCGACTCGATGGTGGATGCGGGGAGCGGCACCTTCGGCGTGCGACTGCGACTTGCCAATCCCGGCTATCGGATCCCGGCGGGCGTCAAGTGCAGGGCACGTTTCTGAGCCGGATGCTCGCGCTGGGCTGCGCGGCACTGCTTGCCAGCGCCGCGCTGCCCTGCGCCGCAGCCGGCGCGCAGGTGTCGATCGAGGTCCCGCAGGGCAAGACCAAGACGGTACGACTGCGCCAACTGCCGCGCGGCGCGGTGGTTGGCGTGGCGATCAGCGTCTCGGGCAAGCTGCTGATCGCGCTGGTGAGCGCAGCGCAGCTCAAGTCGCCCAAACCCGAGCCCCTGTTCCGCGGCGCGGTCGACAGCAAAATGTCCTTCAAGGTGGTGATACCGGAAGCCAGCGACTACTACCTGGTGCTCGACAACCGGCGCGGCACCGAGCCGGTGAAGGCGACGGCGACGATCCGCGCCGAAAAAGGCGCCGCCAGCCCGTCCGAGCCGCCGCCGCCCAAGAAGGGCGGCAAGCTGAACGAGGCGCGCACCAGCGCCGCGCCCGCGGCCTAGCGTCCTTTGTCCTTGCCCAGCAGCGCGCGGCCCAGGCTGTCGTAGCCGGCGTCCTGCGCCGCGCCGCGGTCGTTGTTGAACAGCTTCACCAGGAACCCGGCGAAGTTGGGCTGCGCGCTCTTCGCCGGCTTGTCCGAGGCATACGGCGAGAGCTTTACGTCCCAGCCGTCGCTTGAGCGCGCCTGCCAGTCGACCGTGGCGTTCGCGCCGCCGTAGCCCGCGCCGATGTCGAACGCCAGCACCCCGCCCGCGAATGGACTTTGCGCCGCCGCGACAGGTTGCGCGGCGGGCGCGCTCCCGCCCGCGGCGAGCAGGTAACGCACGCCCAGGTCGAGCTCCTCGTGCATCACCGGGATCGCGCCGGCGTCGCCGTGATCGAAGCCCAGCAGGTGGCCCAGTTCGTGCGTCACGACCGTGACGAGGTCCATGGTGCCGTAGGCCTCGCTCCCGGCCGCAGCCGCGAGGATGTTGCGGTCGAGCCGCACGCGGAACTCGCTGCTTTGCGCGGGCGAGACGTCTACGAACCAGCCGCTGCCGGCCGCGTCCGCGTCGATCAGGATGGTGTTGCCCTCGGTGTGGCCGAGCTCGCCTGCCGCGAGATTTGCGATCTCGAAGCGCACGTCGCCCAGCGCCGCAAGCCGCACGTCGCCATCGCCCAGCACCCCGGTCCACTGCGAGATGGCGACCGTGGCGATGCCATCGAGCTCGGATTGCGTGAGCGTGGTGCCGGAAGCGGTGCCCGAGGAAGCAGCGGAGATCAGGCTGGCGCCGCCGCCCGCGGCGAACGCCGGGTCGTTGGTCTTGACCCTGACGTCGTCAAAGCTCGCCTGCCCACCGTTCGCCAGCAGGCCGAAGTTGCCGTCAACCGTGGCGGCATTGAAGGCGTAGCCCAGGACGACTTGGCCGTCCAGCGTCACGCTCACGGTGGAGCCTTTGAGCGCCACACCGAGCGTGTAGTCCGTGCCGGCGTTGATGACCTTCGAAACGACCGCGTCGCTCACCCAGCCGCTCTTGGCCGTGTAGTGGCCGATGATCACCTGGTCGGCGGGCGCATCGATCGCTACGAACTTGAAGCTGACGTCGCCGTAGCGGTCGAAAATGAAACCCGCTCGGCCCGCGGCATTAACCTTCGCGTTGAGCTCGAGGTACGACGAAACCTTGAGATGCTCCGGCCCGAGGTCGAGCAGGCTGATACCTGCTTCACCGCTCGGCGTCACACCGTAGCGCCCGTTGCTAACGCTCCACGCGCCATTCGAGTAGCCCGTGAAGAGGTTCGCGATGCCGTCGCTGAAGTCCTCGGTCTGATCGAAGGTCAACTGCGGCGGCAGGACCTGCACGCGGATGTTGTCGAAGGCGCCGCGCGAGTTATCCGAACCCACGCCGACCATGCCCCAGTTTAGACCGTACGAGTAGCCGTCCACGATCCGCGGCTGGTAGGTATGGCTGAACACATTCTTGTTGTCCACCACCAGGATTGCGTTCACGCCGTTCACCGCGAGCAGCATGTTGTAGTACTGATCCGCCTTCACTCCGCCCGGCACCGCGGCCTGCTCGTCCACGTACCAGCCGGTGCTGTCGCGGTGGCCCATCACCAGCTTGTTGATCGACGCATCGATGCCGGCGAACTTGAAGTCGTCCTTGGACTGGTAGTCGAAGATCATGTAGCTGTTCGCCTTCCAGCCGGCGGTCGGCTTGATTGCCATGACCGAGGCCTGCAGCTCGAAGTAACCCGGCAGCGCATCGCCGACGTGGAACACCGATACCGCGTCACCGCCGAGCGATTCGGCTGAAACCTGCAGCACGCCATTCTGTGCCGACCACTTGCCGCTGTCCGCGAAGAAGCCGGTCGCCGAGGCGCTATCGAAGGTAGCCGAGCGCAGCACGTCGCGCGGCCCGCCAGGGATGTTGCCCGCTTGCACGTCGCGCGGCCCGCCAGTCTGCTCCTGCCAAGCGAAGTCCTGCTGGCGCACCAGGCCCAGTTCGCCGTACGGCTCGCCGTTGCGCGGATCATTGGCAGGGAGCACCTGGTCCACATCGCGTGTCGGATCGGCACCGTCCGCCGCCGACAGCGCGTAGAGGAACTCGGCAAGCTGCGGCTGCAGCGTGCGCGAGACCGTTGCCGAGCCGAATGGCGCAAAGGGCACGATGTAGCTGTTGAACTCGCCCACCCAGTCGATCAGGCGATCCCCACCCGTGTTGCCAATCAGCACGTCGCGCCCCGCGCCGCCGTAGGCGCGATCCTCGTAGCTCGGGTGCGTGTCGGGCTGGTCGTTTGCATTTAGATGGGTCGTCTGATCGTCATCGGCGTTCATGAGATCATCGCCCCAGCCGCCGTAGAGGTCGTCCCGCCCGCTGCCGCCGACCAGCCAGTCGTTGCCAAGATCGCCGAAGATCTTGTCGTCGCCGTCGGTAAAGAACACTTTTCCGTTAACCGTTCCAACCGTAGGCCCTTCACCGGCATCGAAATTGAGAACAAAGCTGTCGATTCGCTTCAGCGTGTCGAGTCCGAATTCGCTGTACTGCGCGAATTCGCCGGTCACTGTGCTGTAGTTCAGCACATTGCCGAGAGGGAACGCGTGGTTGTAATCCGGTCCAATTGATGAGCCATCGCTCAGTCGCACCGACGATGTACCATCGGCATTCGAGGCGGGCGCCTCAGCGCCCGAGATGGCGTCGTCGCCCGAGCCGCCGTGCAGCCAATCGTTGCCCCAGCCACCGTAAATGATGTCGTCGGAATTGTGCGGGATGCTGACGGCACCGACGAACTCATCAGCGGTCGCAGTACCCGGTTGCCACGCCGGATCCACGCTGAAAGGTGTCAGGTTGACCTGCTTCTTGAGCTGTCCGGCGATGTTGATAGTGGCCTGCTGAATGCTGCCGGGCGTGGAGATGATTTCACCGAGGACGTTGCCGTTGATGTCCTTGGCGCTCGGGTCGCTGCCGAGCAAGGCGACAACGTCATACAGCGGTTCGCCGGTCGTGCTGTTATTGCGACTGGTGGAAATGCGCCCATCGTCGCCGATCACGCCATCGTCGCCCGTGCCACCCGAGATCCAGTCGTTGCCGTAGCCACCGACGATATCATCGTCCTGGCCTTCGCCGAAGATGACGTCGCCGCCCTTCATGCCATAAATGAAGTCGTCGCCCGACTCGCCGTGGATCTCGTCAGCGGCGCCAATGTCTGAAGCCGGGGCGGCACCAAGGATTCCGCCCGGGGTGTAGTCAAGCAACTGCGCGGCACGCGGGATGATCTTGTTCGTCGATCCGGTTCCAGTGTTGTAATTATCGTAATTGAAGGTCAAATAATTGCTGCTGTTCCCGCCATTGGTCCCGACCAATCGGAAAATGTTCCCGTTGTCACCGACGATCATATCGGCATCGCGCGAGTGGCCGGTTGGTTGAGTGACGATCGTGTCGCCCACCGCGTTGAGGCTTGCGTCGCCGAGATTATTCCGGAGGATGTCGGTCCCCGCTCCGCCAAAGAGCAGATCCGCCACGTCCGGCCGCAACGTCACGGTCGTGAGACTGAACAAGCTGGAGCTGCCGCCGATGATGTCGTCCTGGCCGAGGTTGCCGAAGATCACATCGTCCCCGCCGTTGCCTTCGATGTAGTCATCGCCGTCGTTCAAACCTTCGAAACTCTCCACGACGGCCAATACTCCACCCGTGCGATTCGCGCCGTAGTTTGTCGGCGCGTCCACAGTCAGCGACTCGCCTGCGGCCAGCGAGAACGTCATCGACGGCATGATGAAATTGGCCGGGATCGTCCCCGTTACTGGCCCAATCGTGCCATCGCCCTGGATCGTATCGTTGCCAAGCTGCCCGAAGATTTCATCGTTATGCGCGCCGCCAGCGATGTAATCGTCGCCGAAATGACTCGCCGTCAACGTTTGATCCAGCGTGATCGTCCAGTCAGCCCCCCATGTCGGCCTACCACCGGGCACGGGCTGAACTGCGAATGCGAATTCGCCAGCCACTTGGGCCAAACCATCGGGACCGTAGATCGCGGTCCCTGTCAGCGCGCGGAAGCGTGGATCGATGGCATCGCCGGAACCGGCGTGGCGATTCAAAGTGACGTTGTCGCCGAAGATCAGATCTCGATCGTTCCCGCCGTCGAGTCGATCGCCGTTCGCGCCACCGATGACGATATCGTCGTCATCTCCGCCGAAGATCGTATCGATGCCGCCAGCGCCGGGATTGATCGCGTTGGTGTCGATCATGGTGATGGTCGTGCCATCGCCGAGGCCGTAGAAGACCTCCGCCTCGTCGCCGATCAGAATATCGGCGCCAGCAAGGCCGCTGATCTTGTCATTGCCGAGGCCGCCGATAATCAAGTCGGAGCCGGCGCCGCCAGTCAGGAAATCATCTCCCGGAGTTCCGGGATCCTCAATGTAGGTGATCTTGCCGTTGAAGAGTCGAACCAATCCCTGGTCGCCCAGAAGGATATCGAGATCGGCATCGCCGCTGATGTTATCGCCCGCAGCGCCGCCGATGAGGATATCGTTTCCTGCATTCCCATAGATGGTGTCGCTTCCCGCGAACGCCGCGGGGTCGGTTGCCTGGATGAGATCAATTGTTGCCTGGTTGGTATCCGACCCCGAATAGCCCCCGTTGTAGTTAATCGTGCCGTTATCGCCGATGACGATATCCGCGCCGTCGCTCGCCCCTGGCGAAGCCGCATCGCCGTAGATCGTATCGCCAGCCGCGCCACCCAGAATCACATCTGCCCCGGCGTTACCGCTGATCGTGTCGGCGCCGCCGGTCGACTCGGACGTGTCGGTGGTGCGCACCCTCGTAACCACGCCGCCGGCGTAATCGACCTGGCCGCTGTCGCCGATCAGGATGTCCTGGCCGTCGTAACCGGCAGCGGATGCGCTGGCATCATCGCCGTACATCGTGTCCCCCAATGCGCCGCCGATCACGAGATCGTTGCCGGCGTCGCCCGAGAGGATGTCGACGCCGCCCACACCGAGCGCCATGCTCTTGATGCTGAGCATCCGGGTCGCACCGTCGTTGCCGCTGACCGGTTCGAGGTCGAGCCGTACTGCGTCGCCTGCAATGACGTCATCGCCCGTACCGCCCTTGACGGTGTCACCACCCGCGCCGCCGACGATCCAGTCGTCACCGGCGTTGCCCACGATGTTGTCGGTTCCGCCGGTCGACTCGTCGATCGACCACGCCACGCGCGGCCCGCGGAAGAGGCCGTCGGTCTGGTCCTCGGGCCGGGTCGAGACGCGGTAGTAGTAGTTGGACGGCGGCACGGGGTACGGGACCGGATCCACACCCACCGGGACAGAATCCCACCGGCGGTCGATCGTCAGCGTGTGCGGGTCATTGGCGACGATCGTCCGGTACTGCACGTGGCCTTGCGGCGAGATCGCCTGCACGCTCAGGCCCACGAGACCGTCGTAGTCCGTCGCGAAGGTATGCGCCGAGTCGCTCAACGTATAGAGCGCCGCGCCCGTGACAGGCGGGTTCACTGGACTGAGCGGCTCGGCGTGCCCGAGCCGGGTGACGATCACGTTCACCGACATCGGATCGTCCGTCGCCGGGTTCTTGTCGCGGTCGACAACCACGGTTTGGACGTAGTCGACCCGCCCGCGGTCGCCGAACAGGATGTCCGCGCTCTGGCCGCCCTCGATCGTGTCGTCGCCGTCCCAGCCGAAGATCACGAGCGGTAGCGTGGAGTCGCTGCCGAAGGCCTTGTCGTTGCCGGTGTTCAGGTTCAGCGCGAAAGCCCCGTCGTCCCCGTCTTGCAACTTCACTGTCACTTCGTCGTTGCCGGCGCCGGTATCGAGCATCGTCAGGGTGTAGAAGTCGCCTGTGCGCGGCGTCGTGTGGTCCTCGGCGTTGGTCGCGTAGTCCACGAAGACCTTGTCGTTGCCGCGGCCGAGGCTGACCTGCACCACTTCCATGTCGCCGTAGGTGATGCCGCCGGGCTGCGGCCGCCCGCCGAACAGCACGTTCGGGCCCATCCCGAAGCCGGTGATGCGGCCGTGGGTGTCGCCGCCGGCGATGCGGAACTCGCTGCGGTCGGTCGGCAATCCGCCGCTCGTGTCCACCTCCGTGAGCACCAGCGTCTTGAACCCGGGGGCGGCATCGACGATCCGGTCGATCGTCCAGGCGCTGCCCAGGCCAGGACCGACCGTGATCTCGATCCTGCGGCCTGCCAGCTGCGCGGCCGGATCGGCGCGCCGCAGAACCCGCAGCACGGCGTCGAGCGCTCCCGCCTCGACCACCATCGAGTGACCGCCGCTCGTGCTGAAGGACTGCACGTTGCCGTCCGCAGAAGTCAGGCGCCCGCTGTCGTCGGCCACGCTGTCGTCGTCGAACACAAACAGGTAGTCGATCTGCTCGCGCTCGTCGGCGAAGAAGTTCTCGCTCAACGAGGTGATCGCAAAGGTCGTCTCCGTGCCCACCGGCGCGGTGACGTTGGGCAGCGCCGGATCGACCATCGACGGGTTCTGCAGTGCCAGTTCGACCGTGCCGTCGAGCTTGTCGACGACATCGAGGATCAACCAGAAGCGGTCGAACCGGTCATCCGGCCGTTGCGCGTCGAGGATCACACCGGTGCCCGGGCCCTCGCTCAGCTCGAGCGTCTTGCCCTTCAGATCCTGGATCGAGGTGATTGTGGAGTCTTCCTCGTCGTGCAGGCGCGTCCGCGCCGCTTCGAGTTCGGAGTAGAGCACCGTCATGTGCTCGATCGCGCCACCGCCCGTGCTCGCGCTGAACGACTGGACAACGCCGTCCTTGGGCAGGATGTTCTTTTCCCACGGCATCATCAGCGCGCGCGGCAGGCTCAGCGAGCCGGCGCCAGCGGCGCCCTCGATGATCAGCGGGCCGCGGATCTTGTTTACTGTCTGCAGGTCGGGCGCGAAGACCTGGGTGTCGTTGCCGTCGAGGAAAGTGTCGTCGATCGCCGTGACGAACACGAGCTGCGGATCCTTCCAGCTGGTGTCCGTGAAGCGCAGCGTCGTCTTCGTGGCATCCCCATCAGCATCACCGAAGAGCTTGGCCACGTTGACCTGGGTCACGAAGTGCACCGTGCGGCCGTAGGTCGCGCGCGTGTCGACGCTGTCGACCACCACGTCGACGGTCTTGCCAGCAGCCGGTGCCATCGACAGCCGGATGGTGTAGAGGTCTGGCACCGTCGAGCCTTCGATGACGTCGACCATGCCGTCGCCCAAGGTCTGGACGATGACCATCGGCGTGTCGTTGTCGTAGATGTCGACCACGCTGTCCTTGACGAAGCTGCCTTCGTAGCCGGGCTCGACGTAGTAGTAGCTCGCCGTGACGGCGCCGGTGCGCAACTCCTGGTTGCCGTTGATGTCCAGGAAGGTCAGCGTATTGCCGCTGATCTCGAAGCGCGCCGGTCCGCTCAGCGGGACCAGCGGGTCGATGTCGACCACGTCCGGTGTCGCCGGGTTGGCGTCGATCGATCCGTCGGGCAACTGCTTCGGCCCCGACCCGTCACCGATGTCCAGCTTGACCACAACGGGTTGAGTCGTGTCGGGCCGGTTCGGCAGCAGCAGGTACGAGGTCGGCTTGTCGGCCGGAATCGTGGCCTGGACGCCGGGCAGGTCGAAGTCGCCGTCGACCGGGGCGAGAGCCCGGAACGGTTTCGTCGTCACGTCGTCGCTCGCAACCGTGTAGCGGATGAAGTCGGTGTGGAAGCCTTCGATCACGGTGTCGTTCACGGCCGTAATCGTGACGGTCTGCTCCTTGTTCCAACCATTGGGGTCGCCCGCAATCGCGCTGAAGGTCAGCGTGGTGGCCGAGAGCCCGATCTGGCTGTTGGCGGTGGACAGCGTGACGGTCACGTCTGCAGTCGTGCCGGCCTTGTCGTCGGGCTGCTTGGTCAGCCGCACGGTGAACGTGTCCTCGAAGCCCTCGCCCGTGGTGCCCTCGAGCACGGTATTGCCGCGCTCCGTCGGCGTGATGATGACGCCGTCGCGGTCGTCGTCCTCCATCATGACCTTGACGCTGAGCATCTGCGCGCTCTGGTAGTCGGGGTCGGTGCTGTTCTGCAGCGTGTGGTTCACGAACACGAAGCGCCGGCCCTCGCTGGCGGTGTCGTTCGCGGCGGCGAACTTGACGTACTGCACGTCGTCCCAGTTGCTCGCGTCGAAGACCAGCGTCGGGCCGATGGCCGCGCCCGTGAGCGGGTTGAAGCCGAGCGAGGTGTCCAGATCGGCGAGCACCGAATACTGCTCGGTGTCCGGATCGGCGTTGGCCACGCCGTCGTAGAAGAACTCGAGGTCCTTGAACCCCTTGGCCTCGTCTTCGGGGCTCATGCCGGCCGGCACGACGGTGATGCGCACCTTCTGCCCCGCGCCGGGCTGGCGGGTCAGGCGGATGCCGTAGTAGTCGTAGGCCCAGCCGACGGCGCTGCCGGTGGCGCCTTCGACCACGCGCGAGAGTCCGCCGCTCTCGGTCACGATCACGAAGTCCTCTTCGTTGTCGCCCACGTTGGCGGAGATGCCTTCAACCGGGACGCCGGCCCACGCGGGGTCGGAGCCCGGATCGCTGGTCTCGATGTTGTGCAGGATGATGCCGCTGTGGCCCCTGAAGTCGTTGCTGATCACCGCCACGGGGGCGCGCGACGGGTTACCGCCAACGAAGAAGCTGTCGCTGCCCAGGCCGCCGTCGATCTCGGTCACGACCTCCAGCCCGGTGGACTGGACGAAGAAGCGGTCGTCGCCCTCGGCGCCATCGGCCACCAGCTTCTCGATGTTCACAAAGGTCACGTTCAGCCCGGCGCCGAAGATGCCCGAGTCGGTGACCACGAAGTCGTCGGCGAACTCGGTGCCGACGATGCGCACGGTGTCGAAGCCGTCGCCGCCGTCGATGCCGACCGGCGCGTTGACGACATACAGAATCGTGTCGGCGCCGCCGTCGCCCTTCATGTCGGTGCGTGCCCGTTCGCTGTCGGTCGAGCCCCTGAGCGCAAAGGCGCGCACGGTGAACAGGTCGTCGCCGTCGCCGCCGTTCAGGTTGAGCACCGCCACGTTGTGGAAGACCGTGAACTCGTCGTTGTTGTCGCCGCCGTTGATCGTGGTGGCACGGCTGACGCCGTTGGACAGCCAGCCGCGTGTGATCGCCAGCGTCGTGAACACGTCCTCAGCCGTGATCCCGGTGATCATCTCGGTGCCGAAGTCCTTGACCCGCTCGGAGCGGAAGACCTGGCCGACCTGCACCTTGTCCTGGCCCAGGCCGAGGTTGATGGTCGTGGGCGCGATCACGTCGTCGAGCACGACGTAGTCGTCACCGTCCAGAGTGTTGACGACCAGCCCTTCGAGGTCGCGGTAGTTGAAGCGTTCGACCGCTGCGCCGCCGGCGTTGAGCAGGGCGACGAAACCGGTGTCCGTGCTGCCGCCGAGCACCTCGGTCTCGGTCTTGTACTTGGCGGTGATGGACGCCTGGAGCGTCGCCTTCAGCCCCGGCGAATAGTCGTTCCACGCGTTGAGCAGCGCGTCCATCATCATTCCCGGGATCGGGACGTCGCCATAGGCGAGCGTGATGGCCTTCTGGATCTCGTCGAGCTTGCTGCGCGTGACCGTCGTGAGAATGCCGGTGTCGTCTGCGGTGCCTGGTGTGCCCTGGTCCTCGAAGATCAATGCCTTGAGGTCATCCTTCGACGGTGCGGCGGGATCTACCGCATACGTGGCGTCGATGGCCGCCAGCAAGCCGGCCTTGACGTCGGCGGTGTACTCGTCGGTCAGTTCGTCGACGAGCCCGGCTGGGATGTCGTGCGGTCCGTACGAGTCCTCGAGTGCCTGCAGCACGGCACGCAGCTTGTCGGGCTCGCCCGACGCGAAGATCTTGTCGACCAACGTGTGCAACTTCACTTCCTCGGGGAAGTAGAAGTCGGCCATCGCGCGCAGGAGCACGGTGTCCTTCTGCGACGTGCCAACGAGCACCAGAATGTCGGTATCGCCACCGCCGCTGTCGTGCGCGGTGCTCATCTCGGTCGTGATGCCCCCGCGTGCCGTGATGCGGTAGGTGTCGCTTCCGCCCTGGCCGTCCAGCTTGTCGGAGCCGTAGCCGGCGACCAGCAGGTCGAGCCCGTCGCCGCCTTTGAGTTCGTCGTTCCCCTGGCCACCTTCGAGGTAGTCGTTGCCCGTGTCGCCGAACAGCTTGTCGGGGTCGGAATTGCCGAAGACGTGGTCGTTGTCGGCACCGCCGTGCAGCACATCGGCTCCGACGCCGCCCCAGATCCAGTCGTCGTTGGCGCCGCCGTCGACGTTGTCGTTGCCGTCGCCTGCGGCAATCATGTCGTTGCCGCCGTCGCCGAAGATGAAGTCGCCCTGGCCGCCGACCGTGGCCACCGGCGTCTTGGCGCCATCGATCATCCGGAAGATGCCGAAGTCGCCGAAGATGAAGTCGGCGTCGGCGTCGCCATGGATCGTATCGATGCCGGACTCGCCGAACAGCGTGTCGAGGCCGCCGTTGCCGTTGATCGTATCGCCGCCCTTGCCGCCGTAGATCAGGTCGTCGCCGGCGCCGCCGTTCAGCGTGTCACCGACCCCGCCCGCGTCGACATCGGTCTCAGTCACGACCGGAGGGCTGTTGTAAGAGACGAGCGCGCCGTCGCCGATGACGATGTCGCTGTCATCGCCGCCGTCGATGGTATCGATGCCGCCGCCACCAAACAGGACGTCGTCGTCACCCTCGCCGTTGATGGTGTCGGCGCCGTCGGTCAACGACACCAGGCCGCGCACGTAGCCGTGGCGGCTGGCCGGCGCGAGGTTGAAGCCTTCGGGCACCTCGCCGTTGTCGCCGAAGACGATGTCGAACCCATCACCGGCATTGATCGTGTCGCCGCCTTCGTTGCCGAAGATGAGGTCGTTGCCGGCGCCACCGGTGATCGGGTCGTTGCCCACGCCACCGCGGATCACGCCGCCGCCAGCGCTGCCCTTGAGCGTGTCGGCGCCGGCACCGCCGTCGATCTCGTACGGAATCGCGGCATGGACGCCGGATAGGTCGATCGTGTCGTCGCCCTCGCCGCCGACGGCGATGATCTTGCCCGTCACCGTGTAGGTCTGCTTGACCGCCGCATCGGCACCCAGGTTGTCGGACCAGACGTTCACCTTGCCGGGGCCTGCGTCCTCGACGAAGAGGTGCTCGCCGAAGTCGCTGGTGTCGCCAAGCAGCCGCTGCTTGGCGAAGTCGCCCATGTTGAGGATCAGGTCGCCGTTCACCTCGCTGGCCAGGACCGGCGGACGGAAGAAGTCGACATCGAACGTCGCCAGCGTCATCGGCGGCGTGATGTTGAACTTCTTGTCGATCTCGAAGAAGCCGAAGTCGATCTTCAGGAAGGCAAACAGCTTGGCGGTGATCTCGCCGGTGACGTCGAAGATCGCCAGCGGCGCCAGGAAGCGCTCGGCCTCGTTCGGCGCCTTGAGCTGGTTCAGGAAGTTGCCTACCAGTTCGTTCAGCCGCACGCGGCCGTCGCCGTCGTTGTCGAACAGGTTGAAGTCCACGCCGATGAAGATGCCGCCCCCCACGCCGCCGCGGGCGATGCCCAGGTTCAGCTCGGCCGCCGCCCACAGGCCGCCATCGAAGGTGAGTTCGGGCAGGTCGCTGCCGGTGGCGCTGGTGCCGTCGTATTCCGGATGCGTCGGGTCGTCGCTGACGTAAAGGCCGTTGATCAGCAGCAGCGGGTTCTTGAAGTCGCTCGCGGCGAAGTCGCGGAAGCCGCGCGTGTCGTAGCCGAAGGCGAAGTCGATGTTGAGCGCGGCTTCGAGGTTGATCGACACCCCCAGCGGCCCGAAGATCGAGAAGAAGGCCGAGAAGTCCGCCTTGAAATTCAGCGGCGCCATGTCGAAGGCCACCAGCGTGGCTTCCTTGCCCATTAGCAGGCCGAAGACCTGCGACGGGTTCTCGAGGATCGGGAACGAGAACGCCTTCTTCGCGCCGCCAGCGCCGCTCGTGGAGGCCAGGCCGGACATGATGTCGCCGGCCACCGCCTGCAGGCCCGAAGGCAGGCCGGAGATCAGGCTGCCGAAGGGGCCACTCGGATCGAGCACCTTTTCGGTGAAATCCGCGAGGTCGAAGTTGGCCGAGCCGAAGTCGATGCCGGCCGAAAGGAAGTTCGTGTTGCTGCGGTCGAAGACCGTGAGGTCGCCGAAGGGCACGAGCAGCGAGCCGTCGTCCGGAATCTCGATCGAGTTGATGACCGAGATAACCTCGATCACCGTTTCCAGCGTCTCGATGAAGCCTGCATCCACGGCCCCGGTCATCTTGGCGATGTCCAGCAGGGTGATGTCCAGCCCCAGATCGTGCAGCACCGGCAGCGGCGTCGTCACGATCTCGATGATCGGCTGGACGGGCTCGGTGACCTCCTGGATCTTCTCGGCGATCGGCTTGATCACGTTGGAGATGTAGGAGCCGACGTCGAGGCTGACGTTGCGGAACTCGACGACCTGCAGGCCGTCCTGGATCGAGCGGCCGAAATTGAATCCGGCCGGCGGGCTGAACAGGTTGATCGGCTGCACGCCTGCGGTGCCCGGATCCCCGTCGATGCGCCAGTCGAGCAGGAAGTCAGCCTTGATCTGCGGGAATCCGCCGTCGTCGCCGGCGATGCCGAGCGTCATGCCGAGTTCGGCCGACGCTTCGGCGCCGACCAGCACGTCGAATCCCATGCGGCCCAACTCCGAGAGCCCGAGGCGGTCGTCGGTCGCGTCGCTGCTGTTGTTGATGTCGATCGCGAAACTGGCCGAGAGGTGCGTCTGGTCGCCGTCGACGTCGACGTCCTTGTTTTCGGCCGTAAACTCGAGGAAGCCGAGCGTGCCCTTCAGGCTTGCGCCGGGCAGGGTCACGCTTGCGTTGAGCAGCAGTTCGTCGGGGTCGCCGACGAACAGGAAGAATCCGTCCTTGCCGCTCAGGCCGAAACCGAGGTCGAGTTCCCAATCGACGTTCAGGGCGATCTCGCCGTCGGTCTGCAGCCCGAGCCCCGGGATCCCCAGGTCGAGGCCGATGTCGGTGCCGGTGTCGAGCAGGTTCTTGCCGATCTTGACCTTCCACCAGATCTCCGCGTCCTGGATCTGCGTCACGTAGGCCAGGTTGTTGAAGGTCGTGATGTCGGCCTTCGTGCCGTCGACGTAATGCCCGGCGGATTTCACGGCGTCGCCGGCGGGATCGATCACTTGGTAGTGGCTTGTCGCATCCGGTGTCGTGCCCCAGTCTTCCGTGACCGTCAGCGTGTCGGCCGTGTTGGACAGGATGATCCGCTCCTGGCCGGCCCCCGTCCCTGACTCGATCCGGAGCCGATTGCCTTTCAGCGCATCAGGCGCGAAGCCGGCTAAGGTTTTGGTCAGTGTATTGGGCGTCGCCGACGTCGCCGTCCCAGTAGCAATGGTCTTGTCTGTCGTAGCAATGAGGACATCCAGGCCGGACGGGCCGAGAAGGTCGAACAGGATGTCGCGAATGCCGTTCTCGTTCGGGTCGGCGAGCTTCTCGACCTCGTCGCGGAAGTCGCTCAGGAACCCGGTGCGGAAATCACCGATGACGTCGGCGCCTTCGGAGAGCTTGTCGCCGATCAGCGGCAGCTTGAACCCCATGATGTCGCCGTCGAGCGCGTCCTGCACGCCGCCCAGCACCACGTCGACACCGTCGACGAGGAACAGGATCTGGTCGAGCAGGCTGAGGTTCGAGAAGCCGGACTCGAGCGCCGAGAGCACGTCGGACACGTCGAGGACGATCGAGTCGTCATCGGTCGTGTTGGTGGCGTTCTGGGCCGGGCTGCCCACGACGGTGAACACCTCGTAGGTACTGGTCGCGTCGGGGGTGACGCTCCAGTTGGCATTGACGGTCAGCTGCGTGGCCGTCGCCGCGGTGATCGCGCGCACCTGGCCCATGCCGGTGCCGCCCGTGATGCGGACGATCTGGTCCGTCGTGCCTGTATCGTCGACACCGTCGGCCAGGAACGTGGCCGCGGTGTCGGTCAGCGTGTTGGCCGTGGCTGCAGTCGCGGTGCCGTCCGAGACGAGCGTGTCCGCCTCCGTCTGCAGGACGAATGGTGTCGTGTGGCCCAGGCTGAGCAGGTCGCCGTAGAGCGTGACGTCACCCACGTGGTGCGATTCGGTCGGGAAGTAGACCGGCAGGGTCGCGCTGACCGGGGCCGAGATCTCGACGTCGAGATTCGTCAGCGTGGTGCCGATGTTGGCCAGCGTGACGAGCCTGCGGCCGTTGACGTCGAACAGCGTCGGGTCGAACGAGACGTCGATGCTGCCTGCGATGCTGGCGTTGCCGTCCACCACCGACAGGCTGATCGGGCCGAGCGCGGCCTTGAAGGCCATGTCGGTGCCAGTGAGCGTCAGCGAGCCACCCAGGTGGCTGCTGTCGTACAGGTACAGCGTCGGGGCCGAGCCCGAGAGGACCGACAGGCCGACGCCGAGGTCGAGCTGGAAGATGGCCTCGCCCTCCGCGCCCAACGTGGCCGCACCGCCGAAGTCAACCAGCCCCATGGGCAGGTTGAGGTTCGGAATACGCACCGACAGCGACTTGTCGAAAGCGGCGCCAAGTCGCAATGTCATCTTCAGGACGTCGTCACTGCGGTCGCTCGGCGTGGTGCCCTTGTCGAGCGAGAAGCTCAGTAGATCGGCATCGGTCCCGTAGTGCGGGTCGAGCGGGTTTGCGTAAGCGTCGACGCCGAAGGCCTCGCTGATGGCCTGGTCGAGGAATTGCAGGGAGCCCGCAGGGTCCTGCTGCACCTTCTCCAACGCGTCGGCGAACTTGTCGGCGTAGTCGAGCAGGTCGTTGACGCTCACGTCCACCAGCGGGATGGGCGCGCTCAGCACGCCGCCCACGCCCTCGAACTGGCTCAACATGCTCGCCACGGCCTTGAGCGCGTCGATGATCGCGGCGAAGCTGAAGTCGATGTCGCCGAAGGACAGCAAGTCGTCCAGGCCGCTGCTGTGGAAGTCCACCTCGGGGGTGTTGGGCGTGCCGATGGTCAGGGCGCTCAGGCTCACTGGCAGCACCACGGGCTCGCGCAGGTTGTCGAGCAGCGTGACCGTCGTCGTACCCGCGGCGAATGCCACGCTCTCGACGAAAGCCTTGAAGTCGGTTCCTACCTGCACGCGTGCCCCGGGCAGGAAGTCGTCGGTGAAGTCGCCCGTCAGCGTGAACGTGGTGGCTCCGGTGCGGGTCGGGCCGGCGCTGGTCAGGTCGACCGTGTCGCCCCAGCGGTTCAGCAGGTCGCCGAGGTTGGCGTCGATCGCCACGCCGGGGCTCCCCCCTAGGGTGATGAACGGCAGGCCGGACACTGTCAGGCCCATGTCGACCTGGCCCAGGCCGGTGAGGCTGGGCGCGTCGAGCAGCTTGTTGCTGAAGTCCGCGAGGCCGTCGATGAACTCGGTGAGCGAGATCTTGCCGTCGGCAGCGCCGGTGGCGGGGTCCTTCAGGCCGAGGCTCAGGTCGGCCGACAGGCTCGCGTTGCCCGCCAGCCCGACGGTCACGAAGCCGAAATGGGCACTGGCGCTCAGACCGCCCGGCGTCGTCACGTCCAGGCTCGCGCCGAGCGAGACGTTGCTCATGAAGAAGCGGTCGGACAGCTTGATGCCGGTGAGCTGGCCGCCGTCGATGCGGCCGTCGAGGGTGGCTGCGCTGAACGAATCGAGGCCGGCGATGCCCAGACCGGCGGCCGCGGGCGAGCCGTTGACCGCCGCGATGCTGAACACGCGCGCGTTCGGGTTGGAGACCAGCTTGCCGTTGCTGTCGAGCACCACCGGCTTGAAGGTCTTGTCGATCAGCGTCAGGCCGGTCTTGCCCTCGTTGATCACGACGTCGACATCGGGCACCGCGGCCTCGATGGCGTCCATCACCTGCTTGATGGTGGTCATCGTCGGGGCGAGCGTGACGCGGACCACCTGGCCGGGGATGCTCGGGTTGCTGACGCGGATCTCGAAGTCGACGTTGTCGGCGGTGGTCGTCGCGCTGGGGGCGAGGCCGAGCGGTGCCGCGTTGGCATCGGTGGCGACGCTGAAGGCCGTGATCGACGCTTTGGTTGCGGAACCGGCGCTCAAGCCGAGGGAGGCCCCGGACACCGCGGTGATCTGGAACCCGGTGATGCCCGCGTCGAGCGAGCGCAGGACGATATTGCCGCCGCTGCCGACCTCGGCATGCAGCGCGCCTTCGAACTCGGCCGCGAGCGCGACGTTGAGGTCGCGCACCAGGTCTTCGAGGCGGGTGTTGCCGGTAGTGTTGGAGGCCTTGACCGTGACGGTCTCGTCGATCGGGTCGTTGCCGGTCGTCGCGATCGTCAGGCTCGCATCGCTGCCAAGGACGGGGCCGACGGCACTGCCGTTCAGGACGTACGAGTCCACCGCCGAGATCACCACCTTGCCGCCGGTGGCGTCGGCCATCATGCGGCCGGCCAGGCCGGTGGCGGTCTTGTCGGTGGGCAGCCCGAGTGCGTTGCCCCCTGCGGCCGTGATTCGCAACTGCACGACGGAGCCGGCGGCGCCATCAAAGCGGATGCGCGCCTGGCCGAGGTCGGACGAGGCGCCGGAGGGCTTGGCGACCACGTGATCGCCGAGACCGACGGCATCGAGGGCATCGTTGATGTCGTTGATCAAGGCGGACAGCTTCGCCTTGTCGTTCAGCAGCGCGGCGTTATCCGTCAGAGCGGAGGCGGACACAGTCACCGCGACGAGGCTGCCGCCGTTCAGCCCGACCGAGAAGCTCAACGGGCCGGCGGGCGTCAGGCTCGCTAGGATGGCGGTCTTGATGCTGGGCACCCAGAGGGCCTGGTTGAGATCGTTGACCAGGCTCAGCACGCTGGTGTTGGTGGCGGTGTCGTCGGCGTAGAGGGTCACCGGGACCGACACGCCATCGATCGTGAAGCCGAGCGTCGTGTCGCTGGAAAGACGACCGGACACCTGGGGCACTTCCTTCACGCCGGCGATCAGCGGCCGGGTGAAGGTGTCGTCGTCGGTGAGCCCGAGTTCACCCACCGTCGGGTTGTCGAGCTGCGAGGTGATGCGCACCTCGTTCACGCTGGCGTCCATGATCCGAAGCAGCAGGGCGCCGGCGGCGCCTTCGGCCTGCACCTTGGTCGACAGGTTGACCACCGTGGACGTGCCGGCGATCTTGGCGTTGGCGAGTGCGTTGTTGACGTTGGTCACCAGCTGCGACAGCAGCGTGTTGCCCGCGGTCGAGGCCTGCGTGACCACGACGTCGTAGGTGGTGCCGCTGATCGTGAGCTGGAACGTGGCGTCGCCCACGTCGAGGTCGAAGTCGTCGAGTGCGCTGCCGACGAGCGGACCGCTCGCGGTCTGCGCCTTCTGGAATCCGAGCTCGGTGACGGCAGGGTCGTTCTTGTCGGCCGTGAGGCTGAAGGCGGTGACGGACGGCTTGGCGAGGAGGCCGATGCGGTTGCCGTCGGCGGTGGCGACGACGATGTCGTTCATCCGCTTGCCGGTCACGGCGGGATCAGCGACCGCCGGCAGGCCCAGCTGCGTTTCGGCAATGGCATTGGTGGCCTTGAGCTTGAACTCCGCACTGCCCGCGCCGCCGCGCGTGAAGACGAGGACGCTGCCGTCGGCCTGGACGCTCATGTCCTTGCCGGAGGCGGTGAGGTCGACCGCGCCAGGCGCCGCCGACTGCATGGCCGTCTGGATGTCGGTGGCCAGATCGGCCAGCGTCGCGTTGGTCGCTGTTGCGACGTCGTCGACCGTCACGGTGTAGGTCGTGCCGCCGATCGTCACTGCGAAAGTCGCGTCGCTGCCGGTGGGCAGGACGAAGGTCGAGACGGGCTTGCTGCGCACCGACGAGATGGCGAGTGCCGCGTTGATGTCGGCGACCAGGTCGGCGGTGCCCGCGTTGGAGGAGGTGGCCGAGGCCTTGACGGTGAAGCTGGCGGTGCTGTCGACAGCGGCCACCGTGGTGGTGAGCGTGAATCGTGCGTCGTTCTGCAGCCGGCCGTAGATCTTGTCGACCGAATTCGGCGCCGTGATCGCCGGCGCCGACTTGATCTGGACACCGGCACCGTCGTTCAGCGCAGTCAGCAAGGTGGCTGGTGGCGGGCTGCCGCTGCCCGTACCGTCGGACAGATCGGACACCGCACCGGGCACCGTATTGCCGAGGTAGACGCCGATCACCATCGACGGGTCGAAGCCGGCCTGCGCCGCCACGTGCACCGTCGAGCTGCTCTCGATGCCGAGCAGCGGGCCGAGGTCGAAGTCGAAGTTGACCGGGAAGTCGTCGTCGAGCGAGATCGAGGGCAGCAGGGCACCGATGTCCACCGTCAACGCGTCGGTGGCGCCGTCGTAGTGCACGACGTCGGAGCCGAGCAGCGTGACGAGGCGGAAGGCCAGGCCCTGCGCGGTCTCGAAGGTGGCCGAGTTGTCGGCGCGCAGCAGCTTGATCGTGTCGTCGCCGAGGCCGGTGTTGTCCAGCGTGGCGTCGCGCGTCAGCGTGGCGACGACCACCTGGTCGGGCTGGCCGGTGCGCTTGAGCGTGAACTTGAGCTTCGCGTTCGTGCCGGCGAGTTGACCGTTGGCCGCCAACGCGGGGATGGGCGTGACGGTGTGCGACAGCGCAAACGCCGTCGCACCCAGGAACCCGAGTTCGGTGAAGCCGCCGCCGTCACTCGGGTCGGCCTCGATCTTGACGCCGTTGCCGAGGCCCGAGAGGAAGCGGTCGATGGCTTCGAAGGTGATGGTTGTGCCGTTGCTCCGGGCGACGATGACCGACGCCAGCCCGGCGTTGGAGAGCGCGGCGTTGAGGTCGGTGGCGAGCTTGTCGGCGCCGTCCTTGGTGTCGTCGGCGCCGTCGTCGTAGAGCACGCCGTCGGAGAACGACTCGGCAAAGCCGAGCACGGTCGATACCGCACCCTCGACCAACGGGATATCGAGGTTGGCAAAGAAGTCGCTGTCGCCCAGGTTCTGCAGTTGGTCGGAGATGACGCCGAGCAGGCTGACGAAGCCCGCGGCGGTCATGTTCTTGAAGTTGAGCAGGTCCTGCAGGTCTGCCGACGGCACCGTGACGACGATCGTCGACGGGTCGGTGATGTCGGTCATCGTGACGCCGAGCGTCGTGGCCGTCGACGCGGAAATCGTGAACGCGCCGAGCGAGGCCGATAGCGGCAGCGAGACCGAGAGCGAACCGGCCAGAGTCGGCGTCCCGATCAGGTCACCCGGGGTTGCGAGGTGGCTGAAGAGTTCGTTGAGGGTGATGCGCCCGCCGTCGGCGTCGCCGGCGTCACCGGCGTCGGTGCCGTCGGGATCACTGAAGGGCAGCGTCAGGGCCAGGCCCGTGACATGGAAGCTGCCGTCCTCGACGCCCACGTCGAGGAAGCCCAGGCGAGCGTTGGCATTGATGCCGGTTGCATCCAGCGACCCGATGACGCCGATGCTCGCATTGCGGAAGAAGAATGAGTCGGCCAGCGCGGCGCCGCCGAAGAGGTCACCCAGATCCACGCCAACGTCGAGCGCGAAGTTCACCGTGGCGCTGACGTCCACGTCGGCCGAGGCCGTGATCCGCGCGACGTTGGCGACGTCGAAGTCGAGTTCGAGGTGCGGCGTGGCGGCGACAGTGTGGCTGAACGGCAGGTGCCAGGTCAACTCGCCGGACGGCGTGTCGTAGGCGAGCCCGAGGGTCGTCGGATCGATACCGATGGCGTCGGAGAGCACCAGCACGAGTTGCTGGGCCGTGATCTTGAGCGAGCCGCCGCCGGCGATGTCGTGAAGCGGATCCAGGACGTTGGCATTGAAGGCATCGAGCACGCCAATGAGGTCGTCGACCACGCCGGGCACGAAGGGGATTTCCACGCCCAGCAGTGCGTCACCCGCCGCCGACAGATTCTTGATGTTGTCGCGCAGCGATTCAAGCTGCGCCATCACGTCGTCGGCGGTGACCTCGAGGAAATTGATGAGCGCTGCCGCACCCGACCCGGCACCCGCCGCCGCAGCGACCGTCACGTTCGGGCTGTCGTTCAGCCCGGAGACGAGGCCGATGTCCTCCCAGCTGATGGTCGCTCTGGCGTCCACGAGCGAAAACGGAGCATCCAGCCCCGGCAGCAGCGCCGAGACGGTGAATGTGCCAGTGAGCTGAGCGTCCTTGACGCTGTCGCCAGGGTCACCAATCAGATCGACACTCACGTAGCCGGCGACATCGCTACCAAGTTCCGACAGCTCGATGTAGCCATCGGCTGGGACCGGTTCTGCAATGTCGATCCGCAGGTATACCCCCGGATCCATCGCGACGGTCGCGCTGGTCAGCTCGACGCCCAGGAACCCGAACTCGCCGCGCGCCGTCAAGTCGTCGCTCGGCGTGACGCGGATATTGTCGATGACGATGTCG
>Ga0210377_10000942_pt1 | contig 27320 bp, 27 predicted proteins | sample PLM4_65_b1redo_FD_155480 | JGI IMG/M metagenome (GOLD analysis project Ga0210377, IMG submission 155480) | Groundwater sediment microbial communities from an aquifer in East River, Colorado, USA - PLM4_65_b1 redo | ecosystem: Environmental > Terrestrial > Soil > Riparian zone | place: USA: East...
GCCTTCTTCACCGAGCCGAAGAAGTCCACGATCTTGGGGGAGACCTTGTCACGGCTCAAGGTGTATTGGGGGTCGATCTGGATGAGGGAGCGGAAGCTCTCAGAAGCCTTCTCCTGGAGACCGATGTTGAAGTATGCGCGGCCGCGGAGCTCGTAGGCTTGGACGAGGATCTCGCGGCCACGAGGCTGTAGCGTCCCCTGCCGCCTCAAGGTCTCCAGACGGGTGATGATGTCTTCGAGGAGAACGATGGACCGGCTCTGCTGCGGCCCCTCGAACTCGGCCGTGGCCCGAGCCAGGAGGTCCTGGACGGCCTGGAGCTCCCGCTGGGCCGCGTCCGTGGCGGGGGCGGGCGACGGGGCCGGGGCCTGCTGCGCCGCAAGGCCCACCGCGAGGAGGGTCGTCAGGCCGCCAGCCGCGGCCAACCTCAGGAAACGAACGGCCCTTCCCCCTGCGAATGTCATCGGTACCTGAGCACCTTCTCGGCCCGCTCGTCGTAGACGAGGATGGAGCCATCGAAATCGAGGGAGAGGGCCTTCGGGCGCTTCATGTCCTCGCTGATGGGCACTGAAGCGAGGAGCTGACCCGACGGGGAGAAGACGAGTATGCCGAGCTCCTCGTCGGCGACGTAGAGGTTGCGGAAGGAGTCGACGGCGACATCGGCCGGTTTCTTCAGCTCGAAACCCGCCCCCCTGGGGCCCACGGACCGAAGGGGTTTCCCAGCCTCGTCGAAGACGCCGACGGTCTTCTGGTCCCGGTCGAGGAGGACGATGCCCCCCTCTCCGTCCAGGGTCATTCGCGTCACTTCCCGCTGCTTCGCGTCGGGGTACGTGCCGACGTAGCGGTCCTGGGCGTCGTAGCGGTAAACGCGTCCCTTGTCGCCGTCGGCGACCAGCAGGCTCCCTCCGGGGGTCATGACGGCCGCCGTGATCTTGTCCAGGGGCTTCATGAGCCCCGGCTTGTCGCCGGGGATCGCGAAGTTCTTGACGTCCCGCGGCCCGATGCGCACGGCCATGTGGGCCGCCACCAGGAGGTCGCCTCGGGGCGTCAGCGAGAGGCTGCGGAGGTCCTCGGCGGACACCCCCGCGCCCCTCTTGCCGTCGGCCCCGAAGGGGACGACGCTCTTGGTCTTGTCCGAGGCGATCCAGAGTGTGCGGGCCGGCGTCATCAAGATCGCCCGGACGTCCTCGGCGGGCACCCCCGCACCCCTCTTGCCGTCGGCCCCGAAGGGGACGACGCTCTTGGTCTTGTCCGAGGCGATCCAGAGTGTGCGGGCCGGCGTCATCAAGATCGCCCGGACGTCCTTCAGGATGTCTCCAGCGCCGACGCCCGCGGTGTAGGCCGCGTCGCGGACGTACACCGCCTTCCCGGCGCCGTAGAGGCGGTAGAGGGCGGTGATCCGGCTGAGGGCCTCGGCCGCCCATTCGCTTTCGGGGAAGCGATTGCGGACCTGTTGGAACTCCTCCATGGCCTGCACGGGTTCGCCGAGGAGCGCCAGGCTCAGGCCGATCTGGTATTGAGCCGCCGGCGTGACGTCGCTGCCCGGGTGCTCGAGAGACACGCGCCGGTGGGCCTCCACGGCGTCCGCGAGGCGGCCCGCCTTCCGGTGAGCCAGGCCTGTGGCGTAAAGCGCCCGCGGGACCCACTCGCTCCGGGGGTACAGCCGCTGGAGACGCTTGAACTGAGCGATGGCGTCGTCCAGCTCGACAGGGGTGGTGGCGGCGTTCAGGCCGAGGAGCCCGAGGTAGTAGTAGGCCCCCGGGGCGCCATCGCTCTGCGGGTGCCGCTTCGCGACCTGATCGAAGGCCTCGCGAGCCCTTTCCAGATTCGGTTCCACCTCGACGTAGTAGCGCCCGATCTCCAGCAGCGCGTTGTCGACGACGTCGGTGTCCGCAAAGCTGCTGACGATGGTGTTGAAGTTGTCGAGGGCCTGCTTGTACTGCTTCTTGGCCCAATAGGCCCGGCCGTCCTCGAGCAGGCCCGCCGCCTGCGAGTCGGGCACGGTCTGGGCGATGCCGACCCTCGCGGCCGCGAGGGTCGCCGCCAGCGCCAAAGCGACGGAACGAGACCGCATCTAGTCCTTCCTGCCGCTCACGTAGACCAGGACTCCCTTCACGACTTCCGTCCTCTCTTCCCGCTGCGTCCCGTCGGGCCACTTGAAGGTCACCGTCTTCTCGCCGGAGGCGACCTGGCGATCCAGGATGGGCGGGTAGTCCACGAAGACCCCGTCGATGAAGACCTCGCAGTTGTCGGGGGTGGCGCGGATGCTGATGCGACCCAAGGGGGGCGCCGCCATCTCGGACTCGACGCCTCCCTTCACGTCGACGGTGATGCTGGACTTCAGAAGATAGGTCGTCGACTGGAGAGTCAGCACCTGCCGGCCCGGGGGCAGCGACACCCGGGGCGAGACCTGGCCTTTCGCCAGGACCCTTCCCTTCCAGACCACGTCGATGGGATAGGAGGACGCGACGGAGACGCTTCCTGGCGGCCCGACCGGCTCCAGAGTGACCTTTACCTCAGGCGGCAGCGCGCCGGCCGCCAGGCGGACCTCCTGCGACACGTGACCTTCGCGGGAAACCACCAGAACGTGGGCCGTCTTGGGATCGACGGCGAGCTTCAGCGGCGTCACTCCCTCGGCCGGCACACCGTCGAGCAGAACGCGGGAGCCTGCCGGCTCGCTCGAAACGGCGACACTGGCGACGGCGACCGGCGGCGGGCCTGGATGGGCCGCACTGCCCGCGGCGGATGGGACGGCCGACGCCGAGGGTGCCGGGTTGCCGCCGCGCAAGAGAAGGACGCCGGCCGCGAGGGCCAGGACCAGTGCCGCCAGTCCGGCCGCGACCAGCGCGGCGCGAGATCCCTCCACGGGTGCCGGCGCCGCAGGCGCCTCGACCCGGGTGTAGTGGGCCGTCGGCTGCATCACCGTCTCGGGCTGCGTCGTCGTGCGCGGCGAACGGAACGTGGCTTCCAGCTCCGGGAACTCCTGGGTCTCCGGCTCGGCAGGTCGCTGTCGGCGCACCGTCTCGCGGCTCGCGGCCCGAAGGGCGCGCCGCGCCTCCACCGACTCGGGATGACGATCCACCAGCTCCTGGAGCTGGCGAGCGCTCTCCTCGACGTTCCCGTCCCTGAGCAGGCGGCGGGCGGCGTTCACCGCCTCCGGGTCACCGGGCGTCGGGTGGTCCTGCTGCATCGCCGACAGGACGCTCGACAGCTCGTCGGCCAGGGCCGCTGCGCTGGAGAAGCGCGCCTCACGGTCCTTCGCGAGCGCCTTGGCCACGATCGCTTCGAGGCGTGGGCCCCACGGGCCGAGGTCCACGCCCAGCGGTGGTGGTTCCTCCGTGACGATCTTGTAGAGGACCTGGGTGGCGTCGCCGCCGCCGAAAGGCCGGCGGCCCGCCAGCAGCTCGTGCAGGATGACGCCAACGGAGAAGACGTCGCTCCTCCCGTCCAGGGGCTGTGCGCGGATCTGCTCGGGGCTCATGTAGTGCACCGTGCCCACCATCATCCCGCTCTTGGTGAGGGAGGTCCCCGAGAGCTTCGCGATCCCGAAGTCCATGATCTTCGCCGTGCCGTCGTCGAGGAGGCGGATGTTGGAGGGTTTGATGTCCCTGTGAACGATCTTGTGGTCGTGGGCGAAGGCCAGCCCACGGCACACCTGGATGACGATGTCGAGCTTCTCGGTGGCGAGGAGCGCCTCGCCGGAGCGCAGCAGCACCTCGAGATCGACGCCGGGGAGGAGCTCCATCGCGATGAAGGGCACCCCTCGCTCCTCCCCCAACTCGAAGACCGTGAGGATGTTCGGGTGCTGGAGGCGGGCGGCCGCTTTCGCCTCGATCTCGAACCGGCGGCGGCTCTCGTCGTCGAAGGTCTCCTGGAGAATGAGGGTCTTGATGGCGACCTCACGCTCCAGGACCTCGTCGAACCCGCGATAGACCATCCCCATGCCGCCACGGCCCAGCCGACCCGTCAAGACGTACTTGCCGACCCTGCTCCGGGCGCGGCTGTCGGTCTGGCCCTCGGGGAGCACGCGCAGCCTATTCTACGAACTGGAGAAGGACGACCGTGATGTTGTCCTCTCCGCCGCGAGCGTTGGCCGCAGCCACGAGGTTCGTGCCGGCGGCCTGAATGTCGCCTGCCGCTTCGGCGAGGACGCGGGCGATCTCGTCGTCGGGAACCATGGTCGTGAGGCCGTCGGAGCACATCAGCAGGACGTCGCCGGCCCGCAACGTGTGGCTCTGCATGTCGACCTGCAGGTCGGCCTTGCCGCCGAGAGCCCGAGTGACCACGTTGCGGAGCGGATGGCTCCGCGCCTGGTCCGCCGAGATGATACCGCTCTCGAGTTGCTCGTTCACCCAGGAGTGATCGCTCGTGAGCTGCTTGAGCTCGCCGTCCCGATAGAGGTAGACACGGCTGTCGCCGACGTGGGCGAGGTTGACCGTGGCGCCGTCGACGAGGATCGCGGCGACGGTCGTCGCCATGCCTTCGTACTCGGCCTTCTCCATGACGGCGTCGAGAACCTTGCGATTCGCGTAACGGATCGCGGTCTTCAGTCGGTTGCCGTCGTAGGAGATCCCTTCGTCGAGGCCGAAGGGCCACGTAATCTCCTCGTCGCCACCGGTCAGGCAAACGAACTCGTTGATGGAATCGACCGCGACCTTGGAGGCCACCTCACCGGCGGCGTGTCCTCCCATCCCGTCTGCCACCACGAAGAGACCCTGCTCGGGGTTGGCTATGAGGCTGTCCTCGTTGCCTTTGCGCTTTCGGCCTACGTCTGTGAGCGCCTGGTAGGCGATCTTCATCGAGTCAGGTCTCTCTCCCGTGAGCGTTGGCCGCCAGTAGACACTGAAACCCGCGGCCAGGCAAGGCCCGTGAGGCCGGACGGCGCGTCAGGGCTTGCGGCGCAGGAACCCCTTGAAACCGCCCCCCTCCGGGGGGTTCTCGTCCTCGCTCCCGGCGCCCAATTGCGCAGCGATTCGCGCCACCTGCGGGTCGTCGGGAGCCAGTCGGAGGGCGGTCTCGGCCGACTTTCGGGCGCGGATGTGGAGCCCCTGGCTCTCGAGGGCAAGAGCCAGCTCCGCGTGGAAGGCCGGGTTCTGTGGGGCAAGGCGGGCCGCCTCCTCGAGAGCCTGGACCGCCTCTCGCCCGGAGCGGGGGTCACGGGAGAGGGCGCGGCCCAAGGCGGCGTGACAACGAGCCTCCTGGGGCGCGTGGTAGGCGGCCGCGCGAAACAGCTCGACGGCCCCGGCGATGTCTCGATCCTCGAGTTGTTTCAATCCACGGGCATAGGCATCGGCGGCGATCTCGGCGGGGGTGGTGAGCTTCGGCTTCGCGGCTTCCGCGTCGTACAAAGCTCGACCGCGCTCGCTCGCGAGGGTGTTGAAGGCCTCCGTGGCCTGCTTGAAGAACTCCTGGGCCTGGGCCTTCTCGGCGGGGTCGGTGAACCGGTCGGGGTGCCTCTCCCGGGCGATCATCACGTAGGCCTTTCGGATCTCGGCCGCCGTCGCCGTCCGCGAGACGCCCAGGACGTCGTAGAAGTCGGCCACGCTACCTCTTTCCGCCCGGGGTGACGGACCTCACGAAGCGCTGAGCCTGCTTGCGAATGACTTCGGGGACGTTCCGGTCCACGGCAATGCTCTTCAAGTCCTTGGGCGTCAATCGCGACACCATCCCGATGGAGATCGCGAGGGGCGTCCGCGGGTTCCGGACCAGATTCGAGATCACGTTGTAACGCTTGGTCCAGTCGCGGTTGTTGCCGATCTGTCGCAGGATCTCGTCGGAGACGCTCTTCATCCCCGCGAAGGACTCGATCTCGGCCTCGGTGATGCGGGGGCTGCCCAGCACGGCCACGGAGACGATCCGGTTCGGGTCGCGGACCAGGATGGCGCGCTCCTCGCGGGTCCCCTTGAGGGCGGTCACCACCTTCTCGGCCGTGTTCAAGCGGTACAGCCGCTGGACCGCGCTGACCTTGTCGGCCTGCTGCCTCTCGTCGTCGGCGAGGTAACGGACCAGCGCCTCGGCCTCGCTGATCGGCCCTTCGGGGACGGGCTCCGGCTCCGGCGGGGGCGGGGCGGGCTCGGCAACCGGCGCCGGCCGCGGCGGCGGCGGTGCCTCGGCCGGCTGCTCACCGATGCGGAACGTCTCGCGCAGCTCGCGGAGGCGGCGCCGCTGGTCGTTGTTGAGGGACGCGTTCGACTCGATCGCCTCGAGGAGCGAAGTCCGCCGCAGCAGGCGCATCTGGTTGATGACGACCAGCTCGGCCAGCTCCATCGGTAGCGCGGGTGAGGCGGTCTCGATGGCTTCGTCGGGGGTCGAGACGTTCTGGAGGACCGCCTCCCGGATGTCGCGCTCGTCGCGTCCGACGAGGGCCCATGCGAGGACGGCGGGGGGCGTCTCCCGGTCCTTGGCGATCGGGAGCAGCTCGTCCTTCGGGAAGCCCTTGAGGCTCACCTCGGAGGCCCCATGCACTTCGGCGTCGGAGTCGGCGAGCAGGAGGTGCAGCAGCTCGAGGACGTCGGTGGGCTTCAGGGGAAGGAGGCCCTGCGCCGCCATGAGGCGCAGTTCCTTCGGAATCCCGCCCCGCCGAAACTGGTCGACCAGGGGGTTCGACGCCCGGGGCTCGGCCATGGGTCCCTAGCTGCTGTTGTCGACCAGGGCGGGAAGGCTCTTGCGCGTGATGACGATGTTGCGCTTGACCTCGCCGGCGCGCCCGAGGGAGACCCCCGGACGGTCGTTGACACGGAAGGACAGGCCGCCGGCATTACCCACCGAGAGCACGATCTCTCCCACGGCCTCGATGGTGGCCGTTTCGCCCTCGTTCAGGACGCGGTTCAGGACCGGCTGGCCATCCACCTGTGCCGCCACCCAGCAGTTCTCCCGGGCGCTCAACGTGAGGGTCAGATTCTGGCGCTCGGCCGGCTGGGCCTGGACCGCGGGCACCGTCGCGGGATAGACGGGATCTGCCGGGAGCGTCACCGCCGGGGTCGCCAAGGCCGCGGAGTGCTCCTCGGGGTTCCGCGATCGCGATTTCGCCAAGGACAGGATCCCCAGGACGAGAAGCCCCCCGACGCTCAGCAGCGTCCCGAGCGGGAGGCTCTTCCCCTCCGGGGCCCTCGGAGAAACCGACGGCTGTTCCTCCCCGTGCGTGTACACGAACTCGGCCACGAGCCTCTCGGCGTCGAGGCCCAGGTGGCGTGCGTACTGCCGGACGAAGGTGCGGCGGAAGATCCCGCCGGGAAGGACGTCGACGCGGTCCTGCTCGAGGGCCTGAAGAAAACGCATGCTGATCTTCGTGTCGTCCGCGATCTCACGCAAGCTGACACCCCGGAGCTCGCGTTCCCTGCGTAGGTTCTCGCCGAAGGATGGCATAAGCCTTCGAAGCCTGTCGCGGTTCGGTTCACCGTTCTCGGGAAATCCGGCTGGCTGGTGAAACGGGCTGGATTCTACCCAGGGTCGGAGGGACGTGTCAAATACGTCGTGTGGCATATCTGGCTGACTGGGCGCAGGTTGAGCTAGATCACACTTCTCCCGCGACCCGGAAGGCGGCGGCCTGCACGACCGGGCGCAGCCCCGGCGTCTCGGCCACGCGCAGGAGGTCTCGCTTCACGAGAGAGCTGACCTGCGCGAGCGCCAGGGCAAGGGGCGTGCGCGGCTGGAGCACGAGGTCGAGACGCACCGCATACCGCTCGCGCCAGCGCGGCGATCGACCGACCTCCTCCAGCAGAGTCACCGGGACCATCGCAGCCCTCATCTGGATCAACAGATCCTCCTCCCGGAGCCGTGGGTTCAGGAGTGCCGCCTCCACCACCTTGGGCTCCGCATCCACGAGCAGCAGCGGGAGCACCGGCGGCGTCGCGATCTTTCCCAGCGTGATCCGCTCGCCGAGCCGCATCTCGGAGAGCATCTCTTTCAGGAGCCCTTCGGCCCGCGCCCGGACCGCTCCCTGGATCCAGGGGCTCGCCGCCACCTCGGCCAGGTCGTGCCAGAAGAGGTTTGGAAGCAGCTTCAAGGAAAGGACTCGGGGCGCCCGCGGGTTGCGGACGACCGCGCCCAGGACTCGCGGGTCGTCCGACCATGGCGGCGTCGCGGCGACCACATCGAGGAAGCGGACGGGGACGGCCCGACGCAGGAGCGCGATCATCCCCGTCTGATCGGGCTGCGTCCTCTCCAGGGCCTCCCGGGCCCGAGACACGTTCTCGCCCGCGCGGAGAGCCTCGGCGAACAGCTCGTCGACGCTCGGCTCGGCCCCCCGCCGTCCTCGTTCGGTATCGCGCAAGGAGGTGCCCTCAATGCTGGCATCTCCGGGGCACGGGGGCAACCTCATGGCCCCCATGCAGCGCCGAGGGCGGTCCCCGTGGGTATCCAGCTCCATCAGCCCGCGGCTTCCGCGGCCATGGCCCGTAGCGGAGCGCCGGCGAGCCGAAACACGGTCCAGTCGCTCATCGGCACCGCCCCCACTTGGCGATAGAACCCGATGGCGGGCTCGTTCCAATCGAGGACCGACCACTCGAAGCGCCCGCACCCCCGCTCTATCGCAAGCCGCGCGAGATGGCCGAGGAGCCGGCGGCCGTACCCGCGTCCCCTGTGCTCCGGCCGAACGAACAGGTCTTCCAGGTAGAGGCCCCGCATGCCGAGGAACGTCGAGTAGTTGTGGAAGAACAGGGCGAACCCGACGGTGTCCGACCCGACACGCGCCAGGACCACTTCCGCCCCAAGCTGCGATCCGAAGAGCGATTCCCGGAGCCCATCCTCCGTCGCGACCACCTCGTGTTCCAGCCGCTCGTACACGGCCAGCCCGCGGATCATCCGCAGGATCTCGGGAACGTCCGCCGCCGTCGCCGCCTCGATCCTCACCTGCCCCGTCGCCCTCGCTTCGTCCTCAGCCGCCATGTTCACCCTCACTCCTTGCGCCCACGCCAGCCACCCCACCCGTCGCCCGACGCCGACATCACGCCACTAACCGATCAAGGCGGCGACTGCCCCCGAAGGATCCTGGATGACGCAAGAGCGCCTCTCCCCCATCGACCGCGGGCCGTCGACGACCTTGCCGCCCATGCGCAGGCACCGACGGATGCTCTGGTCCAGATCCGAGACCGACAGGTACCATCTGCACCTCCCACAGGATGCGCCATCAAGTTCCCCAAAGTAAGAGCCGGTTCCCGTCGGAGCGGGATACTACAGCCCGAAGTAGCTCCGTATCCGGTCGAGTATCCGCGCCTTCATCTCGCCCTGCGACGTCCCCGGCTCGAAGCGAAGCGTCGTCTCCCCCTCGGCCTGCGACAGCGCCTGGCGCCGTTCGGAGAGAATGGTGGAAATCTCCACGGCGATCGCGGGGTTCGCCACGAGGATGTCGTGGAAGCCCCCCTTGTCGATGGTGAAAAGGTCAACGTCGGTCGCCGCAACGACCGTGGCCGTGCGGCTCTCCCCGGTGAGGAGCGCCATCTCGCCGAAGAACTGCCCCTCCATCAATCGGGCGAGAGGCCGCAGCTCCCCGCCGAGGGTCTTCCGGATCTCCACTTCGCCGCGATCGATGACGAAGAAGCTGTCGCCGGCGTCCCCCTCCTCGATGATCCTCTCCCCCGCCGCGTAGTGGAGGCGGCGGAAGCGCTCGGTGGCCGTGCGGAGCTCCTCGTCGCTGAGCGGCCGGAAGAGGTCGATCCCGCGCAGGGCCCGCTCGAGACGCGTCGCGGACCCCTCCCGCGACCCGGCCGCGCCCTCGGCCTCGTGCAGGTAGACGTTCCGGATGGGGAACGGGATCTCGATCCCGTGCCGCCGGAAGTGGTACCAGATCAAGCGGAAGATCTCCCCCTCGACTCGCCGGTAGTCTTCGTACGCGCCGACGAAGTAGCGGACCTCGTACTGGATCGTGAAGTCGTGGTAGCCCACGATCCGCAGCACCGGCGCCGGGTCCCGCGGCACGCCGTGGACCTGATCGAGGAGGCTCGAGAGGACCGACGTGACCTTGTTCGGCGGGGTCTCGAAGCCCACGCCAACGTAGAGGAGTCGGGAATGCGGCGCCTTCGGGATGCTGTAGTTGAGGACCGGTCGGCGCGAGACCTCGATGTTCGGAATCGTCAGCGTGTCGCCTTCCCACGTGCGGAGCCGCGTGGCTCGCCATGAGACCTGCTCGATCTTCCCCTCGTGATCGCCGATCTTCACCCAATCGCCCACGCGGAACGGGGCCTCGGTGTGGAGCGCGATGCCGGTGAACAGGTTGCCGAGAGTGTCCTGGAGCGCAAGGCCGACCACGGCGCCCACGACCGCGGACGTCGTGAGGAAAACGGTCAGCTCCACGCCGAACCAGAGCTTCGCGATCACGGCGGCGCCGATCCCGTAGAGAATCACCGAGACCACGCTGTCGAGGAGGGCCGGCGGGGCCTCGCCCTGGCTGCGGCGGAAGAGCGCCTGGAGCAGGATCACGGCGCCCCGCACCACCAGGAACAGGGCCGGGATCAGGAAGAGGAGCGAGAGGAGCCCGCCGTCGGTCAACCCCGGGCCTCGCATCCCGACCAGTCCGGCGATGACGAGTGCCGTGAGGGCGAAGGGCGTGACGATCGGCTTCAACGTGGGGTACAGGCGCGCCACCCGAGCGAGGCCCAGCGCCGCCGCCACGGCGACGGGGGCGACGATCCAGGGAGACGTCCAAAGCCCCCTCACCGCAGCGCCTCGCGGAACGCGTGAACGGCCGCGGCGGGCGACTCGAGGAACGCGCGGATCGCGGCGAGGCCGCGGGCACCGGCGTCGACGGCCTGCCGTGCGTTCGCGGGCTCGATTCCACCGATGGCATATACGGGAACCGTGACGCTCCGCGCGGCGTCTTCCAGGACGCTCAGTCCCAGCGCGCGCTCCTCCTTCCCCGGCGTCGGGAAGACGGGGCCGAGGAGGACGAAGTCGGCTCCCTCGGCCTCGGCCCGGCGGACGCCCTCGATGGAGTGGCGCGAAGCTCCCACGACGAGGCCCGGGAAGGCGCGCTTCACCTCGCCGACGGGCAAGCCGTTCTCGGGAAGCTGCACCCCGTGAGCGCCGGCGGCGAGGGCCACGTCCGGTCGTCCATTGACGAGGACGCGGGCCCCCGTGCCCGTAACCACCTGCACCACGGAAGCCCCGGCTTCCAGGAGCGCCCGGTCCTCGAGGCCCTTCTCGCGCACCTGGATCAGGTCGACGCCGGCGCGCGCCGCGATGGCGGCGAAGTCCGCCAGATGCCGTTCCGGGAGAAGGAGCCGCCGGTCGGTAACGAGGGCCAGAACGACCTCAGTTCTGCTCACTGCTTCCCAGGAGATGCTGGCGGGCCTCGTCGAAGGCCATGGCCAGGTTGGCCAGACCTAAACCCGTCACCGCCCCGCGCGCGAAAGCGTTCAGCACCAAGGAGCGGAGCAGCGGGTAGGGGTGCAGGAGGTAGTTCGCGTCCCACCAAGCTGTCCACGGCGCCACCACGAGCACCAACCCGACGAGCACGGAGCTGAGGACGGACAGGAAGATGGACACGCGGTTCGCGGTCGGCTGGCTCAGAAGGCCCTACCCCAACGCCGCCTTCAGATCGCGGAGCTTGGCCGCGACGTCGCGGAACCCAGCGTCCTGGCTGTACACCTCGGTGAAGATCGAGAGCGCGGTGTCGGCCTCCCCCGCCGCCTCGTGGGCCATCCCCAGGTCGTAGCGGAGGCCCTGGTACTCCTCGGGCCTCCGCCCGGGGGCCTTCAGGCCTTTCTCGAACCATTTCACCGCGAGCTTCGGCATGCCCTTTTCCAGGAAGCAGATCCCGAGCATGCTGCTGCATTCCAGGATGCGATTCTCGTCCTTGGCCGCGAGCTGAAACTCGGCGATCGCCTCGTCCACCAGTCCCATCTCCTTGTAGGCGATCCCAAGGTTGTACCGGGTGTCGTAGTCTTCTTTGCCGAGCTGTTTGTCGACGCCCTTCTTGAACTCCTTGAAGATGTCGGCGAGGCCGGTATCGCCCAGGTCGGTCGATCCTGTCTCGGCGGCTGGCTCTTCGACGGCCGACTGGGTCCCGAACAGCTCTCCCAGCTCCGCGCCGAGATCGATGCCCCCCGGCTCCTCGGCCGGCAGGTCCTGCACGAGGGAAGCCGCCTCGGTGAAGACGGGCGCCTCCCGGCGACGGGGCTCCGGGGCGGCGGGCGCGGGTCGCACCGGAGGCGCCTCCAGCTCCTCTTCCGCTGGCGGCGCCTCCTCGATGTCCAGGCCCAACTCGGTAACCTTCGCGGCGATGGCGCTGTTGCCGGGATAGCGGCCCCTCACCTCCCGGAGCGCTTCCTTGGCGTCGTCGACGAAGCCGAGGGAAACGTACGAATCGACCTCGTCGAGAACCTTCTGCAGGTCGGCAGGGATCTTCGGCCCCGCGGACGGCGGCGGCCCGGCCGCCGGCTTGGCCCGCACCGGCGGTGGCGCCTTGGGCTGTGGCGGGGGAGGAGGAGGCGGCGGCGGCGGCTCGGGGACGGCCTCCGCCTCGCCGAAGGAAATCGCCTCGTCCGAGGCGAACGGAGCCTCCTCCGCCGAAGGGGCCTCCTCGACGATCGGCTCCGGCTCTTCGACGAAGCGCTCGGGAAGCTCGCCGCCCGCGTCCTCGACCTCGAAGTCGATGGAGGGCAGCTCCCCGGATTCGGCTGAACCGGACGCATCGATCCCGCCCTCTTCCAGATCCACGGGCACCGAGATGTCGACCTCGTCTTCGATCTCCGGACCGGCTTCGACCGGCTCGGGCTCCGCCTTCGGACGCGCCGGAGGCTGAGCCCCGCGGGCGGCCGGCTTGGGAGCCGGCGCGGCCGCGGGGACGGCCCCGGGCATGAAGCCGCGGGCCTCCTCCTCGAAGGCGGCGGCCGCGGCCTCGTCCCCCTTCAACCGATGAACCTCCGCCAGACCGAGGCACTGCTCGGCGGCCTTTGCGAGGGCGCCTTTCTCCTTGTAGACGTCGCGCAGCTCCTGCCGAGCCTCCACGTGATCGGGATACCGGGCGACCACGGCTTCGAACTGGTCGGCGGCCTTGTCGACAAGGCCGTACTTGCGGAAGACGCGTCCCTCGGCCAGGTGCTCGTCGATGAACTCCCGGTCCTCGTCGGTGAAGGGCCCCGAGATCTCGATGGCCGGCCTCGAGGGCCCGGGCGCCCGGGCCGCGGCCGCGGCCCGAGCCGTCGAGGCGGGGGCCGGCGCCGCAGGCTCGCCCTCATCTTCTTCGAAGCCGAGGAACGTCGGAGACTCGCCGGTGGGAATCTCGAAGTCCTCCTCCACCTCGATGACCGGCTCCGGGGGCGAAGAGGCCGGGGTCGCTTTGGGAGCGGCCACCCGCGGGGCTCCGGGAGCCTGTTTCTTCTTGCGGACGAAATCGAGCTTCGTCCGGTGCTGTGCGTTCTGGGGTTCCATCGAGACGAGGATCTCGAGGACGCCGGCCGCCTGCTCGAACTGACCCTCGTTGATGTAGGCCTCCGTGAGCTGCGAGTACGTTTGGGTCACCGCGAGGTCCTTGCGCAGGACTCGGTAGACGTCGACGAGCTTCGAGAGGCTCTGGACGTGGGAGCTGTTCTTCTGGGTGATCTGCTGCAGCAACGACGCCGCCTTGTCGCCCTCCTTCCGCGCGAGGAGCTTGTCGACCACGGGGATGAACTCCTCGTAGGCCCGGTCGAACTCGCCCTGGAGCAGGTACACTCGCCCCATCTGGACGCGGCTCTCGCTGTCCTCCGGATCGATCTGGAGAAGGCGCTTGAAGATCGCTTCGGCTTCCTCGATCTTCTTCGATCCGAGATAGGCCTCGCCCAGGCGAAACAGCATCTGAGAGTCGTCGGGTGCCTGGCGTACGACGTCCTCGAGATACTGGACCGCCTTCTCGTAGTTCTTCTGGACCAGGTGGATCCGCGCCACCTCACCCCGGAGCTTGGAGCTCTTCGCGTCGATTCGGAGGCCCTTCTCGAGAACCTGAAGGGCCTCGTTCAAGTGCCCCTTCTTGGTCAGCTCCTCCGCGATCGCGACGTGCTCGTCGACGGCCTTCGATTGGTTCCCGTCGCGGAGGTAGAGATCGGCGAGCTTGCTCCGGATCTTCAGGTCGGACGGATCGATGTCCGCCATTTTCTTGAGGACGTCGCCGGCGTCGCGGGCCCGGCCCCGCTTGATGTACTCGTCGACGACGATCTGGTACTGGCTCTTGGCCTCCATCATGAGGCCCTGCTTCGCGTAGAGGTCGGCCAGGTTCAGGTAGGGATCGAGGGCGGTGGGGTCGAGGCGGTTGATCTTCTTCCAAAGCGCGATGGCCTTCAGCAGGAAGCCGTCGCGGGAATAGAAGTCGGCGACCTTCGCGTACTCGTCGCTCGCCTCGCGGGTCCTGTTCAGCTTGGCGTAGAGGTCGCCGATCTTGTTGATCGTGTTCCAGTCACGGGGGCTGTCGTCGACGATCTGCCTGTAGAGGGTGATGGCCTGGTCGAGCCTGCCGGCCTTCTCGAGCTTCTCGGCGTCCTGCTTGACCTTCACCGGGTTGATCTTGGCCACGCTATCTCCCGCCCACGCTTAGAATAGCCACGCCTGGGTTCCCTGGAAAGACCTGCGGTGGATCTCGCTCGGTCCCAGGCGGCGCAGCGCCTCCCGGTGCCCCTCGCTGGCATAGCCCATGTTCCGGGAAAGGCCGTAGCCCGGGCACCGAACGTCCCACTCCCGCATCGTCGCGTCGCGGGCGACCTTGGCAACGATCGAGGCCGCGGCGATGGAGAACGACAGCGCGTCCCCCTTCACGATGGCCCGCTGGGGGAAGCCGAGGCCGCCCGCCTCGCGGCCGTCGACGAGAACGAGGTCGGGCCGCAGCCCGAGGCCCTCGAGGGCCCGGCGCATGGCGAGATGGGTGGCCCGCAGGATGTTGAGGCCGTCGATCTCGGAGGGGCCGGCGGAGCCCAGGGCCCAGGCCTTCGCGCCGGTCCGGATGTGCTCGGCAAGACGCTCGCGCTGCCGACGCGTGAGGCGCTTCGAGTCGTCGAGTCCCGTCGCGTCGAACTCGGGTCCCAGAACCACGGCTCCGGCGACCACCGGGCCGCAGAGGGCTCCGCGGCCCACCTCGTCGACACCCGCCACGAGGGACAGGCCCTGGCCGAGGGCCTCCTCCTCGAAGGACCAGGTGCACACAAGCTCCCGTCCCTCGTGGACGAGGGGCCGCCGTCCCCGACCGATCCTCCGCATGACCGTGGCCATCGGCCTCACCAGGGCAAACTAGACGTCGGAGCGCTTCTCCTTCATGCGGCCCGCCTTGCCCTTTCTCTCCCGGAGGTAGTAGAGCTTCGCGCGCCGCACCCGCGCGTGCTTCGTGACCTCGATCTTCTCGATGGTCCGGGCGTGCAAGGGGAAGATCCTCTCCACCCCCTGGCCGAAGGAGATCTTGCGCACGGTCATCGTGGCCCGGGCTCCGGAGCCGCGGAGGCCGATCAGCACCCCTTCGAAGACCTGGACGCGCTCGCGCTCGGTCTCCTTGGGCTTGCCCTTGATCTCCTCCTTGACGCTCGTCTCCTTGACGCGGACGTGGACGCGGACGGTGTCGCCCGGACTCAGCCGCGGCAAGCCCTTCCTCAGGTCCGCGGCTTCGATGTTGTCGATCGGATTCATGGCTCTTCTTTCCTATTCCCTATTGTCTGTCTTTAGATCAGTGCTTCCTCGGACGGTGTGGCGCTCTCCTCTTCCTGGATCTCACGAAGGAGCCGTTCGTCGAGGGCGGTGAGGGGGGCTCGGTCGAGGAGGTCCGGCCGTCGGGAGCGAGTGTGCCTAAGGGCTTCCTTGCGACGCCATCGGGCGATCCGCTCGTGGTCTCCGGAGAGCAGGACCTCGGGCACCGCCCGACCGCGGACGACCCCGGGGCGGGTGTAGTGTGGGCAGTCGAGGACGCCGTCGGAGAACGAGTCGGCCTGGGCCGATGCCTCGTCGCCGAGGGCACCCGGCAGCAGGCGGATGGTCGCCTCGGCCACGGCCAAGGCGGCCACCTCCCCTCCGGTCAGGACGAAGTCCCCGACGCTCGACTCTTCGGTGGCCACACCCTCCCGCACCCGCTCGTCGATCCCCTCGTAGCGCCCGCACAACAGGACGAGGCGGTCGAGGGATGCATAGCGGGCGGCCGTCGCCTGGTCGAAGCGCCGGCCGCGGGGGGAGAGGAGGACCACGGCTTCCCGCGGCCCCGGACCGGAGGGGAGCAGCGACTCCACCGCGCGGAAGAAGGGCTCCGCCTTCATCACCATGCCGGGCCCGCCGCCGAAGGGAGTGTCGTCGACCACGCGGTGGCGGTCGTCGGTGAAGTCGCGGAGGTCGTGGACGCCGATGCTCACGAGACCGCCCTCGACCGCACGGCGGACGATCCCCTCGGCCAGGGGAGCCTGGACCATACGCGGGAAGATCGTGACGACGTCAACGGTCAGCATCCGCCAGCTCCGGGAGCGTCGCGACGATGCGACCTCCTTGGAGGTCGACTCGAACGAACTCCGCCGCCAGGGGGAGGAGCGTCTCCCCCGTCTCAGCCCTCACGACCAGGACGGGGGCCGCTCCGGTCTCGATCAGGTCCTGGGCCCGCCCCAGAAGCCTCCCCGACGAATCCTCGACCCGAAGGCCGAGAATCTGGTGAAGGTAGTACGAGCCAGCAGGAAGGATCGCCAGCTCCTCCTCGCCGATGCGGATGTCCAGACCGCGGTAGGCCTCCGCCTGGTCGATGGTGTCGACCCCCTCGATCTTCACGACGAAGCGGCCCTTGTGGGGCCACCCGGACTCGACCCGGATCTCCCGCGCCCCACCCCCGGGCGTCGCGACGTAGGCGCGGCGCAGCCCCGGGAAGCGGTCGGGCCGGTCGGTGAGGGGCTCGACCAGCACCTCCCCTTTCCGTCCCTGTGGCTTCACGACGCGACCGATCGTCACGAGATCCGCGAAGGGCCTCAATCCACTATCTCCATGTCGCAGGTCGTGCCCTTGCGCCGCGCGACGGCGTCGAGGACGGTGCGCAGCGCATCGGCAGTGCGCCCACGCTTCCCGATGACCAGGCCCCGGTCCTCGGGGGCCACCCTGAGCTCCAGAAAGAGGCCGTCGTCCTCGTCCCACTCCGTGACCGAGACGGACTCCGGCTCGTCGACGAGCTCTCGCGCGAGCATCTCGAGCAGCGACTTCACCCGGGCGACCCCTAGGAAGCCTTCGTCTTGAGCAGGCTCCGGACCGTCTCGGAGGGCTTCGCCCCCTTCGTGATCCAGTACTGCGCCCGCTCGGCGTCGATCTTGACGACGGCGGGGTTCCGCCGCGGGTCGTAGTGGCCCAGCGTCTCCACGAAGCGCCCGTCGCGCCACGAACGGGAGTCGGCCACGACCACACGGTAGTACGGCCTCTTCGTCGTCCCGGTCCTTCTGAGCCTGATGGACAGCATGCGTTCCTTTCTCCTCCCTCAGCGAAACTGGGGCATCCGGGCGGCGAGGCGCTTCATCGCCCGGCCTCCCCCACCCCCCAAGGTCTTCATCATCTTGCGCGCCTGCACGAACTGCTTGAGCAGTCGGTTCACGTCCTCGACGCACGTCCCGCTCCCGCGGGCAATCCGCTTTCTCCGGCTCCCGTTGAGGACGGCGGGCTGGCGGCGTTCCTCGACCGTCATCGAGTCGATGATGGCCGCCGAGCGCCGCATCTCCCGTTCCCCCGCGTCGAGGTCCTCGCCCTTCAGGGAGCCCGCCCCCGGAAGCATCGAAAGCACCTGGTCGAGGGGGCCCATCTTGCGGAGCTGCCTCATCTGGTCGCGGAAGTCCTCGAGGGTGAACTCGCTCCGGCCGAGCTTCCGGGCCATCTCCTCGGCCTTGTCCCGATCCACCACCTCCTCGGCGCGCTCGATCAGGGAGAGGACGTCCCCCATGCCGAGGATCCGCGAGACCATCCGCTCCGGCTGGAAGGGCTCGAACTCGTCGATCTTCTCGCCGGTGCCGGCGAACTTCACCGGACACCCGGCCACCGACGCCGCCGAGAGCGCCGCGCCGCCGCGAGCGTCTCCGTCGAGCTTCGTGAGAACGATGCCGGTGATCCCCGCCCGCCGGGCGAACACCTCGGCGCTGCGGACCGCGTCCTGCCCGGTCATGGCGTCGGCCACGTAGAGAACCTCGCTCGGCGAAGCGATCGCCTTCAGCTCCTGGAGCTCGTCCATCAACTCGTCGTCGATGTGGAGGCGGCCTGCAGTGTCGACGAGGACGAAATCGTGGCCGACGGCCCGCGCCTCTTCGAGGGCCGACTGGAGAAGGGCCCGGGGCGCGGCGACGCTTTCCGGGTGATGGACCTTCAGATCGTTCTTCAGACCCAGGGAGAGGAGCTGCTCGCGGGCCGCAGGTCGCTGGACGTCGGTGGAGACCATCACGGGATGGTGCCCGCCTCGGGACAGCCAGCGCGCCAGCTTGGCTGTGGTCGTCGTCTTGCCCGAGCCCTGGAGACCGGCCATCAGGATGACCGACGGCGGCCGGGGCGCGGTCGCGATCGGTTTGGCCGAGGCGCCCCCCAGGAGGGCGATCATCTCGTCCCGGACCACGCGCAGCACCGCCTGGTCGGGGGTCAGGCTCTTCAGGATCTCCTGCCCGGTCGCGCGCTCGCGGACTTTCTCCAGGAAGCTCTTCGCGACCCTGAAGTGCACGTCGGCCTCCAGGAGAGCCAGACGGATCTCGCGGAGAGCCGCATCGACGTGGCCCTCGGAGAGAGTTCCCTGGCCTCGAAGCGACCGAAGGATCCCTTGAAGCCTGCCGCTGAGCGATTCGAACACGAGAACGTGGACCTCGAGCGCAAGTACCGGGGCGCACTCCAGTTTTCCGGGGCGCCTCGGCCACCCGCGCGGGGCTAAACCAAAATAACGTTTGATTTTAGGGCATGGGCTCCAGGGTTGTCAAACCCTAAAGCTCGATACCACCAAGGGTTACGGCTCGCTCACCGAGGCGAGTCGCGGATTCGGCCCTGCATGGGCGCGCCCCGTCGCCCGAGCGGCCTAAAAGGCCCGAGAGATCGCGAAGAGGGTCGCCATCTTCTGGTTCGTCTCCCGAAGGCGCGTGGCCAGTGTCCTGCTGAAGGCCCAAAGGAACTTCGAAGCCATCTGCGGGCGCTCCCGCATGAGGGCGTCCATCTCGCCGTGGGGAATCGAGAGGATCTCGCAGTCCGTATGGGCCACGGCGTGGGCCGAGGACGGGGATCCGTCCAGGAATTCGACCTCTCCGAAGAACTCCCCGGGCTGCAGGATGGTCAGAGCCTCTTCGCCCACCCCGGGGACCACCTTGCTGATGCGCACCTGTCCTTCGTGAATGACGTGGAGCTGTCCTCCCGGCGTCCCCTCGGTGAGGATCAGGGCTCCCTGTCCGTGGCGCTTGACGAGACCGACCATCAACACCTGGGCCAACTCGTCGTCGTCGAGCTCGCGAAAGAGCGGGACCGTTCTCAGGAACTCTTGAATCATCGATCAGAACGCCCGCTGCCGTCAGACGCTGCGTAGCAAGTGCCCGAGCTTCTCCTTCTTGGTCTTGAGGTAGCGTCGGCTCGCGTCGGAAGCTGGGATCTCGATCGGCAGTCGCTCGACGATGGTGAGGCCGTACCCCTCGAGACCGACGAACTTGCGGGGATTGTTGGACAGGAGGCGGATCTCGCGGAGCCCCAGTTCCACGAGGATCTGGGCTCCAATCCCGTAGTCACGCTGATCGGCCTTGAACCCCAGGGCCTCATTCGCTTCGACCGTGTCCTTCCCCTGGTCTTGAAGCTGGTAGGCCATGATCTTGTGGACCAGGCCGATGCCACGTCCCTCCTGGCGCAGGTAGAGAAGGACGCCGCGCCCCGCCCGTCCGATGAGCTCCAGCGCCCGATCGAGCTGGTCCCCGCAGTCGCACCGCGAGGAGCCGAAAATGTCTCCGGTCAGGCACTGCGAGTGGACGCGAACCAGGACCGGTTCCTCCGAGGCCACGTCGCCCATGGTCAGGGCGACGTGGTGCTCGTCGTCGATGAGGCTCTCGTAAGCGTGGATCGTGAAGGGTCCGTAGTGTGTCGGCAGCTTGGCCTCGGCCCTCTTCCGTACGAGGCGCTCGTGGCTCATCCGGTAGCGGATGAGGTCCTTCACGGTGATCATCCGGAGGCCGTGGGTCCGACAGAAGGCTTCCAGGCTGGGGACGCGGGCCATCGTCCCGTCTTCGTCCATGATCTCGCAGATGACTCCCGCAGGATACAGACCGGCGAGGCGGGCGAGATCCACCGCCGCCTCGGTTTGACCCGATCTCTGCAGGACGCCCCCGGGCATCGCCCTCAAGGGAAACATGTGGCCGGGGCGGGCCAGGTCGGAGGACTTCGTACCGGGGTCGACGGCTGCGAGGACCGTCCGCGCCCGGTCGGCCGCAGAGATGCCGGTCGTGGTGCCCAGCTTCGCCTCGATGGGAACGCAGAAGGCCGTACCGAAGCGCGCGCTGTTCTGCTCGTCACGGACCATCAACGGGATCCGCAGCTCGTCGAGGCGCTCGCCGGTCATCGGGAGACAGATGAGGCCGCGGCCATGGCGCGCCATGAAGTTGATCACGTCGGGCGTGATCTTCTCGGCGGCGATGGTGAGGTCGCCTTCGTTCTCCCGGTCCTCGTCGTCGACGACGACGACCATCCTCCCGGCCCGGATGTCCTCGATGGCTTCGGGGATGGAGCTGAAGGGCAAGTGCGGCTACCTCGCTCGGGAGATCAAGAGTCGCTCGACGTACTTGGCAACCACGTCCACCTCGATGTTGAGGCGATCACCCGGACGCACGCGGCCCAGGTTCGTATTTTCCAGTGTATACGGGATGAGCGCCACTGTGAAGGCGCCGGGGACGAGGCCCGCCACGGTCAGCGAAACACCGTCGACGGCCACCGAGCCCTTCTCGGCGAGGTAGCGCTCCACGTCCGGCCCGACCTCGATCGTCATCTCGGCCGAGGCCCCGAGGCGCGATACCGCGCGGACGCGTCCCACGCCGTCGATGTGCCCTTGCACCATGTGGCCGTCGAAACGGCCGTCGGCCCGCATCGGGCGCTCGAGATTCACCAGGACGCCCGGCTGGAGCCGCTCCGCGAAGGCCGTCCGCCGCAGCGTCTCCTCGGTGAGCTCGCAGTCGAAGAAGTCGTCTCCCAGCTCCACGGCGGTGAGGCAACACCCGCTGACCGCGATCGATCCGCCCACGGGAAGACCCAGGCCTCGACGATCGCACGCCACCCGGACGACCAGCACGTCCCCGCGGCGCTCCGCCGTGCGAATCGTTCCGGTCGCTTCGACGATCCCGGTGAACATCGAGTTCAACGCTCCCTGCCGCCGAGAAGACGCGGCGACAACCTCACATGGGCGGCGCAGTCAACGAAGAGGGTACCAGAGCTCGAAGCCCTTGCCGGTGTTCGGCCCGGGGAACATGCGGACCGCGTCGCCGATCCGGTTCGGATCGGGCCCCCCGAAGGCCGACAGGCTGCTGCGGCCGCCCAGAAGCACCGGTGCCCGGAAGAGCGCCACCTGATCGAACAGCTCCTCTCGGAGAAACGCCCCCAGCACCTCCGAGCCGCCCTCCACCATGAGACTCCACAGCCCCCGTGCCCGCAGCTCGCGCATCGCCCAGGGGAGCGGAATCGGGCCGTGCGAGACGGGGGCGTTGATGGCCGTGACGCCCAGTGCCTCGAGCTGCCGTTGCTTCGCCGTCGGCTGACCCTGGGTGACGACCCAGAGCGGCGCGGCTCGAGCGGACGCGACGAGGCGGCTCGCCGGCGAGATCCGGAGACGTGAATCGAGCACCACGCGATGGAACGGCCGCCGCACCCGCGGCTCGGGGAGCAGCAGCGGGTCGTCGGCGAGGACGGTGCCGATGCCGACGAGGACGCCGTCGTGGAGCCGCCGCAGGCGCCGGGCCTCACGCCGCTGCGCGGGACTCGTGATCCATTTCGACTCACCCCGCGGCGTGGCGATGCGCCCGTCGAGAGTGACGGCTGCCTTGAGGAGCACGAAGGGGCGCCACATCCTCGCCGCGACGAGGAAGCGTTCGTTGATCCCCCGCGCCTCGTCGGCGAGAACCCCGACTTCCGTCCGCACGCCGGCACGGCGCAACAAGGCGAGGCCCCGGCCGCTCACAGCCGGGTTGGGATCCCGTAGGGCCGCGACCACGCGCCTGACCCCAGAGGCCGCGACTTGGGGGGCGCAGGGTGGGGTGCGCCCCGAGTGGGCGCAGGGCTCGAGGTTGACGTAGAGCGTCGCGCCTCGAGCGCGCGCCCCGGCTCGTTCGAGGGCGACCGCTTCGGCGTGGGGCCCCCCGGCGCGGGCGTGGAACCCCTCGCCGACCACCCGTCCCTTCCGCACGATGACGCAGCCGACAACGGGGTTCGGGTTGGTCTCACCGAGCCCGCGGGCGGCCAGCTCCACGGCCCTCCGCATCCAACGGGCGTCTTCGACCTGCACGACGGAACATTAACCACAAAGCGACGAGGGACACAAAGGGGAACCGTGTGCATGGGTGGAGGGGCTCGCGGCGTCCTACCAACTCGAATGGACCAGTGGCCGGATCGTCTCGTCGTAGACGGCCCGCACCGCCGCGATCGTCTCCGGACCCAACGGGGGAAGCGCGGCCGCGGCGGCGTTGTCCCGGGCCTGGCCCGGGGTCCTGGCGCCGGGTATCGCGCAGCTCACCGCGTCGAACGTGAGGATCCACCGCAGGGCGAGCTGGGCCAGCGTCGCTCCGGCCGGCACCAGGACGCGCAATCGTTCGACCGCTTCGAGGCCCACGTCGTACGGGACACCGGAGAAGGTCTCGCCCTTGTCGAAGGCCCGTCCCTCGCGGTTGAACAAACGGTGGTCGCCTGGTTCGAAGGTCGAATCGGGCCGGAGTTTCCCTGTGAGAAGGCCGCTCGCGAGAGGCACGCGGGCCAGGATGCCGACGTTCCGCGCCTTGGCCCGGGGAAAGAACGCGTCGGCCGGCTTCAGGCGAAACATGTTGAAGATGATCTGGACCGTCTGGACGTTCGGATGCTGGATGGCTCGCAGGGCCTCGTCGACGGTCTCGACGCTCACGCCGTAGTAGCGGGCCTTCCCGGCGGCGACCAGATCGTCGAGGATGTCGAAGACCTCGGGTCGGTCGTACACCCCCGGGTGCGGGCAGTGCAGCTGCACGAGATCGACGGCTTCCATCTCCAGATTGCGCAGGCTGCGTTCGACCCAGGCCGTCAGGTTCTCGCGGCTGTAGCCTTCCGGGGTCTGCTTCGGCAGCCGGCGGCCGACCTTGGTGGCGACCCAGATCGTCTCGCCGCGCCTCTCGCGCCGGAGCCGGGCCACGAGCCGTTCGCTGCGGCCGTCGCCGTAGACGTCGGCCGTGTCGACGAAGTTCACCCCCGCGTCGGCGGCGGCGTGCAGGGCACGGAGCGACTCGTCGTCGTCCACCGCACCCCAGGCCCCGCCGATGGCCCAAGCGCCGAAGCTGATCGCGGAGACCGTCATGTCGGTCCGTCCCAGGGCGCGGTAGTCCATCGCGGTCGACCTCCTTGGACGCGAGCCGGTTGGAGCGATTCCTTCAGTCACCCCCGACGAGGCCCGAGGCAAAGGCGGCCGCGTCGAAGGGGAGCAGATCGTCGGCCGACTCACCGACGCCCACGTAGCGGATCGGGACCCCGAGCTCACGGACGACAGCCACCGCGACCCCGCCCTTCGCGGTCCCGTCCAGCTTCGTCAAGACCAGGCCTGTCACCCCCGCCGCCCGAGCGAACTCCCGTCCTTGTGCGAGGCCGTTGGAGCCGACGGTCGCGTCGAGGACGAGAAGCGTCTCGTGGGGCGCCCCGGCCACTTCGCGGCCGGCGACACGGGTCATCTTCTGCAGCTCGGCCATCAGGTTCCCCTTGGTGTGGAGGCGGCCGGCGGTGTCCACGAGCACGCCGTCGTGGCCGCGGGCCCGGGCGGCGCGAAGGCCGTCGGTGAGGACCGCCGACGGATCCGTCCCCTCGACGCCACGGTGGAAGTCGGCGCCGGTCCTCCGGGCCCAGACCTCGAGCTGCTCTGCGGCGGCCGCCCGGAAGGTGTCGGCGGCGACCAGCAGGGCCGAGCGCCCCTCGGTACGCCAGGCTCCAGACAGCTTGCCGACGGTCGTCGTCTTTCCCACGCCGTTCACGCCCACGACGAAGACGATCCAGGGACGGCTCGAGAAGCACTCCACCGTGAGGGGACGTTCGAGCTGCCTCCGCAGCTCCTCCCGGAGGGCTGAGCGCATCGCCTCGGCGCCACCGCCCGCGATCTCGCCGCTTCGCCGGCGAAGGACCGCCACGGCCTCGGCGGCCGCCGGGACGCCGAGGTCGGCAGCGATGAGCGCCTCCTCGATGGCGTCGAGGTCGGCGGGATCGAGAGGCCGCTGGCCACGCACGAGGTCCTCCACCGGCATCTCCAGGACCGCCCGCGTCCGCGACAAGCCGTTTCTCAGCCGGTCAATCAGCGCCACTAGGGGCCCTCACAGCTCAGCGTCGATCCGCTCCTGGGTCTCGGCGGACCGGTGGACGCCCTGCCCCACGTTGGCGGTCGCGGACAACGCGACCACGAGGTAGTAGCCGTCCTTCAAGGGGCGAACGATCACGTGGCCGCCAGAGTAGCGGCAGAGGATGTGTAGGATCTCGCCGGTCGAGTAGTAATCCTGCAACTCCCGCGCCCGGGCGAGGGCGAGGCCTTGATAGGCGCCGATGAGGCGGTGACGCTCTTGACGATGTCCCGCCTCGACCACGACCTCGCCGTTCGCATCGAGGAGGAGGGCACCCAGGGCTCCGCCGACGGAGCCCACGAGCCTGTCGAGCAAGGCCTGGTAAGGCAAGGCGGGCGAGGTCGACTACTTGGGGAAGTTCCTGAGCAGCTCCGCAGCGCGGCGACCCGCAGGCCCCACGGGATCCTTCCCCGCCGCCAGCTCGAGCCGCGTCCGCGCGTCGGCGAAGCGTCCCGCCCGATAGTAGGCTTCGCCGAGGGCCACGATCACGGACCACTCTTCGGGGAGTGCCCGGGCGCCGGCCTCGAGCTGGACGATGGCGTCGTTCAGCTTGCCCATGGCCACGAGGGTGTCGGCGACGCCGAGGTAGGCGTCGGAGTAGGTCGCGCTCTTGGACAGGCTCGTCTGGAACCAGTTCAGGGCCTGGGAGTGGTTCTTCTCCTCGAGGTATGCCTGACCCAGATTCCGGGCGGAGAGCTCGGGGCTCGGGTTCGTGGGATCGTTGAAGGCCGTCAAGAACTCCTTTTTCCCCTCCTCCCGCCTCCCAGAGAGGACCAACACCGAGCCGAGGTCGTTGCGCACGTCGACATAGTACGGGTTCAGGTCCAGCGCCTTCCGGAACGCGGCGATCGCCTCGGCCAGTTTGTTCTGGCGCGCATAGGCGAGACCGAGCCCTTTTTCGAAGTAGGGGTTCTTCGGATCCTGACGGATCGCCGTCTTGAACTCCGCGACGGCGAGATCGATGCGCCCCGCTCGAAGGTGGTCGAGGCCGGCATTGAAGCGGCTCTCCCCATCCAGGGCCGGCGAGGTTTTGTCCTCGGCCACGACCGGACGTCCGAGGACGAGGGCAAGGCCCAGGCCAGCGGCGATCCGTCCGAAGGTCCGTACTCGTCTTGTCATCGGCGTCTCTCCAATCAGCGCACGGCCGCCGGCTGCCTCGCCTCGACGGCCGCGCGGCGCGCCTTGGCCGTGGTCAGCTCGCCGGCGGCGTGGGCGCGCACGATGGCCTCCACGCACTTGGAATCGAACTTCTTGCCCGCCAGGAACCGCAGACGGGCCAAGGCCGCGTCGAAGGTCATCGCCTTCGAGTAGGGCCGGTCCGTCGTCATGGCGTCGAAGGCGTCGGCCACGCTCACGATGCGGCCCAAGAGGGGGATCTTGTCCCCCTTCAGGCCGTCGGGATAGCCGCTGCCATCGACGTTCTCGTGATGCATGAGCCCGGCCCCGGCCATCTGCTTCAGGAGAGGCACGCCGTCCAGGATGTGGGCGCCCTTGGTCGGATGCTGCTTCATGATCTCGTACTCCTCGTCGGTGAGGGCCGAGGCCTTGCGCAGGATCTTGTCCTCGATGCCGATCTTGCCCACGTCGTGGATGATCCCCGACAGGTGGACCCTCTCCACCTCTTCGGGCGACATCCCCATGTGCTTGGCCATGACGGCGGAGTAGAAAGCCACGCGCTCCGAGTGACCCCGCGTGTAGGGGTCCTTCTCGTCGATGGCATTGGCCAGCATCTTGATGGAACCCACGAAGAGCTCCTTGTTGATTGCGGCCTGCTTGCGGATCTCCTCTATGTGTTTCTGGATCTCGGCCCCCATCTGGTTGAAGGCCTCAGCCAGGATCCCCACCTCGCTTCGACTCCGGACCGCGACGCGAGTCGCGTAGTCGCCGCCGGCGAGGCGCAGCGCGCCCAGCGCCAGCTCCCGGATCGGGTGGCTGATCTGGCCGGCGAAGAGCGAGCCCAGGACGATTGCAAGGATCGCGACGACCCCCACGAGCACCAGCGCCTTGTTCCACATGTCGTTGGCGCTGTAATAGGCCTTCGATTCGTCGACCTGCACGATGACGCCCCACCCCGAGTCGTCGGAAACGCGGGCGTAGGCGCCGAGCATCTGGAGGGTCCCGCCCTTCGACGGGATCGCAAAGGGGACGGTCGCCGCGGCACGACCGCCGACATCGAGGAACTGGCGAACGATCTCGATCCTGGACATGTCGGGGTCCGACTCGAGGCGCTTGGGGTCCGAGTGGGCGATGAGGCGCCCACGGCTGTCGACGATGTACACGTCGACGAGCCCCTCCTCGCCCATCTCCCGCGTCATGCTCCAGAGCGGGCCGAGGCCGGCGACGGCGAGGACGACTCCCTGCACACCGATCCCGTGGGGGTTGACCGGCTCGGTGAGCACCGTGACCGGCTCCTGAAGTGACGCCGAGACGACCGGCGGGCTCACCATCGCCTTCCCCTCGAGGCCGCGGAGGTAGCCCTCCTGGAGGAGATCCGCGATGGCGGGCTCGGGGAGCTGGGTGCCCGACCGCGCCCCGGCCCCCCCGGCATCCATTACGCTGATGGAGTAGAGCTTGCTGTTTCCCCCGATGTAGCGCTCGAGGCCTTTCGCCTTCTGGATCCGCGCCACGCGGCCGGGGAACTGTCCCGCCTCGACGTCGACCTCGAGGGTGCGGGCGATCGCCACGATCGGGGCCTGCAGGCTCTGGGAATACACGGCGACCTGCTGCGAGAGACTGCGGGCCTTGTCGAGCAGCTTCGCCTTCTGATCCAGCTCGAGGATCTCTTTGCTCCGCGAGACCAGCGTGAAGGACGTCCAAATCAGCGGCACGACGCCCACGGCAAAGAGCAGGAAGAGGAGCGAGACGAGTATCGTCCCG
>Ga0210377_10000943_pt1 | contig 27320 bp, 30 predicted proteins | sample PLM4_65_b1redo_FD_155480 | JGI IMG/M metagenome (GOLD analysis project Ga0210377, IMG submission 155480) | Groundwater sediment microbial communities from an aquifer in East River, Colorado, USA - PLM4_65_b1 redo | ecosystem: Environmental > Terrestrial > Soil > Riparian zone | place: USA: East...
CAACACGGCGTCGGGCGCGACGCTCGAGGCCAACGGGTTGCGCGTGGTGGACTGCCTCCTGGCGTCGTCCACCCGGCTCCTGGTGAACCCGCGCACCCTGGACGTTCCCGAACGCCGGCGGCGGGTCGAGGACCTGGTCCTGCTCCTCCGGTCCGTGCTGGACGCGCGCCGTCGCGTGATGCTGGAGGTCAACGCTTCGGCGGCGTGCCTCGAAGCGGTGGTCGCCGTGCTCCCCGCGATGCGCCGGCCCACCGTGGCACCCCTGTTCGGCGACGACGGGTTCGCGGTCAAGGCCGCCGTGCCGTCCGAGCTCCTGCCCCAGGTGATTCCCGCGCTCAAGGCGGCGGGTGGGACGGACGTGGTGGTGTCCCGTCTCGCGCAGATCGTGCCATGACCGCCTTGGCACTCGACGCCAACTTGGGCGCCTGCCCGCCGCGGGCGCTGGCGACCGCCGTCGCGGACCTGGGGCCCGAGTTGTTGCGCCGGTACCCGGACACCGCGCCACTCGAAGCCGCCTTGGCGGCCCGCTTCGGGATTGCGCCGGAACGGGTGGCCGTCACGGCGGGCGCGGACGACGCCATCGACCGCGTCTGCCGCGCGTACCTGGGACCGAACCGGCGCCTGCTGCTCCCCAGGCCCAGCTTCGAGATGCTCGACCACTTCGCCACGCTCGTGGGTGGGGGGCTCACCCCGGTGCCCTGGCCGCACGGCCCGTTTCCCCTGGACGCGTTTCTCGCCGCGCTCGGGCCCGACACCGGCATCGTCGCGGTGGTCTCGCCCAACAATCCCACGGGGGCGGTGGCCACCGCCGCCGACCTTCGGCTGCTCGCGGAGGCCGCGGCCGGCGCGGTGGTGCTGCTCGATCATGCCTACGTGGAGTACGCCGCGCACGATCTCACGGCGGCGGCGCTGGAGCTGCCGAACGTGATCGTCGTCCGCACGCTGTCCAAGGCCTGGGGCCTGGCCGGATGCCGCATCGGCTACGCGCTCGGGCGCCCGCCGGCGATCGCCCGGCTGCGGGACGCCGGCGGCCCGTACCCGGTGGCGGCGCCGTCGGTGGCGCTCGCGCTGGCCCGGCTCGCGGGCGGTGGCGACGACGTGCGCGCCCACGTGGCCCGGGTCCGGGCCGAGCGCGCGAGACTCGCCGACCGCCTGGCCGCGCTGGGGCTCGAGTCCTGGGCATCGGAGGCCAACTTCGTGCTCGTGGAGTGCGGCCGGCGGGCCGAGGCGCTCGTGGCCGGACTCGCCGCGCGCGGCGTGCTCGTCCGAACCTTCCCCGGCCGGCCGTTTCTCGAAACCGCCGTCCGCATCTCGCTGCCCGGCGCGCCCGAACCGTTCGAGCGCCTCCTGGCCGCGTTGGATGCGGCGCTATGACGCGCGCGGCCACGGTCGAACGGGTGACTGGGGAAACGTCGGTTCGCGTGCGCCTGGTGCTCGATGCCGCCGGCGCCGCCGACGTCCGCACTGGGATCGGGATGCTCGACCATTTGTTTGACGCCCTCGCCCGGCACGCGGGCTTCGACCTGACCCTGTCCTGCACCGGCGATCTCCACGTGGATGATCATCACACCGCCGAGGACTCCGCCCTCGCCGTGGGCCAGGCCCTCGACCGGGCCCTCGGCGAACGGCGTGGCATCAACCGCTTCGGCTGGGCGTACGCCCCGCTGGACGAGGCCCTGGCGCGCGCCGTCGTGGACTGCTCGGGCCGCGGATTCGCGGCGGTCGACCTGGGACTCGCGCGGGAGGCGCTCGGCGGGTTGGCGTGCGAGAACGTCGGCCACGCGCTGTCATCGCTGGCCGCCGCGGCTCGGATGGCGTTGCACGTGGACGTGCTGCGAGGAGCGAACGATCACCACCGGGCCGAAGCGGCGTTCAAGGCCGTGGCCCTAGCCCTGCGCCAGGCCGTGGCCCGGACCGGGTCCGGTGACGTGCCGTCGACCAAGGGAACGCTGGGAGGACCGGGCGATGGATGACGTCGTCGTGGTGGACACCGGGGTCGCCAACCTGGCCTCGCTCACCGGGGCGTTCCGTGGACTGGATGTACCGGCGCGCGTCACCGACGACCCGGCGGTCGTCCGAGCGGCGTCGCGCCTCGTCCTGCCGGGCGTGGGCGCCTTCGGACCGGCGGCCGCGCGCCTCGCCGCCCGGGGGCTCGACCACGCCGTCCGCGGCGCCGCGCGGCGCGACGTTCCGCTCCTCGCCGTCTGCCTGGGCCTCCAACTCCTCTGCGAGGCCAGTGACGAGGCGCCGGGGACTCCGGGCCTCGGAATCATCGCCGGCGCCTGCCGCCGGCTCTCGGGAGCCGTCCGCGTCCCGCACCTCGGCTGGAACCGGGTCGAACCCGAGCGCGATGCCCGGTGGCTCGCGGCCGGGGAGGCCGCCTTCGCCAACTCGTATGCGCTGCCCGTGGCGCCCCGCGGGTGGATACCGGCCTGGTCGGTGCACGGCGCGCCATTCGTGGCCGGGTTGGAGCGGGGAAACGTCCTCGCCTGCCAGTTCCATCCGGAGCTGTCCGGCGCGTACGGCGCGAGCCTGCTAGCCCGCTGGCTCGGGGCTGCCGCGGCCCCGCCACGTTCCGGCCCCGCCCGCGCCTCGGGCCTGCTCTCCCGGCTCGTGGCCTGCCTCGACGTGCGTGACGGACGGGTGGTGAAGGGGGTGCGGTTCCAGCGGCTCCGCGACGCGGGCGAGCCGGCTGACCGGGCCGCGTGTTACGAACACCAGGGGGCAGACGAGATCGTGATCCTGGACGTGGCGGCGTCGCCCGCGGGCCGCGACGCCCAGATCGAGACGGTGCGCCGGGTGCGGGCCGCGGTCCGCCTGCCGCTCACCGTCGGCGGAGGGGTGCGCAGCGTGGCGGACGCCGGCCGGCTGCTCGCGGCCGGCGCGGACAAAGTGAGCGTCAACACCGCGGCGGTCGGCGATCCCGGCCTGCTGGACCGGCTGGCCGCGACGTTCGGGACCCAGTGCGTCGTCCTGGCGGTGGATGCCCGGCGCGCGGGTGATGGGTGGGAGGCGTTGGTCCTGGGCGGAGCCGCGGCCGGCCGGCCCGATGCCGTCGCCTGGATGACGGAGGGCCAGGCGCGCGGGGCGGGGGAGATGCTGCTCACGAGCTGGGATCAGGATGGCACGGGGGAGGGCCCCGACCTCGCGTTGTTGGGTGCCGCGGCGGCGGCTGTCCGGGTGCCGGTGGTGGCGTCGGGCGGGATCGGAAGCGCGGGGCACGCGGCCGCGGCCCTCCGGGCCGGAGCGGACGCGGTCCTGGTGGCGTCGGCGCTGCACGACGGGAACCAGACCGTCGCCACGCTCAAGCACGAGCTGGCCGCGTTCGGGATCGCGGTGCGGCGATGATCGTCCCGAGCATCGACCTCGCGGGCGGCCGCGCGGTCCAGCTCCGCCGGGGTCGGGAGCTCGTCCTGGACGGTGGCGATCCGCTCGCGCGGCTGGACGAGTTTTCGGTCGCGGGCGAGGTGGCGGTGGTGGACCTCGACGCGGCGATGGGCCGTGGCTCGAACGCGGAGATCATCGCGCAGATGGTCCGCCGCGCGCCGTGCCGGGTGGGCGGGGGCATCCGCGATCTCGAGGCCGCCCGGGGCTGGCTCGACCGGGGCGCGGCGCGCGTGATGCTGGGGACGGCCGCACGGCCGGAGCTGTGCGGCCGCCTCCCCCGGGATCGCGTGATCGCGGCGGTGGACGCCGAGCACGGCGAGGTCGTGGTGGACGGGTGGCGGCGCCGGACCGCGGTGCCGGTGCTCGAGCGCGTCGCGGAGCTGGCCTCCACCGTGGGCGGGTTCCTGTTCACTCAGGTCGAGTGCGAGGGCGGCATGGCCGGCTTCGACCTGATGGCCGTGCGAGACGTGGTCGCGGCTGCCGGAGAAGCCCGGGTGACGGCCGCGGGCGGGATCACGACGCCCGAGGAAATCGCCGAACTGGATCGGCTGGGGGCGGATGCCCAGGTGGGCATGGCGCTGTATACCGAACGCCTGTCGCTCGGGCGCGCGGTGGCGGCCTGTATGCGCTCCGGTGAAGGTGTCGATCCCGAACGCTGGCCGACCGTCGTCTGTGACGAGCTGGGTGACCCGCTCGGCGTGGTGTGGAGCACGCACGGATCCGTGGAGCGCGCCGTCGGCGAGCGGCGCGGGATCTACTGGTCGCGATCGCGCCGCGCGCTGTGGGTCAAGGGCGAGACCTCGGGCCGCCGCCAGCGGCTGCTGCGCGTGGACCTGGATTGCGACCGCGACGCGCTCCGTTTCACGGTGCGTCAGCAGGGCGCGGGCTTCTGCCATCTGCCGCGCCGCACGTGCTGGCCGGGTGGCTTCGGGCTGGGGGACCTAGAGCGCGTGATCGGCGAGCGGAGCGAGCGGGTCGAGCCGGAATCGGGAACTGCACGCCTCCTGGCCGATCCCGCGCTGCTCGCCGCCAAGCTCCGGGAGGAGGCGGCCGAGCTGGGGCAGGCGATCAGCCCGGGCGAGGTCGTGCACGAGGCCGCCGATCTCTCCTACCTCGTGCTCGTGGCGCTGCGCCGCGCGGGGGCGTCCCTGGCCGACGTACAGCGCGAGCTCGAATGCCGGCACGGGAGGGTGAGCCGCCGGCCCATGGCGGCCAAGTCGGTCGAATGAACCCGCCCCTGCTCCGTCCACGATCGCTGGCCGACCTCACCCGTGGGCGCCGCACCGCGGGGTGCGCCGAGGCGCTGGCGGCCGCCGCCCTCATCGTGGACGACGTGCGCCGGCACGGCGCGCCCGCGGTCCGGGCCCACGCCGAACGGCTGGGCGACCTCGGACGCGACGATCCGCTCGTGCTCGACCGCCCCGCGCTGGAACGCGCACTGGCGACCCTGGATCCCGCTACGAGGGAGCGCCTCGAGCGCGTGGCCGGGAGAATCCGAACGTTCGCGGAGACCCAGCGCCGCGCGCTGAGTGACATCACCGTATCCGTTCCGGGCGGGGAAGCGGGGCATCGGCTCGTACCCGTGGCGCGGGCCGGCTGCTACGCCCCCGGAGGGCGCTATCCGCTGCCCTCGTCGGTGCTGATGACGGCGGTCACGGCGCGAGCGGCGGGGGTCAGGGACGTCTGGGTCGCCAGTCCGCGACCTGGGCCCCTGGTGCTCGCGGCCGCGGCCCTGGCCGGCGCGGAGGCGGTCCTCGCGGTCGGCGGAGCCCAGGCGGTGGCGGCCCTGGCCCACGGCGCCGGGCCGGTGCCCCGATGTGACGTGGTGGTCGGACCCGGCAACCGCTACGTGTCGGCGGCCAAGCAGTTGGTGACCGGCGTGGCGGGCACCGATCTGCCGGCCGGGGCCTCGGAGCTTCTGGTGCTGGCGGATCGCACCGCGGACCCCGAGCTGGTCGCCGCCGATCTCCTGGCCCAGGCGGAGCACGACCCGGAGGCCGTGCCCGTGCTGGTGTCGCTCGATCCGGCCGTGGCGGAACGGGTGGAGGTCGAATTGGGCCGACAGCTCGCCAGCCTGCCCACGGCCGACGTCGCGCGCCGCGCGCTGGCCAACGGCGGCGTGCTCCTGGTCGGCGACCTGCGCGCGGGCGTGGAGGCGTGCGACGCGATCGCCCCGGAGCACCTGGCCCTGATGGTGGCGGATCCCGACGCCGTGGCGCCTCGCCTCAGCCACTACGGCGCGCTCTTCCTCGGCGACGGCGCGTCGGTGGTCCTGGGCGACTACGGCGCCGGACCCAACCATGTGCTTCCCACCGGCGGAAGCGCGCGATGGGCGGGCGGGTTGTCGGTGTTCACCTTCCTGCGGGTCCGGACGTGGCTTCGGGTGGATTCCCGAGGCGGCCGTCCGCTCGCCGCGGACGCCGCCTGGTTCGCCCGAGCCGAGGGACTCGAAGCCCACGCGCGAGCGGCGGAAAAACGGATGACGCGATAACGGGAAAGCAGGTCGTACGGATCCCGTCATCGTGCCCGGCCCCGGGCGACCGTCAGGCCAGGCGGGCCAGCTCGGCCTCCAGAGTGGACAGCTCACCCGCGGCGGTGAGGAGCCGGGAGGGAAGGTCGCTGGCCAGCTCGAGGTACACCTCGGTGCCGCGCCGGGTGGCCCGAACCAGGCCGCGCTCCCGCAGCGTCGCCACATGGCGCGCCAGCGTGGACTGCGGCCAGTGCAGCTCCTCGAGCAGCTCCCGCTGGGTGGCGGCGCGACCGTGGGCCAGCAGACAGGTGATGCGCACCCGGTCAGGGTGCGACAGCACCTTGAAGATCCCCGCCAGACGGCGGGCTTCCTGCGGGCTGGCGTACGGCACGCATTCCTCCCTCTGTGACGAGGGAGAATGCGTTCCTAAAGGTCTTGGGAGTTGGAAGTCACTATGAGGGCGCGTTAACGAATGGGCGGCTATGCCCGCCCATTCAGTCGCTTGTCATCACGAACCAGGGTTTTCCGACCAGGCTGGTGTACTTTGGCCGGAGCCGGTCCGTTTCGTAGAACCGCGCCAGGTCCACCACCTTCTTCTTGCCCACCACCGCCTCGATGGGCGCGCTGTCGTAAATGCCGTTGCGCAGGCAGACCAGCCGTCCGGACGTCCCGGCGAGGACCAGGTCGAGGGCCAGGTTTCCGAAGGCCATAGGCACGATGGCGTCGAGCGCGTCGGGCGCCCCGCAGCGGACCAGGTAGCCCAGGCGCTGGCTGACGACGTTCACCCGCCGCCCGCCGTTGTACTTGGGAGAGGCCTCTTTCAGAAGCTCCGCCACCCGGTCGCCGATTCCGCCCAGCTTGCGGTGCCCGTACTGGTCCGGCTCCGAGCCTTCGAACGACATCCCCTGGTCGCCCGCTATCCGCGCCCCCTCCGACACCAGCACGACCGCGTAGCGACTGGGGTTGCGGCGCCGGTCCTCCGACAGAAGCTCGGTCAGCCGGTCGAGGTCGAAGGGATGCTCGGGGATGACGCACCGGTCGGCCGCGCCGGCCATGGTCGGCAGCAGGGCCGTGTACCCGGCGTACCGGCCGAACACCTCGATGACCAGGAAGCGCTCGTGCGAGCCGGCCGTGGTGCGAAGCTCGTGGGTCAGCTCGATGGTCCGGGCCACGCAGGTGCTGAAGCCGATGCAGTAGTCGGTACCGGGCACGTCGTTGTCCATGGTCTTGGGGATCCCCACCAGCCTGACCCCCTGTCCGTGCAGGCGGACCGCGTAACTCAGGGTGTCGTCCCCACCGATCGGGATCAGCGTGTCCACGCCGAGGAACTCGAGGTGGGCCAGCACCGTCGGCGTCACGTCGTTGACGTCGTCCCGGTACCGGTCCCGCAGGTGCTCGGGCAGGGCCCCGCGGGGCAGTTTGCTGGGGAGGGTGCGCGAGGTATGCAGGAACGTGCCGCCGGTGCGGGCCGCGCGATTCACGATCTCGGGGGTCAGGGGGATCACGTGCGCGCTGTTGTCCGCGCCGGCCTCCGGTACCATCTCGACCAGCCCGGCCCACCCGCGTCGGATCCCCAGGACGCGGTAGCCCTCGCGGAGGGCGCGGATGGTGATGGCGCGGATGGCGGGGTTCAGGCCGGGGACGTCGCCCCCGCCCGTCAGGATCGCGATGGTGCCCTTGGGTGACGCCATGGTCGGACCTCCGGCTCCCTTTCAACTTACCCCTTCAGCCAGCCTTCAGAGTGGATTCATACCCAGGGTGGCAAGCTCCGGGTGAGCGAACGTACCTAGGAGAGCCAATGCCGCAACGGGCCATTATCCTCGGCGCCGCAGGCCGTGATTTCCATAATTTCAACGTCTACTTCCGCGAGAACCCGGACTATGAGGTCGTTGCCTTCACGGCGACCCAGATTCCCAACATCGCGGACCGCCGTTACCCGGCCGAGCTGGCGGGGGGGCGGTACCCGGGCGGGATCCCGATCTTCCCCGAAGACGACCTCGAGCAGGTGATCGCCGAGCAGCGGGCGGAGGTGGTGGTCTTCGCCTACAGCGACGTGTCGCACGAGCACGTGATGCACCTGGCGTCCCGCGTTTTGGCCTGCGGCGCCGACTACCTGCTGCTGGGGCCTCGGCACACCGCGCTGGCGGCGCGCGTGCCGGTCGTCGCTGTCTGCGCCGCGCGCACCGGCGCCGGCAAGAGCCAGACCAGCCGGCGGATCGCTGGCATCCTCAGCGCCTGGGGCAAGCGCGTGGTCACGGTCCGCCATCCCATGCCGTACGGCGATCTGGCGCGGCAGGCGGTGCAGCGGTTCGCCACGTACGATGACCTGGCCCGTCACGACGTGACCATCGAGGAGCGGGAAGAGTACGAGCCGCATCTGGCCGCGGGCCGGGTGGTCTACGCCGGGGTGGACTACGAGCGGATTCTGCGCCAGGCCGAGGCGGAAGCCGACGTCATCATCTGGGACGGCGGCAACAACGACCTCCCGTTCTACCAGCCCGACCTGCACGTGGTGGTGGTGGACCCGCATCGGGCGGGCCACTCGGCGGCCTACCACCCGGGTGAGGCGAACGTCCGGATGGCCGACGTGATCGTGGTCAACAAGCTGGACACGGCCTCGGAACAGGAGGCGCAGCGGGCCATCGCGACCGTCACGGCGCTGAACCCGGCCGCCCGGGTGATCCGCGCCACGAGCCCGATCTCGGTGGACGCACCGGAGGCGATCCGCGGCAAACGGGTGCTGGTGATCGAGGATGGCCCGACCGTGACCCACGGCGGCATGAGCTTCGGCGCGGGCTGGGTCGCGGCCAAACGGTTCGGCGCGGCGGAGATCGTGGACCCGCGGCCCTACGCGGTGGGCTCGATCCGGGAGACGTTCGCCCGGTTCCCCACCACGGGGATGGTGCTGCCCGCGATGGGGTACGGCCACGACCAAGTGCGGGAGCTGGCCGAGACGATCAACCGCTCCCCGGCCGACGTGGTGATCGTCGGCACGCCCATCGACCTCGGTCGCCTCGTGGCCTTCGACAAGCCGTCGGTGCGGGTTCGCTACGAGCTGGAAGAGATGGGGACGCCCCGCCTCGAGGACGTGCTCCGGGAGCGGCTGGCGCTCCGGCGAACGCCCGAATTGGCGACGAGATAGCTGGTTGAGCGGTTAGGCGGTCTTCTTGAGCTGCTCCGCGGACCGGTGCGGGTGGCGGCGGGCTTCTCCATCTGGACCCGGCCATTCAGCTCGCCGCCTTCCTGGACGGCGATGCGGGGGGCGGTCACGTCCCCATGCACGGCGCCGCCGGCGCGCAGCTCGATCCGGACGGCGGCCCCGACGTCCCCCTCCACCCGGCCCGCGATGATGATCTCGTCGCCGCGGACGTCGCCCATCACGATCCCGCCCGGCGCCACCACGACCTGCTCATGCCCCCGGACCACGCCCTCGACCCGCCCCTCGATCTTGATGATCCCCTCGCACTCGACCTCGCCGATGATGCGGGTTCCGAGGGCGACGATGGACAGCTGGGTGGCGTGACCGATCGTGGCGATCGGCTCGCGGTCGCCGCTCTTGGCGGACGAGAAGACGGACATGGTGGACTCCGGGGTCTGCGGTTGCGGTCGTCGCCGCAAGCTACGGTCAGGGGGCGCCCGGGTTTGTGACCCACGGCACCAACCCGGCGGGGGGTCTTCCCCGTTTTCCGGCCCGCTGCCAGGGCCCTTCCGCGCCGGGCTTCCCGCGCGCACCTTGGAGTGCATGCGGCGCCTGATCCTCCTGGCCGCCCTGATGCCGGCGGCCATCCCCGCTTCCCCCGCGACGGGACAGGAGAACGACCGCCCCGCGATCAGCGGTCAGGACCGGTCCCGCGGGCACCGCATGCTGCGCCGGCTGCGGGAGACGCTGGAGCGCTACTACTACGACTCCACCTATCGCGGCATCGACCTGGACCGCCACGTCGCGCAGACCGACAGCGCGATCGACGCCGCCAACTCGGTGCCGCAGATGTTCGCCGTGCTGGCCGATTTCCTCGGCGCGTTGGATGACTCCCACACGCGATTCCTCCCGCCCGGCATCAACGTCGAGGTGAGCTACGGCTGGAGCTGGCAGATGGTGGGCGACGACTGCCATGTGGTTTCCGTCAGTGAGAGCGGCGACGCCAAGGCGAAGGGGCTTCGCGTGGGCGACCGGGTGCTGGCCATTGACGGCATCCGCCCGGTCCGGGAAAACCTGAGCACGATCGGCTACGTGTACTACCAGTTGAGTCCCCGGCCCGGTATGCGGGTGTTGGTGGAGCACGAGGGCGGCGAGCGAGCCGAGTTGATCATCAACTCGAAGATGACGCGCCGCCCGCCGGTCGAGGACCTGGCCGATCTGAACAACCGGCGTCGCTACTGGGAAGAGGCCGAGCGGTCACGTCCGCGCCATGCCTGGCGGGAAATCGACAGTGTGCTCGTGTGGCGGCTGCCGGCGTTCATACACCAGGATGTGGAGATCGATCGGCTGATGGCCCTCGCGCGCCAGCACCGCTGGCTGATCCTGGACCTGCGGGGCAATTCGGGCGGCTCGGTGGCCACCCTGCTGCGGCTCCTCGGACACTTCTTCGCCGAGCCGTTCCATGCGTTCACGGAGGTACGACGCGACTCGACGGTCGAACAGCGCGTGCTGCCGGTGGGCGACGGTCCGTTCATGGGCGAGGCCATCGTGCTGATCGACAGTCGTTCGGCTTCGGCGTCGGAACTCACCAGCCGGGTGCTCCAGATGCGGAACCGGGCGATGATCGTCGGGGACCGCTCCGCGGGCAAGGTCATGGGCAGCTATCAGATCAGCCTCACGCTCGGGAGCGTATGGCAGGAGCGGGTCGTGCCGTTTGGTATGCAGGTGACGGTGGTCGACGGCGTCATGCCCGACAGCAGCCGCCTGGAGAAAGCGGGCGTGATCCCCAACGTGGCGGCCCTTCCCACGGGCGCGGACCTCGCCGCCAAACGCGATCCCGCCATGCAGTTCGCGCTGGAGATGGCCGGGGTGAAGGTGACGGCGGCAGAAGCCGGGAAGGTGCTGTCCCGCTAGCTCTTGTCGATCTCGATTTCCTTGATGCCCGATCCGTCGAACACCCAGCTGGTGCGCCGGGGCCGGGGGATCTCCGCCGTGAGGCCCAGGCGGGGCCGGGCGTCGGCCGCGTCCGGCTGATCGTCCACCGGCGTCAGCTCGGCCAGCGCGTCCCGGTTCACCAGAATGCGGATGTTGTTGCTGTCCGGATCCATGGGCAGCAGGAAGAAGAACGGCCGGTTGGGCGGGTAGCGGTTCATGAGCCCGCCCTGCTCCTCGCCGTCCTGGAACCGGATGCGCACCTGCCGGCTGCCGCGCAGTCGCTGGTCGCCGGTCTTGGGCGCGTGGTCTTCGTCGTACTTGGGCTTCCCGCCGAAGTCCTTGACGAAGTACAACGCCTTGACCTGGGTGAGATCCACTTCGATGGTGCCGCGATCGGCGGTCTGGATGTGGCAGATGGGCCGGCCCGGGTCCACGTCCATGGACGTGCCCTTGACGACGGCGTGATCGATGAAATGCGCGACGACCTTGTGGGCCATCGGGGCCTCCGACCAACTGGGACCGCAAACATGCACACCGCTTCGCGCCGGGTCAACCCTCTCCGCGCACGACCTCGGTGCCGAGGGGCCACGGCGTGGCCCAGGGTGCGAGCGGGTGCCCGGCCCCACCCGCCATCCACATGGTTCAGCATCAGCGGTCGTCGAACAGCTCGTCTAACGGCATCGTGAAGGGCCGGACGGCGCCGGCGGGCAGCCAGATGAGGCGGGCATACTCGACCAGCGGCAGCAGGGAAGCGGGTCGCCACAACTCGACCACCCGATGGAGCGGATCCGGAACCCAGTACACCGGGACCCCCAGCTCCTGGTACAGCCGCCGCTTGGTGAAGCGGTCCGCCCGGGCGCTGGCGGGGCTCACGACCTCGGCCACGAGCAACGGCGCGGCGCGGTCGGTGCCGGGCCCGTGGGGCGCGACGAAGACATCCGGCTGCACCAGGGTATCGGGGCCCGGGGCGAGGCCGGCGGGTGCCGCGTATACGCGCCCGATGGGGTGGGACGCGAGATAGCGGCTCAGCGCGTGGCCCAGCCGCGCGGCGGCGCGCCGGTGGAGGGCGGGCGGCGCGCGGGTCACCAGCAGCTCGCCGTGCACCGTTTCATAGCGGAGTCCGTCGTCGGGCAGGGCGCGCACCATCCCGGCGGTGAAGTAGGGCGGCGCCGGTGTGCCCAGCAACCCGATACGGCTTGGTCGGAATCGTCCTCGCACCGGACCAACCTGCGGGCCCGGGTCGCGGCGCGCGTCAGCCTTCGAACGCGGCAGGGCGCGAAACCACCGCGCCGGTTTTCACGCGCAGTTCACGGTCGTCTCACCGCCGTGCCCCTTAACTACGAACAGCGGAGGATGTCATGGTCGCTCCCAATCGAAGGAGCTGGTGCGAACGGACGTTCGATCCCGCCCGCCGCTCCGCCGCCGTCCCGAACCGATACGCCCATGCCACTCCCCGCGCCGTCGCCCGCTTCGCCCGCCGCTAGCTGGGCGGAGCATACCGGTGACTTCGACTGGTCGATCGCCGAACGCGAGCTCGACCACCGCCCCGGCGAACCGCTGAACATCGGTTGGTATTGCACCGACCGGATCTGCTTGCAGGGCCACGGCCGCCGCTCGGCGCTGGTGTGGGAGAACCACCAGGGACACGGCCGGACCTACACGTTCGAGGGATTGCGACTGCGGTCCAACGCGATCGCGCAGTTCCTCCGCGGGCTCGGCCTGGGGCCGGGCGAGCGGATCTGTCTGTACCTGGACCGCGTGCCCGAGTTGTACATCGGCTTCCTGGGCATTCTCAAGATGGGTGGCATCGCCCAGCCGCTCTTCTCGGCCTTCGGCGACGAAGCGCTGTGGACCCGCCTGGCCGATGCCGGAACCGCGGCCATCCTCACGCAACGCAAGCATCTGCCCAAGGTGCGCAAGGCCCGCGAGCGGCTGCCCGCGTTGCGCCACGTGCTGGTGGTGGATGCGGGCGACGCGGCCCTCCGCGAGGGCGAGCGGGCCCTGGCGCTCGAGTCGCTGCGGCCGCCCGAGCGCTTCGAGGTGCACGACACCGAGCCGGAGACGCCTTCCGTGCTCCACTACACCTCGGGCACCACGGGCAACCCCAAGGGCGCCCTGCACGTGCACGGGGCCCTGTTGGCCCAGTACCTCACCGCCAAGTGGGTGCTCGACCTCCGGCCGGACGACGTGTACTGGTGCAACGCCGATCCCGGCTGGGTCACCGGCACGTCGTACGGCATCATCGGCCCCTGGGCCAACGGCGTGACCCAGGTGGTGCTCGACGCCGGGTTCGGCGCGGCGCGCTGGTACGACTTCATCCAGCGGCACCACGTGACGGTGTGGTATTCGGCGCCCACCGCCATCCGCCTGCTGATGCGCGAAGGGACGGACCTCGTCCGGCGCCACGATCTCTCGTCGCTCCGCCATCTCTGCAGCGTGGGCGAGCCGCTCAACGCCGAGGCCGTCCATTGGTCGCGGGCAGCGTTCGGCCTCCCCTTCCACGACACCTACTGGCAGACCGAGACCGGCAGCATCGTCATCACCAACCTGCCGGGCATGCCCATCAAGCCCGGGTCCATGGGGCGCCCGTTCCCCGGCCTCCGGGCGGTGGTGCTCGACCCCGCGACCGCGCAGCCCCTCGAGGAGCCGGGCCGCGTCGGCCTGATCGCGCTGGGGCCGGGATGGCCGTCCCTGATGCGGACTTACTGGAACAACGCCGCGGCGTATGCCGGCAAGTTCCGGAACGGCTGGTACGTCTGCGGGGACCGGGCCAGCGTGGACGCGGACGGCTACTTCTGGTTCGTGGGCCGGGACGACGACGTGATCAACACCGGCGGACATCTGGTGGGGCCGTTCGAGATCGAGTCCGCCCTGCTCGAGCACCCGGCGGTGGCCGAGTCCGCGGCCGTGGCCAAGCCCGACCCGATCAACCTCGAGGTCGTCAAGGCCTTCGTGGCCCTGAAGCCGGGGTACGCGCCGGGCCCGGACCTCGAGCTCGAAATCATGAACACCATCCGCCGGCGCCTTTCGCCCCTGGCGATGCCGCAGGAGATCGCGTTCGTGGACCTCCTGCCCAAGACCCGGAGCGGCAAGATCCTGCGGCGGGTGCTCCGGGCGCAGGAATTCGGCGAGCCGGTGGGCGACCTGTCCACCCTCATGGAGGACTGAGCATGGACGACCTCGAGCAGGTGATCCGGGCCTACGTGGCGAAGGAGTACCTCGAGGACGGCGACGACCGCACCATCGACGACCACACGCCCCTCATCAGCGGGGGCATCGTGGATTCGTTCTCGATGGTGTCCCTCAAGCGGTTTCTCGAGCGGCGCTACGGGATCGAGATCCCGGACGCGGACGCCACGCCGGACGCGTTCGACACGGTGAGCCGGATCGCGGCGCTGGTGGCGCGCCTCCGGGCACGCTCGACGGCGCCGGCGTCGTAACCGGCGGGACCGCGGGGAAGCCCGCAGGAGGAGTGCATGGCGTTCGCCGTCCCGGTGCGCGAGCACTATCGGTCGGAGTTGGAGGGCCTCCGGCAGGCCGGCCTGTTCAAGGAAGAGCGGTACATCCGGTCGCCGCAGGGGGCCGACATCTCCGTCGAGTTCCCCAGCGGGGCACCGCCCCGCGAAGTGATCAATCTCTGCGCCAACAACTATCTGGGCCTGTCGAGCCATGCGGACGTGGTGCGCGCGGCGCACGAGGGGCTCGACTGCCGGGGGTACGGCCTGGCGTCGGTCCGGTTCATCTGTGGCACCCAGGACCTCCACCGGGCGCTCGAGGCCCGGCTCACGGCGTTCCTGGGCACCGAGGACACGCTGCTCTTCCCGTCCTGCCTCGACGCCAACGCCGGCCTGTTCGAAGCGATCCTGGGCGAGGCGGACGTCATTCTGGCCGACCGCCTGGTACACGCGTCCATCGTGGACGGCATGCGCCTGTGCAAGGCGCAGCAGGATACATACAAGCACTCGGACATGGCGCACCTCGAGGAGAAGCTGGCGGAGCACCGGGACAAGCGGTTCCGGCTCATCGTGACGGACGGCGTGTTCTCGATGGACGGCGACGTGGCCAAGCTGGACGAGATCGTGGCTCTGGCGGCCCGGTACGACGCCATGGTGTGCGTGGACGACTCGCACGCCACGGGGTTCATGGGCCGCACCGGGCGGGGGACGCACGAGCTCAAGGGCGTGATGGGGCAGGTGGACCTCATCACCACGACCCTGGGCAAGGCGCTGGGGGGGGCGTCGGGCGGGTGCGTGAGCGGCCGCCGCGAGCTGGTGGAGCTCTGCCGGCAGCGGGCCCGGCCCTACCTGTTCTCCAATACGGTGGCGCCGGTGATCGTGGCGGGCGCGCTCAAGGTGCTCGACCTGCTGTGCCAGTCCACGGAGCGGCGTGACCGGCTGGAGGAGAATGCGCGCTACTGGCGGAGCCTCCTCACCGAAGCAGGCTTCGACCTCAAGGCCGGAGAGAGTCCCATCGTCCCGGTCATGCTCTACCACGCGAAGCTGGCCCAGGACGTGGCGCGGGATCTGTTCGCCGAAGGCGTGTACGTGGTGGGGTTCTTCTTTCCGGTGGTTCCCAAGGGGCAGGCGCGGATCCGGACGCAGCTGTCCGCGGCCCACGAACGGCACCACCTGGACCGGGCCATCGAGGCATTCGTGAAGGTGGGGCGGCGGTACGACATCCTGGGCAAGTCGAAGCAGGAGATCGTGGCGCGGTATGGTAACTGACGTGCACCGGGCAGCGTGCACCGTGCAGCGTGAACACCCGAATCCGCTGCACCCTGCACGCTGCCCGGTGCCCGATCGCCGGGAGTCCATATGGTCGACCTAGAGACCTTGACGATTCCGCTGCCGGACGACGCGCACCCGACCGACGACGAGCGCGCGATGCTCGAAGCGCTCGGCCGGCTCATGCTGACGGTCCGGGCGGACGGTGACCCGCCCTGGCGGGCCGTGGCCCGGCGGCTGGAAACGGCGGGATGGGACCTCCACTGGCGGCTCGCCTGGCTGGCGGAAGCGCGGCGCGGCCCCGAGCGCGAGCAGGGCTACGGCCGCACGCTGGACGAGGCGTTCGGCGAGCTGGAGCAGAGCGCGATGCTGGACGAGTTGGGAGGGTGCCCGTAGGAACTCGTCCAGCGCACAACGTGCAGCGTGCAGCGTAACTCCGATTCGCGGTCGGGATCACGTTGCACGTTGCACGTTGCTCGAGTAGCCTTCAGCATCCCAGCAACCGGAGTCCGTATGTCGTCCCGCGCCATCCTGGCGGGCGCGCTCTGCGCGGTCGCCCTGTTTCCTTCCCGTGGTGTCAGCCAGGAGCACGATCACCGGCACGAGCAGCTCGGGCGGGTGGTGTTCCCGGTTTCCTGTTCGGACGAGGCCCAGCGGCGGTTCGAGCGGGCCATGACCGTCTTGCACTCGTTCTGGTGGGAGGAAGGGGAAGGCGCGTTCCGCGCCGTGCTCGCGGCCGATTCGACCTGCGCCATGGCGTACTGGGGCATCGCCATGAACGCCTGGAACAACCCGTTCGCCGGCGGCCCCTCCGGTGCTCCGCTCGCGGCCGGCGCCGCGGCAGCGACCCGCGCCACGGCCCTCGGCGCGCGGACCCCGCGCGAGCAGGGCTTTATCGCCGCGGTGGGCGCGCTATACCGCGACCACGCGACCACGAGCAACGCCGGGCGGCTCCAGGCCTACGCCGACACCATGGCCCGGCTCCACCGCGACATCCCGGGCGATCTCGAGGTCTCGATCTACTATGCTCTGTCCCTGGTCGCGACCGCACCGCGCACCGACACCACGTTCGCGCGGCAGAAACAGGCGGCCGCCGTGCTCAACCCGCTGTTCGCGCAGCATCCCGACCACCCGGGTCTGGCGCACTACATCATCCACGCCAACGACTCGCCCTACCTGGCGCACCTCGGGCTCGACGCGGCGAGGCGGTACGCGAGCATCGCGCCCACCGCGCCGCATGCCCAGCACATGCCGTCGCACATCTTCGTCCGGCTCGGCCTGTGGGACGAGACCATCGCGTCCAACTGGAAGTCGTATGAGGCGGGGGTGCGGTACGCGGCGGCGCAGGGATCGAAGACCGTGGCGCCGCACGAGTTCCACGCGTTGGACTACGCGGTCTACGGCTACCTGCAGCAGGGGCGGGATTCGGCCGCGCGGGCCGTGGTGCGGCTGGCCGACAGCATCACCACCGACCGCGTGGTGAGCACGTTGGTGGGCGGCTACAACCGGACCGCGCTGGAAGCGCGCATCCCGCTGGAGCGCGGCGAGTGGCGCGCCGCCGCGGCCTTCCCGCTCCGGACGGCGCCCGGCCAGCCGCTGGTGGAGGCGCTGTCCCGCTTCACCCGCGGCATCGGCGCGGCCCGCTCGGGCAACTCGGCCGCCGCGCGGGTCGAGACCCAGGGGTTGGCCGCCCTCGAGAAGGGTCTGGCCGAGCGTGATCCGTACTGGGCCCGGGTGCTGGGCATCAAGCGCCAGGCGGTCGAAGCCTGGATCGCCCTGGCCGACGGCGACACGACCGGCGCCATCGCCCTGGCGCGCACCGCGGCGGACACGGAGGAGGTCACGGACAAGTCCCCGGTGACTCCCGGCGAGCTATTGCCGGCCCGCGAGCTTCAGGCCGACCTGCTGCTGGCGGTGGGCCGGTACGCCGAAGCCCGGCAGGCCTACCAGGCGACGCTGAGACGCGAGCCGGGGCGTGCCCGGAGCACGTTCGGGCAGGCGCGCGCCGCCGAGCTCGCGGGTGACCGGGTCGGCGCGGTCGAGGGCTACCGGGCGTACCTGGCCCTGGTGGAGGGGGGCGATGGCCAGCGGCCTGAGGTCGCCGCGGCCCGGAAAGCGGTGGCAGCGTTGGAGCGGTCGTAAGCGGACGAGAATGGGCGGTCATAGGCGGTCGTAGGCGGTCGAAGCTTGCACAAGCGTCCGACCGCCCATGACCGCCTATTCTCGACCGCCTATTTGTCCGTCCGTCGAATCCGCACCGTGATATCGGCCCCGCGGATCACGATCTCGTCGTCGGTCTCGGTCACCGATACCACCCCACCGGTGACCTGCACCAGCGCGTTTCCGATGGTACCGGTAAAACGCTCCGTGGCGCGCGTCGGTGTCAGGTTCCGACGCAGCCCGAACCCGGGCTTGCCGTCGGGTTCCACTGCCCTAAGGGTCACGGTGAGCACTTCGCCGTCCCGGCGAACGCGCAGGGCAACCCGCTCGCCCGGCTCGATGGCGCCGAAACGGGTGCCCGCCTCGATGGTCGTAATGGCGGATTCATCGATGTGCGTGATCCGGTCTCCGTCTCGTAGGCCGGCGCTCGCCGCCGGTCCACCGGCCTCGACCTGCTCGATGACCGGCGGCTCCGAGAACTCCCACACGACCCTGCCGTCGGTCATGGACCAGCCACACTGCGAGCACCGCAGACTGAAGCCCAACCATGCCCGGGAATCCAACTTGGGGGCCGGTGGGACGGGGGGGATCGTAATGCTGCGAACCCGGGTCGGCTCGGGCGCCTGGGCCGCCTGGGTGGGCCGCGGGGGCTCCACCGCGCTTGGCGGCCTCGGCGCGGCGGGGGCCACACGCGGGGTGGCGGGGACGTCCGGCGGGCAGACGGCGGCCGGCGTGATCTCCACCGTGAGATCGCGTCCGTCGCGCCGGACGGCGAGCGTCACCGGCCGCCCGGGCTCGAGCTGGGCGAACCGGCGTCCTCCCTCATCCGACGTGATCAACGCGCCATCAATGGAGACGATGAGATCGCCCCGGCGGAGCTTCCCGTCCGCGGGCCCGCCGCGCTTCACCCCTTCGATGCGGGGCTCGCCGCGGAAGCGCCACACCGATTCGGCCGGATCGGTATCGGTGTAGAGCGTGCAATTGCAGCTCAGGCCGCTGTAGCCCAGGTCTCCGACGGTCGGCCGCTCGCCGCCGCAGGATGCCGCGACGGTAGGTCTGGCCTGCCCGGCCGCGGAACCGGCGACGGTCAGGGCGAGGGCGGTGATTGTCAGCATACGGGATCGCATATGTCGAGTCCTCCGGGAAGCGTTCAGAACCACAGGACCGCGCGGGCGCGACTGCGCTCGCTGACCGGCTGCTCGTAGGCCGCCAGGATGGTCCGGACCGAGCGGGCGACGGGGTCGTTGGGATCGAGCACCGAGAGCTCGGTGGCCGCGGCGGACAGCGCGGCCCAGGCGGCCTGCTGACCCTGACGCACCGCCCCGTTGCCCGGGCTGTCGGCGTGACGGGCCAGCGCCGCCAGGGCGGTGATGTAGGCGGTACCGGTTCGTTGCACCGCCTCCGCCGCCTGCCGGGCGGTGGTCTCCTGCGCGGCGCGGAACGAGTCGGCCACCCGGCGAGACATGGTCCACTGACCGGCCGAGAATCCACCGGCGAACAACGCCAGCGAGGCGGCGAGGCCGGCGGCGAGCCAGACGGGCGCCGGCCACCGGCGGCGGAGCACTCCCCGCGCCCGCAGGGTTCGCACCACCCGCTCTTCGAGGACCCGCCCGGGCGGGCGTTCGCGCGGAAGCGCGTCGAGTGCCGCGCGCTCCTCGGGGGTCGGGCCTTCGAGATCAGACGTCATGGGCTTCGTCCTTCCAGTCGCGGGTGGGCCGCGGGGGCCAACAGGTGGCGCAGGGCGCGTCGGGCGCGAGACAGCTGGCTCTTGGACGTGCCCGCCGACGTGCCGAGCAACCCGGCGATCTCTTCGTGCCGGTACCCTTCGAGGTCGTGCAGCAACAGCACCGTGCGGTACCCGGGCGGGAGCAGCGCCAGCGCGCGCTCCAGGTCGATGCGCGCCTCGGGACTGCCCGCCGGCGCGGCGGGTTCTACGTCAGACGATTCGAGCCAGCCGGCGTCTCGGCGCCGGAACGCGGCCCGGCACACGTTCAGGGCGATGGCCTTGAGCCAGGTCGGCAGGCTCGCTTCCCACCGGAATCCGCCCCACCTCTCGGCACCCCGAATCCAGGTTTCCTGCACCACGTCCTCCGCCTCGACGGCATCGCCACCCATGGTCCGCAGCGCGAACTGATAGAGGACCGGGGTGTGGCGGCGGTACAGCGTGCGGAACGCGCGCTCGTCCCCGTCGTCCATCACCCGCTGGACCAGCTCCCGGTCGCTTGGCTCCGGCGGCGTCATGTGGTTCCTAGTGCCTCGGCCCCGTGAAAGGGTTGCATCCCCGCTCCCAGACTGGCGTCCCGGAGCAGCCCCCGCTATACTTGCCCCAAGTTGCACCAGTGAACGGAACGGGGACCTGGTCGCACGGCCAGTCCCCTTTGTCGTTTCAGGTATTGCCGGCGGGTGCCGGCGCCCCGGCGCGGGGGGCTTCACCGCGCGGAGCATGATGGCCTCGGTCAGTACGGTACCACCGGACTCCCGAAGCACATCAGCACAAACAAAGAGGAGTTCGGCAGCATGCGTACCAAAGGGACCGTGAAGTGGTTCAACGATGCGAAGGGTTTCGGCTTCATCACGCGTGAAGACGGTCAGCCCGACTGCTTCGTCCATCACTCCGCGATTCAGGGCCAGGGCTTCAAGTCCCTGCGCGAGGGCGAGAAGGTCGAGTTCGACGTGGTGGCGGGCACCAAGGGCCCGGCCGCGCAGAACGTCGTCGTCGTGAAGTAAGACCGCTCCCACGGTCAACCCGCGGGGCCGCGCCGCCAGGCGTCGGCCCCGCGCTGGTTTTCGGGGGCTCGAGCGGCCATCATACCAGCACCCAGCCGCCCCACCGGAGATCTCATGCATCCCGCCATGCGTCCATACGCCGCCGCGCTCGTCGCGCTGCTGGCCGCCCCCTCGATACTCCCCGGGCAGGACAAGCCGGAAGAAAGGCAGATCGCCGACGCGCTGAGCCCCCTGCCCGACACGCTGCGCCTGGGCGCCCAGGTCCTGGGGTATCGCGCCGGCAAACTCGCGGTGATCCGCCCGGGATCGGGGGAGATGGTCTGCCTGGCCGATGACCCGGCCGAGAAGGGGTTCAACGTGGCGTGCTATCATCGCGCGCTCGAGCCGTTCATGGTGCTGGGCCGGGAACTCCGGGCCCAGGGGCTCGCGCGCCCGGCGATCGACTCCGCGCGGCTCGCCGCGGTGAAGGCCGGCACGCTCAAGATGCCCGGGCAGCCGGCGGCATTGTACTCGCTGCGCCATCCGGACGACGCGTTCGACCCGCGCGCTGGCGTTCCCCCCGAAACCGCCGGCCTGTACGTGATCTACATGCCGTACGCCACGGAGGCGACGACCGGGATCTCGACCGTGCCGTCGCGTGACCGACCCTGGCTCATGTACCCGGGGGCGCCCTGGGCGCACGTGATGATCAGCCGGTAGACTGCCGGCGAAGAGGGGCGAAGAGAGGCGAAAGAGGGGCGACGAGCTGGGGAGCTGCGGCTCACCGGAGCAGGGTTTCGACCTCCCGGCGCGCGGCGGCGTAGGCCGCGGTTTCCTGGTCGAGCGCGGCGATCAGCCGCGCGAGCTCCTGGGTCGCGGGATCGTCGGCCACGCTTCGGCCCGCAGCCGGTGGAGGACGTGGATTCCGTCCCGGAACCGGGCGAGCAGGCCGTCCCGCAACCCGGCCAGCCGCCTCGCACCCGGGCCGTCGCCCACGGTGTCGAGCCCCACCTCCAGGTCCGCCAGATCCACCGCGGCGCGACCGGCCATGATCAGCAATTGCCCTACCTCGCGCCGGGCCCGGAGCGCGAGCCCACCGCGGGTCGGGTCGTGGAGCGGCTCCGCCGCCCGGGCCAGCCCGGCCAGGAGGTCGCGCGCGGTGCCCCGGGGCAGCTGGGCAAAGGTCGTCGCCAGGGCGCGCTCCACGCGGCGCGGGAAGGGCGAGCGGCGGCGGGGCATCGTCAGCGCCGGCCGCTTGAGCCACACCTGCGCCGTGACGGCCAGCAGGGCGGCGTAGAGTGGGCTCATCCACCGCAGCATGGGTTCGGCACCAAGCCCGGCGGCCGAGCCGACCATGAGCACAGACATCACCAGGAGATAAAACGCCCACGGCGCGCTCGTCCCGCCCCAGCGGGCGGGCCGCGCCTCGGCCGGGATGCCCCGGAGGGCCAGGTGGCGGACCGCGGTCTCGGCGGCGGCCGCCGGCACCCGGATCAGCGCCCGATGGCCGGCCGCCACCAGCCCGCGCTCCGAGAGGTGGGCCCGTCCCGCCAGCAGCGTTTCCAGCGATTGATCCACCCGCCGGGCGTCAGCCCGTGACTCCGACCGGCGCACGAACACCAGCGTGTCGCCCACGGCCTGGGCCGCGCCGCCGCAGTCGGGGCACAGCGAGAGCCCGAAGGGCTCCTCGGCTCCGCACAGCACGCAGTGCGACTGCTCGACCGGCGCGCTCATTGCACCCCCAGCTCGGCCAGCATGGTCCGCGCGTTGCCGGTCCAGCCGTCATCTTCGTGGTAGTACTTCAGGAACTCGACCAGATGACGCCGCGCCGCGTCGCGGTCGCCCAGGGCATAGCGCGCGGCCCCGGCGTGGTACAGGGCCATGTAGTGGTTGGGCCAGAACTCGATCACCAGTTCCATGATGGGGCCGGCCGAACGGTCGTCGCCCATGTCGGCGATGGGGTGACCGATGTCGAACACGATGCCCGCCGCGGTCCATCGGTCGTTGGGTTGGAGCTCGAGGATCCGGGCGCGCGCCTTCGCGATGCGCCCGCCCAGCGCCCAGCAGGTGGCCTCGTATCCGGCCCCATCCACCGAGGTGGGAGCCGGCCGGCTCCTCAGCGTCATCTCGACTTCCAGGCTGTTGCAGAACGGCTTGATCTGCTGGAACCACGCCGCGGCGTCGGAGCCGGCGGGCTGGACGGGCGCGACGGGCACGACGGGCGCGATCACGACAGTGGGATTCGGACTGAAACGCACGGGGCCGCGCCACAGCGCATACCCGCTCAAGGCGAGGTACGTCAGGCCCAGCAGGTACAGCGTTCGCACGTCGGGTCTCCGGTGGAGCCGTCACCTTCAGGGACGACCGAGGCCGCCCGGGTTGCACACCTGCAAGATCGGGGCGCGGCCGAGCCCGAACGGTGACCCACCGCACGCCGTCGGCGCCCCGCTCTCAGTCGAACTCGCGCACGGCCGGCGCCTGTTCCCGGCCGACCCGCCCCGCGACGATCTCGGCCCGAAAGTAGTTCTCCCCCCGGACGGGAGCGCCCGCCAGCCGGCGGAGCAGGGCGATCTGTCCCACGTGCGTGAAGGCGTCGGCCACGGGTCCCTGGAACAGCTTCTCGGCCGGGAAGCCGAGCGGGGCAGGCGGCGCGAGTCGAGCGTCGAGCCGGGCGAGACCGGTGAAGAACCGATCGACCTCGCGGTCCCAGGAAAGGGGTGTGGCCTCGCGCCAGACGTGTCGCCCCTCGGCGAGCTCCAGGGCCCAGTCCAGGAGGTCGCCGATGTGCGCCAGGATCTCCCCAGGCGTACGCGAGGTCGCGCCGACTCGGAACGAGCCGAAACCGGCGGGCGCGTCGCGGAGCGCCTTGCCACCGCGATACGCCAGCGTTGCCAAGGTGTGGCGCAGGAGCGCCCGTGCGGGCTCGTGCGTTGCGCTCATGGATCCACCGCCGCCAGCGCGTCCAGGTGCCGTTCGGACAGGCCGTCCATATCGAACACCGAGACCCCTGCGGCTCCGCCCTCCGTCGCGACGCGGACGGCAGCGGCGAGGTCCTCAGGTGCGAGATCCGGCAGGTAGAGGCCGGCGTAGAGCGGGGTCGCGGCCGGCAACGCGGCCACGCCTTCCCGAACGGCATCGCCAATCCACGACACCGGCTCCTGGTAGAACCCGTGGTACGTCATGGGGAACACCCCGTCCAGCGGCCACTCGTCCCAGGCCTGGCGCACCAGACGGCGCGCGATGGCCGGGGTGGGGAACACGGCGGCCGTGGCCGGCTTGCCCGCGGCGTGTACCGCGGCCGCGAGCCGGCGCACCAGGCCGGTGACGCTGTCCCACCGGAACCGCCGCCAGGCCGCGTCGGCGGTGGGGTCCGGCAGGGCGAGCGGATCGGTGCCGGTCTGACGGTTGAAGGCTTCCCGGCAGGCGGCGCAGTAGCAGAAATCGAACTCGGGGTATTCTCGGTCCTGCACCAGGCCGTACTTGGGCCAGAGCGCCACCGGGAGAATGACGTCGCAGTGCCGGATGTAGTCGAAATGGACGCCGTCGACCGCCGGATCGCGGGCCACTGCGGCCACCACGCTCTCCAGGTAGTCCCGCACGTCGGGCCGCGTGGGACACAGCCACTGGTAGTAGCCCACGTACGGTGGCCGGGTGAGGCTCGAGTCGCCGTTTCGGCTCACGGTGAACCACTCAGGATGCTGTCCCTTGACCTCGGGGTCGCCGCTCCGGTTGAGGACCCAGACCCAGCGGTGGAACGCGAGGCCCTCGGCGTGGGCCGCGGCCGCCAGGGTCTTGGTATCGCCGCCGCTCACCAGGACCCCGCCGATGCCGGCCGCGCGGACCCGGGCGAACCGCCGGCGCCACTCGGCCGAGTCCCGGTCCGCGTTGCCGTGCACCCAGGTCCAGCGGGCGGGGGCGCCGGGCCAGGGCCGCGGGCGGGACCAGCCCCCGGCGAGTCCGGCCACCCCGAGGGCCGCCACGAAATCGCGCCGCTTCATTGCCGCCAGATCCTCCCGTCCTCCCGGATATGCCACACCGTGCCCCGCGCGTCGCGCGCCGTCGCTTCGTACCCGCCGGCCTGGGGCAGCAGGGTGAGCATGACGCCCGCCGCTCCCGGCACCCCCAGCTCGGTGACGGCGGCGGCGTACCGGCTGTGGGCCAGGAAGAACGCGGACTGCGCGTAGTAGATGCGGCGCAACGCCCAGCGTACTTCCTCGTCCGGTGGCTCCCGGAACGTGACCTCCCGCCCCACGGGCTCCTCGCTGAACTGCACCACTCCCCACAGCTCGGGCAGGTGCATGTTGATCGCGTGCTGGGGAGACCAGACCCAGTTGTGCTCGGGCGTCGGCCGGCCCGTGGCGGGATCGGTCCGCTTCACATAGCGTCCGTCCGTTACGACCAGGTCCCACTCGACCCGGGAGAAGTTGATGCGCCACTGGTCGCCTTCCCGCGGGGCGCGCCCGGCCTGGCCGGGCGGCGCCAGGGCGGTCCAGGGAATGGCCAGCTCCACGCTCCAGGCCGTGTCCCGGTCGGACGGATCGTTCAACGTGCCGCGGAGCGCCACAGCCGAGCGCAGGCCGGAGATGTCCCACCCGTTCTCGGCCTGCGCCCCGTCACGGTACGGCTTGGACAGAAACAGGTCCCAGACCGTCCCCAGCGTGTTGATCTCCAGCTCGAAGTAGGCGTGGGTGTCGCCGTCGGGATCGAGGAAGATCTCGAAATCGTGATCGTGGAAGATCACGGCGTCTCGGGCCGTCAGGGTGGCCCAGAGGTCGGGTTCCTCCAACTCGGCCCCCACGTAGAGAAACGCGTCGTCCCAGAGGAGTCTGGCCCGGGTGAGATAGCGCGGGGCCGGGCGGACTTCGCCTTCGATGTCCGTAAACCGGCTGGTCCAGGGCGCCGCGTCCCAGGCGGCATCGTCGAGACGGCCATCCACGATGGGGGTCTCGGGGGCGCGACGGCAAACGTAGTGGCTCGGCACCGGCGGCCGGGGGCCCAACAGCTCCGCGCGGGGCCGCAGCGGAACCTGGGCCGTCGCGGTGCCCGCCACGGCGAGCGGCAGGATGAGGGTGGGCACGCGCATGGGGGAGAATACGGTGCCCGACCGCAGAACGGCAGGACAGCGGAGCTGACCGCCGTCCTGCCGTTCCCGCCGTCCCGCCGTCGCTTCGCTAGTCCTGTCCGGCGGGCGGCGCCGGTGAGCGCGGCAGAAACCCTAGCGTGGGCCAACAGTAACACCGACCTGATGAACCGGGCCGCAAGCCGTCTTGAATCTTTCAGGAAGGCGGGACACCGGGTGGGCGGGCCTTCACGAACCCGGCGTGGCGCGGTGCGGTGGGGAATCGGTGGGAGGGCGCTACTCCCACCACCCCACTTCGCCCTTGTGCCCGCACTGGGGGCAGCGGGCCGAGGTGGGCGTGCCCCACAACGCGAACCGCCAGGCGCACTCAGGACAGACGCCGTACTTCTTGCCGAGGTTGTGCTGGGACTTGCGCTTGGGATCCGGCTCGTAACCGATCCGGTGGACCACGCTGAAGTGGTCCGGCCGCTTGGGCCGGATCTCGAACAGCCGGCGTGGGGCATCCACGGTCCGGTCGCCCATCAGGATGGTGACGCGGTCCGGCAGCTCGTTCCGGACCACGGGGTACCAGGCGCCCGCGCGCAGGGAGCGGGAGTAGGGCGGCCGGATGGCCGCCCACACCCGGGCCCAGGCGAGGGTTTTGAGGTCTTCGGCCGCGGGATCGGTCACGCCCTGATACTGCGGCGTCGCACGGTCAGGTTCAAGCCCGGGGCGGGTCTGGTGGAACCCGCTCGCCCCGGCGTGTGTTCTACGAGCGTCCATACCCCTACTCCCGGAGGCTGAATGATGCGATCGATGTCGGTGCTGGGGGTTGTCCTGTTCGCGTCCGCCGCGGCCGCCCAGAATGCGGCGCCGCCGGTCCGCCCGACCAATTGGAACGTGGACCGCAGCCACTCGCAGGTGGGTTTCGTGGTCCGCCACTTTTTCACCCCGGTGCGGGGGAAGTTCGACTCGGTCGAGGTCACCCTCCAGTTCGATCCGGAGCATCCCACGGCGGCTTCCGTGGAGGTACGAATCGCGGCGGCCAGTGTGAACACGGGCCACCAGCGTCGCGACAACGATCTCCGCTCGTCCAACTTCTTCGAGGTCGCGACGTACCCCGCGATCACCTTCAGGTCCAGCGCCGTGAGGGAAACCGGACCCCACGCGTACGTCGCCGTGGGGACCCTCACCATCAAAGACGTCTCGAAAGAGATCGAGTTGCCCATCCAGTTCCTCGGACGCCAGGAGATGCCCACGCGCGACGGCGGGACCCGAGAGGTCGCGGGGTTCGAGGCCGGGCTCACGATCAACCGTGGGGACTTCGGTGTCGGGACGGGCGACTGGGTCCGGACCAACGTCGTGGGCGCCGACGTGAAGATCGAGATCTCCATTGAGGCGGTTAGACGGTTAGGCGGTTAGGCGGTCTGGGCGGTCTAACCGTCTGACCGCCTGACCGCCTACCTATGGGACCTGATTCCAGAACGGATCCCGCCGATCGTCCCCCCGCCGGCGCTCGTCCCCGGGGGTCGGGAGGTACTGCGCCGCCATGTGGGGCCCGCTCTGGTGCCGGCGATCGTCCGCCACCCGGGGCGAGAGCGCGTCCATCATCCTGGTGATCTGGTAGGTCAGGTCCCGCCAGCGCGCGTAGCGGTTCGACCAGTCCCGCCGCTCCTCGGACGTCAGGTTCCGCGACTGCTTCTGCTCCAGCAGGGTATGGAGCTCCCCCGAGACGCGCTC
>Ga0210377_10000944_pt1 | contig 27301 bp, 26 predicted proteins | sample PLM4_65_b1redo_FD_155480 | JGI IMG/M metagenome (GOLD analysis project Ga0210377, IMG submission 155480) | Groundwater sediment microbial communities from an aquifer in East River, Colorado, USA - PLM4_65_b1 redo | ecosystem: Environmental > Terrestrial > Soil > Riparian zone | place: USA: East...
AAGGTTTTCCTAATATTTTTACCTCTTCAGATGGCGAAGTGCGATCAGCACGCCTTACAATTCAAGATTTCCCTAGCCTCGCTTTGGCGGTTTCCCGCCTTTATAGTCAGCAGAGCTATCAAAGTCTTGTAATTCCTAATCAGCCGATACGAATTGCCTATCCTGGCCCAAATCGCACATATCCGTTTGTTTCTGCCAGTGAAGTTTTAGCGGATAAAATTCCCGCGTCTTTCTTCAAAGATAGGATTATCTTTATTGGAGCAACTGCTAAAGATCTTCAAGATTATCATAAAACCCCGGTAGGAATTATGAGCGGCGTCGAGATCCAGGCCGCCATTACTACTACCATTATTGACGATGTCACCTATAAGAATCTGCAAACTGTCAGCCTTATTCTGACAATTATTTTCGCATTAGGCGCTAGTTTTCTTGTAATGGTGATTAAGCGGCCTCTATTTTTTGCCGCCGTCATTATGGCGCTGGTTATATCATATTCCATATTAGTTTTTATTGCTTTTGATGCGGGTTACATTGTAGATCTGTTTTACCCGAATCTGGGCTTCATTTTCACGGGAGCACTTGTGTTGTCCGTCCAATACAGCGCCACCGAAAAGGAAAAGAAGTTTATTCAAGATACGTTCTCCCGCTATCTTGCGCCGGAGGTTATTAAGGAACTGATTAATAATCCGGAGGCAATAAAACTTGGAGGTAAAAAAGAAAGGCTGACAATTCTCTTTTCGGATATCAGAAATTTCACGACGGTATCAGAGACTATGCAACCGGAACAGCTCACGCGTTTTTTAAATGCGTATCTCAGCAGAATGACCCGAGTTGTCTTTGAACATGAAGGTGTGATTGATAAATATATCGGCGATGCCATTATGGCGTTCTGGGGAGCGCCTTTGCTCAATTCGCAACACGCCCAGGATGCGATTGTAAGCGCTTTGGAAATGATTGATACATTGCGTGAATTTAATGCTCAAAATGAAGGGGTTTCGCTGCCAGCTATCAATATCGGCATTGGTGTCAATACCGGCGAAGTGACCGTGGGGAATATGGGCTCCGAAAAACGCTTTGATTATACCGTCATGGGCGACAGCGTAAATCTTGCGTCACGGCTTGAGGAACTCACTAAAATATATCGCGTTAATATTATTATTGGCGAACAAACCTACAAAGAAATTAAAGCTTCTGATTTTTTAATTCGAGAATTAGACCGCGTGCAGGTAAAAGGGAAAAAGAATGCAGTTACAATTTATGAGGTGGTGCCGGCACATTCTAAACAGCAAGTACAAAAAATCCTCGAGCATTTTGATCGAGGGCGTGACTATTACTACCGGGGAGAATGGCAAAAAGCGTTAACGACATTTTCTGCTATCATTGCAAAAGTTGAGAATGACGGACCGACAAAGCTACTCAAGGAACGTTGTGAACAATTTCTCCGCGAACCTCCCACTCAATGGAGTGGTGTATACGAACTTACGTACAAATAAAAGAGAGTCCGCCGCGTATCGCGCATTGGACTCCCTTGACCCCCGCTCCGTTGTCTCAAGACGGAAGAAAGAGCGGCATCTGCGTAGAATCAGATCCTTGGGCATCTCGTAGTTTGTGAAACGCAACGCTCACAAGTGCCTTCTGATCCCGCTTACTAAGGGGCCGAGTACTTGGCCAACTCGTCAGGCGCAGGTTCTTGCGAAGTATGCGCCGATCCTTTCTGAAATCTCGCACTATGTAGGGGCCGGTGTGCGAGAACCTGCATCGCACTACTCGTTCAGGAAGACTGAAATTCTCCACTTCAATCTTCTCGCACAAGTCGTGAAGTGACGGACTTCGTAATCTTTTCCGCATCGGGTCTCCTACAGTTTTACTTTGTCAATTATACATTAATTTACATAAAAGTCAATTAACCCTCCAAAGTTTTCGCTGCGATAAAATTTAGGCAAGTCAATCGACAAAATATTAAATAATTTTTCTAAAATAAAAAGTTATCCACTTTTTTTATATACAAAAATTTCCAGTGATTCTATAATTGATGTAACGGAAAAGTTTAGCAGAATTTTCCAGTGACAGTGAAAAGCGGATACGCTGGTCGACTGTCATCAGCAAAAAATAAGGAGGGATGCGATTAAATTTTAAAAAAATTTCATCGCCATCCTGAAAAACAAATGGCAAAGAAAAAGAAGTCTTCAGCAAAGAAGAAAAAGAGAAGCTAAGTTAATACTCTTATAAAAACTCCCCTGCTCAGGGGGGTTTTTATTTTTAATCAAGAAACTTACCGGGTATTTGATTTTCATTAAGAAGGCGAAGCTTTGCTATATAGCCTTCCGTTTCCGCATACAATCCTTCAAACCAATTACTTTTGCTTGCGGCACCGGTTATACCAGCCGCTTTAAGCGATTGAGATACTCTAGTCGGCGGACCATTATATGCCGCCGCAAGGTATTCTTCCAAAAGAGGATTTTTTAAGATATCTGCGCCGAAATGTTTGATAAGATATTGAAGATTTGTGTCATAGAGTAGAATGGCTGCCTTCATTGAATTCACGTGATCTGCGGCTCCTGTCCTGAAGTTTGTATCCAGCTTTGCCTCGGGATACATCTTCACCAGCGTCGAGTATGTTCCCGGTTTTCCTTTGCGCCAGTTGTCGGTAAACTGCACCCAGCCATAGGCGCCGGCAAAGTTGCCCGCCATAGACCACGCTCGTTCCTTATTGTAGCCAAGCATTCCCAGTGCGCGATCCGTCGTCCATTCCGGATCCGCTAAGGCTTCCAGAAGGTCGCTCTGTTCAAGGAATAGAAGGTGCTTGTAGTAATCAGCAGGAAGCACATCAACAATAAGTTTTCCGGGAACTGCTTTGGACATTACTCCTTTGACACGAAGATCACCTCGAGCTTGCTCCACGATTGCATGGAGATATTCAGCGCCTTCTTTAATAAACTCGGGATTACTGACTTCATCGACATACGTCGAGTAAACGTAATAATCGGCGCCGCTTCCTTTCTCCAGTGGATATTTATTCAGTAAAACTACGGTATCCGCCGGAGCTATTACTTTATACTGCGTAGCCCAATGATTCCAGCGAATGCCGTTCAAACGCTCTACGATTTCGATTTTATAACCTTTGGGGCTGATGAGCTGACTGCCTCGTTTCACAATTTCAATAACTTCAAGCTTGCCGGTCTTCTCATTAAGCAGAACAAGCGCTATTTCCCGTTCATAATCTTTGAAGTCCTGCCGTGAAACTGATACTTTGCCGCCTTCAGATAAAACGCGCCTTTCACTATACGCAATCTCTTCATTGCCAACTCTCACAGTGATATCTTTTATAAGCTGGTGAGCTTCTTGGAGTTTCTGTTGAATATCCTCTTTACTTAAACTCTGTTCAGTGGATTTTGTGCTTGATATGATATTCTGCAACCGCGATGCGTTTTGAACACGGATGATACTTGCCCTAAACAATGTCGTCGGCCCCTTAGCCATCACGAAAGGCATCGGTGCCAATATTGCCAAAAATAAAAGCAAAAATAAGCTTCTCTTCATTTTAATGACTACAAATTTGGAGCGATCTGTTCCGCTTTCCTGAGCACAGCATTGGCGTAAGAATTACAGGTGCTGGTGGCGCATGACCCGTTGCCGCTGATATACGCTTTTGCCGCGCGAATCTCGCCTGCTCTGTCTTGTGATGTCGCTCCGCCTTTTGCGAGTTTTGCCGCTGAAGCCGTAAACGCATCTTCAATAATCCATGGATTAGCCGGATCATGCCCGGTCATAGCGGTGACAATCGCTTCGTACGCAAGCCACGTGGAAGGGATAAATTGAGCCGGACCTAAAGCACCCCCGCAACCATAATTCGGCTCACGCGATACTTTAACTGTGTTCGGGTCCAATCCAAGTTTTTCCACAATTTTCAAAAATGCCGCTTTTTCGGTTTCAGCTCGACTCGGTTTTCCTAATCGCAAATAACAATTATACATATCGTCCATCCAATTGCCGGTGCCGACGTTCCGACCCATTCCCGATTCAATTTCAAGAATACCGATCAGAAATGCCGGACGAATGCCGGCGCGTTGAGCCGCAAGCTTGCCATACGTCACCGCATCTTCGGCGGTAACGCCTATTCCCTTCAAATTGGAAATCTGTCCCCGTAATTTTTCTATATCGGCTTTAGTTTTCTGAACTAATACCTGATATTTACTCTCCTCGCCCTTCGTTTCTTTTAAGATATAATCTTTATCGGACTTAATATCGTTCAATCCACTTTTTTGGATTTCCTGCAACCGTCTTAGTTGGGTGAGGTCAGTTTTCTTGTCGAATAATTCTTCTTTCTGCTGATCAAGCTGAATTCGCAATGCCTTAATGTCGTCAATTGTTGTTCTTAAACTTTCTTGGGTAGCTTGCAGATCATTTAGCTGTGTAAAGAAATCAGACAAACTTTCGTTATTGAGCACAACTTCGGTTAGGCTTTTCTGATCAATCTCGTATGTCATGCGGAGATATACACCCAGGGCATCCTTGTGCTTCCCAAGTTTCCGCAAAGCCTCGTTCATTTTTTCTTCCGTGCCGTTGATCTCCAGGGACGTTCTATCGATAGAAGCGTTTAAACTTCGAATCTCAAGATTAAACTGATTGATCTGGGTATTAAGCTTACTGATTTCGCTTTGCAATGTAACGGCTTTGCCGCGATTCTGGTCAATCTGCTGTTGGAATGCGTCAATCTGCTGTTGGAGCTCTTCAATCTGACGAGTTTTTTCAGCGATTTGTTCAGTCATATCCGCCGATACCGGCTGTCCCGCCAGCACATAGGCCGTAAAAACGAAAACCACGGCAAGTACCGGGATTTTCAGCCTATCAAGATAGTTGTCGTGGCGCGGTATCACTGAACAATAATACATCAAATTATCGTGATCGCATTAGATTATACCAAGACGTTCCATGTATCCTTTACCTTACGGAATAATCTTGGTTTTTCTCAGCTTTACGTATTAAACAATATCAGAAAATTATCCGGAAAGCCAGTCAGAAAGTGGATACTTTTGATGACATTTTAAAAAAAATATTCTATGATGGAGGTAATGAAATTAGCCTTCAAGCTTTTTCTGATCGGTGGAGCGGTTTTTATGCTGGGAGGCTCTTCGACGTATGCAGGAACTTGTCCCGTTAATCCTGATAATCCAAACAACTTTAACCCCGTTGTCAAGATCAATGTCATCGTTTATAACATAAATCTCGGCGGACAGCCCCAAACTGTTCCCACGGTCGGATCTACGGTTGTGCTTGATGCTACGCCCGTAGATTCATCAAATAAAGGCACTAATTCTCAAAATGATCCTGTCTGGACTTGCACCGGCCCTTACGAACTTAATCGGTCCACTTGTTTTCAGCCAAGAGGTAAGATTACCGCGACCGGCTCTGTCTCTTGTTCGATTAGTTTGGATGGAATTACATCTTCCATTACGTTCGGCGCAGGCGTCGCTCCATCCACGGGACCGACGAGTTCTCGACCGCCTGGCGATCCTGCCGAAAAAGACACCTTGTGCGCTTACAGGGAGGGCACGAATCAAATATGCGTTCCTGAAACGTATGGCCTCCTGGCCGCGCAGTGCGCTAGCGTGCCTACGTGTGTACAAAAGGGTGGTTGTACGGTCATTAATCGGGACCAGTGTTCTAGTCAACCTGTCGTCATGATCTCGCGAAGGATTACCATTCCTCCGGCAGATAATCTCGGAAAGCTCATTGAAAATGTATTTAATTTTTCCCTTATGATCGTAGGAATCGCCGTATTCATCATGGCGGTCTACGGAGGGTTTCTCATGGTACTGGCTGGCGGCTTTCCAGAGATGAATTCTCGAGGCCGCGGCATAATAACGCAAGCATTTATGGGCGCGATCCTTTTGTTGGCGGCGTATGTGATTCTCAACACCATCAACCCTGATTTCGTGGAGCAAAGGAGCGCTCTTCCCGCCCTACCCACGCAACAGCCTTCGAGATAATATTCCTCTTCCTTGAGTGTATACTAAAAAGCGCCTAGGGACGCTTTTTAGTATACATAGTGCTTAGTTTAGATCTGCTTCTTAAAGATTAGATCGTGCATTTCCCAATACTTGCCTTGCTTATTGGCGCAATTAGCGGCTTGAGCGGCTGGCATGGCGCCGGGATGGAATGAAAGCGGAAAATCACGATAGACGAATTTTACTTTTCCGGTATCGACATAAGCTTGCTTGATCTGGGGAAGCGTTTCCTGCCAAAACCGCAAGCAGTAAGGACATTGAAAATCGCTGAACTCGATCATGGTAACGGGAGCGGCGGCATTGCCCAAGACCGGATCATCATCTACGGATACCGTTATTGCCCCTGCCACCGCAGACTTAGCAAGAGCGACGTCAATTATTGTTTTAAAGTTTTCGAACGGCTGGGCGCCGACGATCTTTGTACCATTAATGTAAAAGGTGGGAGTACCTTCTACGCCCGCAGTTGAACCGTCCTGGATATCTTTATTAATTTCGTCCGTATACTTTGAAGCGTCAAAACAACTATTAAATGCCGTCGTATCAAGCTTCAGCTCTTTCGCCCATTTTTTAAGCGAAACCGCATTGAGCTCTTGCTTTTTATTTCCCTCTCCGCCCAACTGCGCTTTCGAGAAATTGATATAGACAATGGTACCCGAGACCATGACCCCGGCGAGAATAATTGCCAAGGGCAAGAATAATTTAGAAATATCAATATTTTTGAGCCGCCCCGCACGCGAGACGGGCTCGAATGAAGGCTGATTCGACTGCCCGGGTAATACAGGTTGTTGTTCTTCCATAGATAAAATTAGACGATTACTTCCTTATTGTACTGAACCTGGGCCAAGATGCAACCCTGCTTACTTTTTAAATATTGCTAAGTTTTATTTAGAGAGGATAAAGACGAACTTAACGCAATTCGGCATAACTGAAGAGAGTGCGGAATGGCTGGGACCATATAAGAACCGTGGTATATTTTCGAAGATCAACTGAAGCGGGCACTTCGTAATTTACATTGCCCTCCGTGGCCTTAATTTCCCCTAAATCAATGTGATCTTTACTATCCTTATTAAACGCGAGATATACGTGAAAGCCCGGACCATTGATGGTTTTAAAATTTTCAAAACGTAAAATCCTCTTGCCACCCGATGCGATTAGCAGGGCTCGTCCTTCAACATGAGATATTTCGGACACAAACAACCCTTGAGCTAGCACGGGACCGATGGGTGCTTCTTCATTCTGATAGACCGTGCGCCAAAATGGAGAAATAAAGTACCAGCCTGCGATTATGGTAACTACAACTCCGAGTGAGATAAAAAATTTCTCGTTGATGAGATAGCGGGTGTCGTTCATCGGACGGATTTTATCAATATCGATCAGCGCCGCATCCTCGAATCCAATCCCCAGTATTCTCCGGCTCGCATTCTGGCAAGAATTAACAAGCTGAAAATATAAATTATATGTTCGTCTACCAGCAATGAGTGTTCGCCAACATACGGGAAGTCTAAAATCGGGAAATAATAGAGAAGCATCAAACCAGCACCCAGTAAGGCGACAATGCGGGTCTTGAATCCAACAATGAGCGCCGCGCCGATTAATACTAAACCCCATTCATTTACAAAATTAATCCAACCGATATTTGATGCGCTAGCAAGCCATTGATATATCCCGGAAAAGGTCTTGGCTGATTGAAGATATCCGACAGCCGACCAGCTGGAATCAAATACTTTCGTAATACCGGCATAGAAAAACAGCCACCCCAAGGAAATTCGCAAGAGAACCAAACTATATCGAAGAGATTTGTTCATTCTTTAATTGTAACACGCGCAAGCCGCCGATACAGAGCAAAGTTGTCAACACGGCCGAAAGAAGGCAGTATTGGCACAGCGCGTGAATTTTAAATATCTGGACGTAGGTAAACCACACGGAAAATACAAACCCTACAAAAGAAATATAAACGGCCCATCGAAAAATTTTCTGATCGTGCAAGAGGCTTGCGATACTTATTAAAAGCACCATGAGATAATAACTTGCTCCGATGAGCGATACGGGAATCCCAAGAATTTTTGAATAGGAACTGGAAAGAACCGGTTCACAGCCTTCGGTGAGTGAACACGGAATAATGCCGCCTTGAAAATGCTTCACGGTAATATAGGTGGCATCAAGAAATCCGGCAAAACTAAGCACGACAAAAGACACAATAATCCATCGAGGGATATTAGAACCCATCTCCAATTGCCTGATTAACAATTGCTACGAATTCGTCTATGGTTCGGAACTGCATTTTCTTGCCGTTCAAAAAGAATGTAGGCGTGCTATCAACTCCTGCATCTCGGCCACTTTGATAATCCTGATCTACCTCTGCCTGAACAGCCGATGATTTCAAGTCATCGCCGAATTGTTCCGCATTTAAACCAAGCTCTCGCGCATAATTGATAAACGTCTCTTCGTTTCCAGCCCGCGCCCATTCTGATTGACGATCAAAAATAAGATCGTGCATCTTCCAAAAAGCATCTTGTTTTCCGGCGGCTTCCGAAGCGCGAGCGGCAAGTTCCGCTCGCGAGTGAATCGTTTTAAGCGGGAAGTGGCGGTACGCAAATTGGAGCTTATCGGTATTCTCTTCGCGAAGCGTCTTCAGAGTAGGTTCAAATATGCGACAGGCAGGACACTGAAAATCGCTATATTCGATCAATACTGTCTTCGCTTCGGGATTACCGGATATTTGATCGTCCAAAGCCAGTAAAACTGAGGCCCCCGATTGAGATTCAGGAGATATAAGAAGGACTATAATCAACACTGTACCGGCGATAAATCCGAGTATTGGCAGCCAGGTCTTCAATAAAATTGATTTATTCATGTTTGCCCATTGTACCCTCATTTTACCGTTTCGTCAAAGGTAGAACCTTTAATAAAAGTTGGTCGATTTCTCTTTTTTTAGCGGATGCCGCTGTCGAATTCCAGCGTGATTCGGGTAAATTGTTTTGATTTCACCACAACAGTTTTGGGTGAGAGCGTTGGATAAAAGGCATTGGTCCCTTTGGCGATAACATAGGTACCGGCAGTAAGATTCACCGAAAAACTGCCGTCCTTATCAGAATTGAACGACGTTATGAAGCGGCTATTTTGGGTTACGGTGAGCTTGGTTTCAAGGGGTTTATCTTCGCATCCCGATTGCGGTGGATTTCTTACCACCGGACAAGTTGGTCCGACTGTCACCGTACCTTTGATGCCGGAATTGGCAGATTGAGCGACAGTCGTAAAAGGTTCAGATGACGGTAGTGCTTTCTCCGTCACCGTCGGACTCGAAAAAATTGAAGGAAATGTCCTGGGAACGATTAGAATATCCTTCGGATTAAAATTAAACTGATAAATCCAATATCCGATTCCGCTTACGACTAAGGCGATGATAAGCCATCCTTTCATAAAATAAAAATGGATTTATTGATAATCATACGCTCCTAAACCGCGAATCAATATACGCCGCCGCTTGGCTGAAACGGAGTGATGTTGTACTATTTCCCGTTCGAATAAAAAATTCTTCGTTTTCGTCCGATCGGACGTACACCGGCGCACGGCTTGGGTTTACCTGAACCACACAACACTCTTTTCCATCGATCACATGCCAATCTAGACGAACGTACTGCCTGAATTCAGCGCCAATCATGTTTAAAAATACATGCGAAAAATGGTTTTCAAACCCATCCGCATCTTTGCGGCCAAGCGTGTCAAAATCACGCGACATCCCTAGAATCTCACGAGCATCACTCACGCCAAGCACCAAGTGGCCGCCATTTGAATTTAGAAACGCCGCGATCGTCTTCATCGCCGCTCGCTCCATGGTTTTATTCACCTTATTGCCCATAACATCCCATCGGAACGTTGATTTAAATTCTAGATTTTCGTGTTCGCCATTCTGAAGGAGTTGTTCCAGCTGAATCTGCGGCAATTGAGCTAAAGATTTTACGGATATTTTATTAAGGATAAGATCGACAAGCGCCTGCGGATCGGGAATATCCTTAAGTATGATAGGTTCTCCAGCGGTTTTAATTGTCACCATGCCGTACTTTGTTAGCCGGCCGAAAAGGCTCTGCTTAAACGTCACTGAACTGATATCCTTCCGGGCAATGCTCATTCTCTCGTGCAAAATGATTCCCCAGCCGTGAATCAGCGTATCCTTTTTAATAACCACAAAATCTTTGTACCACCAAAGAAAGATGAGGAAAATAAAACCAATTTCCAATGCCAGCATAGCGGCGATCTCGGCCACTTGGAATGAGAGCACCTGGGAAAAACCCAACGCCCGATAGAATTTCGCATAGTGCACCAGATAGCCGCTCACAAAAAAGAATACGGCAGCGAGCATTTGGAACAAAATAAAGTGCCGAATGATGGAAATGGGGCTTTTTTTGATGACCAGAGTTTCCATCGCATTTTTTCTTTTCTACAGCTATCTATTTATGAAGTTTGGCCATCAAAATGCTCTTCGTTTTCCAGCGCATCCGCTTTCGTCTTATGAATGGTTCCGTCCTTGTGCTCTGGCGGCGCATAGATGGTATATAGTTTCAGATCACTGCTTCCCGTGTTGATGATGTTGTGTTTTGTTCCTGCCGGAATGACGACGATACTTCCGTCTTTCAAGCTGTGTTCCTCACCATCCAAAATGGCTTTACCGTCCCCTTTCTCAATTCGGATGAACTGGTCCAGGTGATGCACTTCCTCGCCGATATCTTCACTGGGCTTGATCGCCATAACGACCACCTGCATATGCTTGGCCGTAAACAGCACTTGCCGAAAATACTCATTCTCCAGTGTTTTTTGTTCAATATTAGTTACGTATCCCGCCATATTGTTCTATTTAAAATGGTACAACGCAAGTATAGCATACGGCACGCATCAAGTCCTCTTCATTCTTCTCACTATAAATGAGGAGTGAAGGCGACCTGCCGAGGGCAGGCGGGCGAGGTACTGAAGCCACCAGGCCGAATGTGGAAGGTAATTTATCAAAAAGAAAGAGCCGATTGGCATCACTGCCAACCGGCCCCGAGGTACGCGCTTCGTCACGAGAGAACGATCTCCTGATCCTGCGCCAATTGGCGGAAGGTCGGTGAGATTTGGTACAGCTCTTCGAATGACGGAGCGATAGCTTCAATCTGCGAGTCGCCGTTGTGAATCGCCGCTGAATTCTTCAGAACGATAAACTTGCCACAGATCTTTCGCACAGTACTAAGCCGATGCGCGATAATCAGCGCACCGACATCCGGCGTGAGTACGGTGGCCAGACCTTTCTGGACCTGCTTTTCGGTTGTTGAATCCAAACTGCTGGTTGCTTCATCAATAATCATGAACCGCGGCCGTTTTGCGACAGCCGCCGCGAGCATGACCCGTTGCGCTTGGCCCCCCGACAGCTCGATGCCGTCGCGGCCGACACGTGTTTCCAGGCCGTGAACGAGACGCTCCTCAAAGTCTACCTTCAAGAGACGCATCAGGCGCCAGAGCTCCTCGTCCCCCATGTGCTCGTTTACGCCGTGAAGGCTGTAGAGCAGGTTGTATCGGAACGTCCCGTCCAAGATAAGTGAACGTTGAGGGACGTATCCGATCTGTCGCATCCAGGAAGCAATCTCGATGCCGCGCAGATCTTGTCCATTGATTAAGATTGCGCCTTTGTTTGGGTTCATCCAGCGCATGAGCAAAGCGCTGATTGTCGTTTTGCCGGCGCCGCTAGGTCCAATAAGCGCAACCTTTTCCCCCGGCTCAATGCAAAACGTAACGTTCTTGACAGTTTCGTCGAGTTCGCCGCCATCCGGATTTTCTTCCTCGTGTTTTCTCGTTTGATACGCCATCGACACATTCCTGAACTCGATACGAATAGGGCCATCATTGATTGCGATGGCGCCAGGTACGTCCACTGCGCCGCACGGAATGTTGAACGCCTCTCGCATGGACTTCAGGCGCGGTAATCCCTCGCTAAGCTTGCGCTCGATGTGGCCGATCTCCCAAAGTCCACGGACAAAATCTCCGCTCCAAGCGAGCAACGGATACAGCGTGCCAAGACTCCAGATTCCGTGATACACCTGGTATGCGCCATAGCCCATCGCTATGAGGATGGAAAATCCCCCGATGGTGCCACGATAGCCCTCTTGCCTAATGAACCACGTCCAGAGGGTTCGATCAGCCACCATGATGTCGTCAAACCGCGTGGTCATGGTTTCTAACTCTTCGAGTTCTTTGGCCGACGTTTTTACGCGTTCGATCTTTTCCCATCGCTCGGTTCGATATCGGTTCCAGCGTCGCAGATTACGATCAATTAGCGAACCGTCAGTAAGCACCCGTTGATTTGTCTTCACCATCCAAGCGACGTGCATCACGAAGGTAGCGGCGAGCAACATCGCGATAAAAGGTGAGAGCATCACAACGAGCAGAAACATCAGGATGACGCGCTCTACGGCTGGAAGGGCATCAAATACGATGTGCGATTGGCCGTCAAAAATCGCCGATCGCCCCTTCTCGATATTCGATGGACTCAAGAGCGCGTTTTCATGCCGGTGCTGTCCCAGCGCCTTATTGAACAGACACTGGCTGATTGCCTCATCCAGACGGCTCCAAGTTGTGTCGATCAGCCACTCCCGAGCGATTGCTTGCCGTATCCAGACGAAGCGTTCCACAAAGTAGCACGCCAACCAACCGGCGAATGCCCAGATGATGGCAGAACCGTCATGATACTGCAATCCGGAGATGATGCCGCCCACAAGTCGCGGCGAGATCATCTCAAACGCGACAGTTATCGTCAGGAGCACCAGCATCCGCTTGCTCCACTTCACCGCCACGGGCGTCTTCAGAAGTCCCCACGCCCAGCGATACAACTGAATGGATTCTCGAAAGTTGTCGAGATACTGCTGAATACGCTTTTTCATGAGCTATTCCTCTCTTCTTTTCTTCTATTCTTTTGTAAAACAACAAGCGCCGTGGCTTTCACCACGGCGCTTGTACACAAAGAGTAACTTAATCTTTATGTCTAAATAGTCGTGGAAAAACGTTTATGCGCGAAGAAATACCCCCGCAAGGGTCCGCATTCGTATTCAGTTGATGATTATACTTAGACATTTTTTATAAATAGGGTTGCTTCACCGGTTAATTAAGCAACCTCCCCGGAATCAATGACAAAACCAAGGACTTTCATTATATAACGAATCTATGTTTATGGCAAGTTCTGCACAAATAATAAGAGTAGAAGAAAGACCGCAGGTAAAACGTTCCTGCGGTCTCGGTCGGGGTACATTGTCGTACCCTAGGATATGCGGACGGAGGGGCTGGCGATAGGCGTCGGTTCAGCGCCCAGAACGGCTTCTCGGAGTTTGGCCTGGAGGGTGCCGTTCTCCATCTCTACCAGATCTGGTGGAAGCTGCGTCTCGGATAGGATATCACCGAAGCTCCTGATGTCTTGTTCCATCTCCTCGATGATGTCCGACTTGGCTTGAGTAATCGCTAGGGCGATGGTGTTCGGCAGTGTTTCTGCCCTGAAGACGATTCTCTCGATGACGCCGCCGATCTTCTCCCGAAGTTTCTTGAGCTCGGCGTATGTTCTCCGTGCCTGCTCGATATCGGAGCTGGCGTAACTAACCAGTAGTGCCGGATCAATGGTGTCCACGCTCTTCGCGACGGTGTCCACGGAATCGTCTCCAGTGAGCCGCTGGTCCAGCATGTCGCGGCGCTTCAGAAACTCCTGCAGTAGCTCCCGCAGGCCACCGACGCCTCTTGCAAACGCCATAACGTTCTCTTCCATGTCGCTCCTCGTGAGCGCCGTGCTGGCTGCGGCGATACTGACGTCAAAGCGGTTCAGGATGTTTTCGGCACTGCGCCCCTCCATGGCCTCCTTGGCTTCTCGCTCCTTTCTGCGATTGACCCTTGACTGCTGGAATCCGTCGCGCGCGTCGTTGACCGAGCCCAGAAGTCCGTGCACTGACAGCTTGCCAAGGGAGGCAATGCCCCGGCTGGCAAAGTAGATAAGTATGCCAGATAGCCACGACAAGGACGGTAGCCAGGAACCCATGCCCAACGTGAAGAACACTGCTGCAACGAGTCCGATGAGACCGATCACGAAACGACCAAAGCCTGCTTCCTTCTTGACATCATCGTCGCAGGCTCGCAAACCGTCAACTACGAGTGTGCCCAGCAAGGCGAACATCGCGTACACCACCCATTCCCACATGGCTTCTTCTCCTTCCCTTCGTTCAGTGTCTTTGGTTTTTGAGAGCAGTCCATATTCTATCACTTATCACGCATCTCGTCAACTCTGTTCCAAAAGAATAAAAGTTTAAATCAGCACTATTGAGTATCCGTTACGCTTTAAAACTCTTGAATTTCAGTATTTCATCTTTGACAATTATACAGACGGATGTTATAATAGCCAAATGGAGGTTTTGCCATGCTGTTGAAAGCACTTGGCGGGCTGTTCGTGGCAATTGGCTTGCTGTATGCCGGGTTTCTCACCGGTTACAATTACGCCGATGCCAAAGTCACTCGGGAGTGCACCGAGTGGATCGCCCAAAGCCACCGGTCAGAACCGGTTGCTTACGGCGAACTCCATCCGGGCACCTACATCGCCATCGGAGTCGTCAAGAAGCCCTGGGTTTCCGTCGCTCTGGTGAGGAGGGTCTCCATCGGATCCAAGCCTTCGCCGGTACCGGTGCCTATCCTCGTCCGAGGTGTTCCTGACGAGATCACCGAGGGCCATTTCTTTCGGATCGATTCCTTGCCCTACCCCGGGCATTGATCGCCCTCGTTCCCCTCGCCCCGCGGCGCGGAAGGTCTCACCAAGACCCACCGCGCCGTTCTTTTATTTCAGCAAAACATGCATTATTCAAATAATTCGCGGGCGCGATTCCAGAATTCTGGGTGATTTTGTTTCGTTTTCATCCAGTACCACCACTCCGCTCCCCAGAGGTAGAAAGTATCGAAACTGGTTTTTTGCGAAAAACCGAGAATCTCGTTGAATTTGTCGATATTCATACGATCCAACTGCACATCAATCGGCGTATTGGTGATAGATTGAAGAAGCCACGGCTCCGCGCTAAGCTCGACAACAATCGAGGGCTTGTTGCCGCCGATCAGTTCCAAGATGCCCCGTTTAATCCGGAAGAATCGGGGGCCAATCGGATATCTGATCTTGCCCAATTGAGGATTCCAGATATACAGATACATTGTTGAGCCAAACACATCTGCGCGCTTCCAAGCCGGCAACCACATGCCGAATTCACCGCCATCGGTCAGGATGATCGGCCGCATCGGATCAAGCTCGCGCACGAGCGCGATTTCACGTTCCAGAAAACCGATATCAAGTCCTCCGCAAGCCTCCTGGCTGAATCTCGTCAAAAACGGTTCATTCTCGACCTGCCAGTACTTGAGATTGCCATAGGATTTATATTGCGTGACTACAGCACGAATATAGTCGAGAATCTCTTGCTCTTTTGCTTCCTTCGACAGCGAACTTGCCCATTGAGGTTCATGGCACTCCGGCCAGCCCGGCAAGCGCCGCCCCACACCCAGGATTACTTCAGCATCGCGCAAACGGGCCTGTTGCATTTGATAATCAAGCGCGTTGAAATCGTACCGATCTTTAGTTGGTTCGATCATCGGCCAGTGCGCGGAGAATCGAAAGTGGCGCACCTTCAAGTCGTCCAACAATGCTAAGAGGACCGATTTATACTCAAGCTTCAGTTCATCCGCATGGAACTTACTGAATGACACGCCATAGGTAAAATCCGATGGGATCGGCTGATCAGCAAGCAAAACACCGGTGAACACAATAGCCGCACCGCACACTACCGCAATATATAGAATCCGTTTTATCATATGAAAAGAATCAAGAATCCGGTAAGAATGAAAAACACCGCCATGATCTTCACGGCAAATGCCTTCGTGCTCATCTCCTCGGGGAAATACTGCGGAAACCGCGCACTCGCAAACGCCGCGAACAACAATAAGAACATGAATTGCAGGCCCGCAAGCGCGCTTACGAGCGATACATTACCCAACTTGATCGCCAGGAGCGTAAGAAAGAAGGCCGTTCCCGCCAGCAACTTATTGGCAAGCAACACGAGTGGCAGATGCGATTTCGACCGGCGCACGTCTGCAAAAATGGACCGCCGGACTGATCCGGGAATGAGGAAAAGTAGTGCCACGGTTACGTTCGCCATGCGCGACCAAAAAAAGCCGTTCAGAAACGATGTTTCAAAAAAAATAGTTTTAAGGAGCACTGAAGAGAGTCCAAATGCTATGCCCGCTACTAGTACGTATGTCAGCGCCGAGCGCGACAGGCGGAAGTGCGACACTAAGAACGTACCAAGCACCAGCAACGCAAATCCGAAGACAAATCCATCAGGCAGTCGGTCGCGAAGCATCAGCCAGCTGAATGCGAGCGTCGCAATCGCCGCGATGCCGCCCATCACCGGCGCAACATCGGAAGCATCAGCAATAGCTAGCGCCCGGTACAGCATGACGAGCGATAAAGTAAATGAAGTTGCCGCCCCAAGCGATATCACCAGCACCATAAGCGATGGGAGACTTACCACGCCAAATGGCAGTAACACGATCACTGCTCCGGATAAAATGCTGACAATGAACGCATATACGGCCGGTTGGGATACCTGCCGGATAAGATACTTGTCCAAAAGCACCACAACGGCGCTGATAAACTGTGCGATGACAACTAAAAAAATCCAAGTCTGCATACTATTTTAGTATACCACTACTTTGGATGAGCTTTTGGTATACCAGCGCCGATGGACGCACAGTGCGTTCGAGCGTAGAATAGTTGATCGCTACCAGCCCAAATCGAGGTTTAAATCCGTAGGCCCACTCGAAGTTATCAAGCAGTGACCAATAAAAGTAGCCCTTCACTTCCAGACCGTCGCGCTGGGCGCGATTAACCTGTTCAATATGGTCAGTAATAAACTGCGCTCGTTGCGTATCGGCAGTATCAGCAATACCGTTTTCCAAGATATAGACGGGCTTGCGGTACCGCTTTAGCTCCATAAGCACATGGTATAGCCCCGCGGGGTAGATTTCCCAGCCCATGTCTGATTTAGGAAGTTGCTGACGAAAACCAAATTGGTGATGAAAGTAATAGTTCAACCCGATGAAATCCTGATGCCCAGAAATGCTCCGAAGAAACCGGTGATTCCAAAACCAGCGCATAAACAACGCCAACGGATGCCAGCCTGGCGTAAAGTGAATGTTATTTTTAGCAATACCGATCTGCGCTGTTGGAACGATTATCTTTATCCGTTCATACGCGAGTTTATGCGCTTGAACTAGAGCTTTTGTGACTCGCTCAAATTTCAACAGATTTTTCTGAAACGGCGGCCAGGAACCGACTCGATAGCCAATCGATGCATAGACCATCGGTTCGTTGATCGTGATCCAATAAGTGGCTTTACTCCCCAAGTTTTTCAAAACGTACTCACAATATCGGGCAAACTTCTCGGACGCTTGGGGATGCTCAAACCCGCCTTGTCGAGAAAACCACAACGGCAGAGTGAAATGCCAGAGCGTTACGAATGGCTCTAGACCGTGCGCGCGGAGCGAATCAAGAACCGTTGCGTAGTGGCTGACGGCAGATTCATCAAATACCCCCTCCTCCGGTTCAATACGTGACCACTCGATGGAAAAACGGTGCGCGTTATGCCCTAACTGCCGGGCAAGCGAAAAGTCTTCTTCAAAGCGATTGTAGTGGTCGGTGGCGCGGCCGGCCGGTGGCACTTTCCCCTGCCGCGCGGCTTCAGACCAGTCGTTATTCTCGATGCCGCCCTCAACCTGATACGATGCGGTCGCGGCCCCCCAATAGAATTGCGGATTCATGTACCCAGTATATCAAAAAAAGAAAAAACGGCATCAGTAACGCCGTTTTTTCCAGCAAAAAGCGACCTACATCTGCGACTTTGCCTTACTGCCCGTGGCGAGCATGTAGACAGCGCTCAAACCTACCAAGATGTAGACCACTCGGGCAATGGTTGAGCCACTGCCGAAAATCGAGTCCACAAGGTTGTAGTCGAAGAAGCCGATGAGGCCCCAATTCAAACCGCCGACCACAACGAGAATCCAGGCCAGTATGCCTAAATTTTTCATAGAATATGGCGAGTACTTATTTTAGTACCATCGACCTTTCCTCTTAATTGTATAGAATCTACAAAACAGTGCAAATGAGAAATGCACAGGCTTAGCGCACGAGCGGGACCCAGTTGCCGATTGCGACACCCATGGCGATGGCCATGCCGCCAATTATGAGCATCCGTATGCCGCGTGAGAACCAGTGGATTCCGAAATTTCTGGCGCTAAATGCTCCAAGAAGAAAAAGGCTTACCAGAGAAATTACGACTGAAATACCTAGCGGATTTGAGAAAAAAACATAGGGAGCCAACGGGATTAAACCGGCCAGAATATATGACGCGAACATGATAAAGCCGCCAACAATGGAATAATGCAGTGGGATTTTTGAATTTCCCGTATATTCCTCCACTGAACGCTCCGAAAGAAAACTTCCGGCCGCCATCGAGAAACCCTCTACGGCGAGCAATACGATACCGGTAACGAGAATCGCCGAGCGTTCAACGCCGGAGATGGCGATTCCCGAAAGAAGGCCAACTGTAGAAACCAGGCTGTCTTCCACGCCGAAGATAAGACTGCGAAGATATACTGCGATGCGTTCTCGTGATTGTGTTGGCATGCAATAATTCTATCTTAATTCATTGAAAAAACAATGCTTTTATTGTAAGATAATTCAGTTTCGGAGATATTTTGCGGGATCGTCTAATGGTAGGACATCGCCCTTTGAAGGCGAGTATCTTGGTCCGAATCCAAGTCCCGCAGCTAACTTGAGACAGGTTCGGCTTCCGAGGAGTATCAAATAATGCAAAAATTTATATGTCACTCAAACTTAGAAAACTTGACCTCCATGTCCATACTCCTGCCTCACATGATTTTGATGACAAGACCGTCACTGCCGAACGGATAATCGAGCAAGCTCAAAAGGTTGGCTTAGACGCTATCGCGATAACGGATCACAATACAGTTGATTTTATAGATACCGCGAAAGAAGCGGCCACCAAAAAAGGATTCACGATATTTCCGGGCGTAGAAATATCTTGTGGCGGGTCGGTAAATGGCTCTATACACGTTATTGCTCTTTTCGATCCTTCCAAGACAAAAGATGACCTTCAGAAAGTTTTGGGGAAGCTCGATATAAAAGGCAAAGGCGAAGATTCGCTAACCTCGAAAAGCGTCCCCGATGTTGTAGACATAGTTAGAGACGCCGGGGGCTTACCCGTGTTGGCTCATGCGAATTCAACGCATGGAGCGTTGTCTGACATAAAAGGTAATCCGCGAACCGATATAGTGAAGAATAAAAACCTATCAGCCGTCGAAGCCACATCGGGCGATTTTGAGAAAGCGGAGGGCAAGAGACTGGTAGATTATTTGAACGGCCAAGACCCCACCTATCAGCGGAAACTTGCCGTATATAAATCTTCTGACAACAGAAGTCCCGACGACAAAGGGCATTGCCTCGCCTCTATTGGAAGCGGCTTCACTTATTTCAGAATGGGCGAACTGACAATAGAATCTCTGCGACAATGCTTTGAAGACCCCGACAGTCGTATTGTTCAGGACTACGAAACGGAAAAGATAAATCCCGAACACCCTAGAATAGAGAAAATCTCTATAACAGGCGGGTTTCTCGACGGACAAGAAATTGATTTTAGTCCGAGCATGAATAGCGTCATCGGAGGAACTGGAACGGGGAAGTCTTTAATTGTGGAGTTTCTGCGGTTTGCCTTTGACCGCAAACCCCATGACGACCTTTTATCGGATCACAAGCAGAAGTTGGAAAAACAACTCCGCATTAACGGCGAAATTAAAGTAGTTTTTAAGGACGCCTCCGGCGAACAATATGAATTGTCGCGGACGTTTGATAATCCCCGCGACCCTTACTCCTCTGCTATTAAGTGCGTCAATAAAACTACGGGCAAGGAGTTTAAGGGCAATGTTTCTTCTATTTTTCCCATGCTCATATATAGCCAAAATGAGATACTAGAAATAACTCGCGACCCCGAAGCACAACTCCGCCTGTTAGATAATTTTAGAGACTTTGAATCACACCAGAATAAAGTTTCCGGCATTATTCAGGAATTAGGCAACCTTGACCGAAGTCTCTATGAAGCTATTCAAGGATCAGCGAACCTAGATTCTTTCCTTAAACAACAGGGAACTGTCGAGGAGAAAGTTAAGAAACTAAAAACGAGTCTCGGTACGTCGGGAGCAAAAGGATTTTCTGAAAAGTATATAAAACTTTCGGAAGAAAAGTCGGCCATCGAGGGGAAGATTGAAGAATATGACTCTCTCCTTGAGAGCATGGACGAAGCTATTAACAACTTTCGTGAAAATACTCCTACCCGTAAGAAAACCCCGAAGGAGGTTTTGGAAATCATAGAAGCTAATATAAGTGATAGCTATACTGCCGTTGTAGTGGCGTTGGAGAAGCAACGCGACGCAATCGAAAAAGCGAAGAAGAAGTCGCAGGCTGACTTAATAGCGTGGGAAAAGTCTAATAAATATTCTCAAGTCGAGAAAAAGTATAACGGCAAGATAAAACTTCAAAAGAAACAGGAAGGCCTTGAGACTGATAGGAAGAAACTCATGGGAGAGAAGAAAGATTTGGATACAAAGATTGCCGCCGCTCAAAAAGCCGCGAAAGCATACTCTACGCTTAGAACGGAACGAAGCGGTCTTTTGACGAAACTTGGGACTGCAAAGTCCGCATACTTTACGGAAAGATCAGATCAAGCAAAGCTCATCACCGATAAATCAGGCGGAAAGCTACAAATTGTTGTTCAGGCTGGCGACAATAAAGCGACCTATATTCAACTGCTCAAAAAACTGAAGGTCGGCTCACACGCCGAGAAAAAAGAAGTTGAAGAAATCGCGAGTCTAGTTTCACCCATCGAGCTTGTTGAGATGGTTTTAGACAGGAACGTTAAGAAGCTTTCTCAGGTGGCTAAACTCACCGAGCAGAAAGCCGAAAATATAATTAACGAGCTAATGGAAACAGAAAATCTGTTGGGGACTTTATGCCTTCAGTATAAAGGTTATCCCGAAGATCGCGTTGAGATTTCATATCAGAAAAAAGATGGGAACTATTACCCGCTCCTCGAGCTTTCTATGGGGCAAAAGGCGGACGCCTTAATAATGATTGCTTTGGGAGACGGAAGTATGCCCGTCGTGATTGACCAGCCGGAAGACGCTCTCGACGTGCCTTCTATCTGGGCTGATATTTGTTCAAAGCTACGAGTAAGCAAACACGCACGACAATTCCTGTTCACTACTCATAACTCCAGCATTTCGGTTTCATCAGATTCTGACCAATATATTATTCTAGAAGCAGATGGTACCCAAGGCTGGCTGGCACGGTCTGGTTCAATTGATCAGCAACAGATTAAAGATGATGTAGTTGGTCATTTAGAAGGTGGGTATAGTTCGTATGGACTTAAAAGAAAGAAGTATGGACTATAAAATTAATAAGGATCAAATAGAGGATGTAATTAACAAGGCCTCTTATACTCTTTACAAAAAACATAAGAATTTAATTGACGAGGCGGCACATGAAGACATGATAGTCGCAGATGTAATAGCTCCGTATTTACGATCTCATATAGAGGGATACTCAGTCTCCACGGGCTACAATAGAGAAGGACCGTTAGATAATAGACAGACGAAGACCGGCTTAGATGAAAAACCGATACTACCCGATATTATTATTCATAAATTCGGTCCCAATGGTCCAAATATTGCAGCAGTAGAAGTTAAGGGTTGGTGGAATAAAGAAGATAGAGAAGAAGATGAATCGTCTCTTAGAAATCTTGGAGCAAAACATGGGTATCGTTATCTATACAGACTTGAATTGGGTAAAAATAAGCATGAACTTATTCCCGTTTATATGTCCGAGGAGGGTCAAAATCTAAATTAAAAATACACCTCGAAAACCCAAGTGGGGTCTAGCTTTCAAAAATCCCAGCCCGAGGAGGCCAGCTATCCAGTTTAGTTCATAACGACCAAGAGGGGTCTCAAAAATATGAATGCTTATATAAAATCAGTTACCGTCGATCTATTCAATGGGATTTTTAATACGACCATTAATTTTTCTAATGGGTTAAATATTATTAGTGGTGTCAATGGTAGCGGGAAGACTCAGCTTCTTAAACTGATAAAAGAAAACAGGGGTATAGTTTCAGAGGATGGAAAAAATTCTGCAGATTTGGCGATCTTGGCAATTAGTCCAAAAAGGAACACCGAAAAGCAAACTATCGATTCCATATTTCAGCAAGTAAAAACACAGGATAAAACTGTCCAATCTTTCCTTAATAATATCAAAGGTTGGAATATCCGAGATACAGGATTTGAAACCTATCCATCTTTCGCCGAGCTATTTATACAAGAGTACAACTTATTAATGCAAGACGGCGTTACTGGATATGAAAAGGCCATTGCTCTAACATCGGATAAATTCAATGAGGTTTTGAAGCAGGTTTTTCCTGATTACCAAATTGAAGCTTCATGGGTTTCTGGCCAGGTAGATTCAGTGGGCAGATTGGATCTAGGAATAAAGAAATATGGCTCTAGCCCGATTACGATCGACCAATTGAGCACAGGAGAACGAGAAGTATTCGCACTTTTATTCTGTATCTTTGTTAGCAGAGACAAGGAAGATGTTTACTTAATAGACGAGCCGGAGATTCATTTAAATTGGGACTTGGAACACGGCCTGTTCAACTTCTTCGAGTGGTTCTGTGATAAATTTGGCAAACAAATTATAGTTGTCACGCACTCTCGTATTATTTTCAGATCAGAGTTTTACAGCAAGACTCAGTTTCTTGTCTGGGAAAATAACAAAATCGTCTGCAAGAAAGAGATCTCCGAAAAGCAAAAATCTTCAATTGCCGGAGAGGTTTCTAGTATTGTGAACATTGTAGATTTTTCTAAGCCAGTTTTCTTTGTTGAGGACGACCAGCATAAGTTATTTGTTTCTGAGATTGCTAATGTTTTGGACAAGGATTTGGAAGTTATCGTTTGCGGCAACAAGGCAGCAGTAAAAACGATGTTCGAGATGTTAAAAAATTCAACTCCGGGTAAAGCTTATTTCCTTATTGACGGAGATAACGAGGGTGTGAAAATTATAGACGATAGGTTTGTCCACCTTCAGAAGTATTGTATTGAGAACTATCTATTTGATCCCTACATTTTATCAAAGATCTTTAGCATCGATGAAAATGATGTAAGGCAGAAAATTATTGAGTGTGTCAAAGAATTAACTCATCAAAACTTGCTCGTGTACAGAAAGGTTGCTGAGCATGTCACGCCATTTCCATTTGAAATATTAGATACCCTTGATTGCAGTAAGATCTCCGAGAAACTAGCACAGAAGTTTAGCAAAAAGACCCACGAAATTATTAGCCCTTATATCAAAACTGCTTATACTGAAGGCAGACTCGACAGTATATTCGGCGAATTGACGGTAAAGATAAAATCTTAGAACAAGATTTCTACTTCATTATTTATATAAATCTGAGCAGAGCTTCTTATTAGTCTGTAGTATTTTGGTAAATTCAATATCTTTTGGCGAGCCAATAATCTCCTTAACTTATACAGGATAATTTACACGCCCCTACCACAGACCAAAGAAGCGGAGGAGAGAGTAAACAAGGCCTATAATATCTTATTCGATGAGGTCGTTAAGAAAAGTGACACCCTCAAGTAGTCTCACTTTTGCCACCTTTTAATTTATGAATAAACGCACATATTACCACTTCCTGGGGCCCGATGATGCACTTGAAGATCTAGATTTAGAACGAATAAAAGTAGCTACGGTTAATGATCTTAATGATCCTTTTGAGCTACTACCTGGCCTTAGAGAACGCAAGGACCGAGAAGAAAGAAAACCTTATTATGAAATTCACAAACAGATCTCTAGGGAATATGGATTATTATGTTTTTCAAATAATTGGGAAGACCCACTTCTTTGGGGACACTATGCAGATAAGCACAGGGGCGTAGCTATAGGATTCGAAGTTTTAAAAGACGAAATACTAGAGGTCAATTATGTGGGCAAAAAAGAGCGACCCACATTTGACTTAACAGATAATTCAAGAAGAAATAAAGAATTGTTTTTAGAGCTATTTAAGATCAAATATGAGTCATGGTCTTACGAAGACGAAGTAAGAATTTTAGTAAAACTTGAAGATTGTGTTCCTGATCATCAAAAAGACAGTAAACTATTCCTAAGTTTTTCAGGTCGTTTAAAAGTAAAGGAAATTATTTTAGGTATTAAATTCAGTAAACAAAAATATGAACGCATATATGAATTAGCCAATAAGTTAGAAGCCAATGTTATAGTAACCAGACAAAACTGGGGAGAATACAAAATATCCCAAAGCGGCACGGGTTTTGAAAAATTACTCGCTCAAGACCCGTCGTTTGTGGTAAAATCCAAGTAGCTTAAATCGCCTTACAGGGCTTGATCCTTTAACGGTTCTAGCTCGACTCGGCCAGCCACGTTGAGACAGGTTTGGCTTCCGAAGAGCGTAAAAATTATACTAAATGTGATTTGGACAATCATAGCTTTAATAGCAATTTTAAAGATAATTTTCTAAATTAATAAATTCAATAAGAAAATATGAAAACAATAATTATCACCGGAGCAAGTCGAGGAATTGGCCTGGCAACTACCAAGAAGTTTTTGGCTGAAGGGTGGCGAGTTATTGGTACATATTTAAATACAAAAATTCCACTGGAGCACGCTGATTTAATTTCCGTTCAGTACGATCAAGGTGATTCGCAAATCATCGCAAAAGCCGCTGGTCAAATCGCCGCTACCGCACTTCATATAGATGCACTAATTAACAATGCCGGTATTCTTCTTGATGCCGATGATACGGTCGCTGATCCAGTCAAAGTGCGAAAAACTTTAGAGGTTAACGTAGTAGGCGTGGTTGATCTAACCGAGCGTCTATTGCCCCTATTCCAAAAGGGTAACCATATAGTAAATATTAATTCCGGCTATGGTTCAATTTCAGCTCCCATACTCGACGATGAAACAGCTGCTGGATATCGCATCTCAAAAGCTGCTCTCAATATGTATACCCGTCATTTAGCGTTTCGATTAGAGTCTCGGGGCATTCTCGTCTCATCCCTAGCTCCAGGCTGGGTACAGACAGATATGGGATACTCAATTTCTACAGATACGGAAAAACCCGATCGAACGCCAGAACAAGCAGCTGATGAGATTTTTCAGCTAGTAACAACAGTTAAAGAATCCGGACAATTCTGGAGATTGGGCAAGAAAACCGAATGGTAATAGTGGACAAGTTAAGGCTCCGTTTACTGACTTCTAACTTCAAGGTAGTACATTAACCCCATTCCCTATGATTATAGGAGGAATTCAACTCATGAAGGCGATTTTGATGTTTTTGGTGCCGGTGAGCATCATCTTTATTGCGCCGCCCATGTCATCACCTGGTACGTCGCCAATGCCAATAAGCATTGCGTCACCGATTGAAGATGTGCGCCTGGCATACGTTCAGCGCCAGCTGATCAACTCTGGTTTTAAGGAGGAAAAAGTAAATCAAATCCTCACTGATAGCCGTCGTGAAATTCTTCCGGAAAAGAGCGTCGTCTACCGCGCACCCAACTGGACGCTGATCAAGCGGAAGATCTACGCACCTGGTTTCGTCCTGCGCGGGAAAAACTTCATCGCCGCCAACCGGGAAGCCTTCGACAATATGCAGGAGAGTGGCGTGCCCAAGGAGATCGTCGCGGGCATCATCGCCATTGAAACGGAATTCGGCAAGAACACCGGCAGTACACCCACGTTTAATGCCATCTACTCGCGCCTGAACCACAAGAAGAGCACTGAAAACTGGCGCTTAGAAGCCGAGCGGCTGGCGGCGCTTTCGAAGTACTGCCTGCGATCCAACCTCGACTGCTACAACATCAAAGGTTCCTACGCTGGTGCGATGGGCATTGTGCAGTTTATGCCCGACTCGCTCGTGAATTTCGGCGTCGACGGGAACGGCGATGCCTTCGTCGATCTTCATAATCCCGAAGATGCGGTTCCGAGCGCAGCAAACTTCCTGATAGCCCACGGCTGGAAACAAGATCAGTACAAAGCGCTCACGCGCTACTACGGCAACCCCGTCGGGTATCCCGAGATTGTCCTCCACTACGCTACGCTCCTGGCAAGGTAGCAAGAGCATCGCCGTCGACGGTGATAAAGTCCTGTTTTATTTTGACGTGCACAAAGTACCGCATGAGGTGTATGATAGAAGCGTACTACCTAATTTAAAAACAATGGATGATAATCACCAGGACGGGTGTCGGAAGTATCACCACCGAGGAGCGCAGGGCATGTCGTCAGGAGTGTACGGTTTGGCGTTTATCGGCGCCGCAGTTTACTTTATCCAGAACGCCGATTCACTCGGAAGCGGGATTATAGGCCTTCTAAAAGCGATCATTTGGCCAGCACTTGTCGTCTACAACCTGCTTGGATTCCTCGGTCTGTAAGCAACCGGATTCATTGCATCATAGCATTGAGCTGTTCCAAAACAATCGGGAGTTCGACAATGCCGTCACTTTCACTGAAGTGGCCTTTAGCGTGTTCCATTACGTTTTTTGCTCCAAGGCGCTCTTCAAAAAACTTCTGATTTTCGATAGGGACAAAAGGATCGTCGTCTGAAAAAATAGCAAAAAACTTATCAGCGTGCGTGCGCACTTTTTCCCAATCAATGGGCGTCTCAACCCATGGTTTTGCAATTTCTACACTCTCCGGTCCTTCTTCGCGAATTGTTTCTTCATCCAAAGCTAACCACGGTGCTACGAATACGGCACCGCCAACTCTAACTCCCGCGGGTAAGGATGCCAGGTAGCGTAGTACCGTTTGGCTACCTACGCTGTGCCCCACAAAATAAGTATCCGTGTCCGGAATACCGACTTGCTCGGCAAGAAAGGGAATCCAAACCTCAATCTTTGGGTTACCGGAATCCGGCATTGCCGGCACATGTATCTTAATCCCCCTTTGCTTCCAGCTCTTTTTTGAGCCATGGAAGCCAGCCTTCTTCAGGATTCCCTCCCCAGCCGTGAATAATAAAAACGCGTTTCATTCAATAAATCTTACAATCTCTTCGGCGGTTTCCTTGGATATACATTCAGCTGAATGAAATTACCGGTTCAGCCACGCAGAGTCATACCATTGCTTG
>Ga0210377_10000945_pt1 | contig 27295 bp, 24 predicted proteins | sample PLM4_65_b1redo_FD_155480 | JGI IMG/M metagenome (GOLD analysis project Ga0210377, IMG submission 155480) | Groundwater sediment microbial communities from an aquifer in East River, Colorado, USA - PLM4_65_b1 redo | ecosystem: Environmental > Terrestrial > Soil > Riparian zone | place: USA: East...
CCGGACGAGCAGCCCGGCCACGTCACGCGCCATGCTCTCCACCGTCAGCGCGCGGGCGGGCAGCGCCGAGCGGCCGTGGCCCGGCAGGTCCACGGCGACGACCCGGTAGCGCGCCTCGAGGACGGCGAGCTGCTCCGGCCAGTCCGCCGACGACGAGCCGAGCCCGTGCAGCAAGACCACGGCCGGAGCCGAGCAGCCCCGGAGCGTGTAGTGCAATGGCGCATCGGCGAGCGCGGCCGAAGGCATCGTGGCCAGCATACCCGAGCCCTCACGCCGTTTCGTATCCGTTGACGCTTCGCAGTCTTGCTAGCATCGTGGCAGCCCATGCCTTCCGCCACGCCGCCCACCGCCGAGACGGTCCGCGCCCTGCTCCAGCGCAACGCCGCCCTCGCCACGTGGCTCACCGATGTGGGCGCCACGGGTCTCGCCGCCGCGGCGGCGCTCGCACGCGTGGGCACGCCGCCGTCCGACGACCTCGTGCGTGACCTCGCCGAGGCGGCCCGCCGGTTCGCGGCGCTCCGTGACGAGGTTCTGGCCGCGGCGGCGGCGATCGGGCTGGCGACCCCGCCGGCCGACGCGCTCGCCTCGACGCGACACCTCGAGCCGGCACTCGCCGCGCTGCTCGAGAGGCTGGAGCCCCGGGACCGCTCGGGAGCGGCAGCCCGCGCGCACGCGGAGGCGTTGACCGTGCTCGACCGCGTCGCCGCGCTGGTCCATCGCGACGATTCCGCCTTCGGCGCGCTCGCCGTCTGTCACGCGCGCGCCGCCGAGGTGCGCGCGGCCCTGGCCGCCCCGAGGGGCGGGGATCCCGCGGGCGCGCTGCTGGCGGTGGCCGAGGCGATCGCACCCTTCATGGCGCTGCTGGCGCTGAGGGACGGCGCCCGCAAGCTCGACGACGACAAGTGGGCGACGCTGGAGGACGCGGTGGCCGCCGCCTTCGGCCGCTCCCTCGCGGTGGCGGCGACGCGCGGCCGGCTCGTCTCGCGCTAAACCACGCCACGCTGGGTGAGCGCCCGCAGCTCGTCGCGGGTCAGGCCGAGCCGGCCGCAGTAGATCTCCTCGTTGTGGGCGCCGACGGCGACCGGACCAGCGCTCTCGACGCGTCCCGGGCTCGCGGTGAGCCGCGGCACGATCCCGACCATCGACAGCAAGCCGCCAAGCGGGCTCGGCATCTCGAGGATGTTCTCGCGCGCCCGTATCTGAGGATCCTCGAAGAGATCTCGTGCGCTGGCCACCGGCCCGCACGGCACCTCGGCGGCGTCGAGCCGGGCCAGCACCTCGCGCGCGTCTGCCGCCCCCACCCACGTCTGGACCATGGCGTCGAGGTCCGCCCGCCGCTGCAGGCGTGCGGCCATCGTCGGGAACTCCGCGGCCAGCCCGGGATGATCCATGGCGGCGGCGAGCCGCTCGAACATCCGATCGTTGGTGCACGCGATCGCCACCCAGCGCCCGTCACGCGCGCGGTAGTGGTTGTGGGGCACGACGTACTCGGTGCCGGAGCCGATGCGCTCGCGCACGTAGCCGGTAGCGGCATAGACGGGGATCAGCTCGTCGAGCATCCGTAGCATGGGCTCGTAGAGCCCGACGTCCACCACCTGCCCCTCGCCGGAGCGCTGCCGGTGCTCCAGCGCCACCAGGGCCCCGAAGGCGCCGAGCGCCCCGGCGAGATAGTCGGGGATCGTCGGGGTGCCCGGCGTCACCGGGGGTCGGTCGGGGTAGCCCGACAGATAGGAGAGGCCGCCCATCGCCGCCGCGATGCGGCCGAAGCCCGGACGCTCGCGGTACGGGCCCGTCTGGCCGAAGGCGGAGATGCGTACCATCACCAGCCGCGCGTTCACCGCGCGCAGATCCTCCCAGCCCAGGCCCCAGCGCTCCATCGTCCCCGGGCGGAAGTTCTCGGCGAGGACGTCGGCGCCGCCGGCCAGGCGCTTGACGAGCGCCTGCCCTTCGGGCTCGCGGAGATTGCAGGTGATCGACTTCTTGTTGCGGGATTCGACGAGCCACCAGTAGGACAACCCCGGGCGGGCCGGCGTACCGAGCCGGCGGAGGTCGTCGCCGCGACCCGGCTGCTCGACCTTGATGACCTCGGCCCCGAACTCGCCGAGCAGGGTGCAACAGAACGGCGCGGCCACGAAGGTCGCGAGGTCGAGCACGGTGAGGCCGTCCAGAGCCGTGGGCACGCGGCCCACGTCTAACGCAGATCGGCCCGCGAATTCAAGTCGCCGACGCGGCGCTAGGTGGCCTCGGAGTAGACCTTGAGCTTGTCCGTGCGCGATGGATGGCGCATGCGCTTGAGGGCCTTGGCCTCGATCTGCCGGATGCGCTCGCGCGTCACCCGGAACTCCTGGCCGACCTCTTCGAGCGTCCAGTCGTAGCCGTCGCCGAGACCGTAGCGCAGGCGCAGCACACGCGCCTCCCGGGGCTTGAGCGTGTCGAGCAGGGCCAGCGTGCGGGCCCGCCGCTGCGAGCCCAGGGCCGTCTCGAATGGCGAGGCCGTCTGGCGATCCTCGATGAAGTCGCCGATCGCGCAGTCCTCGTCGTCGCCGACCGGCGTCTCCAGCGAGATCGGCTCGACGACCACCGACAGCGCGGCGCGGACCATGTCCACCTGCATCTGCACCCGCGTGGCGATCTCCTCGACGGACGGCTCTCGGCCGAGCTCCTGGACGAGCTGGCGCGAGGCCTTCAGGAGACGGTTGATGCGCTCGATCATGTGCACGGGCAGCCGGATCGTCCGTGCCTGATCGGCGATGGCCCGGCTGATCGACTGGCGCACCCACCACGTCGCGTAGGTCGAGAACTTGTACCCGCGGCGGTACTCGAACTTGTCGACCGCGCGCAGCAGGCCGATATTGCCCTCCTGCACGAGGTCGAGCAGGGGCAGCCCGCGGTTGATGTGCCGCTTGGCGATCGAGACCACCAGGCGAAGGTTGGCTTCGGCCATCCGGTTCTTGGCCTCGGCGGCGTCAGCGCGAGCCCGGTGGATGCGCTCCAGTACGGGCCGCAGCCGGGCCGCGTGACCATTGGTCGCCGCCGCCGTGAGCGACTGGGCCAGGCCGCCTTGCTCGCCCTCGCTGTCGAACACCTCGTAGCTGATGCGCAGGCTGCGCAGCCGCGCCAGCACCTGCTGCTCGTGCTTCTTCACCTCGACCTCCAGCCGCGCCCGGCCGCGGCTGCGCGGGCGGCGCGCCCGCCGGCGGAGGGCATCGCGCGCCCCGAATGATTTCAGGACCGAGGTGACGGCGCGGCCCACCCGCCGGGCCAGCGCCCGCCGCTCGACGTCGCTGATCTCCGGGTCCATGAGGTCGACCGCTGTGTCCACGCCGACTTCGTGACGCGCGACCCGGGCCCCGACGTCCTTGAACCCCGCACGTCCGGCCTCGGTGCCGAGCACCGCGAGGATCACCTGCTCGCGGCCGATCTCGATGCGTCTGGCCAGCTCCACTTCGCGCTGGGGCGTGAGCAGGGGCACTTGCCCCATCTGACGCAGGTAGACGCGGACGGAATCCTCGATACCTGGAGCGGACGTTTCTTCAATCACAGGCTGGTCTCCCCGACACCACCACTGGCAAGAGACGGACCAGACGTCAGATGCTTGGAAAACTGCGATCTCTAACGCAGTGGAATCTATGCGCCGAACCCCCGGGTGACGGCATGTTGACACTGAGTGTCTGCCTGACACTTGATCCAGGGACCATCCGCGCTTATGCTCAGGGCCGTAAAGCACGATGATGAGGGCCCTTGGACTCACGCTCGTGATCGCGCTCTCGCTGGCTGTGGCCCCATCCACGGCCACCGCGGATGGCCGCCACGGCGGCGGCCGAGGCGACTTCCAGGGTTCGCGGCGCTTCGACCGCCATCCGCATCACGGCTTCGGCCATCGACGGGCCTTCCCCATGTTCCTGGCGCCGTCGGTCGTCGTGGTGCCCTCCCTCCTGGCGGCGCCATACGCGGTTGCCCCCCCGGTCTACGCGGCACCGTCGCCGGTGTACGCGCCACCGCCGGTGTACGCCGCCCCGCCGCCCTCCGTGCCCAGGGTCGTCGAGTTCTCGACGGGCCGCTACGAGCTCCGCGGAGATGGCGTGTACTCGCCCTACGCATGGGTCTGGATTCCCAACCCGCCAGCCGCGCCTCCGCCGCCGCCCTCGGCGCCGCCGGGCCCGCCGGCGGCGGCCCCTGACCCCGGACCGCGCCCCGCGCCGTCGCCGGCCGCCTCGCTCTATCGCTGGACCGACGAGCGGGGTGTGACGACGTGGACGGACAGCCTGGAGAAGGTGCCCGCGCGCTATCGCGAGCACGCCCGCGCGCTAACGCCGTAGATCGACCACCAGCGTGCGCTGACCGCACAGCAGCACGGCCCCCGCGACCGTCAGCAGGCATCCGGTCACGAGCACCGGGATCTCGAGCCCGATCCGATCCGACACCTCCCCGATGAGCCACGGCGAGGCCGCGTCGCCGAGCAGGTGCATGAGCATCGTCGTCAGCGCGAAGCCGCTCGCGCGCAGCTCGGCGGGCAGCACGTTGGCCATGGCAGCGTTCAGCGGCCCGATGTTCACGAAGAGCAGCACGAGCGTGACGAACATCGCCGGCCAGAACACCATGGGCTGCGGGGCGAGCACGGCCGGCACCGTGAACACGATCGAGGCGGCCAGCGACCAGCCCGACACCGTGAAGTCGGCGCCGGACCGGCGCTTGGCCACCGCGCTGGCGATGCGGCCCCCGAGCAGCGTGCCGGCGAACCCGGCCACCACCAGCACCAGGCCGAAGGTCGCCGCGGCGGTCGCCAGCGGGATCCCGCGAGCGCGCACGAAGTACGTCGGCATCCACGTCGCGAGGCCGCCCATGGCGAACGTGTAGATGATCTGCGCCGCCGTGTTGACGATGTAGCTGCGGCGGCTGAGCAGCGCCCGCAACGTCGCCCCGAGTCCCCGCGGCACCGGCGGGGCGGCGCTCGCTGGATCCATCGCGCCGCGTCGCGGCTCCGCCAGCAACAGCAGGACGAACGCCAGCGCGGCGCCGGGCGCGCCGGCGACGAAGAAAGCGGCGCGCCACCCGTGCGCCGCTCCGATCGCGCCGCCGAGGGTGTAGCCGAGCGCGGTGCCCACCGGGATCGCCGCGTAGAAGACCCCGAGCATGCGCGCGCGGCGCTCGGCCGCATAGCAATCGGACAGCAGCGAGGGCGTGACGACGGCGTAGCTGGCCTCGCCGGCTCCGATCACCGCGCGCGCCAGCAGCAGCCAGGCATACGTGGGCGCCAGGCCCGAGGCGACGGTGGCCGCGCTCCAGACGAAGACGCCGGCGGCCGCCAGCCGAAGACGGGGCTGCCGGTCGCCGACCCAACCGGCCAGCGGGCACACCAGCGAGTAGCTGACGATGAACAGCGACTGCAGCAGGCCGCCCTGGGCGTCGGTGATGCCGAGCTCGCTGAGGATGAGCGGCAGCGTGGCGGCCGACACGTAGCGATCGAGGTAGTTGAGGCCGTTGAGCGCGGTCAGCACGCCGAGCACGACCCCCGGCGCGCCCGACCAGGACGTTCGCCCCATCGGTAGTCGATGCCTCCCCGTGGGATTCTAGCGGATAATCAGGACATGACGACCCGCCCCGCCGGCGCGCCGTGGCTGTCGGTCGTGATTCCCGTCTACAACGAGCGCGCCACGATCGAGACGCTGCTCAAGCGGGTGCACGCGGTCGGCGTGGACAAGGAAATCATCGTGGTGGACGACGGCTCCACCGACGGCACCCGCGAGTTGCTCGCCGGCCTGCAGACACCGGACGGCCCGCTGCGTGTGCTCCTGCAGGAGCGCAACCGCGGCAAGGGCGCGGCGCTGCGCCGCGGCTTTCGAGCCGCCCGCGGCGAGGTGATCATCGTCCAGGACGCCGACCTCGAGTACGACCCCGCCGACTACCCGGTCCTGTTGGCGCCGATCGAGCGGGGCGTGGCCGACGTCGTCTTCGGCTCACGGTTCCTGGGCGGGCCGCATCGCGTCCTGCTCTTCTGGCACTCCGTGGGCAACCGCGCGCTCACCACGCTCTCGAACGTCCTGACCAACCTGAACCTGTCGGACGTGTGGACCTGCTACAAGGTCTTCCGGGCGGAGGTGCTGAGCCAGATCGACCTGCGCGAGAATCGGTTCGGGTTCGAGGCCGAGATCACGTCCAAGGTTGCGCGGGGCGGCTGGCGCGTCTACGAGGTCCCGATCTCCTACCACGGCCGCACCTACGCCGAGGGCAAGAAGATCACCTGGAAGGACGGCGTGCGCGGCGTGTGGTGCACGCTGCGCTACGGCCTGTTCGGCTGACGCACGAATCGCGTTGTCGAGGAGCGCCCCGGCTTGGCCGGGGCGTGACGAGCGTTGGGGGGCGTGGGGGGCCATTTCGGGGCCCCCCACCTTCTTAGCGAAACAGCGTGCGGAAGAGCAGCGCGGTGATCGTCGGCTGGCGGCCGAGGGCCAGGATCAGCTCGCGGTGCCAGTTGAAGCGGGCCGTGCGGCGCACGAGGGTCTGCAGACCTTCGGAGGCGAACGCGCGCACCAGTCGGTCGATCTCGGCATCCGTGCACCGGCTCACGAGCTGGCGCAGCCAGTCCCCGGCTCTCAGATCAGCCCCCAGCCGTTCCTGCCAGCGACGCTCGTAGCGCGCCAGGAACGCCTCGTCGAGCCGGCCGGCGTTGAACGCCTCCACCAGCGCCTCGGCGGCGAGCGACGCGGTGAGCAGGCTGTAGAAGACGCCGCCCCCCGTGGTGGGCTTGGTGAAGCCGCCGGCGTCGCCGACCACCAGCACGCGGTCCGCGTACGTCTTGGCGATGGGCTTGAGGGGCAGCAGGCGGCGGATCGGCGGGCTCGGCGCCCCGAGCAGCCGGGCCCGGACCTCGGGTCGGTCGAGGAAGGTCTGCAGATACGCACCGGCGTCGCCGGTCGCCATCACGCCGATCTTCAGGCGCGCGCGGCCGTCGCGCGCGATCGGCACCGTCCACAGGAACCCGTTCGGCGCGACCTCGCGGCCGAAGTACAGCTCGACGACCTCGCCGGGCACCGCATCGACCTCGGTCTGGGCGGTGTGCACGGCCTGGGCAGGCAGCCCGAGGCCGAGCTGCCGCTGGAACCGGTAGGACACGCCGCACGCGAGCACGCAGGCGCGGGCCCGCACGAGGTCGCCGGGCGTCTGCAGCGTCACGCCGTCAGCGGCGATCTCGACGTCCCGCACGGGCGTGCCGGTCCTCACGACGGCCCCGGCCCCGCGCGCCTGGGCGGCGAGACTACGGTCGAACCCGGCGCGGTCGATGGCCAGGATCGCCTCGCCGGCGGGCGCCCACTCGTGACGCGCCTGGCCACCACGGGGGCCGTGCAGGCGCGCGCTCCGCAAGTGCGCGAGCACGAGATCGTCGGGAATCTTGGCGAGCTCCGCGGTCTCCAGCGAGACGATCCCGCTGCAATGCGTGGGCTCGCCGATCCGGGGATGCTCCTCGAAGAGCACGACGTCGAGGCCGGCGCCGGCGAGCCGGGCCGCCGTCAGCAGCCCCGCCGGCCCTCCGCCGACGACGGCGACGTCGATCACGGCGCGATTATACGGGCCGGTTTCGGCGCGCCCCAATTTTCTCGGGCTAAGCTGTTCAGAACTTCGCGCCGCGACGCTCCCAGGTGCCGCGCAGCGTGATCCAGAACGACAGCGCGATGAGACGCAGGTCCAGCGCGAAGCTGCGCCGTCGGATGTAGAGGAGGTCGTAGCGAAACTTCTGCCGGCGCGGGACGTCCCGCGCGGCGTAGATCTGGGCGATGCCGGTGAGCCCGGGCCGCACGCGATGGCGCGCCTCGTAGCCGGGGATCGTCTCGATCGCGACGCGGGCGTCGCGGCCGCCGATCTCGATCTCGTCGGGCATGAGCGCGCGGGGGCCCACGAAGCTCATGTCGCCGCGCAGGATGTTCCACAGCTGCGGCAGCTCGTCCATGGCGGTGGCGCGCAGGACGCGCCCGACGCGCGTCACCCGCTCGTCGTCCGGCCGCGCTTGCCGAGGGCCGAAGCGCGCGTCGGCGTCGGCCCGCATCGAGCGGAACTTCCAGCCCCGGAACCGGACCCCGTGCCGCCCCACGCGGGGCTGGGCATAGAAGACGGGCCCGCCGTCCTCGAGCTTGACGAGCGCGGCGATGACCAGCCCCAGCGGCCACGACAGGCCGAGCCCGGCGCCCGCGAGCGCCACGTCGAAGACGCGCTTAGCCGCCGACACCGGTGACGGACTCCACGATCTCGACGAAGCGGTCGACCATGCGCCGCTGGGCGAAGCGCTCCACGGCGCGACGGCGTCCCGCCTGCCCCAGCGTGGCCCGCAACGCCGGGTCGCCGAGCAGGCGACGCAGGCCGCCGGCGAGCGCGGAGGCGTCGGCCGGCGGGACCACGAGCCCGGTGACGCCGTGCTCGTTGACCCATGGCACGCCGGTCGGCAGGTCGGTGCTGACCACCGGCAGGCCGCTCGCCATCGCCTCGACCTGCACGAGCCCGAACGCTTCGGTCCGCTCGGTCGACGGCAAAACGAAGACGTCGCACGCCCGGTAGAGCTGCCGGATCGCCTCGTCCGGGAGCCCGGTCAGGAAGACGACGCGGCTCGCCATCCCCAGCGCCGTGACGCGCGCGCGCAGCGCGCCCTCCAGCGGCCCCTCGCCGGCGATCACCAGGCTCGCGTCACCGGCGGCCATGGCCTCGAGCAGCACCGCGAGCCCCTTGTAGTAGACGAGCCGCCCGACGAAGAGCACGCGCGGAGACGGCAGGCGGGCGAGCGCGCCGGCCAGGTGTCCGTTCAGCGGGGCCGCGCCCGTGAGCAGCGGCTCGAGCGCGACGCCGTACGGCACGACCTCGATCCTGCGCGCGGTACCAGCCACCGGGGGACTCTGCGCCATCGGTGGCGCCGCCACGATCACGCAGTCGGCGCGGCGGTAGAGCGCGCGCTGCACGCGGCCGTACGTCGCGTTCGCCCACGCCGGGCGGACGATGTCGCTGTGGTGCCACACGATCAGCCGCGGCGCCGGCGTGCGCAGCGCGAGCAGCGTGCCGGCCGGCGGATTCGGCTCGTGCAGGACGACGCACTCGACGCGCTCGCGCCACAGCTCGCGGGCCAGCCCGGGGCTCAGCGACACCGACAGCGCCCGCGCCAGAGTTCCCACCCGGACCACCTCGACGCCGCCCAGCCGCTCGCGCGTCGTGCGCGCGCCCTGGTGAGCGACGACGGCGCGGACCTGCCAGCGCTGCGCGGTGCCCTCGCACAGCGCCGCCAGCACGGTCTCCATGCCGCCGCGGACGGGCGGATAGAACTTCCCCGCGTGCAGGACCCTCACGGGCGGCCCGCCGTCACCCGCGCGTACACGTCCTGGACGCGCTCCACGTGGCGGCGGACGCCGAAGCGCTCCACGATGCGGCGCCGGCCCTCGCCCGCCCACCCGCGGGCCTCGTCGGGCGTGGCGAGGACGCGCTCGACGGCCGCGGCCAGGCTCACGGGATCGGCGCGGGGAACGCCGAGCACCGCCAGGGGCGTGTCACCCACGACCTCGTCGGCGCCGCCACCGCGAGCCCACACGATCGGGCGCTCGCACGCCATCGCCTCGGCGATCACCCGGCCGAACGGCTCGGGCTCGATCGAGGCGTGCACGACCACGTCCAGGCCGCGCAGCACCTCGGGCACGTCGTCGCGATGACCGGCGAACGCGAGCACGCCGTCCAGCCGCAGCTCGTGGGCCAGGCGTCGCAGGCGCGGCTCGAAGTCGCCGTGGCCGCTCGTACGATAGATCTCGCCCCCGACGATCACGAAGCGCACCTCGGGCGCGCGGGCGGCGATCTCGCCCGCCGCCCTCAGGAACACCTCCTGCCCCTTCCAGCGCGCCAGCACGCCGACCATGCCGACCAGGCGCGTCTCCTTGGGCCACCCGAATGTCGCGCGAAGGTCGGCGCGCGGGCCCTCCGGCCGGAAGCGTTCGAGGTCGATGCCGTTGGGGATCGCGTGCACGAGCCCGGGCCGCGCGCCCAGCCCCGCCAGGTGCGTCGCGACCGCCGACGAGTTGGCGATGATCGCCCCGACCGAGGCGTTCGCGATCCGCACCAGGAGTCGCTCCAGGCGGCGGCCCGGCAGGAAGTCGCGCACGTGCCAGACGACCGGCGCGGCGCCGAGCGCGAGCGGGACCGAGAGCGCGTGCGTCTTGTTGCCGTTACTGTGCACGAGCAGCGGTGACAGCCGCCGGGCCGCGCGGCGAACGGCCACGAAGGTCGGCATCGCCCGCAGCAGGCCGCCGAGGAGCGTCAGGGTGGAGCTCGGCGCGCCGCGCAGGCTCGTCCGCACGAACGCCGCCGGGGCGGCGACGACCTCGGTGCTCACGCCCCGGCGCGACGCCTCGCCGAGGAGCGGGCCGGCACCCAGGCAGAGCAGGCGCGGCTCGTAGCGCCGCCGATCGAGGCCGGCGGCGAGATCGAGAAGACTGTGCTCGGCGCCGCCGAGCTGGGCGGTGGGGCTGAGGTACAGGATGCGCCGCGGTCCCGTCACCCGGCGGCGACCTGGGCCAGGATCCGGGCGAATCGCTCCGTGTAACGCGGCCACGTCAACTCGTCGAGCGCCCGGCGTCGGCCGGCGTCGCCGAGCCGGGCGGCCAGGCCCGGCTCGCCGAGCAGGCGCGTGATCGCGTCCGCGATGTCGGCGGCATCCAGCGGATCGACGAGGATTCCGGTCTCGCCGTCGACGACCGCATCGGGGATCCCGCCCGAGCGCCCGCCGACGACCGGCTTGCCGCGAAGATTAGCCTCCACGAACACGATGCCGTACCCCTCGGCGCCGCCGCTGACCCCGCTCTCCCGGCCGGCCAGCACGAACACGTCGCAGCGCCGATACCAGGCGTCCACCTCGGCGTCGGAGGCCTGGCCGACGAACCGCACGGCGTGCGACACGCTCAGCGAGGCCGCCAGCCGATCGAGATACTGCCGACGCGGGCCGTCGCCGACGACGACGTAGCGGGCGTTCGGCTCCCGGACCAGGATCAGCGGCATCGCCCGGATGACCATGTCGTGCCCCTTGTATGCGTCGACGAGACGGCCGACGGAGAGCAGGACCCGGGCCTCGGCCGGCTCCGCCAGCGCCGCGGCCGGTGGGCCCGCGGTGCCGACGGCCGCACCCGGGTGGATGACGTCGACGGTGTCCGGCGCGATCCCGTACGCCTCCACGGCCCGGCGGCCGAACTCGCTGATCGTCACGACGCGGCGGGCGCCCCGCAGCGCGAGCCGGGCGATCGGCCGCATGCGAGGCGCCCTGATCTCGTACGCGTAGGCCATCGCCACGTACGGCACGCCAAACACCACGCTCACCAGGCGGCAGAGCGGACCGAGCAGCACGTGGCCGCACACGATCACGTGCGGGCGCCGGCGCAGCAGCTCGACGAACGCGCGCACCTGCAGGACGGCCAGCGCCGGACGGCCCCCCGCCAGCGGCCGCGACCGGATCACCGCGTAGGGCTGGGCAGCGTCCCACGCGGCGTCCCCGGGCGTGGCCGGCGTCACGACGGTGATCTGCCACGTGCGCGCCAGCCCCGACGCGAGCTGCGCCAGCAGCTGCTGGACGCCACCCCGGGCGGGCGGGAAATCAATCGTGAGCAGCAGCAGGCGCATCGAGGACGTTGTCGAGCCACAGCTGCAGGCACAGCAGGGTCCACAGCGCCCGGCTGTGATCGTGGGAGCCGGTCCGCTGCTCGTGGAGCAGGCGCGCCACCGCCGCCGGCTGGAACAACCCGCGCGCCCGGGCCGCCGCCGACGTCAACGCGGCGTCGACGAGGTCGCGCAGCTCTCCGCGCAGCCAATGGCGCAGCGGCACCAGGAAGGCCCGCTTGGGCCGCCGCAGGGTGGCGGCCGGCAGGTCACGACGCAGGGCCCGGCGCAGCAGCGCCTTCGTGCCCAGGCTCTTCACCTTCACCGAGGCCGGCAGGCCGGCGGTGAACTCCACCAGCCGGTGGTCGAGGAACGGCACCCGCGCCTCGATCGAGGCGGCCATGCTCATGCGATCGGTCTTGACGAGCACGTCGTCGGGAAGCCAGGTGTTGAAGTCGAGATACATCAGCGCGTGGACGGGATCGCCGGTGCCGACCCGATGCAGGAGCCGGCGCACGAACCCGCTCGTCGCGCCCCAGCCGCCGTCGCCGGTCAGCGCGCGCTGGACGTCGCCGCTCATCGTCGCCACCCAATCCAGATGGCGGTCCTCGAGTGGTGCGGTGCCGACGAGGGTGTCCAGCCGCCGCACGACGCGCCCAGCCGAGAGCTCCCGCGGCAACGCGCGCAGCAGCGCGGCCGTCGCCGCCGTCAGGCGCGGCCGGTGCCGCAGCCGCTCGCCGAGCCGCAGCCAGCCGTAGCGGGGATAGCCGCCGAGGAGCTCGTCGCCCCCCTCGCCGGTCAGCACGACCTTGACGGACCGCGACGCGAACTTGCAGATGAAGAAGGTCGGGACCGCCGCCGGATCGGCGACCGGCTCGTCCTGCATGCGCACGATGTCGGGCAGCACGTCCGCCAGGGCGGGTCTCATCACGATCTCGTGATGGTCGGTCCCGAAGTGGCGGGCGACGACCCGGGCCTCCGCCAGCTCGCCCTCGGCGCCGGCGACGTCGAAGCCGACGGTGAACGTCTTGACGCGGCCGCCGCCAGCCAGCAGCGCGGTGACGGCGGCGGAGTCGATCCCGCCCGACAGCAGCACACCCAGCGGCACGTCGCTGATCTGGTGATCCATGACCGACTCCTCGAGCAGGCCGCGGAACTCCTCGGCCGCGGTGGCCGCGTTGACCCGGCACTCGCCCTCGTCGAGGACGAGGTCCCAGTACCGGCGCACCTCGACGCGTCCGTCCCGCCACGTGAGCAGGTGCCCCGGCGGCAGCCGGCGGATCGACTTCACGATCGTGGCCGCGCCCGGCACGTACTGCAGCGTCAGGTACAGCTGCAGCGCATCGGCGTCGAGCTCGCGGGAGACGCCGGGGACGGCGAGCAGCGCCTTGATCTCGGAGGCGAACGCCAGCCTCGCGCCCGACTGCACGTAGTAGAGCGGCTTGATGCCGAGCCGGTCCCGAGCCAGCAGCAGCCGACGGTGCCGGCCGTCCCAGACGGCGTACGCGAACATCCCCCGCAGCAGGTGTACGCCGGCGTCGCCGTACTCCTCGTAGAGGTGCACGACGGTCTCGGCGTCACCGGCCGTGCGGAAGCTGTGGCCGTGCTTCTCGAGGAAGGGCCGGAGCCGGCGGTAGTTGTACACCTCGCCGTTGAAGATCGTGAGCACGCGGCCGTCCTCGTTGCGGAGCGGCTGGTCGCTGCCGGCCGGATCGATGATGCTGAGCCGACGCACCCCGAGCGAGACGCCGTCGCCGACGAAGAACCCCTCGCCGTCGGGGCCGCGGTGGGCCACCGCTCCCGCCATGCGACGGACGAGCGCGGCATCCTCGACCCCGGCGAGCCCGACGATGCCACACATCGCCGCCTCAGGGCGCCGGCGCCGGCTCCCGGCTCCACTCGCCGGGCGGCGGTGGGTGGACTCCGGTGAGCGTCCCGCGGCCGGCCCCGAGCGCGCGCCGCAGAACGATCGCCGTGCCGATCAGCACGATCGTGCTCTGGATCAGCGTGGCCGCCGCCCGCGGGAAGTCCCGCTCGATCCCACCCGCCGCCAGCAGCGCCAGCACGGTGACGACGACGGCCTGTCCACCGGCCGGCAGTCGTTGTCGCCAGCGATCGAGCACGCCGAGCAGCGCGCCCCAGCCGGCGCCACCGACCACGACCCACCCCCATCCGCCCACGCCGTAGAGGTCTCCCGCCATCGACGGCGCGATGTTGGCTTCGCTACGCCCCTCGTCGCCGTACGACCACAGCGTGACGGAGAAGAGCATCGCCCGGCGCGACTCCGGCTTGTCCGGATAGAGCGCGCGCGGCACGAATGCCTCGAGCAGCACGTCGAGGATGGGATTGCGGTCCGCGTCGAACGGCACGACGTCGGGGACGAGGTAGGTGTAGAACACCAGCGAGTCGAACGAGTGAAAGCGCCGCAGGACCGCGGTCCACGGCGCGTAGTACGGCTCCTTCAGCCACACGTCCGGGTCGAGGTGATCGGCGCTCGCCGGCGTGTCGTCGCGGTCCCAGGCCACCTGCCGGTACCAACCCACCGTGAGCGTGCTCGCGATGGCGAACACCGCGAGCACGACGATCAGGACGCCCAGCCGCAGCCGCCGCCCCGCGAACAGGGCGGCGAGGAACGGGATCAGCAGCATCAGCAGGAGCCGCTCGCGGAACGGCTCGAGCACGAAGCTGACGAGGCCCGGCGCCAGGTACACCCAGCGGCGCACCGCGAATCGCCGCCGGGCGCCGGCCTCGAGCGAGAGGAACCAGGCCGCCGCCGCCGCGACGGCCCACAGCGAGCCGACCAGCGCGAGCGGCCGCACCAGCGCCGGCGGTGTGAGCTCGACGTCGGTGCCGAGGACCATGGCCACGACCGCCAGCACCGCGAGCGCATCGTAGGCGGACACGGCGCCGGCCCCGACGATCCGGCCCACCGACGCCAGCGGGTTGAGCCGCGGCGCCCCGCCGAATCGATAGGCGAGCAGGACGGCGGCCCAGTAGAGCGTGCCCAGCAGGAGCGCCTGGTCGACGACCGCCGGCGGCATCAGCAGCAGGCGCTCGGACAGGTCGCCGTAGGTGACGGCGTCGATCGACAGCACCCAGAAGCGCACGACGAAGGCCAGGCCGAACGCGATCCAGGACCAGCCCAGTAGCGACAGGGGCACGGCGCGCCAGCCGCGCCCGCGGCTGACCAGCAGCCACAGCGACGCGATCCACACGCCCGTCATGGCGAGCGCCAGCGCGAGCGTCCACCGGTCGAAGGCGAGCCCCAGCGCGGTGCCGGCCAGCCAGGCCGGCACGCTAGCCGGCCGCGAAGACGTGGGTTCTCAGCGTCTCCACCAGTCGCGGGTACGCGAACGGCTCGGCCACCGAACGCAGCCGCGCACCGCGCTCGGCCAGGGCGCGACGGTCGGGCAGCTCATCGATGCGCGCCGCCAATCGAGTGAAGTAGTCCTCATCCCAGGCCCCATGATAGTCGACGAGCATCTCGTCCGGGAGCAACGCGGCGGCCGCTCCCACACGGCTGGCGAGGATGAAGCGGCCCGCCGCCATGTACTGCACGAGCTTGCCGGTGGTCCGCACGCGACCCACCACGTCGTTCGTCTGCGTGGACAGCGCGACGTCGACGGCGGCAAGCTGCTGCCACGCCGCCCGCGCGTCGCCGGGATCGGCAAAGACCACGCGGTCACGCACGTGGCGGGCCTCGGCGAGCGCGCGCAGCCTCGGCAGGCCGTCGCCGCGCACCAGCAGCGCGCCCACGACGTCCGGACGGCGGGCCGCCGCCACCGCCTCGATGGCGTCGCGGCCGTAGCACCACTGCCGGCGCGCATTCCAGTGGGCGGAGCCGAGCACGCCGATGACGATGCGACGGTCGTCGACGCCCCACTGGCGCCGGTGGCGCTCGCCGCCCGAGCCGTCGACGAGGGCGGGGTCGTAGCCGTCGGGCACCACGACGACGGGCCGATCGGCCAGCGACTGGACGTGGCGGCCCAGCTCGGCGGATCGCACGACGATCGTCGTGCTCAGCGCGTAAGCAGCCCGCTCGAATCGCGGCGCCGCGAGCGCCCCGAGCGGGCCGAGGCGTCCCGTCGCTCGCGTCAGGGCCGCCGTCGCGTCGCCGGTGTCCAGCACCACCCGCGCGCCAAGTCGGCGCGCCCACGTCCCCGCCACCACCGTGGCGATCGACGTGTCGACGAGGTACACGAGGCGCGGCCGCACCGCCCGCACCCGCCCCACGAACGCCGCGATCGCGCTGGCGCGCCCGCCGGCGCGGAACACAATCGTCGCGTCGGCGCCGGCCGCGCGGCCGACCCAGCGCGCCCGCTCGCCGAGCGCGCCGTCCTCGGGGCCGTTGACGAGGATCAGCACGCCGCTAGCGGTCGAGGCGGCGGCGTCCATCCTCCACCATGTCGCGGAGAATGGCGTCGAGCGAGAAGGCGGGCCGGTACCCGACGAGCTCCTGGACCCTGGCGAGATCGGGCACGCGCACGCGGATGTCCTCGAAGCCCGGGCCGTACGCCTGCTCGTAGGGCACCAGGACGATCTCCGAGTCGCTCCCCGCCAGCGCGGTGATCCGCCGCGCCAGCTCCAGCATCGTGACCGCCTCGGCGCCGCCGATGTTGACGATCTGCCCCTCGGCGCGCGGCTCGTTCATCAGCGCCCACAGCGCCCGCACCGTGTCGTGGACGTGCGCGAACACGCGCACCTGGCGGCCGTCGCCGTACACCTGGATCGGCGCGCCGGCCAGCGCCCAGTCGACGAACCGCGGAATCACCATGCCGTAGGCGCCGCTCTGGCGCGGGCCGACCGTGTTGAACAGGCGGCCGATCACCACCGGGAGCCCCTTCGTCTGGTGGTACGCGCGGGCCAGGTACTCGTCCAGGGCCTTCGAGCACGCGTACGACCAGCGCATCGACACGCCGAGCGTCACGTCGTCCGTCTCCCGGAAGACCGCGCGGCCGTCGGGCGTCTCCTTGCCGTAGACCTCGGACGTCGAGGCCAGGAACACCTTGCGGCCGTGGCGCAGCGCCCCCTCCAGCACGTGCTCGGTGCCGCGCACGTTGCGCTCGATCGTCTCGATCGGTCGCTCGAACACCAGCTTGACGCCGACCGCCGCCGCCAGGTGCACGACCACGTCCGCCTCGGCGATCGCCCGCTGGCAGCCCTCGCGGTCGAGCACCGAGCCGAGCTCGAATCGAAAGCCGCGATGCCCGACCAGGTGCTGGATGTTGCGCAGGCTGCCGGTGCTCAAGTCGTCGAGGGCGACGACGGGATGACCGTCCTTCAGCAGCGCGTCGACGAGGTGCGAGCCGATGAACCCCGCCCCACCGGTCACCAGCACCCTCTCCATCATCGCCCCGCCCCCGGCGCCAGGACGCGCGCCGTCCCCACGACGTCGGCCACGATCGCGCGGCTCCTCGCCTCGTACGTGTGGGGCCGCGCCGCGCGGGCGCCGCCCTCGGCCACCGCCCGGGCGAGCGCGGCGTCGGCCAGCGCCCGCTCGGCCTGGCCGCGGAGCGCGCGCGGATCGGCCGCCGTCAGACACGCCCGCTCCGGCTCGAAGAACGCCTCGATCTCCTCCGTCGCCTCGGTGAGCATCACCGTGCGGCACGGCGGGATCTCGAACGTCCGCATGTTGTGGGCCGGCAGGTTGTCAGCGTGCAACACGTTGACGGCGACGCGCGCACCGCGGTAGATCGCCGCGGCCGCCGCGCCGAAGACGGCCGCGCCGTGCACGCACGCGGCCCCGGAGCGCGCCACCTCGGAGCGCTCCCAGCCAAGCCCCCACACGCCGACGTCGAGCCCGCGCAGCGCCGCCAGCCAGGCCTCGCGCTTGTCGTACCGCTGTCCGATGAACGCGATCGCGTGCGGGCGCCCGCACTCGGGCCGCGCGACGGCGCCCTCGGCGCCGTAGTCGGTCGGATCGAACGCGAACGGCAGGTAGGCCGCCGCGGTCACACCGTCGGCGTGGAGGCGGCCGAGCAGCCGGCGGCTCCAGATGTACACGCGGTCGAACTCCGCGAGGACCGCCAGGACGTCCGCCCGCATCGTGTAGGCGCCGTACGGGCTGTCGGGATAGACCATCGCGACCGGCGCCCCGGCGGCGCGCCGGAGCGCGCGCACCGCACCCCGGCCGAGGAACGGCGCCTTGGTGGCCAGCACGAGGTCGGGCGCCTCGCGGCCGGCCAGCGCGATCGCCTCGCGCGCCATCAGGGCCCACAGCGCCGGCCGGAGCAGACGCCGCAGCACTCGCGAGCCGGCCAGCACGCCCCCGCGCGCGTAGCCGGCCCACATGTCGTAGCGCGTCGTGGCCCAGCCGAGGGCGGCGAAGGCGCGCGCGTAGTAGAGTCCGAGCGCGCCCGCGCCGAACTCGCCGATGATCAGCACGCGCGGCGACCGCGGGCTCACGTGGCGACCCGCCTCATCGCCGGCCCGGCATCGCCGATGACGGAGTCGGAGGCGACGACCCGCGCGACGACATCCCACGAGAGCCGCTCGCGGAACACCTCGAGCGCGCGGCTGCCCATGGCCCGCCGTCGGTCGCCGTCGAGCAGCAGCGCCGTCGTGGCCGCGGCGAACGCCACGGAGTCGCCGGCGATGGCCGCGGCGTCCGGCGAGGCCGGCAACCCTTCGATGCCCTTCGGCGTCGTCACGACGGCCTTGCCCTGGCTCCACGCCTCGACGATCTTCAGCCGGGTGCCGCTGCCCTCGAGGATCGGCGCCACGACCACGGCCGCGTCGTGGAGCACCCGCGTGATGTCGCCGAGCTGGCCGCAGACCTCGACGCCGGGCGTCGCGCCGGCCAGCTCCGTGAGCGCCGGTGGCATCCGCGCGCCGACGCAGCGCAGCGTCGCGGTGGGGACGTGAGCCCGGACGGCGGGCCACACCGAGCGCAGCATCCACTCGGCGCCGCGCGCGTTGGGCCCGTAGCCGAAGTTGGCGACGAGCACGGCGGTGCCGTCGACCCCCGGCCGCGCGGCGGGGGCGGCGCCGCCCCGGTCCATCCCGCTCGGTACCACGATCACGCGCGCGCCGGGCGCCTCCGCGGCCAGCCGCTCGCCGTCCTGCGCACTCACCGCCCACACCTCGTCGGCCAGCGGCAGGTACCGTCGTACCGTGCGTCGCACGCCGACCAGGTTCGCCCACGGCCCCAGGCGGGCAGCACCACGCACCGTCTTCAGCAGCTCGCCCGCCAGATGCACGTCGGAGTCGTGGCAGTCGACCACGATGCGCCCCGGCCAGACGCCGCGCAGCGACGGGATCTCGTGCACGAAGATCGAGCGGATCAGCAGGACGCCGGCGACATCGGCGGCGAGGCCGCCCACGGCCTGGGCGAGGCCGCGCGGCAGCCACCAGCCGAACGGATGGACGGTCGGCGCGACGAGATACGTCGCCTTGCGCCGCAGCGTCGAGATCATGGCCTCGGTCGGCTCGTCGCGCGCGTGGGTCAGGTAGCAGACGGCGGTGGCCAGCGTCCGGCGGCCCTGGGCTTCCTCGTCGTCGGTCAGGTCCCACCGCGGACGAGCCGCCACGACCTGCACGGCGAAGCCCAGCCCTCGCAGGAGGTGAACCTGCTGCAGATCGCGCCAGGCGTTGCCGCACCGGGGCGGGCTGGGGATCTCCGGGACGACGACCACCGCGCGACGCTCGATCACTCGCGCCTCACCCGCTCGTAGACGTCCAGCATCTGCTCGAGCACCAGCCGGGGCGAGTGCCGGGCCTCGACCAGGGCCCGCCCGGCCTCGCGCATCCGCGCACGCCGCGCCTCGTCGCCGAGCGTCTCCACGATGCACTCGGCCAGCGCCTCGTCGTCCTCGCGGACCCAGCAGTGCACGCCGTCCTCGCAGTCGAGCCCCTCGATGCCCTCGCCGGTCGTGACCACGGGCACCCCGTAGGCCAGGGCCTCGAGCACCTTCACCTTGACGCCGCTGCCGCGGACCGGCGCGTAGGCGAGCACCGCGACCTGGGAGAAGAACTCGCTCGGGTGCGCGAGGTTCTCGACCAGCCGGATGTCGGGGCCCGCGTAGCGATCGAGATAGCGGCGGGCGTTCCAGCCGCCGACCAGCAGCCGGGCGCGCGGTAGCCGCCGCTTGACGCGCGGCCAGATCCGCGTGATGAGCCGCTCGGCCGCCGAGCGGGAGGGCAGCCAGTGCATCGAGCCCAGCAACCCGATGACCGGCTCCCGCACGAGCGGCTGTAGCGGGTACAACGAGGCGTCCAGCGCGAACGGCACGCATGAATACTCGGCGGTGGGATTGATCGCCCGCACCCGCTCCAGGAGCCCCCGGCTGACGACGCGGATGTGGCGCGAGCCGCGCACGATCCGTCGCGTCGCCCGCCGCATCTGCAGCAGCGCCTTGCGCTCGGCCAGGCGGAGCCCTCGCCGCGCCTCCCAGTCGATCACCTCCAGCTGATAGACGTTGAGCAGCACGCGCCGGCGCTCGAGCCCGACCCAGCCGCTCCACAGCTGGTCCAGGTGCAGGACGTCCCAGCCGGCCGCCGCCTGGCGCTCCAGCGCCGCCGCCAGGCCGTGGGCGTGCAGGGTCTCGCTGAACGGCCGCCGCAGGCTGCGCAGCTTGCGGAGCGCCACCGGCCGCACCGTGGGCTCGAACACCGTCAGCTCCAGGTGCTCGGCGCCCGGGGAGGCGGCCAGCCGCGCGCGCGCGTCCCGCACGCGCGCGGCGTCCTCTTCCGTCACCACCAGGCAGCTGACGCGGATCCCGCGGGCCAGGAGACCGGCGACGAGCGCGTAGAGCCCGCGGGCGGCGGTCTCGCCGAACGGATGGGGCACGGCCGGACTGACGACGACGACCTTCACGCGAGCACGGGCCGGATCGCCGGCGGCAGGATCGCGGCGCCGGTCAGCTGGCGATAGAGGCTCACGTATCTCGGCACGACCCGCTCCCAGCGATGCTCCTCGGCCCGGCGCCGTCCGTGCTCGATGAGCGTCGCCGTGAGTCGCGGCTCGGTCAGCAGCCGCTCCAGCGCCTCGGCGAGCGCGGCCACATCACCGGCGGGAAAGACCGGGGCCGCGCCGCCGCTGATCTCGGGCAGCGCCCCGCCGCTGGAGACGATCGCCGGTGTCCCGGCGGCCATCGCCTCGATGACCGGCAGTCCGAAGCCCTCGTAGCGGGACGGACACACGAAGCAGCTCGCCGTCGCGTACAGCGACGGCAGGTCGTCGTCGTCGACGAAGTCGAGCGCGCGCACGCGGTCCGTGAGCCCGGCCGCCGTCACCGCCCGCGTGATCCGCTCGCGCCACGTCCCCATCGAGCCGGCCAGCACGAGGCCGACGTCCCTGAAGCGGCAGGCCGCCATCGCGTCGATCAGCGTGGTGACGTCCTTGCGCGGCTCGTAGCCGCCGACGTAGAGGACGAACGTGCGGGGTAGTGCTACGCGCTGCCGCAGCCGCTGCGCGTCGAGCGTCGACACCCCCGCGAAGAATCGCGACTCGACGCCCTCGCCAACGACGAGCGTGCGGCGGGCGCACGCCGGCCACTGGCGGACGATGTCCACCCGGGACGTCTGAGAGACCGTGGCCACGACGGTGGCCCGGCGCATGGCGATCGCGTCCGCGTACCGCATGCGCAGCCGGCTGCGCAGCGAGCCGCGCTGATCGGGCGGGAACATCCGCTCGATCACGTCGTGGCGGGTCACCACCGTGGGGCACGGCGCCCACAGCGGCAGCCCGCGGTTGGCCGGGGCGTGGAGCACGCTGGCCCCGTCCCGGGCCAGCAGCCGCGGCAGCTCGACGTGCTCGCGGACCACCTCCCGCCGCGCCGTCAGGCTCGTGCGGCGCGCGGCTCGAAGGGCCTCAGGCGCCCGGAGCGCACCGTGCGTCACCAGCGCGACGTCGATCCCGCCCGATTCGAGGAGCGCGGCGCCGAGGCCCCGGGTGTAGCGCGCGAGCCCGCGCGGCCGGGCGTCACACGCGGCGTCGGCCAGCAGGCACACCAGGACCCGGCTCACGAGCGGGCCTCGCGCGCGTGGTGAGGGGCCGCCAACGCTAGCCCCTGGTGCCGATCACGAGCAGGCCATCGGCGTAGTCCACGGCCAGCAGATAGCACAGCGCGCGCTGGCTGAGCAGGCGCGCTCGCTGCGCGAGCGACGGCCGGGCCGGCACGAAGCGCACCCGGTACGGATCGACCGACAATCCCCGGGCCAGCAGATCGGCGATGAGGTCGTGCAAGGGATACTGCTGGATGTGGCCCGAGTCGCGGGACCACATCGGCACGATGCAGAGCGGATTGGGCGTCGAGAGTACGAGCACGCCGCCCGGCTCCAGCAGCTCGCACAGGCGGCCGACCACCGACTCGAAGGCCGTCAACGGCAGGTGCTCGATGACCTCCAGGCAGAGGATCGCGCCGAACGGTCCGCGGACCTGGCCCAGGTCCGTGTACTCGTGCGGGAACTCCTCGGAGATGTCCAGCGTCTCGTAGCGGCCGGGGAAGCCGGCCTCCGCGAACTTGCGCTTGAGCCGGAGATCACCGGCGCCGAAGTCCAGCAACCGCTCGGCCGCGCGGACACGGTCGAAGATGACCCGCTCGGCAGGGTTCAGCCGCTCGCTGTGGAACCAGCGCAGGCAGGGCGCGCGATACCGCTGCGCCTGCTCACGGAACTGCATGCGGCGCCAGTAGTGCCGATAGTGCTCGCCGAGCGCCATCACGAGGCGGCGGCGCGCACGACCCGGCCGAGCAACGCCCGGCCTTCCCCGTGGGGGAAGAGGCGGACGAACCCGTAGACGAGCAGGAGCGCGACCAGGCCGGCACACGCGAGCAATCCCCACGGACCCGGCGCCAACCAGCCACCGGCAACCTCGGCCGCCACGACGGCGAGCACCACCATCTCGGCGATCGGCCGCACCAGCCCGTTCCAGAGCCGCGCCGCCGGAAAGCCGGAGACCCGGTACCACGCAATCACGGTGACGAGCCCGCTGGTCGCCATCCAGGCGCTCACCGCACCGGCGACGGCCCACAGCCGGCCCCCCGTCATCGCCAGCGCCGCCGCGACCACCGCGGCGACGGCCAGGCTTCCCGCCGCGGCGAGCGCGGTGATGCGCGGATGCCCCCAGCCTTCGAGGCAGCCCGCCTCCACCGAGGCGACGGACACGACCCAGTAGCCCAGCGCCAGCGCGCGCAGGAACCCGGCGCCCGACGTCGCCATCTCGGGGCCGATCCACGAGTGCAGGAACAGCGGGGCCCAGACCAGCAGCGCGATCGCCGGCGCGGCCGTGAAGAGATGCACGACGCGCGCGGCCCGGAAGTAGCTCTCCAGGAATTCGCTCCGCGACTGACTCCGCCCCGCCGCCACCGGATAGACGGCCGTCACCGCCGCCGAGCCGAGGAGGTTGAGCCGCTGGGCGACACCGAATGGCACGATGTACGAGGCGAGCCCGGCCGCGCCACCCACCCGGGCCACGATCACCTTGTCGCCCTGCAGCATCGCCACCTGTACGAGGCGGCTCAGAAAGCTCCACAGCGAGAAGGTCAGCATCCGGCGCAGCTGTCCCGCGGATGAGGCACCTGGCTGGGAACGCGCCCCCAGGAGATCCCGCAGCGCCACGATCGCGAGGCCGGCCGCCGCGAGCGCTCCGGCGACCTGGCAGAGCGCGGCCGCCCGCAGCCCGTGGCCCTGCCCTACCAAGATTGCGCCGCCCCCCACCCCGAGGAGGACCATCGTGCCGGCGACGACGGCGGCGGCGCCGTAGCGACCCACGCCGCGAAGCATGCCGAGGAAGATCCCGTTGAGGCCGGAGATCGCGAACCACACACCGGCGATGGGCAGGACGGCGGCGATCCGTGCGGCGTCCGCACCGGGGCCCGCCACCAGCCAGTGGCCGAGCCGGCCGGCGCCGACGACGAGCAGCACCAGCACCGCGCCGCCGATCGTCGCCTGATAGAGCACGAGGGCCCGGAGCACCCCGACGACCGCCTCACGGTCCTGCCGAGCGTGAGCGTCGGCCGCGAATCGCATCCCCGCCCAGCCAAGGCCGAGGTCGAGGAAGGCGCCGTAGCCGGCGACGGTGAAGGCGATGGTGTACGCGCCGTAGTCGGCGTAGCCGAGGCCCGAGACCATCACCGGGACGGAGACGAATCCGAGGGCGACACCGAGGACGGACACGGCAACGGACGACAGCCCCGAGCGCAGCATCGAGGGCGAGGCGCGGTCGACCTCGAGGCACAGCGCCACGCGTCAGTCTCAGGTCGTCGCTGAGGAGCCGGCTCTCACGTCCGCGTCGACCATCATCTCGACCAGGTTGCGGAAGCTGACCTTCGGGCTCCAGCCGAGCACCCGGCGCGCCTTGCCGGCATCGCCGATCAGGTGGTCGACCTCGGCCGGCCTCACGTGCGTCTGGTCCACGACGACGTGCTTCTCCCAGTCGAGCCCGACCCGCGCGAAGGCGACCTCGCACAGCTCGCGGACGCTGTGCGTCTCGCCGGTCGCGATGACGAAGTCGTCGGGGGTCGGCTGCTGCAGCATGAGCCACATCGCCTCCACGTAATCGCCGGCGAAGCCCCAGTCGCGCTTGGCCTCCAGGTTGCCGAGCTTCAGCTCCTGGCCCACGCCGAGCTTGATCCGGGCGGCGCCGTGCGTGACCTTGCGGGTGACGAACTGCCGCCCCCGGCGTGGAGACTCGTGGTTGAAGAGAATGCCCGAGACCGCGAACAGCCCATACGACTCGCGGTAGTTCACCGTGATGTAGTGGCCGTACACCTTGGCCACGCCGTAGGGGCTGCGCGGGTAGAACGGCGTCTTCTCGTGCTGGGGGCTCTCGCGCACCTTGCCGAACATCTCCGAGGACGATGCCTGGTAGAACCGGATGCTGCGGTCGACGACGCGGATGGCCTCCAGCATGCGGGTGACGCCCAGCGCGGTCGCCTCGCTGGTGAGGATCGGCTGCTCCCAGGAGGTCGGCACGAAGGACTGGGCCGCGAGATTGTAGACCTCGTGGGGCTTGGTCTCGTTCAGCAGCGTGATGATCGAGAGCTGATCGAGGAGATCGCCCTCGCGAAGTTGCACGCGGTCCTGGAGGTGGGCGATCCGCTCGAAGTGATCGCTGGACGACCGGCGCACCATGCCACAGACCGTGTAGCCCTTCTCGAGAAGAAACTCCGCGAGGTACGAGCCGTCCTGGCCGGTGATGCCCGTGATGAGCGCCCGCCGTTGTGTCACGGCCCAAGTCTAACCGAGCGCGGCCTAACTAGGTAATTCTTTGCGTCCGAGCGGCTCCCGCCTCACGCTCCGCCGTGGGCGCGCGCCCACGCGACCGTCTCGGCTAGACCACGCTCCAGGGGCATCGTGGGGGCCCAGTCGAGCACGTGACGCGCTCGGTCCCAGGCGAGCGCGCTGCGCCGCTGCTCGCCCGGCCGCGCCGGCCCGTACTCGGCGGCACGGTCGACGCCGGCCGCGCGGGCCAGGAGGCGATAGATCTCGTTCACCGTGGTCTCCCGCGACGTGCCGACGTTGATCGGGCCGGTCGCCGTCGGGCGCGCCAGCGTCCGGGCAACGGCGTCGGCCACGTCGCCGACGTAGACGTAGTCGCGCGTCTGCTCGCCGTCGCCGTTGATCGTGCACGACCGGCCGCTGAGCAGACGGCGGGTAAAGATCGCGACCACGCCGGCCTCGCCCTCGGGATTCTGGCGCGGCCCATAGACGTTCGCCAGGCGGAGCGACACGCCGCGCGCGCCGTGCAGCGGCGCCCAGCAGTCCAGGTAGAGCTCGGCGGCGACCTTGGAGACCCCGTAGGGCGAGGCGGGACGCAGCAGGTGGGTCTCCGGGGTCGGTACTACCTCGGTGTCGCCATAGGCGGCGCCACCCGTGGAGATGTAGACGACGTCGCGGACCCCGGCGCCGCGGCACGCCTCGAGGAGATTCAGCATGCCGAGCGCGTTGACGGACGCGTCGAACGCGGGGTCGGCAATGGAGCGCGACACCGCGGCCTGGGCCGCCAGGTGCACGACGGCGCCCGGCCGGGTGGCGTCGACGATTCGCGCAAGCCCGGGCGCCCGGACGTCGGCCACGTGCAGCCGGGCGGCCGCGTTCACGTTCTCCCGCCGGCCGGTGCTCAGGTCGTCGACGGCGATGACCTCGTGACCATCCTGCACCAGACGATCCACGACGTGGGAGCCGATGAAGCCGGCGCCTCCGGTGACCACGATTCTCACGGGCTCGTTTCCTTTCCTGGGCTGGGGAAGACCGCTACTGCGAGCGGACGGAGTCGAGGAAGCGACGGACGGTTCGGCGGGCCATCAGCGCCCCTGCGTGGTGAGCACCGCGACCTTGATGGCATCCGGGTGACGGTGGGCGGCGAAGGCCTCGCCGATGGCCTCCAGGCCGAATCGGTGCGTGACGAGCGGCCGCGTGCGCACCGTCCCGGCGGCGACGAGCCGCATGGCTTCGGGGAACTCGTCCTGGTAGATCATCGAGCCGGCGATGCTCACCTCGCGCCGCACGACGGAGAAGAAGGCCACCGGCGTCGGCTCGTGCGGCAACCCGGTGAGGACGATTCGCCCGCCCGGACGCACGAGCGCCAGCGCGTGAGCCACCGCTTCGGGGCTGCCGGCGGTCTCGATCACCACGTCGAGGCCCTCGCGCCCGGAGAACGCGCGGGCGGCGACGTCGAGCGCGCCGTCGGCCACGACGTGCGTGGCCGCCGCGCCGAGCTCGCGCGCCAGCGCGAAGCGGCGCGACGTGCGGCTGACCACGAGGACGCGAGCACCCGCGCCCCGCAGGACCTGCAGCGCGAGCAACCCGAGCGTGCCCCCGCCCACGACCGCCACGCTCTCACCCGGCCGCACGACCGCACGGGCCACCGCCCGCACGACGACGGCGAGCGGCTCGGTCATCATGAGATCGTCGTCGGCAACCCCCGGCGGCGCCGGCCAGCAGCAGCGCTCGGGGACGCGCGCGACCTCGGCGAAACAGCCGTCGACGTCGATGCCGACCGCGGTTCGTGCCAGGCAGAGATTGCGGTTGCCCTCGTGACAGAGCGGACAGGCGCCACACGAGTAGTTGGGCTCGATCGCCACCCGGTCGCCGACCCGCACCCGACTCACGCCCGCCCCGGCCGCCTCCACGTGACCGACGAACTCGTGACCGAGCACTCTCGGGTAAGCAACCGGCCGATCGCCGGTCCATATCCCATAGTCCGTGCCGCACAAGCCGGCCATCCCGACCCGGACCAGCACCTCGCCGGGCCCGGGCTCGGTAACTCGGGTCGTCTCGACACGGACGTCGCGCGGGCCGTGCAGAACTGCAGCCTTCACGTCAAAAAATCTACCCCACTCGGTCGATCGTTGCTCGAAAACAGGCAGTGCTCACAAACGCAGCGACATCACTAGACCCACATAAGGTCGTAGTAGCAGTAATATAGAGTCTATCTATGAAGACGTCGGTTGAGGTATAGGGGGTCAGGCGACCGTCTGGCCACCATCAAGGAAAATGGTCTGACCCGTCATGAACTCGGAGCCGGGCGACGCCAGGTACACGGCCAGCGGCCCGATCTCCTCCAGTCGCCCCGTCCGCCGGGCGGGGATGTCACGCGTGAGGCGCTCATGGATCCGGGGATCAGCGAACGCCGCCTCGTTCATCTCCGTCACGAACCAGCCTGGCGCAATCGCATTGACCTGGATGTTGTGGCGCGCCCATTCGACGGCGAGCGTACGGGTCAGCGAGATCACGGCGCCCTTGG
>Ga0210377_10000946_pt1 | contig 27292 bp, 32 predicted proteins | sample PLM4_65_b1redo_FD_155480 | JGI IMG/M metagenome (GOLD analysis project Ga0210377, IMG submission 155480) | Groundwater sediment microbial communities from an aquifer in East River, Colorado, USA - PLM4_65_b1 redo | ecosystem: Environmental > Terrestrial > Soil > Riparian zone | place: USA: East...
AGGATGTGAAAATACTTTTATCCTGTAGTCCTGTTAAAAAGTTTTCCGGTTTATCCGGGTTGTGAATACCAGGGAGAAGTATCACGAATCGCGCTTTACCTTCCGTGAAGGACCTTTGAACTTTCTTATAAAGCCGCCTGATAAAGCGAGGCACAAATTCCAGATAAGTGACTTCCCAAAATCAATTGAATAGGTCAAAGTTACTTTGATTTTGATTCAACTATGCCTTCCAAAAAGCCAAAGTCAGCACTTTTAAACCGAATCTGCAAACCTGTATATTTTATAAACAAAGGTGCGTGTTGTACCTGTTGTATTCGAGAGTACGAGCACTTTTGCTCCAGTGGTTTTTTCAACCATATAGGCGCTCAAGCCGGAGCCGGAATTTTGCGACAATAATACATCAGCAGCCCCGAATTTGGCATGGGCAGAATAGAAACAAGGCTCTCCATTGCTCATGCCGACGATCTCGACGGATGTTCCCGCTGCGACCGCCTGTTCACCTTCGATGATAGTATATAATTTGATCCACCGAGAAGGGATGGGGCTGAGTATATTTGTTGCGTTCGTTGCCGTGGTGGCGGTCGCGGAGTTGCCTGTGCAGGAGGCCGAGCTTCCACTCACATTCCCAGCCACATTCCCTATAGTGTTGGTCGGGTTTATCAATTGAAAATTGGTGCCGTCATAACGTATTTCCACCATCTTGTAGGCGGGGATATCTCCTGAAACGAGGGAGCTTGTGACCTCTTTTTTTATGCTTCTCGTTCCGAGGCCGTTGATGTTGATCGTGCAGACGCTGGTGTTTGCATTTGACACGGTAAAATAGAGCGGCATGCCGGTGACGTAGCTCTGGAGGGCAGGACTGAGGGTCAGAACGTAGTTATTGGTCCCGCTTGCGGCGGCGTAGGGCAGGGCTCCGTGACCGTCCGTGGCAATGCCGTCGTGATAATGGGTGTTCAATGCGTTCAGGAACGAGGCGTAGACACGGGTGCCTTTTATCCCGGTGTTGGGATCGCCGTCAATGAATGTTGTTTTTGCGGACCACGCGATAGTGGCCGCGACGAGTAAAAAGATGATAACTGCTGCTGTTTTCCTGAACATGGTCTGCCTCCCTTTAATTTCAGCTAAGAGCCAAGAGCTGAGAGCTTATTAATCATAGACAAAATAGACGTGTGTGTGCGCGGGCTTCATCTCGGTTATGACCGATTCGAGCACCGCCGTGGCCTCCGTGCCCCAGTCCTGGAGCAGGTCGCCGGCGGCCGAGTCTCCCGCGGTGAAATACGTGAGCGTTTGCGGAGAATTGGTGATGTGCATGCGCCAGCAGTGGATCGTCGCCGGTGTGCCGCCATAGGCCCCGGAGTTCGGCGGCATCTCCTCTATATCAGCGATGAAACCGAGCTTTGCCGCCAGGTCGATGTAATACTGGATGTCGAGCCTGCCGCGCAGGCGGCGCTGCTGCGCCACGATCATGCGGCGGATCTCGGGCGTAGTCCCCGCCACGGGGATGATGCCGTATCGGGCCTCCCATGCCTCCAGTGTTTCATTGGCCATGTCGGGGTGCATCTCTCCCAGCAGGTCCTGGACACGGGCCTGAACGGCGTCGAGATACGCGCCATCGATGGCTGTGTCCGCGTTAAAGACGCCGCCCAGATCGAGGGGAAAAAGCATTTTCAGAACATCGGCATGAAGCATAAGCCCTCTTTAGGTTACCGTTATTGTTCCCGGCCTGAGCATGACGTATGCTCCCGGCACTACATTGGCGTTCGGTGTTGTAAGCGCTTTATATTCAGCACCATTCTGAATGGCCAAGGAAGTCAACTGATCCAAATACAATACCTGCCCCGGCTCCAGAAGAGAAAGATATGAAGCAATGTCGAGCGCGATCTTTGCCCTGTCGACGTTTTGTCCGCTGACCGCCATAACTACGTCCTGGGTCTGGATCGTGGGAGCGAGGCAGGCCACGCGTGAGGCGCCTACACAGCGATTAGTCTCAATGTTTTTTTTGACCTGCGCAATCAAACTTCGAATGACGTATCTCTGCCCGATCGCGGTGAAGATGTCGTCCTGCACGGACAGACTGCCGGCGCCGTCCACCACGGCCACAATGGTCTCGGTATTCAGGTCGAGGTTGTCCACCACGTCGCCCTTTACCACGGGCCGTCCGGCGTCATTGAACGCGCCCGCGGCGTCCACCAGCTTGTTCGGGGTGACGGTCGTCGCGGTGCCGGTGTGGTGATAAACGATATACGGCTCATTGGCATACTTGAAGATGTCGTCGGCCAGGGTGAGCTGTATCCCGCTGTTCACGACGGTCACCGTGGTGCTCCTGCGCTTGACCGGGTTTTCGACGATATCGCCTACAGCCACGGCCAGGGCGGTGGAGAAGTCGGCGGCGGTATCGTTTAACTTGTTTGCAGCGGCGCTGGTGGTGTTCCCGATGCGCGATGAATTGCTCGGCAGCTCCGAACCTGTTGTGCCGGCATCGGCGACGACCACGAGGTCCAGGGTGCCATCGCCCTGAGCGAGAGGAAAGGGAAAAGCATCTGCCACATTGTCAATTTCTTTGGCCCACTTGGCGTAATCATACTGGTTGCCGCCTGCGGGCGGACGGCGCTCGTCCTCCTGAAGCCGCGCGAGGAACTCCGCGTCGTCCTCTCCGGCCACAGGCACCAGCCCGCGATCGCCGCCGTGGTGCAGGAGGTTGTCATGGTCCGAGGTGTCGGGAAAGATCTGCTTCGCGGCCCGGTCGATCTCGTAATAGAGGCCGAAGAGGGCAGATGCCAGACAGCCGGAGCGGAACAGCGTTTCCTGGTCCACGGTGCCGTTCTGGTTGCGGTAATCGGTCAGGATCTTATCGTACAGCTCGTTGAAGGACTTTTGAAAAGGCATTTTAACCACCCCTCACCTAACCTCTCCCACTGAGGGGAGAGGGATTTTATTTATACAACCGGGACGAACGTCTCAAACGTGACCGGCTGGTCGTTCGCCTGGGTGGCGTCCACGCGGATATTCACCTGGCCGCGCGTGTCGTCGTCCCGCTCCGCAATGGCCGTGATCGCCTTTGCCTTGCCCGCGTCGATGAGCCATTTTGCCGCCTGTTTGCAGCGTACCGGCACCAGGGCGAGGTTCTGGTCCGTGTCCTTTTTCGGGAGTGCCGGCATGCCGAATTTCGGATTTACGAACCACGCGCCTTGCTCCACCAGGATGCTGAGGGCCACGTCCGTGGCGATGGTGGCGTCCTGCTCGTGTGTCAGCTCGGGGTGGCCCTGGTTCATGATGATCTTGTAGCCCATTATTACCTCAGTTTGTAGCTTAGAGCTGAGAGTTAAGAGCTTGTGGCTTAACCCTTAGCTATCGGCTCTTAGCTATCAGCTTTCTTATGATGCCTTCGTCTTTGCCGTGGCGACGTTCGCGATCACCAGCGGCGCATCTATTGTATGCCCGCCAAAGGTGAGGGCATTAATTGCTGTAACAATTCTTTCATCAGCCAGTTTATATTGAGCGCCGTTTCCCATCTCCACGGCCGGGGAATTCACGATCACCTTGGTCTGGCCGAGGATCTCGATCGTCTTCCCGCGCTTCATGTGGATTTTGTCGCCCTCGTCGGTATAGAGCGCCACTTCGCCGCGCGCGAGCTCGATGCGGTACCGGCGATCGTCCGAGCCGATCAGATAAAAGACGTTCCCGCGGCCTATGATGAGGCCCTCGGCGCCGTCCAGGAGCGAGGAAGCAAAACCATAGTGCTGCTGCATCTCCCTGTCCTTGAACTCTTCGTTCGGCAGTCCGGTCGCGGATATCGTCCGGATAGCTCCCTCCGTGAGGGCGTTGATAACAACGCGGCGGATGATTGTTTTAATAAGGCCCATGTTACCCCTCAAAATCAGTTTTGAGTTGTGAGTTCTTAGTTCTTAGTTAAAAACGCCCTGCTCTTGCGAAAGCGCGGGTGCAGACTCAAAACTAAAAACTAAAAACTGCCTCTCAAAACTGCCGTTACGCGGTCATCCCGGGCAGGCCGAGCCTGAGCTCGGTAGTGGTGCCCTGGTCCTTTGACTTCTTGAATGTGCGGCCATAGATGAGGTATGAACCATCGAGCTCGTAGTTATTTTTCTCATCCTTTACGTTTGCCAGCTCGTTGATGCTCCAGTTCTTTCCGTTCTGGCTGTGGCCGGAGACGGTATAGGTGGCCAGAAAACCCTCGTGGCGCATCAGTTCAAGCGCCATTCTGGCCTGCTGGTCCGGCTGGTCTCCTCCGTATTCGTCCTTCAGGAAGAACGGCTTGTAGAAAGGGAAATCTGGATCGACGACCGTTGCCTCAATGTTTATTTGAGTCGCCGAAAACACGTTTGTGCCCTGCTTCTGCCCCACAACCGTCACCTGGCTGAAGCGCTTTGTGATGTCGTTCAGTAAATTCGAGGTTTTGATGTTGTTCCCCTTGCCGTCCATGCGGCGCGTAAGAGTAAAGGCCGGATCGCCTTTTTCCCTGGGCTTTCCAAACACAAAGAGCGGCTGATATGCCGTTGCTCCGGATCCGTGCGGCAGGCAATAGAAGATCATGCCTTTGTTCTTCGCAAACTGGCTCAGGACCTCGAAGACCGTCATGCCGGGCTCTATCTGCGACAGCGCGTTCTGCGTGTCGAAGATCCCCACCTTCGAGCCCTTGCCCTTGATGCGGCCCTTCGTGTCTTCCTCATACAGGATGGCGGCGCGCTGGATCCGCGGCAGCCTTCCGATCAGCAGTTCCGCGAGTTGTTTGAGTGTCTGGTCCTGCACGGTGATAAAATCCTGCGCGTGGGCGTCCACGATGACGCCCATGTAATCCCGGCCGGTGATCGTGAGCTTGCTGCCGTTTTTGTCATCGACCGGGTTCGGTTTTTCGATGATCCCTGTGTGCTCCAGGGTGTCGTTGACGTAGAGTTCGCAATCCTGACCTTTTACAATGGAGGTCTCCGGATTGGCAAGTACCAGCTCGAAGGCGGCCGCGCCGGCGAACATGTCCGCGTCGATCGAGTAGGACTCGAACCGCTCGATGCGTTTGCCGTTGACCAATAAATAAACAGTATCCATTTTCACAGTTCCTTAAAACGTGGGAGGTGGCAAGTCCGCTTCGCTTGGAAGAAGGATGTAACGTCCTACATCCCACGTCCTACGTCCTCACAGGCCTCATGCCGCGTAAAGCTTGATCGTTCCACTTACAAAGCTCGGGTTCTTGATCTGCGGATTGATCGCCAGTATCCTGTCGGCCGCGTTGTAGGGCAGGCCGTATTTCAGACAGATCAGGTGCAAGGGCATGGTGTTTTCGATGTCCACGCTGTAGATCCGCGCTATCTCGAGCTTGATCCTGCGCGCGTGCGCGACCAGCCCGTCCACGGCGGTCTTGATGCTCTGCATGGTCCGGGCGTTGTCCACGCCGGTCTGGGCGCTTGCCATTACCTCGGCCAGCACGGCCTCGATGTCCGTCACGTTCATGATGGGGTCAACGGCGGCGGCGCCAAGGAAGTTGCCGAGGACATCAAAGCTGGGTTGATTTTCTATCCGCTTCCCGGCCTGGCGGTTCAACTGGTCCGCCTTGAATGCGTATGCCGCCTCGAGCGCCAGGCGCTGCGCTGCGGCAAGCTGTACGTGCTTTGCCATGATCGCGGCCGCGGCGTTCTCGGCGATCGCCCTGACCGAGCCTGCCGGGGCGGTGGTGCGGAAGTCCAGAAACGACTGCTCCAACTGCCCGAGGGCGTTCTTCATGCTGCTCGCAAAACGCGCGGGGGCGGTGCGCAGGTCTGAAAACGCCTCAGCGTAGCGCTCCACGGTCTCTGCGATCGCGCCGATGACGCGGCCGGGGAGATTGGTCGTATAGTCGATCGTGGCAATGATACTGTTCGCGGGCTGGGTGACCGCCGACAGTGTCCCTTCAAGGGTGCGGACACCCGCATCCACCTGCGCCACGAAGGCGCGGGCCTTGCCGGTGAGGTCCTGAAATTGAGAGAGGATGTCCTGACCCGCGACCAGCGCCCGGTCCATGAGAGCGCTGCCCTCGGTGCCGAGTACTTCGGTGACATCGGCTACGCACTGCGTCATGGCTTCCGTTTGCCCCAGTTGGAACGCTTCCTCGCACACGCCGCCGATGGACGGCTCCGCGATCTGCTCCGGCTCGATGATGCTCTCAACGAACAATATATCGATCTCCGCCAGGCGCAGGCGGTCGTCGAACCTGCGGTGCATGCGCTCGACATATCCGCGCAGGACTCCGTGTTCCGGATGGATGAACTCGATCGGACTTGACTGTTTGGAAATAGCGTCGTACAGGTCCTGGTGCAGGTCAAAATCATCGTTGTAAAAAAAACAGGTGAAATGGTGCGGGGTGCCGCGCTGGCCCATGTTCTCGACGAGCGCGCCGTCCCGGTTCGGGTATTCGTGCTTCACGAGCGCCCACTCGACGGTGTCGGACACCCCGCGATCGGAGATCATGACCTCGATGCCTGCAAGCGTTGCCGGGTATTTGTCTTTATTTGACATCAGTGGTTTATCCCAAACTCGCCGCGATTGATGCGGCCGACGGTGATCCTTGTATTCAAATCAGCGGTATCGGTTTTTATTTGGTCCGGCGTGACGTACACGGTCAGATTGACGGTGTTCTGCATGGGCTGGCCGCTCATGACCTGCTGCTGCCTGGCGTAGTCATAGGGGTTTTCCGTGCGCCATTTCCTGAGCCCCGCGGCCTCGTTCTTTCCCGCCTGCTGCATGATGATCGCGGCCAGGGCCTCACTGGAGAGCACCGTGCCGGCGCCGCCGCCTAATGCCGCCATCCCCTGCACAAACCTTGTCGCGCCCGCCAGGGATATCACACCGTATATTTTTTGGAAAACGTCCAGCACCTTGCCCGCCGCAACGGAAATGCCCATGAGGCCGATCACGGACAAGATGCCTTTGACGACGACCGGGTGGGCCTGCAGAGCGTCCAGCACGTGGGACAGCCCCTTGAGCGCGGACGCCATGTGGTCCACCTTGAACTTGTCGAGCTGATTTTGAAAGAGTTTGAGCTTTGCGGCCATGCTGTCGGACTCGGACTTGAAATCCCTTGCCAGGCTGCCTGAAGAACGCCGCAGCTCTTCCTGTTTGTGCATGATATCGCCGTACTTTTGCGCGATCATCATGAGTGTCTTCGCGGCCTCGGGCCTGCCGAATATGGCCATGGAGACTTCTTCGATGCTCTTGCCGGAGCGCTGAGCTTCATCGGCGAGCTTTTTAAATTGCGGGATGAGGTCCGCGATGCTCTTAACGCCGCCGCCCTGGTTAAAGAAGTTGATGCCGCGGCCGAGGAGCTGGCTGTTGATATCTTTATTCTTGCTGACGCGCAGCAGTCCGTTGAACAGCGCCTCGATGGATCCGCTCGCCTCGCCTGCAGACCCGGTGAACTGCGTGAGCTGCGCCTGGAGCGCCATGAGCGGGGTCACATTGCCGAGGCCCTGGGTCTTCAGGAGCTGCATGGTCTTTGACATTGAGCTGATGGATTGCAGGAACGCCTCGGGGCTCTTCCGCACGTCCTCCATCTTCATGGCCGCGTTCAACTGGTCCTGCAGCGCGGGCAGGTCCGTTGCCGCGACCTTGTATTTGTCCATCAGCTCGCCGATGGTCTCGGCGTATATCTTTACGTCGGTTTGCGACGCCACGGCGCCCTTGCCGACCTGCGGCAGGATCGCCCTGATGACGTTCATCGAGACGCCCGTCGTGTTCAAGGCCTCGGCCATGTCCGCGAACTGCCCCTTGATGAGCGGGATGCCGGACCCGGGCGAGATGAGGTCCACGATCTGTTTGCGAAACGCGGCCATATCGATCGCGGAGGCCCCGGACGTGCGGCCCACTTTGCGGAGCACCGCGTCGAACTCCAGCAGATCCTCTGTCATTTTGTATACGCCGAAACCCGCGCCAAGCGGGCCGAGCGCGCCGAGCCTGCTCCAACCGGCGGCCATGGATGCGTTCACGCGCTTGAAGACGTTGATGGCGTTCCTGCCGTACTTGTTCACGGCGTCATGGCCGCGGGACAGCACGTTTATGAGTTTGCTGTCGCTGGCGGTCAGGTCTATTTGGGCTTCGTTCTTCGCCATTACAAACCTCATTCAAAATTCAATATTCAAAATTCAAAACTAAGAACTAAGAACTAAGAACTAAAAACTAAGAACTAAGAACTGCCTTTACTCTTTTTCCAAACCCTCGTCACTTTGGGCTTGAAGCCCGGCGTGTCAGGCCCCTTGTACGGCTTGGGGTATGCGTCGTGCATCATGCAGATGTAGAGCCACTGCCCGCTGGTGAGGTCGCAGGCAGGCTTGCCAAATAGGTGATAAGCCCTCTCAGCGTTGTTGAATTTAAAAAGTTCGAGATCGAGGGAGTTTTTTTTACCTCGGTGAAGAGTTTGTCATACTCTTCGTCGGTCATCTTTTTCAGCGCGGGGTTGCTCTCGTTGTCCAGGGCGTTCCACTCCTCGATCAGGATGGCCTTGGCCGAGGCAAAGGCGGGGAGCTGCGCCAGCTCATCCGTCTGCTTGAACATGCGCTTGCCGGTCTCCGGGTCCACGATCGCACGGGCGAGGATGGCCGTGTTCTGCGACGCCTGGTACGCGTCCATGGTCGCGGCCGAGAACTCGATCTGCGCGGCCTTGAAGCGGCGCTCGACCTCGAATTGGGCCTCTTCTATCTCCGCCTCGGTCAGGATCCGGAGCGTGATGCTGTCCTCCCGTCCCGGCCAGGGGATGGTGCGGGTGTTGCGCGTGCCGGCTTTTAATTGTTCGATGAGACTCATATAGATCACCCCTCACATGCCCCCCTCACCCCAGCCCTCTCCCTCCAAGGGAGAGGGAGTTGGGCGGAGAGGAGGGTTTTGTCAAGACGTTATTCCTTATCGTCGCTCGCCCGTTCGGCGCCGAAGAGGATAGTGCTCACGATCTCCTTCTCCCCGTCGCTGTCCTGGTCGCCTTCTTCCACACAGACGACGCCGAAAAACTCCAGCGGGGTCCCATCGTCGCCCATGACCAGGATGGTGCCGTTTTCGATACTGCCGAAATCGTACCGAGCCCCGGCCGGGATCACGTAATCGACGGAGAAGGCATGCCGGAGCCGCAACTTGACAAATCCGGTCTTGTTCATCATCTCCACGATCTTGCGGTGGGTGCGCTTGAGGCGTTTGAAATTTTTCAGATCGGTGATCTGTTCGCCGTTGATGGCGATGTCGTGACGACTGACTAATTGCTGCATGGTGGCCTCCTTGTGTTTCAGTCGATAGCTTAGAGTCGATAGCTTAGAGAAACAGTCGATCGCTTAGAGAAACAGTCGATAGCTTAGAGACGATAGCTTTGAGATTAAACTCTTAGCTCTAAAACTCTTGGCTCTAAGCCATTTCTTAGCTCTTAGCTCTCGGCTATTAGACTGCCTCTCACATCATTATAATCTGAAGCGCGTGGACATACGCGCCGTCGCCAACGGGCGATGGGACCTTGTAATTGATCTGCTGCCGGTTCTGCACGTCGCGCTCGACGATGAAGTAGTTCTCCACCTGATTCACGCCGGTGAGCCAGTCGGCCTTTTGACACTGGTATGCCGTGTGCTTCGCGATATTCTTGCAGATATCGAGAGTGGACAGCGGATGGTCCTCGTCCTTTTCCCGGATCTTGTCCGGGGCCATGGCGCTGATGTTCGCGATCAGGGCGTCGCGCACGGCGTCCATGCAGGTGACCTTGAACAGGTCCACCAGCACCGGCTGACTGTTCGCGTCAGAGGTGTAGGTCGTAGGCATGCGAATGAGCTGTGGTTTTTCTCCCGGCCCCATGACGATGGGAGACACGCCGTTTGAAATAGCACCCTGCAACTGGCCCCAGGGCGGACGATCGGCGATGTCCGGCGCGGAGACCCCGGTCATATCGAGGTTCTTTGTCGGGGTGCCGATCTTTCTGCCCACCTCGGCAGCGGCGCCGATCGCGGCCACCATGAACGACGGTGTTTTTTTCTGTGTTGCCGCGGTATAAGGGGCCCAGGGCGCCGCCTCCCGCAGCACGTTTACGGCGTTTGCCAATGATGTTGCCGAGGCATATGCCCCGGTCGTGGCATAGATTGCAATGGCCGATTTCGGAGCAACAGGCCCGGAGATGGAATTGAGGTGCGTTCGGAGTGACTGGAGCGAGGGCTGATCGTTCAGACTCGTGCAGTAGATGTCGTACTTTGCGCCAACCAGGAGATCGGTCGCGTCCGCAATATTCGGGTCCGCGGCGCCGTTGGCCATGGCGACGATCGTGCAGGTCACTCCGGCCGCTCCGGAGAGCTGGTATCCGAGCCCGATCTCGTTGCCGCACTTGCCTTTGTTTTTTGCGGTGGTGGTGAGCACGCCGGCGACGTTGTCCGCCGTGGCGGGAAAATCCGCCTTTGCGTTCACCGCGGCCTTGACCGCCGTTGCGATGTCGGTTGCCGAGTCGCCGGCAGCGATCGCCACATCCACGTACTGGTCACCGATGAAGATGCGGACAGTGCCGGCCGAGGTTGCCGGGCCGGTAAAGGTGAAGGTCCCTTGCGCAGCGACCCCGCCCGCGTTGTCGTCCAGGGTGACGATCGAGAGGTCCACCTGCGGATTACGCTTGAACGCCGCGCGCGCCATGAGGTGGGCAACGGAACCGATGCCGGACTTGGCCGCAACCTCGGCGTCCGAGAAGGGACGATACACCGTTTTTTCGGCGACCGTGCCCGCCGCAATCCGCTGGGCGATGATAATGACCTTGCGCGCACCCGAGGGCAGTCCTGCCGCGGCCTGGCTGAAATCCTGTTCGCCATAGACCCCCGGCACGACTATCCCGTCCTGTACTTCCGTTAAAACAACATATAGGGGGACCTGATAATAAGTCATTGAAATATCCGATAAGTGACTTCCGGAAGGTTTACGAATGCCTGACAAAGGGGTCAAAAAAAGGCAAAAATCAAAGTTGAATTGATTTTATAAAAAAGAGCGCAAGAACAGCACAATTATCTAAGAAAAAACGATGAACCTATCGCAGATTGCGATCTCAAGTTTAACGGGCATAACGGCGTCCGTTACCTGCCCCATGCCTTCACCCGCGAGGGCTGCAACATCCCAGAAAAAACCACGGAGGTTATCACAGTTTGTGATGACCTCCGGCGCACCAAGGCGTCATAGATCGGATGCCGGGACTACCAAATATCCAGATTTTCGTGAAGCTGCCTTCTTCATCAAATCACAAATGCCCACCTACGGACCCCAGCGGATCGCCGCAATCATTGGAAAACCGGAATTTAAAAACAACGTAAAGCGCTGGCTCAAAGTAAGCGCGACTATAGAGGCTTAGGAACCCTGGCTCCTGCAAAAAGATCTTTATGTGACCACATAACCGATTCCAAACTTCTTACCATAGATTCACATCCATCTCTTCGGGGGAGGGGCTGTGAAGGAAACAACGACTTCCATGCAAATCGATCCGCCCTCAATTCACACCCCCATTGTACCATCTCCGTTTTCTCTTGATTTACGGTTCCATCGACATTTCGTATTGTTTTTGATTTGGGCCATATAGGATTAAGCAGCGCATGGCCGATTTCATGATAAACAAGAAAACGATAAACTTGGTCGCGAGGAATTGACTCGAAGCTCATCTCGGGTCTGCGTGCCGTGCGGAACGCCTCCGCATCGATACAATTTACCAAGCTTATTGTGTTGCAGCGCACGGTATGCCCCCCGAAACCAATGTCGCCTTCAAACAACAGGTACGCAAACGTGAATTCGTACTGGCAGACGTTCGTCATGTTTCTCGTATCTTTGACTTCAATAATACATCCTCCTTTGGTCCTGGCAATAGAGAGGAGTTCCGATAAAAGATCGGCCGTGAGATAGACCAAGTCCTTTGTTTTTGCACTCAATAGCATTTCAATTCTCCTTTTTGGTGATCCGCGCGGCTACAGCGGCTTGGGTGTCCTGATCGCTGTGAAAAGATTTTTATGCTCTATCATGAACGCCTCCAACTTTGCAACCAGAAATTGGCAGCCCTCCGTTTTTGGGAGTGGTTGTGAGGGAAATAATGACTCCCATGCGTATCTATCCGCCCTCAATTCACACGCGCCCTTAAGCAGCCGCATTTTATCTTCATTCAAGGTTCCGTTTGCATGCCATATACTTTTTTGTAAAGGGTCAAGCAGGGCATGTCCTATCTCATGATAAACGACAAAACGATAGATCTGATCACGTGGAATTTTTCTTCCATCTAATTCGGTCGGAATGAACGAGTAAAATAAATCCACGTCGATCGGCTCTAATAGATATATTGTGTTATTGTGTATTTCACGGCCATCGAAATCAAGATAGCCCTTCTTGTAAAACCAACCATTCGCGCCACACATGTTTTCCTTTTTTCTGAGTTCCATAATACATCCGCCTTGTTTAGCGAGTGAAGCGAGTTCATTATAAAGATTATATGATAGAGAGATCAGGTCCCTCGCTTTCAACCCTAATTGCAGCATTTTAAAATCCTCCCTATGTCATAAAATAAACTTTTATATTACTCATTGCGAAGCGACCATTTTTATATGCGCGCGTTTGATGATGAGTTGAACACCCCTCGACGTAATCCCATACTTTCGAGCGAGAGCGACTATCGAACCCCGAAAAGTTCCAGTTTTAACCTCCGAGAGTATCATCCGCTCTCGTGCGCGTGTCAGGGGACCTTGATTGCCGTCCAGCTTAGGCAAATAAAACGACTCACCACGGAATTCCCTTGCGAGCTTAAAGGTTGCATCGAGACCGATGACTTTGACAATATCCCCATATCTTGCGTCCGTATCCGCCAATTCCTCAAGTCTTTTCCGATCCTGCACCTTCGGTAAATAGAAGTTCTCGCCGCCGAATTCTTTGCCGAGCCTCAAGGCTGTATCGAGCCCGATGACTTTGGCAACGTCCTTATAGCTGCTATTTAGATCCCTTTCCGTGATATCGGTGATGCCAATCATGCCTTTACCTCCATATGGTGATATATTACAGAATGTTCTTTTTAACACCCTCCTAATTATTGATCCCCAGTGCGTGGCAGTACTCCATGCCCCTCCTTTGGTTCGATGGTTTTTTTCTGTCCCTTTTTGAGCCACGTAGCCATGGTCCTGCCTGAGACTCTGAATCGCAAGGCGAGGTTACGGATCGTATATCCGCCGCTGTCGTAGAGTTTGCACGCCTCAGCGATGTTGACATCTCGCTTCAGATTCAGGCAGCTTGGGATTGAGATGTAGCTACCGCCCCAGTGGTCTACTATCTTCATCGTGTTTTCGACCCCGATCAATTCAGCTATTTTTTTGAGATCACCGGGCAGCTTGTCTATTATGTCCTCGTCCAATGTACCCTCCTTTATCGGAATGGTTCCCGCACCCACCGCAGTTTTCTAAGGGCTTTATTCTCTATCTGTCGGGACCGGTCCTTCGAGACGCCGATCTTAGCGCCTATTTGATTGTGCGTTAGGTCTGCCCAGTACCGGAGAATGATGACCCTCCGTTCTCGCTCGTCCAGGTCCGCGACAATATTTCTAACCTGATCGCTGAATATTGTCTCATCGGCGCCGGGACCCTTCGAAACAAGCAGATCCTTGCGCGTGGTTTTGTCGTCGTCATAAACTGGATCGTCAAGAGATTCGTGCTCGTGGAGGTAATTCAACCTGATGTATTCATGGACGCGCTGTGTGACGCCATGAACGGCATAGCTTATAAACCTGACCCCCATGGCCGGGTCGAAGGTCTTGGAGGAGATCACCATGCCTATGCAGCCCTCTGATATCAAATCCATCAGCGGAAGGCCCGGATGCCAGTACCTGAAGACGACCTTCAGGACAAACCGGAGATTCGACTCAATGAGCAGATCAGCGGCCGCCTGGTCGCCCGCTCGGGCTCGTTGTGCGATGGCTGCCTCTTCCTCGCGCGATAGTACCGGCCGCATGTTGACATCACGTTGAAACATTCTGAGTAAATCCCTCTCAGTAGACCGAAATTCATTTTTCGCTTCCATTTGCCCCCCTTTGGTGATAGAGTGGATTCACTCAAAAGGAAGCTTCCCCCAGCTTTAAGCCACGCCCCCGCCCGGTCGCGTGGCTTTATTTATTTAGCGGACTGTAAAACCCAGATTAATCATTGCAACTTTGTACCAAATTGGTTTCTGAATTTTCTGGTCCCGGTTGCCCTATTTGTTCTAAACGTTTCGACATTTTATCACATGCTGCAATGAGGCCAATTTTCAGGCCAATATTCGCTTTAGTGTTCTCATCTATTTTGTGAGAAAGAAGAACGAGCCCAACCTTCAAGGCATTGTTCGCTTCAGCATTCTCGTCTATTTTTAAAGTAAGAAGGTTGAGCGTATTTCTTAATTCCTCAACCGACTTAACGAAAAAGACATCTTCCGTTTTCATTTACTTCCCCCTTTCACCGCTATATCCTTCCGGACATATAATTTTATTTAGCGAGCCGTGCATGCCTCACTCTGAGCCTGTTCTCCTCCATGTCTCGGCGTCTCTGCGGTGAATTCCTCCAGGATCCGCTTCACCTCCTCGGAATCGATCGCCTCTCCGTATTTTGCCCTCAACTCCTGATTGATTTTCGGCGTCATCGCGACACCTGCGAGCACCAGCTTCTTGAGCAGCTCCGGAAAAGAGATGGACCTTGCAACACTCTCGCGGTCCACCTCGATCGCGGTACCGCGCTTGGGCATATAGGTTAGATTATTGAGCTTGTCGGCATGATGTCCCATTACCAGCATTCCTGCGAAGGGTGTGGTATCCTTTTTCCGGTCCTCGCCGTAGGCCACGTTCTCCATCCTCTTAACTGCCTGCTGCGTTAGACTTTCCGGCATGGCCGCATATCCCTCGCCGATGATCGGGGCGTCCGCGCGGAATGCACCCATGACAGCCGGCAGCATCTCGACAGGCTCTATCTCATACGAGATTTCGTTGTAGAGGACGTTGACCTTTGGCCAAAGATAAGGATTGATGCGGACGAGGACGCGCGATCGGCCGGGCAGCAGACCAGGGACGTGCTTTAGCCAATACTTCTTTGTCTCGCCGCTCCTGAGCGCGAAGCTGATCTGATAATTACCGCCGACGAGCCGTGTGTTTTCCTCCGCCGTATAGGAGAAGAGGGCGTTCAGCACCTCCGTGTTCGGCAGCTCGCGGAGCTGCGCCTGCTGGATTTGCATCCAAGAGGCCGTGCGCGTCATACCGTGGCGCGAGTGCTCCTTTGATGCGTTGTGATAGACCATCCAGTCGTGCGCCCAGGCATTGAGCTGCTCAATGCCGAACGCAGGCTGGAACCGCAGGCTGCTTTCGAACCAGCACTCGACAATATTTTGTGTAGACTCGACCGAGCCCTGCCGCCTGGGATTGTGCGGCATGCCCTTTGGCGTGATGATGCCGAGCCCTTCAATAAAATGCTTCATCGCCTTCGCGCGGGCAGCGCTTGCTGAGTCCCAGAGGATCAGGAAGGGGACGCCACGGAAGGGATAGCGATCCTCCTGCTTGTGCGCCCAGGCGGAGATGAGGAAGTCGTACAGGAGTTTTTGTGATTCGCCGTCGGCGAGGTAATACTTGACATAGAAGAGACCGGAGAAATGGTCTGTGAGAAGATAGCGGGTGATGCGCGTCTTGACCTTTGCGAGGTTTTGCATCTTCTTTTGGTTGTAGTCGCGCTCGTCGATGAGCGCTGTTTTGCCGTCCCGCAGGTAATACTGGATGCAGACGGAGGCGTCTATCTGGTGGATGTGGTTCGGGTGAAGGCTCCGCATGTCGGTGTGCGGCGTGTCCGCGTCGAGCGAGTCCTTGTTCAACTGCCGCTCCGCGAGGATATGCTGCATACGACCGACGCTTACGGATCCACTTAGGATGATGCCGTTGTCCACAGCGATCTCAAGCGCGCGCTCCACCGGCATGATGACCCCCTTGTTCTCGCGTGCGCTCTCGCGCAGGAGCCCGGCGACGAATTCTATCTGCGCGTCCGCAAGGATGCATTCGCCAGAGTCCGCGCGTTTTTTTCGGTCAGAGATAAATCCGCAGCCCTTCGCTATCTCATAGAGATGTGATATCGAGAAGCCCGTCAGCTGCGCGTGTTGTTCGAGGATCCCGCGCCGGCTGCGAGTGGGTGCGGCGTTTAGCTGTTCGACCATTTCCATTTGCCACATACGGCCCTTTATACTCCTTGCTCAACTTGTTCTGTCATCGTGTTTTAAAAGCAGCGTTCATTTAAAATCGTTTTTAAGGAAACCGCCGAGCGAGGGATCGGCGGCATAAATCAATAACCCATGCAGGCTGGTAATAAAGGAGGCCATTATCCCAGACTACCAGCAAATGCCCCCGCACACACGGGCTATAGCCGCGCCATGGCGCGCAGCGTTGCGAGCTTCCGGAGGAAACTATAATTGTTTACTTTATTATTTCGGAGCCCAACCCCTTGCCCGGAGTCCAACACTCGTCCACCTCCGCCAGATCGGCACCGTACAGCTCAAACGCCGTATCGTACGCGGCCTTGATCACCCGACGCATATAGCCGAGCCTTTCAATCAGCGCCGCGCGCATACTCGGGGTAACGTTTGTTGGCACCAAATGCCCGTCTTCATCGCGCATGCGGTAGGTCTGCAAAGCCTCAATATTCTCCGGGTCCATATTCTTCATGTACACCCCGAAGCCCAAGAGCTTTTTATCCAAATATTGTAAGAAGGCCTCTTCGTCAAGCGTCAGGCCTTTTTCCTTTGCGCTGCCCTCAAGATGAGCGATCTCCGAATTCAACTCTTGAATCGCTTTTGCGTTTTTTTTAAGAGTCCGATTTAAATCCTGCTTCTCGTCCTCACTTTTTGCACGTTCTTTTTTCTGCTCGTAGATTTGTTCTTCAAGCAAGGCGCGGAGTTGGGTATTGTCAGCCTTTTCGATATTGACCAGCACGCCCTCCTTGATCTGCACCCGCTGGTCTTCCGGCAGGCTTGCATAACCCAGAAAGTCCTGCCGGGTAAATCCGATTTTTGTAAATAATCCGTACTCCTCTTCCGTCAAAGCCCTTGTTATTCTTACGTTCTCAAACGCGGTATTGTACGGGATTCCGTACTTTTTGCAGTAATCGTGCACGGTTTTAATGCCGGGGATTAAGCGATAAGATTTACTCGTAATGATATCTGCTATGGATTTCATTGCGAGGTATTCATTGAGCAACGCCATCGCCCTGAATGCCTGGTGTTGTCCGGTTTTCAGGTACAATTGTTCCGATTTTTCAAGCTTGCTTTTGAGCTCTTCTACGACTGGTTCTAACGCGGCGCGGCCTGCCGCCATCAAATGCTCGGCGGTGCGTACGCTCTCATCCGTTGGCTTCAAGCGCTTCGGCTTATTTGCCATTTTTACCCCCTGGCCGAGACGGAAATTCCAACTCGAAAATTATTAACACGTTGATTAATTAGAGTTCACACCTGCATATGGGACGGAAATTTCCGACTCATCCGAGATACCGTTGCATCGTATCAGACTGGCCCCGAAGTTGAGCCCTTGAAAAAAACCGCTTCTGCGTTCATGTTTTGCCGCCATGTTGCCTCCCGTAAAAGTTCAAATTTGGGCACTAAAATACCTAACCCATTGTTATTATTCATTGGTAAAGTTCAAAAATTGAACTTTTACCCCAAATATCACTGCATCGTATCAGCCAGCCCCTTGCGCACCGCCTCAGATATTTTTGTTATCCCCTGGCCCAGCCGCCAGCCCTCGCCTGATCGCTCCACCCATCCTCGCTCTTGCATATTGTGCATGGTCCGAAATACCTGGTTGATCGAAATCTTCAGGGCCTCGCTGACCTACCGTCACCGTTGAAAACCGCGTCACGTCCGTTGCCAGCCATCCGACGATCCGCATCAGTGCTGCTGTGTGTCTATGGGATGGTCCGTTTTCGGATCGCCTTGGCTTCGATCGTGGAATTTAAGGGTTGCAATAATGACCTCTAAATAAAACTCAACAAGGCGTCGGACTTGCTCCCATTCATTGAGCGTCGCGCTTACGTCTCCATTGTGTAAAGCGACCGACATGGCCGCGCGCAATCCGGGATGTGTCTCCGCGCCCAGGGCAAGAAACTTGATAGCAAAACGCACACGCTTGCCCTCTTCCTCCCATTTCTGTTCCTGCTTCATCTCAAAATCCTCAGCACTACAAAGCTGCGTGAACTTTTTTAATTCTTCATCGTTGAACTTCAGCACAGTACCGTCCTCCTCCAAATTGCATAATATGCAGTGTGATATTTCTCTGTCCCCGCTCTTCCTCGATATGGCGCAAAATAAAAAAGCCGACAAATGGACATTGAAATCCATTTATCGGCTGGCTTGCTATTGTGGCGCTGGCTTAATAGCTGGCTTGCCTCTTTTACTTTATTTCTGCAACATGCACCGATCGTTCTTCGTTGCAACGAGACGATAGGTCCCGAGAAATTTATTTTTGTTCTTTATGATGATATCCACGCAGGAATGACCGTCCAGATTAATCTCAATCGCGCTCCTGGCTTCGGGTTTTTCCTGTTTAAGAGTAGTGACTGTATCCGACATTTTTTCACCTTTATTAAATCACCTATACAACCAACAGAACACGCTTGTCAAGAAAATTATGACTCAAGACCGCAAATAACGTGATAATCAAAGTTACTTTGACTATTTGCCTTAACTGAAGCTAAAACGCGAAATCGAATTTAAGGCGTTTTCCCTGGTGTCCGGGTATCAAGAGAGCCGCACTTTTTGAAATCGCCTGAAACCGCGTTTATAAACGTGTTTTTTGGGGCAATGCTGAGGTCTTTTCCAATGTCACTGATGTCCCTAAAATCAACAATCTCCCATTCTGATCGTCTTTTTAGCCGCCACCATCTCTTTTTTCAGCCTGGGCTTGGCGCTGGATCTCGATGAGTATCCGCCGGAATGCCTTGGCGATATCGGTTTTTGCCAGCATCGCAACGGTGTAAATCCCCATTTCGGAGTAAAAAATCCGGGGTCTTCCGCCCGAGGTTTTCGTATCGATTTGATACGAAAACCCCCCGTTCGGCGGCAGAGGTTTTCCGTACAGTTTGTCCGGAAAACCCAACCGCAGCATCCTCGTCAAAACGATATGCAAAACGGTAATCGGATAGTTCTTCCTTGTGTCTCTGATAAAAATCGCGGCGCCTTTCTGCTTTCAAATCCTCTTTATCTCGTTTGTGACCTGAATCATCCCGTATCGCCCCTCAGAACTACCCCTGTTTTGAGTTTATAAACTATAGCGTGGGGCCTCACTGCGAAATTTCAGACCGAGCGCCGGTCTTTGTAGCCCGGCAGGTGAAAACAGGGCTGAAGAGCCCTCCAGCGCACCTTCCCATAAAAAGAATCAATTTTGATTTGGCTGTGATACCGCAACGGCGACCGCCTCACCACTATTCTTCTTTTTGGAAGATTTTCTTTTCCTTAGAGGTGCGGACATGGTGTCTCTATAAATCTGCCACTCGGTGCCGCCGCCGCTAAACAGCGCGTCTCGGAACCTCTGGTTGAACAAGCCTTGCTCATAGAAACTGAGGCCGTGGGAAGGTTTTCCGAGAATTACATGGTCCAGCACGCTTATGCCTAAAATTCTTCCTGCATCAGACAGCCTCTTCGTTGTGTTAACATCTTCCAATGAAGGGGTTGGATCTCCTGATGGGTGGTTGTGACAAAGAATAATAGCGGCAACTCCCTTCATGGTGGCAAATCGAAACACCTCACGTGGATCGGCAACGGATTGATGTGATGATCCGAGAGAGACGAGTTCGATATATTGTATAATATTTTTACGATTCAACCCTATTGCCCAGAGGTGTTCTCGATTGCGATCTGTTTCATGTTCGGAATTTAGAATAGCACTCATGATCTCTATAACTCTGCAACCGCTGCCGATTTGTTCTTCTTGTTCGCTGATAATCATATTTCAGAATCCTCCTCAATTAATTTTCACGGCGTGATGTCGATCGACGCTCTTTTCAGATTGTGTTCACCACTTCGTCAGTAACCTTCTCAAAACCGTGCAATGCCGCGAAGTTCATGGCGCGGATAATATAATTGTTGACAGTGAGGGGATAGGCTACAGAAACATCGCGGCCGGATTCGTTGTTGGTGAGCCTTTTCCCGAGCGCGTCGATGGCGCCATCGGTGATGATGCTCCGGGCGTCGATGTTCACGCGCTTGAACTTGTGGACAATGTATTCCTTGACGCTGCCGTTCAGGCCCTGGATCTCGGCGACCTGGATCCGCCGGATAACCTCGCGCATATCGTAATGATCGCCTTCATTTAGGAGCGCACCAAGCTCAGGCTGCCCCACGAGTATTATCCCCATGACTTTCTTGGCACCGTCCTCGATCTCGTGGAAGCGCTTGAAGAGCTTGAGCACGCGCGGACATGCCGCGAGGTCCTGGGCCTCCTCAATGAGCATTACCATTTTAATGCCGGACTTCGATCGAGCGACCAGAAGATCCTCTACCTGGCGGGATTTCTGTTCAAGCTTACCCTTCAATTTAGCATCATGGCCGGCGAGATCGTAAATAATGGCGTCGCAAATGCTTGCGGCGGTGATGCGGGTCTTATCAATGATCCGGGGAAAAATAATTCGGCAGTTCTCATCCTGCCGGAGCTCATGCACGAAGAGCCGACGCATCATGGTCTTTCCGCTGCCCACCTCTCCGATGACAGCGAGAAAACCGCTATGTCTTGCCGCTTCAAGCATGGCCATTTGAATGTAACGATGGTCCCCAGAAAGATAGATGTCCTTTACCGGATCGATATCATCTCCAAAGGGGCTCCGGAATATTTTGAATTGTTTCATTGCCTTTGCCGTTAGCATCTCCGCCTCCAGTGTAAGCTCAACCGCTTCGGGATCTCCCAGGGTGATCGGCTTTCTCTTCATTCCTCTCGAAACACGCCGTCTGTGGTTTACGTCCTTTCTCCACTTGAGCCCCTTGCCGAGCGGCGCCCAAATGTCCTGTGTCTTGTAGCCGCGCTCCTGGAGCCAGACACCCGCCAGCTCACTCTTTTCGATGAGCTTCTCCACGGCCTTTCGGAATGTTGGAAACTCGGTTGGCATATAGCCCCAGCGGTTTAGGACCAGGTTGATCGTTGGCCTGCTGCATCCGACCTTGCGCGCGATCGCCGCCTGGACCATGCCGCAATCTAAAATAAGCTGCTTTAAAACGATGGTCCGGAACTTCATTTGATATGAGCTGCTGCTATGTGTCACCACGTTATCCCTTTTCGCTGGAGCTGCATTCGATCGCACTTTGTACTATTGACAAAGACGTTCTGCCCGCACTCATCGTGTCTTTCTCGTTACCTGCTTCAAGTATTTCAAACATGTCTCTTTCAATATCACAGCCTTCACTTCTCCGCCTCGGTTGATCACGGTATCAAGGTTCTTAATGACTACGCGCAGTCGGCCTTCTGTTTCCTCTCGCGTGGACCGGCCGCCCTTCTCAATCATGCAGATTTCGTTCTCGGCCTTCCGAATCAAATATATGTCGCTCTCATAGTACTGATCGCAGTACCCGGAGACGATCTGCTCTTGATGGGCAAGATAAAGGTCGATGATCTGAGAAAGGCCCCATCTAAGATTCTGCGCCTCGGGATCTATCTCCGGAGATAGCTTTGTAGCTAAGCCCTCGTCTGTAAAATCGTCGAGGTGTGAGGATTGGAGCAGGGCACCAAAGGCCCTTAGTGCATAGCTGTGAGCATGAAGCTTGTCGTAAATTTCTGCAACGCATCCTGGGTCAAACTCGCCTTTTTTCATCGTTTCTGTCGGCATTTTTATTCTCCTTTTTATAGTACGACATTAAAGTTAAACCAGTTAACAATTACCTGATAATCAGATAATATAGGGGTAACATAATATTGTCAAGTAATATTTGTTGACAAGTTACCTGCTTATCATATAATATCGTCCCTATGAAGAAGCAAACATATAACTTCGTTCTTTCCCCAGGTATCAAGGACGCACTGGAGGTCGCCGCCAAGAAGGATCGTCGCTCGATGTCCTCTCTTGTTGAAAAGATCATTATTGACCATCTCGATAAAGAGGGAATATCCTGGGCGAACGGCCACGAGGCGGTCGATCCCGCGAAGACTGGCCGGCCACGGAAGACAGCCGCGAAGAAATAAAACATTTGCTTTCATGAAGAGGTCGTCGAAATGTGGGCGCTTATGGTAAGCAGCATTGTTGCCATCTTCATTACATCAGATCAGTCTTCCCTCCGTAGAATATCCTTCCTCACGTTGTTACTGTTCTCAATTCAACCGATCGACGCATTTTCAGAAGCAAAACTTATCATGAACCCTGAAATGAAGAAGGCCTGCCCAAAGGGGGTCTTGTCAGTGGATGAGTTGTTCGAACCAGGAGCGATTCACGAAGAGAAAGGGATTTCTTTTCAGGATTCACCAAAGATAAAGTTCACAAAGGAATGCTTTGATATAAGGATCAAGTGCAAACTGAGTGGGTAAAAATGAGGAGTAAAACTCACATCACCCGCTCTGGTTAAGTGTTTTATTCTTGTCTTTGTTTGGGAAAACGTGCTATGAATCGTGCATGAGAAAGAAGACACTCAGCGATTCATACCGGTTCCCTGGTTTTACTCCACAGCGCACCGTTGTTGGTATCTTCGGTGATTCCTACGCTCGAGTGATACGGCTCACTCGGCGGGGGAAAAAACAGTTTGTGGCGTCTGTAGCACGGTTCATCGGACCTTCTATGATCATAAGATCAAGCGGGTCCGTGATCTTTCCTCTGGCGATGCCCGCATCTATCTGGAACTACCGGTACGACGAGTCCAGTGCCGGAGGTGCGGTAAGGTGAAACAAGAGAAACTGTCGTTTCTGGCAGACAGTCCGTTCTATACTAAGCGCTTTGCCTTCTATATTGGCAAGCGGTGCAGTACTTCAACGATCAAGGATGTTGCCAAAGAGTTTCACCTTGACCGAAGGGCCGTCAAAGAACTCGAAGTGCAGTACATGCGAGAGAAGCTTCGTCGGGCCGGAAATCCCGGGCCGAAAGTTATCGGTATCGACGAAATCTCAATCCGCAAAGGCCATACGTACCGGATCGTGGTCAGCGACCTGGAGAGGCGTCGGCCCATCTGGTTCGGAGGAGAGGACCGCTCGGAAGAAAGCCTAAACTGCTTCTTTGACGAGTTGGGGCCAAAAAAAGCTAGTAAAATACGACTTGCGGTCATGGACATGTGGAAGCCTTTTGAAAAGTCCACACGTCAGAAAGCTCCGCAGGCTGCCATTCTCTACGATAAGTTCCATATCATAAGGCACCTGAACGAGGCCTTAGACAAAATTAGAAAGAGCGAATATGCCAGACTAACCGGCAAAGATCGTAAATTCATCAAGGGTCAGAAATATACGCTCCTCTCGCATCGAGAAAACCTTACTACGGATGGGAGAAGATCGTTAAAGACGCTTTTAACTGCTAACAAGCGTTTAAACACTGCTTACATCCTCAAGGAGGAGTTTGGGCAGCTCTGGGACTATCAGTCAGAAGCCTGGGCCAAAAAGTTCTTCGACAACTGGAAGGCTTCGTTAAAATGGCAACGTCTCGACCCCTATGAAAAGTTCGCCAAGATGGTCGAACGCCATTGGGACGGTATCGCCGCCTTCTGCAAACCCGAGAACAAAGTCGCACTCGGATTTGTCGAGGGCTTAAACAATAAGATCAGGGTCATTCAACGTCGTTCCTATGGTCTTCGAGATGAAGAATATCTTCGACTCAAGATACTGACCTCTATGCTACCTGAAATTTGAAAACCGGCTCAAAGCACCCACTCAGTTTGCACTTGAGCCTGATATAAGAAAGTCTACATTCATTTATCAGATTGATGAACACAAGGCCATTTTCTCGTTTTACGAGACGCATCTATTGGGGAGTGGACGATACCGTCATGAACCGTGGAGTTTCGCGGCTATTGATTTCGGTAAAGAAAAAGTGAAGAACCGTATTTTTCATGGAATTATAAAAGATGTCGGACGGTTCACGTACAAAGATCACGAAGGCATTCCGAGAACAATACCAGCATTTCAGATTATCAAGGCAACCACGGAAAGAGATTATAGGATTGAAGAAGAGTCCGATTGATAATTAAACTGTTGTTTGACCCCGGCTCAACCCTGCCGCATCAATACCTATCTTAAAACAGCACGCCGCATTCCATAGGTCCCGCATCCCCTCTCCAGAAGGTTGCTCGTGAATATGCTTCCGATACTCACGGCCACGCCGACCCGCGAATGCTTCGCTTGAATGTTACCATAAACCCAAGTATGATTCCTACCATGACGAGACCCAAATCGGACACAACAAGACGGCAACTCGGGGCGAGAGTGAAGGAAGACATGATCAAAAAGCTGAAACACCTTGCCATCGACAAGGCCGTCGCCTTCAACGTCCTCATCGAGGAAGCGCTTGAAGATTGTCTGAAAAAGCACAAGCAAAAGTAAGCCGCTGCGGATAAACTGGTAATTCTATCTCAACTCATTTCGGGAGGCAACCATGGCACCTATTATTATGAGACAACTGTTAGACGCAAAGGTGGATGTCAACTTGATTACGAAGCTGAAACGCCTTGAGTCGAATAAGAGGGTTCCCTTCAACGCCTTGGTAGAAGAGGCGTTTAAGGACCTCCTGAATAAATACGAGCAGCAGTAGTAGGCTGTGGATTTCCGCTTCAATCCTATTTTTATACCCTTTTGGAGGTAACCATGTCTCTTATCGAAAAGCTCAAAGCCGGCACGCGCAACGTGAAAGCAATCAAATTTCCAGGGACCGAGGATGACATTGTTATGCAGATCCTCTCGAACGCCGACATTCAGGATGCCGTGTTCGCGGCCGAGCGGCGCTTTAAGGGCGAGGAAATGTCGGTCGCTTCATCCACTCTCGACGCCTACGAGGACGAGCGCACCACGCAGATACTTTTCCGGGCGCTGCGCGATCCTGACAACAGCAAAAAGCCTTTTTCCTCATCCGCCGACGAACTGCGTAAGCTTCTGACCAGGGAGCAGAAGGACTATCTGATAGCCGAATATGCAGCCTTTGAGAATGAGTGCTCCCCCAGACTGGAGAATCTCTCGGATGATAGGTTTAACGAGATATGGGAGGAGATAAAAAAAAAGCCGACAGCCTTGAACACTTTAAGTTCCGGAATGCAAAGAAGGCTTTTGCTTTTTTTGGTAAGCCAGCAATCGACCTCACCGACGCACAGTGGCTCTACATCCTGAACATGTCCATGCCCGAATCGGAAAAAGAGGATTCCGCAACAAACCAAGAACGTAAGGCAAAAATTATTAAGATATCCAGACCAGAGAGATAGTACCGCCTTTCTAAACCCATGGGAAAAAACGAAGCCAGAATAGATTTAGTAGCCGACAGCTCAAAGCTCAAATCGGAGCTGGGAAAATCCGATCGCGACGTGCGCAACTTCGGATCGTCGGTGAAGAACGTCTTCTCCAATATCAAGAGCAAGATTGATGAGGCTACGGATTCCTTTGGCACATTTGGAAAGGTCGCGGTTGCATACGCAGCAAGTCGGACGCTTAAGAAGCTCTTCAGCCTGGAAGAGTTCATGAAGGTTGATGATGCCCTACTCATGATGCAGGCAAACCTCAAGATGAGTGCCAAGGAGCTCGATGGATTCAAAAGCAAAATGGTGGCTATGGCAGGAAGCCACGGCGAGGATATGGGTGCACTCTTTAGCGCGTCTGCAAAACTCTCCAAGTCATATAAGCCGGATGACATCCTGAAAATCATGGACGCTTCTTCCATGGCGTCAAACGCTATGGAGCAGGACCTCACGTCGGTGGAGGAACGCATCGTCCAGATCATGAAGATGTACCGCAAAACGCCGGACGAAGCTAAGAAGATAGCCGAGGCGCTCGTTGCATCGAACGCGGATATGGGAACGCTCGACACCCTCCTGCAACGCGGCATCTTAAAGGGCGGAGCAGGAAAGGACTATCAAGAAATCCTCGCGCTTGCGTCTGCGATCAAAAAGGCTGGTGCGGATTCGCCTCGTGTTGTGATGGGAATAGAGAGCATCGTCAATACTATCGAGGAGAAAGCGCCTATCCTTAAGAAAGCCGGCATTGATATCTTCAAGATTGATCCGAAGACCGGGAAGAAGGTAAAAAAAGATTTAATCGAGACACTTCAGGAACTCGAACCAGTTCTCGCTAAGCGGAAAAAGATGCTGGGCGATGAAGAATACAATAAAAGGCTCGATGAAACATTCGGACAGGGCACGCATGAAGCGCTTCCTTTTCTCTTTTCTCAAAAGGACTCAATAAAAAAAGCCTTAGAGGATCAGGGCAATGCCGCGCAGATTGCAGCGCAGCGCGCAACCAAGGCTGATGAAAAGTGGAGCAAACAACTCAATAAGGTCAAGGGTCACCTGGATGCGATTAAAACAGATTCGAGCGAGATCTACGACCGCGCCAAGAAGCCTGTGAAATTTCTGGCCGACTCGCCGAATCTGACCAAAGGGCTTGGAATCGGCGCGGCGGGGCTCTCGCTCGCAGCCCTGGGCGCCCTGGCCTTTGGCAAAGGCCGTCAGTTATTGAAGTACCTCACCCCCGGACCATGGCTTACAAATAGTTTCAACGCCGCTGCGCCTGTCGCGGCGGCCGCAGTTATAGCGGAGCCTTATTGGGAAAACTATCAGAAAAAGGTTTTTGAAAAATTCAGCGATGTGCAGACAACTGAATCGAGAGCACAGGGCAACAGGGTATTTGGGGAAAGGGGAATCAATCCTATTAATAACATTACTCTCTCCGTGTACATCGACAACGAAGGCCGCGTGCAGACTAATTCCAATGATATTAACACCCATATCAAAATAAATCGCGGGGAATTCAATTCCCGATGAGCATGTGAGGGCGGATAGATACGCGCGTGGAAGCGCCCTGAGCGCCCAAACTTCTCCCCGAGGGTCAGGGCACGGGCCATTAAAAGTGACGATTGATTTCACCCACATCAAGCCTTTCAGTATAGCCTATCACAGCATCTCTAAAAACCGGATTCAAAAGAACGCAGAAAAGCTCCTTTTTGTAAAATTCAAACCCTAAAATCAAAGTAACTTTGACCTATTCAATTGATTTTGGGAAGGCAGTTATCGGATTTTTGGGCCTTGAGTTATCGGGCCGCTATACACTTTCTTTTCGCCTTGACATTTAATCATCTTGCCATATAATAAACGCCTGTTCATTCTTGCCATTTCAGGAGCGGTTCATGAAAGACGCGATCATCAA